>Ga0265798_10008443_pt1 | contig 13130 bp, 10 predicted proteins | sample P3T30metagenome_FD_192430 | JGI IMG/M metagenome (GOLD analysis project Ga0265798, IMG submission 192430) | Plant litter microbial communities from East Loma Ridge, Irvine, California - P3 T30 | ecosystem: Environmental > Terrestrial > Plant litter > Unclassified | place: USA: California...
CGCTGGTGCTGTGGAGCCTGGGCGAAGCAGCCAGCAGCCTGCCCATCTTCACCGGCAACTCGCATTACGTCATCAACGTGCTCGCTGCCGGCCAGGAAGACCTGGCCACGCGCTTTTCCCGCCGCAGCATCGTCAATCCGTTTGCCGATGTGCCGTACGAATTGTCGCGCACCGGCCAGCCCATCCTCGCAGGCGTGTCGGCATGGTTCGAATGCCACAACCGCAGCCGCTATCCCGAAGGCGACCACGTCATCTTCGTTGGCGAAGTGGAAGAATGCGCGGTGCACCCGCAGCCAGCGCTGCTGTTCCACGGCGGCAGGTTCGGCACCACGCTGGCCGAGCCACCGAAGTAAAGCGTCCGCAGTAAAACCTCTAGAATACCGTCAGCCGGGCCAGGCAGTCGCAGAACATGCCGCCCTCCACTTCCCTTCGAGACAGGACATCCACGATGAATCGCACCGCCGCGCCCCACTCCAAAGCCCAATTTCACTGGGACGACCCGTTGTTGCTCAACAATCAGCTGACCGACGACGAGCGCATGGTGCGCGAGGCCGCTGCCGCGTACTGCCAGGACAAGCTGCAGCCGCGCGTGCTCGAAGCCTTTCGGCACGAGCGCATGGACACGTCGATCTTCCGCGAAATGGGTGAGCTCGGCCTGCTGGGCCCGACGATTCCCGAGGAATACGGCGGCCCCGGCCTGAACTACGTCAGCTACGGCCTGATCGCCCGCGAAATCGAACGCGTCGACTCCGGCTACCGCTCGATGGCCAGCGTGCAGTCGTCGCTGGTGATGGTCCCCATTTACGAATTCGGCACTGAAGCGCAGCGCCAGAAATACCTGCCGAAGCTGGCCACCGGGGAATGGATCGGCTGCTTCGGCCTGACCGAACCGAACCACGGCTCCGACCCTGGGTCGATGATCACGCGCGCCAAAAAAGTCGCCGGCGGCTATTCCCTCACCGGCGCCAAGATGTGGATCACCAATTCGCCGGTGGCCGATGTATTCGTGGTGTGGGCCAAGGATGACGAAGGCGCCATCCGCGGCTTCGTGCTGGAAAAAGGCATGCAGGGATTGTCGGCCCCGGCCATCCACGGCAAGTTCGGCCTGCGCGCCTCGGTCACTGGCGAAATCGTCATGGACAGCGTATTCTGCCCCGAGGAAAACGCGTTCCCTGACGTGCGCGGCCTGAAGGGCCCATTCACCTGCCTCAACTCGGCACGCTACGGCATCGCCTGGGGCGCGCTTGGCGCGGCTGAATCGTGCTGGCATATCGCGCGCCAGTACACGATGGACCGGCACCAGTTTGGCAAACCTTTGGCGGCCAACCAGTTGGTGCAAAAGAAACTCGCCGACATGCAGACGGAAATCACGCTCGGCCTGCAAGGCTGCCTGCAGCTGGGCCGCATGAAGGACGCCGGCACCGCTGCCGTCGAAATCACGTCGATGATGAAGCGTAACTCCTGCGGCAAATCGCTGGAGATTGCCCGCGTCGCGCGCGACATGCTGGGCGGGAACGGCATCTCGGACGAATTCGGCGTGATCCGCCACATGGTCAACCTGGAAGTGGTCAATACCTACGAGGGCACGCACGACATCCACGCGCTGATCCTCGGCCGCGCGCAAACCGGCATCGCGGCGTTTTAAGTGCGCGCGTTCCCTGCGCTGGTCCTTGTAACGTTGGCGGCGCTGGCGCTGCCGGCATCCGCCACCTCGATCCTGTTTGTCGGCAACAGCTACACCTATGGCGAGCCCGCGGGCGCCGCGCCAACCGTCCAGTTCTATCGGCCCGACCTGGTCACTGACCTGAACGGCAGTCGCCTCGGCGGCGTCCCCGCGCTGTTCAAGGCAATGACGATGGAAATGGGCCTGTATTACGCGGTGAGCCTGGAAACCGTGCCAGGCGCCGGGCTGGACCTGCACTACCACCAGAAGTTCGCCAGCATCGTCAAGCCGTGGGACATCGTGCTGCTGCAAAGCTACAGCACGCTCGACGCCAAACGGCCCGGCAACCCGGACACGCTGATCAAGTACAGTGGCATGCTGGCCGCCGCGTTTCGTGGACAAAATCCCCACGTCGATGTGCGCCTGAACGCCACCTGGTCGCGGGCCGACCAGACCTACAGCAAGACCGGCGCATGGTATGGCCAGCCGATCAGCCAGATGGCGCTGGACGTGCGCAAAGGCTACAACGCCGCCAAAGCCGCGTCGCCCCTCATTCATGGCGTGATCCCGATTGGCGAAGCGTGGAACCGTGCCATTGCCGGGGGTACGGCCGATGCCAATCCCTACGACGGCATCACCGCAGGCCAGGTCAACCTGTGGGCGCCGGACAATTATCACGCCAGTTCCTACGGTTACTACCTCGAAGCGCTGACCATCTTCGGCAACGTCACCGGCATCGATCCCCGCAAGCTCGGCGCCAACGATGCCGTCGCGCAGGACCTCGGCATCAGCAAAACCACGGCCCGCGCCCTGCAGCGCTACGCCGCGGCGCAGCTGGCTGCGGAACACCAGTCGCTTCAGTCGATCAAATAAAAAACCCGCCGAAGCGGGTTTTTTTATTTGATCAGGCCAACAACTTAGAACCGGTAGCCCACGCCCAGGCTGATCGCCTGCGGATCGAGACGGATATCCTGCGTCTGCCCGGTCGAGAAATTGACCTTGGTTTTCAGGAACGTCTTGATCAGCGTGAGGTCCGCGTACCACTTCTCGTTGAAGCTGTAGGTGGTGCCCAGTTCGATGGAGCCGGCGAACTTGTTCTTGACCTTGAACGTGGTCGGCTCGCTGCTGCCAATGTTGGTCAGCGCCGTCATCTGGCCAGAACCCTCGGCTTTGCGGAACCAGGCGTAGGTGGCGCCGACGCCCACGTACGGACGGAATTTCGACGATGGCGAGAAGAAGCGGTACTGCAGGAATGCGGTTGGCGGCAAGCTTTCCACGCTGCCCAGCTTGCCCGTACCGGCAATGCCGTCGGCGCCGTACAGGTTGTTCCGGTACGGCAAGCCGAGGTTCAATTCCGCCGAGATGTTATCGGTGAAGCTGTAGCCGACAACGAAAATCGGCTTGGTATCGGCGCTGATGTCCGCTTTCGAATTCGGCAAGGCTGGCGCCGAGATGTTGCCGCTTTCGACAACCGGGCGGATCTGGTTGACACCAACCTTGGCGGTCCATTGACCAGCCGACTGAGCCGATGCGGCCGCCGCGGTGGCGCCGAGGGCAGCGACGGCAACGAGCCGCATGACGCTATGCAAACGAACTTTCATTTTATCTCCTGATTCTTGTTTGGGTGGCCAGAGCGCGCCTGTGGAGCGCTCTGGCGGCAACGTCAGTGTCGGCTTACAGCCAGCGCTTGATGATCATCTGGTCGGCCACGTACTTCGCCAGCAGCGAGTATTCAAATGGCGTCGGGTGGATGTCGTCGGCGAACATGTAGTGGCTGACATCGCCGGCAATCACGTTCTTGCCGGTGCAAACCAGGGAAGTCGTGCCCAGCGCATTCGCGCCGCACGCCTGGACCGTGGTATTGGTCAGGCCATACGGGCCAGGATTGGTGACCTGGTCATGGCTGATCGCGAACACGTCGACGTACAGGATCTTGGTTTCGCTGGCTACGCCGGCCTTCAGCTGGGCGTTGAATGCGTTGACCATCGCGGCGATCAATGCCTGGGTTGGCGCGGTCTGCGACTTGCCTTCCGGCGTACTGGCCACGTCCGGCAGGTTGTTCAGCACGACGTAGTTGGCGCCCTTGGCAACAATCTGCGTCTTGATCAGTGCGGCCAGCTCGGCGCCGGTGGCGCCCATCGATGCGACCAGGGCAGGACCGTTGGTGGTGGCGTACGTGTTGCCGGCATCGGTCGCAGCGGCGGTCGCGGTGGCGATGATCGGGCCGGACACGGCAGGGGTCGTGATGCCAGGATAGCCTGCGCGAGCCGCGGCGGTGATCGCTGCGGTGGCAATGGTCGTGGTGGTCGCGCCCGATGCCGCGGCGGCAGTCTGCGCGGCCAGGCCAATGGCTGGGCCGGCGGTGGCCGGGTTCGGCGAGCCGACAGTCAGTTGCGTGACCAGCGATTTGACGAATGCGGTGGCGCCGGCACTGGTGGCTGCGGTGGACAAGCCACTCAGCAGGCTCAGCACGTCGTTACCGCCAGCCATCACGATGACCAGGTTGTCGCCAGCGAACTTGCCGCCGGTGATCGCCAGGTGATTGGCGATCTGGGTCGACACAGGCACCGTCAGCGCGCCCAGCGGCGAACCGGTCAGGGCATTGCCGGGACCGACCGGGTTCGACACGCGCGCGCCGCCCTGGGCGTAGCCGTAGCAGCCTGGGTGATTTACCACAGGGACCGAGAAACCCTGGCTGGCGGCGCCGTTCAAGCCGGTTTGCGCGGCGCATGGCGCCGGCAAACCAAGTTGGGCAGCCAGCAGTTCAGTGTAATTTTTACCGGTCAGGACGGCGTTGGTCGATGTGCCGTCGCCGTTGATGGTGTACTTGCCGCCGCCCAGGGCCGCGACGGTACCGACGGCGTAGGTGCCGACGTCCGACAGGCTGTCGCCGAAGGTGACCTGGGCGCTGAATTTCGTGCGCAGGGTTTGATCGCCGCCGGTACTGTCGCCGCCGCCGCAAGCGGACAGGACAGCCGCAGTCAGCAGCGCGAGCGCAAATTTGGTGTGACGCATTGTGTCTCCTCAGAGGAATAATATAATTTTTAGCTTAAACGAACGCCCGTGCTATTCGTCGCGCAACTAATATGCCAGTGATCAAACCGCTTGTATAGAGAAACATTGCGGTGCGCGTCGGGGCTTGGCAACAACAGGTAAAGCTCAGTAATCGCGAATACGATTGATGAGGCTGCTTGTTGGTCAAGATTATAGCGCTGTGGAAATGCTGTCGCGTGGCAAATTTACGACGTGCGCGCCGATTTGCAGAACTATATGGCGCTATTGAGCAGCCCGTGCACGATCCCGTGCGAGCCGTGCGCGGCGCGGCGCAGGCGATCGTTGACGCCCAGCCAGGCCGCGCCCTGCGGCGGCGCTTCGACCAGGATGATGTCGGCGCCGAGACTGTCCATCTCGCGCAGCGCGGCGTACAGCGCGTACGCAAAGCCGTCGGGGTCGATTGGCAGGCGCAGGCCGGCGTGGACCGGGCCGAACTCGGACAGGTGGATCAATGCAATCTTGCGGCCTGCTTGGGTCAAACGCGCGATGGTATCAAGCAGCATGGCCGCGTCCTGCATCGCCACTGGGGTGTGCGGCGCGTAATGCGAAGCGAGCGTGCCGGAGGCGCGCGGCGCGGCAGCATCCGGCGCCTGTGGCCGCAGGCCGATCACCGCTTCGATGGCGTCGGCACTGATCTGACCCGGACGCAGCAATACCGGCCCGTGCGTGGCCAGGCGCGACAAATCGACGATGGTCGATTCGATCCCGACCTGGGACGGCCCGCCATCGAGCACCATCGCCACGTTGCCATCGGCATCGAATTCATCGTGCACATGCTGCGCCAGCGTCGGGCTGACATGGCCGAATTTATTCGCCGACGGCGCCGCGATGCCGCCCTGCCCGCCTTTGAAGGCTTGCAGCAAGGCGATGGCCACCGGGTGCGATGGACAGCGCAGGCCGACCGTGTCCTGGCCGCCGCTGACCGCGTCCGGAATATGCGCGGCGCGTTTCAAAATGAGCGTCAGCGGCCCCGGCCAGAATGCCGCTACCAGCGCTTCGGCCTCCGCCGGAATGTCGGCGGCCCAATGCGCCAATGACGCGCCCGGCGCCAGGTGCACGATCACCGGATGGTCTTGCGGCCGGCCCTTGGCGGCGTAGATGGCTGCCACAGCTGCCGGGTTTTCCGCATCCGCGCCGAGCCCGTACACGGTCTCGGTGGGAAAGGCGACCAGCTGCCCGGCCGCCAGCAGCGCTGCGGCCTGTGCGATGACGGTGGGGTCCACGACGCTTTGGCCGGCCATTACAGCGTGACGTGCAAGATGGTGCAGGCGGCGCGCAGCTGCGCATTGGCCTCGGCCAGCGTCGGCGCGATGAAGGTCAGGTGCCCCATCTTGCGGCCGCGGCGCGGGTCATCCTTGCCGTACAAATGCAGGCAGGCGCCGGGCAGCACCAGCACGGCGGCCCAGTCTGGCTCGCGTACCGCGTTGACATCGGCCGCCTGCGCGTCGAACCACAAGTCACCCAGCAGGTTCAGCATGACGGCCGGCGAATGCTGGCGCACGTCGCCCAGCGGCAAGCGCGCCGTGGCGCGGACCTGCTGCGCAAACTGGCTGGTGACGCACGCGTCCATCGTGTAATGGCCGCTGTTGTGCGGACGCGGCGCCATTTCATTGACCACCAGGCTGCCGTCGGTGAGCACGAAAAACTCGATGCACAGCACGCCGACATACGCCAGCCGCTCGATGATCACGCGCGCCGCCGCCTGCGCTTCGCTGGCGCAGGCCGCCGACACGTTCGGGCCGGGCACGGTCGTGGTGAACAGGATGCCGTCGCGATGGACGTTTTCGGCAATCGGATAGACCACCGTGGCCCCGTCGGCGCCGCGCGCGGTCAGCACCGACACCTCGTACGCCAGCGGCAGCATTTTTTCCAGGATGCAGGTAACGCCACCCATCGCCTTGAACGCCGCCTCGACTTCCGCGCGCGTGTTGACGCGCGCCTGGCCTTTGCCGTCGTACCCCATGCGCACGGTTTTCAGGATGCCCGGCAACAGCACATCCGGCACGGCGCTGATGTCGGTCAAGCCGGCGATGGCCAGGTGTGGTGCCGGTCCTACGCCGGCATGGGGCGCGCAATCGACAAAGAACTTTTTCTCCAGCACACGGTCCTGCGCGATCGACACGCACTGGCTCGATGGCGCCACAAAGGTGCTGTCGGCCAGCGCTGCCATGCTCGAGGCGGGAACGTTTTCAAATTCGGTGGTCACGGCCACGCATTGCCCGGCCAGCTGCGCGAGCGCCGCGGTGTCGCTGTACGCTGCGTTGATCAGGTGTTCGGCGACGTGACCCGCAGGACAATCGGCGGCGGGTTCGAGTACAGCGACCTGGTAACCCATGCTTTGTGCGGCGTGGGCAAACATGCGGCCGAGCTGGCCGCCACCCATCACACCAAGGACAGCGGGCGGATGGGCGGTGGGGATCAGGGGTTTGCTGTTGTTCACGCTGGGGTTCATACCGTTACTCATACTGTTACTCACGCTATTACTGATGCTGTTGCTCATGCAGGCGGCAAGATCATGGCCTGGGCCGCCGCGGTCTGGGTACGGCGGAATTGTTCGAGCAGGCCGGCGAGTTTTTCATCGCCGGCAGCAAGGATGGCAATCGCGGTCAGCGCCGCATTGGCCGCGCCCGCTTCACCGATGGCAAACGTCGCCACCGGCACGCCTTTCGGCATCTGCACGATCGACAGCAGCGAGTCTTCGCCGCGCAGGTATTTCGACGGTACGGGCACGCCCAGCACCGGCACGATGGTCTTGGCGGCAATCATGCCCGGCAAGTGCGCCGCACCGCCGGCGCCGGCGATGATCGCGCGCAGGCCGCGCGCACGCGCGCCTTCCGCGTACGCAAACATTTCGTCAGGCATGCGGTGGGCGGAGATGACCAGCGCTTCATGCGGCACGCCGAATTGCGCGAGGATGTCGACCGCGTTTTTCATGATGTCCCAGTCCGACGACGAACCCATCACGACGCCGATGACCGGCTTGGCTTGATCGGTCATCGTCACGCCTTCAGCTTGGCGCCGGTGAGGCGCTCGATGGCCTCGAAATACTTGGCCTGGGTCTTGTTGATGACGTCTTCCGGCAACGCTGGCGCCGGCGCGGTTTTCGGCCAGTCCGTCAGGGTTTCCAGGTAGTCGCGCACGAACTGCTTGTCGAACGACGGCGGCGAGATGCCTGGACGGTACGAGTCGGCGGGCCAGAAGCGCGACGAGTCGGCGGTCAGCACTTCATCCATCAGGTGCAGCACGTTATTGCTGTCCAGGCCGAATTCAAACTTGGTGTCGGCAATGATGATGCCGCGCGTGGCGGCGTACTCTGCCGCGCGCTGGTACAGGGCGATGCTGATGCTGCGGATGCGTCCAGCAAGCTCGGCGCCGATGCGCTGTTCCATGTCTTCAAAGCTGATGTTTTCATCGTGCTCGCCCAGGTCGGCCTTCGCGGCCGGCGTGAAAATTGGCTCGGGCAATTTGTCGGCTTGCTGCAAGCCGGCTGGCAGCGTGATGCCGCAGACGGCGCCGGTGGCCTGGTAATCCTTCCAGCCCGAACCGATCAGGTAGCCGCGCACGACCGCCTCGACCATGATTGGCTGCAGGCGCTTGGCCACGACCGCGCGGCCGCGCACCTGCTCCGCTTCCTCAGCGCGCACGACGCTTTCCGGCGCGACGCCGGTCAGGTGGTTCGGGACGATGTCGCCCAGTTTCTCGAACCAGAAATCGGTCATCTGGTTCAGGACCATGCCCTTGCCGGGAATCGGCTCGTTCATGACGACATCGAACGCGGACAGGCGGTCGGTCGTGACGATGAGGATCTGGTCATCGCCGACAGCGTAATTGTCGCGCACCTTGCCGCGGCCCAGCAGTGGCAGGGAATCGATGGTGGATTGGTAGAGACTGTTCATAGGAGGGTTACCGGAAACGGAACCGGCGGGTTGCCCCCGCCGGTGATGAAAGACAGACTGCAGGCAGTCCGCGCGAACGTGATTTCAATGCATTATTTTAACGCAGGTCGAAGCCGGCACTCGAAACACAATGGCGCAATTCACTTTTGCGCACTTGAAACCGTCATCCCGGCGCAGGCCGGGACCCATGACATGCATCAGCAACCGCACAGTTCGCGTGAACGCAAACTCGGCATGGGTCCCGACTTTCGTCGGGATGACGGTGGCTGATCAGGCCGGGATAACGGTGGTAAATCATGCCGGGATTTCACTTCCGGGCACTTGAAACCGTCATCCCGGCGCAGGCCGGGACCCATAACATGCATCAGCAACCGCACAGTTCGCGTGAATGCAAACTCAGCATGGGTCCCGACTTTCGTCGGGATGACGGTGGCTGATCAGGCCGGGATTTCCCTTCTGCGCACTTGAAACCGTCATCCCGGCGCAGGCCGGGACCCATGACATGCATCAGCAACCGCACAGTTCGCGTGAACGCAAACTCAGCATGGGTCCCGACTTTCGTCGGGATGACGGTGGCTGATCAGGCCGGGATAACGGTGGTAAATCATGCCGGGATAACGGTGACATATCATGCCGGGATGACGGTGGCAAATCAGGCCGTTATCAAGGCGCGACGGCTAAAAAATCAAGCCGACTTGACGATCTGCGACAACTCACCCGACTTGTACCGCTCGGCCATTTTTTCCAGCGGAATTGGCGTGATACGCGATGCCATGCCTTCGCAACCGAACGCCTGGAAGCGCGCCTTGCACACCAAACTTGCCGCTTCGCGCGCTGGCTTCAGATAATCGCGCGGGTCGAATTTCGATGGGTTCTCGAACATGTACTTGCGGATTGCGGCAGTCATGGCCAGGCGGATATCGGTGTCGATATTGATCTTGCGAACGCCGTGACGGATGCCTTCCTGGATTTCTTCCACTGGCACGCCGTACGTTTCCTTCATGTCGCCGCCAAATTCACGGATGATCGCCAGCAGTTCCTGCGGCACCGACGACGAGCCGTGCATTACCAGGTGGGTGTTCGGGATACGTGCGTGGATTTCCTTGATGCGGTCGATCGCCAGGATGTCGCCAGTAGGCTTGCGGGTGAATTTGTACGCGCCGTGCGAAGTGCCGATGGCGATGGCCAGCGCGTCGCACTGGGTGCGTGCAACGAAGTCGGCCGCCTGGGCGACGTCGGTGAGCAATTGCTCGCGCGTCATGGTGCCGTCGGCGCCGTGGCCGTCTTCCTTGTCGCCCTTCATGGTTTCCAGCGAACCGAGCACGCCCAGTTCGGCTTCGACGGTGACGCCGATCGAGTGCGAAAACTTGACGACTTCACGCGACGTTTCCACGTTGTACTCGTAGCTGGCCACGCTCTTGCCGTCGGCCTCTAACGAACCGTCCATCATGACGGACGTAAAACCCGAGCGGATCGCCGCCATGCAGACCGCCGGCGACTGGCCGTGGTCCTGGTGCATGACGACCGGGATGTGCGGATAGGCTTCGACGGCGGCATCGATCAGGTGGCGCAGGAACGGCTCGCCCGCATATTTGCGCGCGCCAGCCGACGCTTGCATGATCACCGGGCTGCCGGTCTGGTCGGCAGCCATCATGATCGCGGTGACCTGCTCCAGGTTGTTGACGTTAAAGGCCGGCAGGCCGTAGCCGTGTTCGGCGGCATGATCGAGCAGTTGACGCAGTGAGACGAGTGCCATGGTAGTACTCCAAAACAATAAGAAAATGGTGAATGGGTGGTTAGCCGTTCAGGACGTCGAATTCGCCCACGCGGACGATTTTCAAGGCATTCGTGCCGCCGGCCTGGCCCATCGGCGAGCCCCACGTGACGACGATCGTGTCGCCCTTTTGTACGACCCCTTTACTCTCGAGCAGTTCCTCGGCCTGGCGCAATACCGCGTGGCTGCCGCCTTCCTGCAACAGGTGGTACGACTGCACATTGCGGTACAACGACGCCTTGCGTTGCGTGGTGCGTGACGGGGTCAACGCGAAAATCGGCGTATCGATGCTGTGACGGCTCATCCACAGCGCGGTGGAGCCGGACTCGGTCAGCGCCACGATCGCCTTCACACGCAGGTGATGAGCGGTGAACAAGGTGCCGTAAGCAATCGACTGGTCGATGCGGGTAAATTGCACGTTCAAAAAATCGGCGTCGAGCTTGTTGTATTCCGACTGCTCGGCCTCGGCGCAGATGGCGGCCATCATTTCGACGGTTTCGATCGGGTAGCGCCCAGACGCGGTTTCAGCCGAGGTCATCACGGCGTCGGTGCCGTCCAGCACGGCGTTGGCCACGTCGGACACTTCGGCGCGCGTCGGCACCGCGTTGACGATCATCGACTCCATCATCTGGGTCGCGGTAATGGCCAGCTTGTTGGAACTGCGCGCCATGCGGATCATGCGCTTCTGCAGCGCCGGCACGGCGGCGTTCCCCACTTCGACTGCCAGGTCGCCGCGCGCGACCATGATGCCGTCGGACGCGTCGAGGATTTCCTGCAGCACGGGGATGGCTTCGGCGCGCTCGATCTTGGCAATCATCATCGGCTTGTGGTGATATGCCTCACCCGCGATATTGGCCAGTTGACGCGCCATTTCCATATCAGTGGCGCTTTTTGGGAACGAGATGGCGAGGTAGTCGGCCTGGAAGCTCATCGCGGTCTTGATGTCTTCCATGTCCTTGGCGGTGAGCGCCGGCGCGGTCAGGCCGCCACCCTGGCGGTTGATGCCCTTGTTGTTGGACAGCTCGCCGCCGACGCGCACGGTGGTGAAAATTTCGTGGCCGAGAATCTTGTCCACCACCAGCACGATCAGGCCGTCGTTGAGCAGCAGGCGGTCGTGCGGGCGCACATCGCGCGGCAGCGCCTTGTAATCGAGGCCGACGCGCTCCTGGTTGCCCAGTTCGCCGTTATCGCCCCACTTGGCGTCCAGGATGAATGGGTCGCCATTGTTCAAAAAGATCTTGCCGTCTTCGAACTTGCCGACGCGGATCTTGGGGCCCTGCATGTCGGCCATGATCGCCACTTCCTTGCCGCACTCGGCAGCCGCGCGGCGTACCAGCGCGGCGCGGTCGATATGGTCCTGCGCCTTGCCGTGCGAAAAATTCAGGCGCACGACATCGACGCCGGCGCGGATCATCCGCACCAGGGTGTCGAAATCGGACGACGCCGGGCCGATGGTTGCCACGATCTTGGTGCCACGATACATACGGAATCCTTGAATAAAAAGCGCAGGCCGGTCGCCTGCGCTGGATTTTTATTGAACGAAACGCTGCTGCAGGATCTCCACCGCAGGAAGCGTCTTCCCTTCCAAAAACTCGAGGAAGGCGCCGCCGCCTGTCGAGATGTAGCCGATTTTATCGGTAATGTCGTATTTTGCAATCGCTGCCAGCGTGTCGCCACCGCCGGCGATCGAGAAGCCGTTCGAATCGGCAATCGCGTGCGCCAGCACCTTGGTGCCATTGCCGAACTGGTCAAATTCGAACACGCCCACCGGGCCATTCCAGACGATGGTGCCGGCGTGGGCAATCTGGCCAGCCAGCGTGGCGGCGGTTTGCGGGCCGATGTCGAGGATCATGTCGTCGTCTTCGACGTCAGCCACGGCTTTCACGGTGGCCGCTGCCGTTGGCGAAAATTCCTTGGCGCAGACCACGTCGACGGGAATCGGCACCGTGGCGCCGCGCGCGGCCATCATGTCGATGATCGCCTGCGCTTCGCCCACCAGGTCGGCTTCGACCAGCGACTTGCCGATGTTCAGGCCCACCGCCTTCATGAAGGTGTTGGCAATGCCGCCGCCGACGATCAGGTTGTCGACTTTGTCGGCCAGCGCTTTCAGGATCGACAGCTTCGACGACACTTTCGAACCGGCCACGATGGCCAGCAGCGGGCGCGTCGGCGCACCAAGTGCCTTGCCCAGCGCATCGAGTTCCGCAGCCAGCAATGGGCCGGCGCAAGCGATCGGTGCGAACTTGGCGATGCCGTGTGTCGTCGCTTCGGCGCGGTGGGCGGTGCCGAACGCGTCGTTGACGTAGATGTCGCACAGCTTCGCCATTTTTTGCGCGAGGCCGTCGTCGTTTTTCTTCTCGCCCTTGTTGACGCGGCAGTTTTCCAGCAACACCACCTGGCCTGGGGCGACATCGACGCCATCGACCCAGTTCTGCTTCAGTTCGACCGATTGTCCCAACAGTTCAGCCAGGCGTGCGGCCACCGGCGCCAGCGTGTCGGCAGGCTTGAATTCGCCTTCGGTCGGCCGGCCTAGGTGCGACGTCACCATCACGGCTGCGCCCGCATCCAGCGCGGCACGGATCGCCGGGACTGACGCGCGGATGCGCGTGTCTTCGGTGATGTTGCCAGCGTCATCCTGCGGCACGTTCAGATCAGCCCGGATGAACACGCGCTTGCCCGCAAGCGCGTGGGAAACGATCAGGTCTTGCAAGCGGGTGAATTGTGGCAGGGCATCCATGGCGAG
>Ga0265798_10008449_pt1 | contig 13126 bp, 27 predicted proteins | sample P3T30metagenome_FD_192430 | JGI IMG/M metagenome (GOLD analysis project Ga0265798, IMG submission 192430) | Plant litter microbial communities from East Loma Ridge, Irvine, California - P3 T30 | ecosystem: Environmental > Terrestrial > Plant litter > Unclassified | place: USA: California...
CTACCGAGTCACCAACTTCCTCTCATCCGCGAACTGATAGTACAACTTCTTCCTCCAGGAAGATCAGTTCTCCAGGAGTGTTGACCTCTCCACCCACCCTGTGTACAGTTGCTGTCACACCACACTCCACCACAACCATCCGGGAGCATCTCATGGCAACCGCCACCGTCCTCGACACCTCGAAGCCCGTCCTCTACATCGACTCCTCCCTGGCCTCCGACTCCGCGATGCTCCGCAAGGCGCTCTTCGACCTCAAGTCGGTTGAGAAGGCCCTGGACACCGTCTCGGAGCGCACCGACCGTCGGACGGACGCTCTGGATGGACCCCTGGACTCGGCTCGAGCCGCACTGGGTTCCACCAAGGACGCGCTCATCGAGGCCTACGCCATCGCTGCCACCGCAGAGGCCTACGGCGACGACTTCGACGCAGAACTCTTCGAGACTGCGGCAGCCTGATCCTTCTCACTACTCTCGGAAGCCCGGTAGCCCTAGTGGCCGCCGGGCTTCCGTTCTGTTTGTGAGTTGTGCGAACTGTTTCTGTAGCATAGGATGAATCCATGGACAACATCACCAACTACTACATTATGACCAACGGCGCCACTGGTCAGTCAGGAGTAGACGATGCGCAGACCGGTTACATCGCCCTCGCGATCCTCGGTGCAGTCATCCTCATCGGCCTTGTGTCCATAGCTATCCTCGCAATCAAAGACCTTCGCCCCACATTCCGCTACCCCCGACTTCGCATATTTCGCCGCATCAAGAGGTAGCTCCACATCTCAGGATCGCAATAGCCTGAAGCTCTCAGTAGATCTTGAAAGCCTGGTAGTCTTTTCGGCCGCCGGGCTTTCGTGCTTTCCGGGAACTCCGGCGAGCGTGAATCTTCTTCGACTACGGGTTGCGCTGAACTCCCCGAGGGCATATGATGAATCCCATGACCACCGAATCGACGCCCACCACTGACCGTTGGGGTGTTTCCGAGCCCGTCTCGCCCGTGATTCCCCACGGGCAGGTTCTGGACTTCCTCCAGCACGCTCCCGGTGGTTCCCTCATCGAGATCTACGATGACATCTACCAGAAGAGCTTCTCGACCTCGAAGAACATCTGGCTCCACCTCAACGAGGTCATGGACTACGAGTACCACAGCTCCACTCCTGAGCAACTCATGCCGACCTCGGAGAGCATGGAGGTCTTCCTGGTTCGTCTCGGCGAGGGGAACTACAGCAGGAACCTGGCGGCTGAGCGAGCAGCTCGAAGCTAATCAGCGCCCAAGCATCTCCACCAGCAAAACTCCACCACCACGAGAATTGAGAGACAGATGTCCGGAATGCTGATGGCTCAGCACAAGATCACCATCGGGCCCAAGGGCGCACCGACCTACATCGGTGAGTTCCACAACCGCTACGGCGACGAGGAGCAGTCCTTCCACAGCTACTGCAGCGACCATGCCGACTTCGGCACCTGCGGCACGCAGGGCGAGGCTCAGCGTGCGGCTGAGGCCCACCTGCGTAGCGCTCACTCGGAGCTCCTTCCCGTGGGTGCTCTCATGTTCACCGAGGAAGAGCTCGCCAACGAGCTTCGCTACCGGCTCCGCACCGTGGCCGCGCTGGCCCTGGGCAGGGGCAAGCACCGAGAGAAGCTCCCCGAGGACTTCATCGAGAACGAAGTGATCTCCGCCGTGAAGATCCTGAAGCGCAAGAGCGAGAAGTAGGAGTTCCCATGTCCCGCGAAGTGCGTCGAGTACCACTGGACTTCCAGTGGCCCCTGAATCTCGTCTGGGAGGGCTACGAATGGCCCGAGAGGTTCCGCGAGGAGAGCTGCCCAGACTGTGAGAACGGCTACTCCCCAGAGGCTTTCATCTTCTCCCAGGAGTGGTACGGCAACAGCCCCTTCGATCCCGCATCCACGGGCTCCACTCCCTTCCTCGCTGATGGCCCTGAGGCTCAGCGCATCGTCGGCTACTGGAACGAGAGCTGGTCTCACCACCTCAGCCAGGCAGATGTGGACGCGCTCCTCGAAGCGGAGAGGCTCATCGAGTACACCCACGACTTCGTCTCAGGCGAGGGCTGGGTTGAGAAGGCAAATCCGATCCATCCCACTGCTGCAGAGGTCAACAGCGGGTATCTTTTCGGGTTCGGTCACGACTCCATCAACGCCTCGATCTGCATGCGAGCTCGAGCCGAACGGGAGGGCGTTCCCTACACCTGTGCAACCTGCAAGGGCCACGCTTCTCTCGAGGTCTATCCAGGACAGCGAGCGGAGGCTGAGGCCTGGGAGCCTGAGAAGCTTCCCGAGGGCGAGGGTTGGCAGCTCTGGGAGACCGTCTCCGAGGGCTCTCCCGTGACTCCAGTCTTCAAGAGCGCGGAGAGTCTCGCAGCTCACCTCTACGCTCATCCCAACCTCTTCGGTCCTTCCTGGAAGGTTCAGGATGAGGCTTCTGTCATCAGCTGGGTTCAGGGTGACGGCTGGATTCCCAGTGGTATCTTCCCCGAGGATAAGGCGGTCATCCAGTGAGCGACAGCACCGGCGGAAGCCCAGTAGAGACCATCGAGGACCTGGTCAACTACCTCGAACAGATCGCCCGGGAAAATCCAGCGGCAGTTGCAACCACGACCTTCGGTGCCTTCACCATGAAGCCAGAACTGGAGCCGGAGTTCGAGGAGATCGCTACCATGATCCGCCTCAATGGTGGAACTGTCGCCTACACTCGCACTTCGGACGAGGATCGGGTATACTGGAACAGGCTCACGATCCAGGCAACCAACACACTCACTGCCTGGTTCTTCCGAGCAACCCTGACTGAGGATGAGGACAACTAATGGACAGCACCCAGGGACACAAGAACTTCGCTCAGATGGCGCTCGAGCTCCAGGAGCTCGCCACCAGAATCCCCGAGAACCCCACGCTCACAGTCTACGGCATCTTGACCATGGACTACGATGTGGAGCGGAAGATGAACGAGCTGGTCTCCATGCTTCGGCTCAACGGGGGACAGGTGCTCTTCCGTCGAGAGGTCCTGGAGAACAAGGTAGTCTGGAAGAACCTCAGGGTCTACGGTTTTGCCGTCGCGACCGCCTGGTTCTTCGAAGAAGTGGCCGCTATCCCAGGCTGGACAACGACTCCTGTTTCAGTCCTGTAAACACTGATCTCAGTGAGCCCATGGCGGGCTCCTAACCGTTAGAGACTCTTCTCAAAGGTTAGGAGCCCGCCATGAGAACCATCGCCATCGAAAACATTCTCCAGGATCTTCAGTTCGTGGATCCAGAGCTGAGCTCCTTCATCGGTACGGAAGAGCTTCGCCTCTCAGCAGATGAACTCCAGCGCACGGAAGAGCTCCTGGATCGAGCTCGCAGAGCGGGCGCATCGGTGTCCTTTGACTCCGAGCTGAGCTCCGGCACTCTGATCTGGAAGAGCGTCTATTTCGCCGGACCGACCACAGTGCTCCTTGCACTCCTCCGGGGGCTTCAGGAGTGCGCCGGAGGTCCGACTCACTAGCTCGACTTCTGTGGCTCGAACTCCGACCTTTCTACCGGTGCTGCAGATCCTTTTCTGGCAGCCTGAGCGCGCAGGCTAGAGCCGCCTACTGATCGAAGCTCTAGGCTGCCTACTCGATCGCTCCAGGCACACTTTGGCCTTAGCTGCCAGTCCAACAACACGATGCGCCAAATGACCCAATCGCTCAGAAGTTCACCGTCAGGGCTGTTAGATAGTTCTTCCAAAGCTCGATCAAGGGAGATCACCATGAGCGACAGTCTACTCTCAATCTCAGGCGCCTTCGGAGGAGCCTACCCCGAGCTCTACGGAACCGAGGGCACTTTCCCCGGCATCGTGGACTCTCAGCTTCAGTCAGGTCAGGGCGGTAGCTACCAGCGCTAGTGGCTCGGACCCGTGACTTCGGTACCATGAAATCACCAACAGATGAGCAGCTAAGCAAGGGAGCATCCCATGGCCACCACCGAAGCCGACGACAGATTCCTCCAGGAACTCAAGGAGATCCTCACAGAGGATTACTTCGCTCTCAAGTACGAGGGTGACGAGCTCGAGTCAGAGATCGACCCGGAGAAGTCCTTCGTTACCGTGAAGCTCACCTCCCAGGGCAAGCGTCGCTGGACTGAGGGCTTCGAGGTTATCACGAAGCTTCCTGACGGTCGATTCTTCCGCTGGGAGTTCGAGGAAGGCAATACCGAAGACCAGGAGAACATCGGCCCGAGCGAATATGGAGAGCCGGAGCTCACCGAGGTTTTCGAGCACAAGAAGGTCACCGTGGTCTACGAGTACACCACGGAAGAGGTCTAATTCCTAAGGGTTTAGAACCGCATTCTCACTCCATCGCTAGAGGGCCATTCGTGGCCCTCTATTGCGTTTTACAGAAAACAGATCAAAGAAACGCCGTAAATACGGTCCTGCATTTGACTTTCGTTAGGAAGTTCGATAATAGTGGTGCTAACACAATGCACATGCACACCGAACAGGGAAAGTCAATATGGAAACCGCAAAGAAGAGGTTCAGGCCCGCAACCCTGAGCGCAGCAACGGCTGTTGCTCTGGTCGCAGGTCTTCTCTCCATCGCTCCCGCAGGCGCTGCAGTTGCAGCAGGAGACCCCTCCCAGCCCTGCGCCGCTCCGATCACGCTCTCCAACGAGGAGCAGCAGGCTCTCAATGAGCGCATCTCCAGCTACGACAACGACGCCATGGCTGCAGAGCTCCTCTGCTTCAGCACCGCTGGCAGCGATGCGCAGCCCGGCGGTATCCTTCGAGTAGCGATCAAGCCTGTCTACGCGGGCACTCAGATCTCCTACCCCAGAGTCAACTGGGACCACGCCAATGGCTACACCCTGTTCGGTGCCACTTCGGCGGATGACGGTGCCGGTGGCTGGGATGCAGCCCTGAAGCTCTCCGAGAACGAGAGTGGCAAAAGCATCCACGCAACGGTCTCCGAGCTCCAGGCTTCGCTCCCGATTCACTACGAGATCTCGGTGCCTCCGGTGGTAGACGACTTCTGCCTCGTCGATGAGACCATCGAGGACAAGAGCATCTGCACCATCGAACCCGAGAGCCTGGAGTCCGTGGATAACACGCTCCAGGTCTGGGACACCGGATTCAGAGGCGCCGATCAGAATGTGGGCTATGTCCCCGCGACACTGGGCAATGTGTCCATCAGTGGTGAGGCCGTTGTCACTAGCACCCTGAAGTCCAAGATCGCTGCTGGCACCAAGGCGCAGACCGTGAGCTACCAGTGGCTCCGCAACGGCACCCCCATCGCTAAGGCCACCGGCAAGGAGTACAAGGTAGTCGAGGCAGACCGGGCTAGAACCGTGAGCCTCAGAGTTACCGCCACCAACCCCGGTCAGCCGCCCGTGGTGAAGACCAGCAACGGTATCTCGAAGATCCTCGGCAAGCTCACAGCTCCCAACCCTCGAGTCTCACTGGTGAACAACCGCATCGATTGCCCTGCCCACAACTGCACCGCGAAGATCCAGAGCAAGGTCAACGCCAACAACGGAGCTCGCTACGACTACCAGTGGTATCGCAACGGCAAGGCCATCAAGGGTGCCACCAAGAGCACCTACCAGGTGAAGTTCAAGTACTCCAAGAAGGCCAAGTACAATGTGGCCTACACCCTGAAGGTCACTGTCTCCAAGTCTGGCTACAAGACCGAGACTCAGGTCAGCACGAGCACCGTCAACCCCTGGGTTAAGCTCCCGGTCTGATCGATCTCCCTTAGCGGTTGCGCGGCGGGGCATCTCTGGTGTAAGATCCAATCATGGACACCACTCAGATGCCCCGCCGTTCTGCTGCACCCGCCAGGGTCCGGCCCGAGGGACAGAGCTCCGCACCCACGCTGATCTTCTACGGCGCTGTGTGCCTCGCCATCTGGGCCATCGGCCGCGGATTCAACGGCTTCCTGCTCCTCGCAGTGCTGATCATGGTGCCCTTCGGCTTCCTCATGGTGGCAGCTCCACTCCGAGTCTACCTCGGTCTGCGCAAGGTCTACCGCCATCCTGAGCGCTACACCACTGAGATCACCGAGGACGAGCACGGCAACTTTGCCTCGATCAGCTGGAAGAGCAACCGCTAACACCGATCGATTTCGGCAGACTTCAACCGCACTAGAGAGGAAACACCATGGCTAAGAAGAAGGTCAGTCGCATCAAGAGCTTCTCCAACATCGACGAGCTCTTCGGGCTCATGTTCGAGCAGGGCTACTTCATCAACGAGCGCCACCGGGATGAGGAGCTTGCTCGCATCAAGGGACCGACGCCCCTGGGGAGCGCCAACGAGTACTGGTACTCCAACGGCGCCGATGAGCTCAAGATCTTCAAGCAGATGTTTGGAGCCTTCGAGCTCTGCAACTTCCGGGGGATCATCAGCCCGAAGCTCGAGGAGCTCTTCGAGTTCGCGGAGATCCCCAGGCGATAGGGCTCTTCGCTCTTTCCGCACCACTAGGATTCTGAATGTCAGTGTTTGACATTTCAGACATCAGCATGTAGGATGTAAATATGAACACGCCGAACGCTTCTCAGATCCTCCAGGACCAGCTCGAACGGGCTCGCGGCTATCTGCACACGGCAGCCGGAACCTCGGACATCGCACTAGCCAAGTTCGCCCTGGGCGTGCTCACCGGTGCAATCGTAGCTGCTGCTCCCCTGGATGACCACTACCGGCTCAACGGCATCGGCTACCATGGGCAGAATGAGGCCGACATCGAACGAGTTCTCGACGCTGCCTCTGTGCTGACGCAGCAGGGCTACGGCTACGCGGAACGGCTTCAGATCATCGAAAGAGAGGCCCGCCGTGGCTAAGCGATTCACCGTCTCAGAGACCGAGGGCCGTCAGCAAGCCTACTCCTACCTTCTCTCGGAGGATCTTCCCCTGGGAAGCTGGACGGATATCTTCGACATGCCCGATGAGGTCTTCGGTGAGTACGAGGGCCTCCAGGGCGACCAGGCTCCCATGTTCCTCTACGAACCCGATGGGGAGCTCGTCGTCACAGTTAGCGAGGCGGAGTAATGGCCTGGCTCGATCCCCGCCCCGAGGGAGGCTTCCGGGAGATGCTTCTCCTCGACATCATCCGTGACTACAAGCCCGTCTATCCCGAGGGCGGTAGCTGGGAAGACACCGCCAACATGCTCTACGCCGAGCAGCCTGAGCTCATGGCGGAGCTCAAGGCTTCCTTGGATCGCAGTGGCTGGCGGGATCCGGTTCGCCTGTCGAGCCAGGAGGACATGGACTCAGATGATGGGCAGGCCTATGTGCTCGACGGCACTCACCGGGTGAGCCTCGCCATGAGAGAGGGAGTGATCTCCCTGCCGGTGGTCACCAGCGATGAGATTCCTGCATGGGACGGCGCAATGGAGCCCTTCACTGATCTCACCATCGAGCTCCTCTCCGGCCCCAAGCTCAGCGAGGACGAGGACTTCGATCTCCTGGAGCTCTTCGTATCTCTGGAGCTCAATGAGCAGATCTGGCTCAACTCTGACATCAGCTCTGGCCATCGAGGAGAGCGCTGGAGCTACGGCTACGACGAGCTCCGTGACGAGACCCACCATGCTCGACTCAAGCGGCTGGTCCGGACTCGCCTTAGGACGCGCTTCCCGGAGCACAAGTTCAAGGTCACCGTTGCAATCGACCCCAACGAGGACGAGGAAGACTCCACACCGGAGGCCTAGTTTTGGCCTCTATGGAGTCGCCGTAGCGCTCGTGGACTGACAGATGATAGTAGCCCCATGGACAGCACTGCGGAAAAGCGCTACCTCGAGCTCATGCGGGGATTTACGGCCGAAGAGACAGAGCGGCTACCCCTTGAGTACAGCCTCTACGCGCGGAACCTCCAGGCCCTCGTGCAGAGCTTCGTGGAAAGCGGCCCTCGATTCCACATTCCCGATCTCGCCACGCTCAATGGGCTCTCCGATGAGCTTCGATCGAGTATGAATCGACAGCTCTTCCTCGCTGGTCCCTGGAAGCCGCCGATCGTGCTCCTTCCCCGAGACCGCAGGCGCATTCGAGTAGCGAGAGCGGCTGCACTCCTAGAGGCCACGGAGTCAAGCGCCTCGATCCATCGAAGGATCCTCCAGGAGTACTTCTTCCTCACCAATCTTCTAGAGCTCATGCTCCTCGTGCAGAGGGAGGCAGCAACCGCTCTCGGGGGAGCTCTGGATGAGTCACAGGTAGCAGTCTATAGAGCGGCCACGGCAAAGCTCGTCGAGGTCTTCCAGAAGACGGACGAGAGCTACGAACAGACTCAGCTCAGTGTCTCGGAGCAGAGTCTCACAACTGTCTGAGCTACTGGGCTTAGAGCCCGGGTCGCTGAGTTCTGGGCCAAGCCGTTGACAGGCTGGAAGCACCGTGTAGTGTTAGCTCTATGAACGCCACCTACACCGCTCAGGACATCGAGATCGCCTCGGCAGCACTGAAGCTCGGAGTTGCGACCCTGACCATCGGTCAGCGCATGGAGCTCGGCAAGGTCGACTATCCCGTGATCTCCCGGGAGGTCGTGGAGTTCTTCGCGAAGGACCGCACCATCCGGGACCTCCAGTCCGAGGACACACTCCTGGCGGGTACCTCGAAGCAGCTCAAGAGCCTTCGCAAGTTCGGCATCGTCACCATCGAGATCGGTTAGGAAGTACCCACCATGGCAACAACCCGTGAACAGAAGATCGAGGCGCTCAGCGACTTCCTCGAGAACCGGGCATCGGCTCATCCTCGAGGACACAGCTTCCTCGACGGCATCGGCTGCCCCGACCACGACAAGGCCTTCGGAGAGGTCGCCGAAGAGCTCCTGAAGCTCATCGAAGATGAGAACTACGGCTACGAGGAGAACACCAGCATCCAGGGTTGATCCTCGAACATCTTCGGACAGGGTCCGATCCATTGGAAACGGTGGGTCGGACCCTGTCTTTTGGCGATAGTGATCCCATGAATGCAGCAGCGCAGCAGACCTTCAAGGAGCTCATGGGGACTCTCTCAGAGTCCGATCTGGAGAAGCTCCCCCTGGCCTACAGTGTCTACCGGGAGGACTTTCCAGCTCTCGTTGAGCTCGCCTCTGAGCAGAGTCTGTCCATGCCATCAGAGCGGGTAGAGGTATTCAAGGCCCTCTTTCTCGAAGCCTGGGAGGCTCAGGAGGCTCGTCTGGAGGCATCCCTGGGAGATGACGAGAGTAGGCTCGCGGAGATCGAACGCCATAGCGCGGCCATCAACCAGATGGCGGTGGAAGAGTACTTCTTCTCGATGACCTACCTCAAGCTCGGTCACCTCCTTCAGCGCACGGCAATCGAGGCTCGAGGTGAAGAGCCAGCGGCCGCACTTCTAGATCTCCAACAGGAGCTGGAATCCACCCTAGTACGAGCCTTCCGAAAGATCGATGAGCTCCTTCCAGACAGTCGATGAGCTAGGCTCTAGCACCAGCCCCCCGCTAGAAACCCTTGGTCAGGCAGGTTGCGGAAGCTGCTTTCATGGTGTAGGTTGACCCTATGGCCAACGAGACCAACACGAACACCGCTCCCGACTCGAGCTCGCAGAAGCTCTGGGAGATCCTGGTGCCCACCGTCCGCAACCCCAACGACGAGGGCGAAGTCAGCCCCTACCGCACGCGCTACCACCGGGTCTGGGACCAGAAGGTCAAGGCCATCGCTGGTGGACTCACCGTGCTCACGCCGGTGCGCGGTACCTGGGTCTCGGATGACGATGAGACCTTCCACGAGCGCATGATTCCCGTGCGGATCATGTGTACCGAAGAGGAGATCCTCGAGATCGCCCACATGACCAAGAAGTACTACGAGCAGCTCGCCGTGATGGTCTACATGATCTCCTCGGATGTTCGCATCATCGACTGATCCTCTAGATCATCAATCCGTCGGGCCGTAGCTGCCCGGCTAACGACCGGAGAACAACTTTCCCATGGGCACAACCATCGATCACAGCCTGGCGCTGAGGAAGCCCCTCACGGCAGAGGGACTTCCGAAGCCCAAGCGTTCTGAAGAGTTCCGGAAGCAGCTCTGGCTCTCCCCCATCGTCTTCGGCATTTCTGTGGCTGTTGCCTTCCTCTGGGAGCTCATGGGACTTCCCAAGTTCGGCCCTGAAGGCAATGAGCATGCCTGGATCTTCCCGCTCTACATCCTGGGAATCTTCTTCTCGGTGCAGAATGTGTTCTCAGCCTTTCGGGAGGAGTATCCTCGCCGCATGGCGCAGTGGAACCGGGAGCGCCAGGAGGCCTTCGAGCTCGAGGTCTTTCCCTTCCTGGAGGCAGAGCTGAAGGCAGTCGACCGGAGCTACAGCTACAGCATCCCCCTGGATCTGCCTCCCCGGGACTGGACCGTGGAGCTCATGCTCGAGGATCGGGAGCATGGAGCCGGCTTCGGAGCTCGCCACCAGGGTAGCGATGAGTTCAGTCACTTCAAGTTCACCCTGGAGAACGGTGGCCGGGAAGTTCGCTTCCGGGTCGAGGTTCCTGAGGACGCTCAGGAGAAAAGGCCTGGCCTTTCAGCTGACAAGACCTGAGCCTCACCATCGAACCTACTCTAGCTACAATTCAAAGGAATCTCCGTGACTGCAACACAGGAAAAGGCCCTCGCTCTCACTGACGAGTACGCTCAGTCGGTGCTCATCGAGGCAGAGGAGCATCTCTGGTCGCTCATCGAGGGCCGGAACATGGATGACTTTCCGCGGACCTGGATCGCCTTCACCAGCCTGCGGGCCGTTCGGATGCTCTCCAAGAGCTCCAACGGAGTCCCCGGGCTCCGGGGGCTCGGGCTCAAGGAAGCCCTGGAGCTAGCTGAGTCCATCAACGAGCACAAGCCCCAGAGCGACCGGGATTTCTCTATCCACAGCTACAAGTCCCTCGCTGCAGGCATTGTTGTCAGCCGCTAACTACAGAAAAGAGAGAACATGGGAATCACGGACCCGATCCACTTCGAGGTCAAGGCTCTTCACATCGAGCTCCTCAAGCGGCTCAACTTTCAGGAGGGAGAGGGCGTTCCCGAGGTGAGCGCCAAGCGACCCTATGGCAACAGCGATGTGCTCGGAGACCTTCAGGAGATCTACAGCGCAACTGCGGGCCATGAAGTTCTTCGGCTCGAGGACGGTGGGACCATCGTGCTCCAGGGAGACCGGGTGATTTCCCGGGGCGACGGCACAGGCCGCGTCGAGGACGACACCGAGGCCATGCTCTGGGAGTATCACCGCCAGATGTCCACAGTGCTGGAGATCCTCGTGGACAATCTCGGCATCCAGGAAGGTACCTACAGCTGCGTGCCCTTCGGTGGGAAGTGGACACTGCGGGAGGACTGAGCGGAGCAGCGCTGAGCAGCCGGTTGCGCGGCGAGCGCTTCGGTTGTATCGTGATGCCTACCACCACACCACAGCCGGAGGCAATCATGGCCATCACCACCAGCTCGCTCTTCACCGTCCGCACGATCACCGAGGACGGGGAGTTCGGCTCCGAAACTCGATCCATGGATGAGTCCGAGGCCCTGGAGACCTTCGATGACACCGTGGAGAACTCCGGTGAGTCGATCTTCGTTCAGATGATCGGCGAGGACGGCGCCGTGAGCGTCGAGTCACGAGGTAAGGTCTCCGAGTACTGAGCGCATCACAGCTTCACTCTTCCAGCGGCCGGGGAAGGCATCCACAGCGGGTGCCTTCCCCGGCCGTTTTCTTCGTTAGAACCGACTGCGAAATCTAATCCACACACCTGATCGCAGCTGGAGATTCCCATGGCAGAGCGCTTCCATTTCAACCCCGAGACGGGTCGCACAGGCAAATGCGGCGCCGACCCCTCTAATCCACGCTCCCGTGGCTGCAAGTTCGGTCAGTCCGACGGCCAGCATGGAGCAACCCGGGAAGAGGCCAAGGCTAACTACGAGACCAAGATGGAGCCCGAGCTCTTCTCCAACGCTCGAAGCAGGGGCACCGCTGAACAGGATCAAAGTGCACAGAGCTGGCTCCCACCTGCAGGGCCAAAGACACTATGGTCGGACTACATCAATGACATCACAGACACGGTAGAGGCTTATCTACCCCTCGATGATCAGTCCAGCAGAAAGATTCGATGGAAGGCTAGCCACGATCTACCTCTCACCATGGTTGACGGACTGGAGCTCAAGCTCAAGGGTAGAGACCTTTGGCAGAGGGATGCCCTTAAGCTGAAGATTGAACCCAATGGTACTGTCTCCGTCGAGGATCTGAGCGATTCGGGACGAGTCGACCCCGAAACGATCAAGCAACTCAGCAAGGATCTAGAGAGCTACCGGGCCCAGTTCTCGGCAGAGATGCAAGACCGAGTCCTTCCCAACAGCAAGGTAGAGAACGAGCGCTTTCTTGCGATCTGGGCTAAGGCAGCTCCAACGAAGGAAAGTGCTCCAAAGGCAGCCTATAATCGCTACAGCGACAGCGAGCTCCAGGGTGAGGACTGGGGACTCCAGGACGAGACCGGCTACAGTGCTGCTGAGCTCATGGGGCTTCGCAACATCGGAGAAGCTGAAATCGCAGAGGCAGAACGAGGCGATGGCAACATCTGGATGAAGGTTCCGGGTCGCTCGGAGACCACGATCTCAGTGGAGCTCGCTCGAAAGGAACTGCCCAATGTAAAGCGATCCGGCAGTGGAAGCATCGGCGGAGGCTACTTCTTCTGATAGGATCAGCCAAATACCGGCCAGGAGATTGACAGAAGCCTCCTGGCCGGTATAGGATCATTCCATGACCACCACGAATGTCACTTTCCGTACTGTCGAAGAAGCAGAAGTTGTTGTCAAGTACGGTCCGGTTCGACCGGACCACGAGAACCGACTCCTCACCGCCCTGACCGAGTTCAATGACATTGGACTCGTGACTGAGAGCTCCTTCGAGACAGGACAGTTCACTGTCTACATCGAAGTCAAACCGCTCGTCGAAGACGACTCTGTCGAGAAGGTCATCAAGAACACCCTCGATGAGGTCTACGGCGAAGTCGCTGTGGCCAAGGCTAAGATCTCTGTGGACTTCGACTCCTACGAGACCTACTAACAGTATCCCCAGGTTGCCGAAAGATCGGTGACACAACCTTCACTCCAGCACAATCTCATAGAACGGCAATCACCATGGTGGATCTCTTCCGGGAACTCGGCTTCGACCCCGATTCGGAAGAGGTCCACCAGG
>Ga0265798_10008450_pt1 | contig 13122 bp, 12 predicted proteins | sample P3T30metagenome_FD_192430 | JGI IMG/M metagenome (GOLD analysis project Ga0265798, IMG submission 192430) | Plant litter microbial communities from East Loma Ridge, Irvine, California - P3 T30 | ecosystem: Environmental > Terrestrial > Plant litter > Unclassified | place: USA: California...
TCATGACGGTCTGCGCCCAGGCCGCGGTCGCGCCGTTCGACTGCGGCTGCTGGAACGGGTCGTCGTGCGGTCGGACCGTGGCGTACGGCAGGAGGGCCGACACCAGGCTCGAGAGACCGAGGCCGCTGAGGAGGAAGCCGGCGCTGACCCCCAGCTCGGACGGCAGGGCCTGCCAGTCGCCGAACAGCCAGGTGGCGACGACCGACCCGAGCACCACGAGCGGGACGCCGATCAGCAGAGGAGGCGCGAGTCGCCCCACCCGGTCCGCCAGACCCCGCGTGTCGGACGCCACGTGCATCCAGAGCGCCGTGCTGTCGTAGGCCACGTCGTTGTGCGGCAGGAACCCCAGGATCAGGCACATGATCGGCACCGGGACGAGGGCCAGCCAGTTCCAGCTGACACCCGCGATGCCGAGGGGGACGACGAGAAGCGGGAGGAACGGGATGATGACGAGCGACATGCGGTAGCGGGCGTCACGCATCCAGTAGGTGAGGCTGCGGCCCGCGACGGCTCCGGTCGGCGAGGCCCTGACGTACTCGAACCACCCGAGTCCGTCGCCGTCGTCGACCTCCTCGGGCTCGGGTCGGTCGACGAACGCGCGCGCGACGAGTGCCCGCCAGGCGAGCCAGAGCGCCACGAGCGTGACGGCGGCGATGACGACGTCGGCCACGACGCGACCGGTCTGACCTGCGGCGACATGACCGGGGAGCGCCAGCGCGGCTCCGAAGGGAGTCCAGGCGAGGGCGTCCGCGACGACGCCGGTGCCCGAACGGCCGGGCAACGAGAGACGGACGAGGTCGACGATCACGGGCACGGCGAGCAGCACGACGAGCACGGCACCGACGAGTGCGAGCTCGCGACCGCGTCGGGAGGTCAGGACGACGCTGTTCAGCGTCGAGGCCACGAGGGCCAGCAACAGCGCGGTGACGCCGGCGACGAGTGCCCCCACGACCGCGACGGCGGCGACGCCGGTGCCCTCGCCCCAGGCCCGGACGTATCCGGTCGAGAGGACCAGCAGGGCCAGCGTGGGGAGTCCGACCGCGGCACCGAGCGCGAGTCCGATCGCCGCCCGCCCCTCGGGCACGCCGAGGACGGCGAGGCGGCGGGGGTCGCTCCAGGCAGGACGGACGGTCGCGAAGGGGACGACGGCGAATCCGACCAGCAAGAGGGCTCCCCCGCCGACCGCGAGGGCGCGCACGTCGTCGAGGGGCGCATCACGCAGGCCGCTCACGAGGCTCGCGACCGCGATGGTCGCGATCAACACGGCCAGCACGGACGCGACGGCGACGGTCAGTCGGCGGGGCCCGAAGCGGACCGTGTTGCCGATCGTCTGGAGCCTCAGTCGGAGAAGTTCTGCAACCATTCCATGCCCTCCGTGACCGCGCGCCCGCCGGCGAGCTCGACGAACCGCTGCTCGAGGGAGCGTCCGGCCCGCACCTCGTCGACCGTGCCGCTGGCGAGCACGTGGCCGTCGACGATCACCGCGACGCTGTCGCAGATGCGCTCGACGAGGTCCATGCTGTGGCTCGAGAGCAGCACCGTCCCGCCCCCGGCCACGTAGCGCTGCAGGACGTCCGTCACGGTCGCGGCCGAGACGGGGTCGACCGATTCGAAGGGCTCGTCGAGGACGAGGACCCGGGGCGAGTGGATGATCGCGGCGGCCAGGGCGATCTTCTTCGTCATGCCCACGGAGTAGTCGCTGACGAGACGACCGAGCGCGTCGTGGAGCCCGAACGCGGTGGCGAGGTCGGAGGAGCGCTTGCGCGCCGTCACGCCGTCGAGCCCCCGCAGGGTCGCGGAATAGTAGAGGAGCTGGGCACCCGTCAGCCGGTCGAAGAGCCGCAGGCGGTCGGGGAGGACGCCGAGGCTTCGCTTCGCCGCGGCCGGGTCGCGCCAGACGTCGGCCCCGAGGACGGTCACGGTGCCGGCGTCGGGACGCAGGAGACCGGTCACGATCGACAGGGTCGTCGTCTTGCCGGCCCCGTTCGGACCGACGATGCCGTAGAACGACCCGGCCCGCACCTCGAGATCGACGTTCTCGACGGCGACCGTGCCGCCGTAGCGCTTCATGAGCCCCGAGATCGACAGCACGACGGGCGCCTCGACGTCGACCTGACGGGTCGGTCGGACGTCGCCCTCGCTGTCGAGGGCCTCGGCGGCCTCGACGTCGTCGGCCTCGGTCTCGGCCTCGGGGACCTCGACGGTGGCCTCGTCGTCCGGGGCGGTCGCGCCGGCGGTCGTCGGTGCGTCGGCGGCGAGCGCGTCGTCCGGGGCGACCGCCGATTCCTCCTCGGCCGTCAGGGCGTCGCCGAAGTAGTCGTCGGCCGAGACGGGGACGACGACCGTACCGTCCGTCGTGGCACCCGCATCGGCGAGTTCGGCGACGACCTCTTCTTCCGCGGCCTTCGCCGCCGCCTCGGCCCGGGCGCGCGCGTTCGCGGCACGGGTCGCCGCTGCCTTCTTGGCCGCCGCCGACCGGTCGGCGGCGGTGCGCTGCGAGGGTTTGCGGGGCGACGCGGGCTTCCGGGGTGCCGGGGGCTTGCGCGCGGTCGACGACTTCGTCACCGGGACGCGGGGCGTCGCGGCCTCCGTCGACTCAGCCGTCCCCTCGGCCACGTCCCCCGCGGTCGTCGAGTCGTCGTCCACTGTGTTCTCCCCCTGGTCGGACGCGCCCACCGCTCCGACCGTGTCGTCACCCGGTGTCGAGTCGGGGGCGATGTCACCCACTTCGTCCTCGCGCCGTCCAGCCATCGCCCCACCGTACCAAGGCCGCGACGCCGACCGGTCGACGGGTGACTCATATCACGAAACGGACACGCTTCGGGCACGGTCCCTGGCCGCTCCTGGCCCCATCGGGTAGTCTGCAACAGCACGACGACGTGTCCAGATCGATGCTCCGCGGTGAACACCGCTCGAACACGAGGCGAATCGCACCCAGAGACGGGTCCGGTCCGCACCGCCGGGGCCACCGCAGAGCCCGTCCCGCATGGGCTCGCCCCTTGTGAGGAGACCAGCGTGAGCAAGAACGACACGAACCACCGCCAGCAGATCGTCATCCTGGCCGCCGGGCTCGGCAGCCGCCTCGGCCGCTCGTTGCCCAAGGCACTGACCGAGCTCAACGACGGCCGCACCATCATGCAGCAGCAGTTCGACAACATCCGGGACGCCTTCGGGCCCGACGCCCGGGTGACCGTCGTCGTGGGCTACAAGTTCGAGCACATCGTCGAGGCGTTCCCGTCGGCCTCGTTCGTCTACAACGAGATGTACGACCAGACCAACACGTCGAAGAGCCTGCTCCGCGCCCTGCGGGCCAGCGCCTCCGGTGGCGTCCTGTGGATGAACGGCGACGTCGTCTTCGACCCCACGGCCCTGACTCGCGCGGCCCGCCTGGTCCGCGACGACCAGTCGTTCGTCACCGTCAACACCTCGAAGGTGTCCGACGAAGAGGTCAAGTACACGACCGACGCCGAGGGCTACATCGCCGAGTTGTCGAAGCAGGTCAAGGGTGGTCTGGGCGAGGCCGTCGGCATCAACTTCGTGTCGAAGGCCGACAAGGCGACGCTCATGCACCAGCTCTCGAAGGTCGACAACCAGGACTACTTCGAGCGTGGCATCGAACTGGCCATCGGCCAGGACGGGCTACGCTTTGAGCCCGTGGACATCTCCGACCTCTACGCCGTCGAGGTCGACTTCGCCGAAGACCTCGAGCGCGCGAACCTGTTCGTCTGAACCGAGCCGTCTCCCGACGGCTGCGCGCCGGTGCCTGGTGTCCTGAACGAGAAGGACGTCCGTGAGCACTGACCTGGCCGAACGGCCCCGTCGTAGCGGCTTCGCGCGGTACCGACAGACGCTGTGGCTGCTGACGAGCCGCGACCTCAAGGTCCGGTACTCGACGTCGAAGCTCGGCTACTTCTGGTCGATCCTCGACCCGCTCGTCATGTCGGGCATCTACTTCTTCGTCTTCTCGGTCGTCTTCAAGCGGTCGGTCGGCGACGAGCCGTACATCGTCTTCCTGCTCTCGGGCCTCCTGCCCTGGATGTGGTTCAACGGGGCGGTGTCCGACAGCACCCGGGCGTTCATCCGCGAGGCGAAGCTCGTCCGGTCGACCAAGATCCCCCGGACGATCTGGGTGTTCCGGCTCGTCGGCTCGAAGGGCATCGAGTTCACCCTCAGCCTTCCCGTCCTGGCCTTGTTCGCCGTCGTGGGCGGCGCGCACCTGCAGTGGCAGGTGGTGTTCTTCCCCCTGGCCATGGTCATGCAGACCGTGCTCGTCGCCGGGGTGGGGCTGATCGTCGCGCCGCTCGTCGTGTTCTTCCGCGACCTGGAGCGCGCCACGAAGCTCGCCCTCCGGTTCGCCTTCTACGCCTCGCCCATCATCTACGGCACCCAGGACCTCCCCGAGAGCCTCCACCTGCTGGCGGCGTTCAACCCGTTGAGCGGCATCTTCGGCCTCTACCGGTCGGCGTTCTTCCCGGAACAGTTCGACCTCACCGAGGTGCTGGTCGGCGGAGGCGTGTGCGTCGTGGTCCTGGCGGTCGGGCTGCTCGTCTTCCGAGCCAGCGAACGTGCCGTCCTGAAGGAGATCTGATGACCGTCGCCGGACCTCGCCCCGTGATCCGCGTCGACGGGGTCGGCATCCGCTTCCGCCGCAACCGACGTGGCCGACGGTCGTTCAAGGACCTCTTCGCCGACAGCGGCAGGCGGTCCCGGCCGGGCGAGTTCTGGGCCCTGCGCGACATCAGCTTCGAGGTGCAGCCGGGCGAGGCCATCGGCGTCGTGGGACGCAACGGCCAGGGCAAGTCGACGTTGCTGAAGCTGGTGGCCGAGGTGATCCTGCCCGACACCGGCACCGTCGAGGTGACGGGCGGCGTCGCGCCGCTCATCGAGATCACCGGTGGCTTCGTCGCCGACCTCACCGTCCGGGAGAACGTGTACCTGACCGCCGGCCTGCACGGCATGTCCCGCCCCGAGATCGACCGGCGCTTCGACGAGATCATCGAGTTCGCCGAGATCGGCGACTTCGTCGACACGCCCTACAAACACCTCTCGAGCGGAATGAAGGTCCGCATCGCGTTCGCCGTCATCTCGCGGCTCGAGGAGCCCGTCGTGCTGGTCGACGAGGTGCTCGCCGTGGGCGACAAGGCGTTCCGTGAGAAGTGCTACGCCCGGATCGGCGAGATGCTCGCCGACGGTCGGACGCTCTTCCTCGTGTCGCACAACGAACGCGACCTCAAACGGTTCTGCCGACGGGGCCTCTACCTCGACAAGGGCGCCCTGGTGTTCGACGGCCCACTCGACGACGCCCTGGCCCGGTACGCCACCGATCACCCTCCCCGCCCCTCGGCGTAGGGTCGAGGAGTGCCCGAACGCAGTCAGCCCCACAGCCCCGACCACGACGCCTCGACGGCGGACGGACGACTCGTCGCCCGTGACGCCGGGAACTCGACCGAGTACCACTACCAGACGTCCGCGCCCGACAGGTCCGAGGACACCGCCTGGGTGCGCCGTCTCGACAAGCTGCTGGCCGTCCAACGTCCGGTGGTCGTCAAGCACGTCGCCACGCTGCGCCGTCGGCACAAGAAGGCGACGCCACAGAAGCTGATCACCATCCTCGAACGCGAGTACCTCGCCGCGGTGACGACCGGCGGGGCCGCCGTCGGGGCCAGCGCCGTGATCCCCGGTGTCGGCTGGGGCGTGTCGTTGGCCCTCTCGGGTGTCGAGACCGCGGGCTTCCTCGAGGCGAGCGCCCTCTTCGCGCAGTCCGTGACCGAGGTCCACGGCATCGCCGTCTCGGACCCCGACCGCGCCCGGGCCCTCGTCATGGCGATGCTGCTCGGCGGCCCGGGTGCCAGCCTCGTCCGACAGTTCGCGGGCGAGGCCATGGGGACGGCCCCGGCCAGGACCGCGTTCTGGGGTGAGCTCGTGACCTCGAAACTCCCCAAGGCGGCCATGAGCGGCCTGACCGACACGATCCGCAAGCAGTTCATCCGACGGTTCGCCGCGTCGCAGGGGGCTTCGGTCCTCGGCAGGGCCCTTCCGTTCGGCATCGGTGCCGTCGTGGGAGGGACGGGCAACCACCTCCTCGGACGCAAGGTCGTCACGACGGCCCGCACGGCGTTCGGTGCGGCCCCTGCCGAATTCCCCCTCGACCTGTCGCTCTGACCGTTCCCCTCGCCAGGGCGACCCGGCGTCCGCGAGGCGGCCATGCGGGCCTCGAGTGAGGCGGCGACCCGTCCCGCGACGGGTCCTCCCCAGTCAGCCGTCGTCCACAAGAACGCGCGTCGACCCGCGTCGGTCGCTCCTAGGGTCGACGACATGACGACGTCGACCCTTGCCTACACCGTCCCCTTCAGCCTCGACCGCTCCCGCGCACCCCGCGTCTACCGGCTGGTCAACGACTCCCCCGAGACCGTGACGGGCGTCAGGGTCACCCTCGTGGGCACCGGGCTCCTCGTCCCCGTCGCGACCACCCGTCTCGACCCCGCCCAGTCCGTCGACCTCTGCGTGCTGGGCGTCGAACTGAGCCGGAGTGCGATCGCCGTCGTGCGATGGTTCCGGCCCGGCGGCGACGAGTACCTCTGGCGGTTCAGTTTCTGAGCCTGGTCGACGGAACCCTGGCCGACGAGCCCTTCCCGTGAGGTGGCGGGTCAGCTGCTGAGCCGAGCGCGTCTCTCGGCGACGTAGTCCGCAGCCGTGAAGGCCTCGAGGACGGGCGGCAGGTGATCGGCCCCGAGGTCGGTGACCAGCACGCCCGGGTCGACCCCGAGCACGACGGCGAGACGGACGATCGTGTGCAACACGGGGTTGCCGATGCCGCGCTCGATCTTTCCGTAGTTGGACACGTTCATGCCCGCCAGGTGCGCCACCTCGTCCTGGCTCAGCCCGAGGCGCAGACGCTCGTCACGGATGCGTTCTCCGAAGAGGCGGGCGGCGGCGGACGTCGGTTCAGGCATGCCTCATGGATACGCTGCTCAGCGTCTGACATCCAGAGTCCACGGCACCGAGACATGAAAGCCCTGGTGCCCCAGACCCCTCGAGTCTGGTGCCGGGGGTCAGAGGTCGGACGCCTCCGCGTCGCCAGCCTCCTGGTCGGCGTCGCCCGCCGAACCGGTCGAACGTGGGTCGTCGATCGACGGTCGGCGCGCCGCGTAGTCGTCACGCAGCTGCACGAGGCGCGCCACCGCGCTCTCGAACCGATGCGTGGCCGCTCCGGGCGACGTGTCACCGAAGTGACGCCGGACCCAGTGCTCGAGGCGACCCCGCGCCTCCGGATCGTCGACGACCCGATCGACGAGGGCGACGATGTCGCCCGCACCATCGGCCGTCAACCACTCGGCGTCACCGAGGTAGCCCGATTCGTCGACGTCGGCCTCGACGGCGACCGGACGGGTCACGACGAGGGGACGGCCCGTGGCGAGGCGGTCGTAGACCATCGCCGAGATGTCGGTCACGGCGACGTCGGCCGCCGCCAGTTGCCAGCCGAGCTCGGGCCCCACGTCGTGGACGTGGTGGGCGTCGGGATCACGCGCGTTCGCCTCGCCGAGGGCCCGGATGATCGCCTCGTGCGCTCGCCGGTACTCGGGATCGAGCACGCCACTCCGCGGATGCGCCCGGTAGACGACCCGGTGACGCCCCGAGGCCAGCAGGGCCCTGACGAGGGCGAGACCGTGCGTCGCGATCGACCCGTACGCGGCCGCGGGACGGTCACCCTCCCAGGTCGGGGCGTAGAGCACGACGAGGCGGTCGTCGTCGGGGTAGGGCACCTCGCCCGAGAAGTGGTCGGCCTGCGGGCGTCCGATGGGCACGGCGCGCTTCTCGAGGTCGTAGTCCCAGAGCTTGGCGGCGAGGCGGTCCTTGGCGGCGTCGCCCGCGACGAAGGCGTAGTCGTAGGCCTTGAACTGGTTCGTCGTCATGTACATCTTGTCGCTCTCGCCGTGGTTGACGAAGACGTGCCACATGCGGCCGTACCGCATCATCTGGAAGTTCTTGGCGTTCTGGTTGACGTACAGGGTCAGGGCCAGCGGCTGAGCGGCGACGAAGTCCTCGAGGTCGGCCACCTTGCGGGCGTAGACCAGCGGTACCGGGCTCTCGTCGAGCATGGTCACCATGGTGCCCGGCGAACGGACGACGATGGCGACGGGGAAGGTCTCGGCCAGGTGGGCGAGAGGCGCGTACCACTGGCGGATCTGGTACATGTTGACGGCCGTGTCGGCGAAGTACACGGCGACGCGCACGGTGCCCGGAGCCGGCGTCACCGCGACCCGCGGGTCGCGCTCCAGCCGACGTCGACTGCTGCGGGAACGGACGGCCCGGCGGGCGAGGCTCCAGGCGAGCCCCAGGTCTCGGGTCAGCGGCACTTGCCCTCCTCGGGTCGGTCCGTCACCCGATCGGCGCCGGACCCCGGAAAGCCTAGAGGACCGGAGGTCGACCGGCCCTGGACATGCGGAGGACCGTTACCCAACCGATGGAGCGTCGACCGCCCGGCGCCTCTCGCCACCCCTCCACCCAGCCCGCGAACCAGGGCCGCAGGCGCTGCGGGGTGCGTGCCCAGCGCAGCAGCTGGACCCCCGTCCAGGAGGCGACGTAGACGGGGACCAACGGCCAGGGCAGGTTGCGCTTGGCCAGCCAGACCCGGTTCCGGGCGTTCAGACGGTAGTAGTCGGCGTGCCGCGCCGGGTCGATGGCCGGGTGGTTCGCCACGAGCGAGCCCTCGTACCAGGTGCGCCTGCCCTGGGCCCAGACCCGCCACGCCAGCTCGATGCCCTCGTGCGCGTAGAAGTACGGCTCCCCCCAGCCGGCGCAGGCGTCGAAGACGTCGCGCGGCAGCAGGGTGGCCCCCTCCCAGACGGAGAACACGTCGCTCGAGCGGCGAGGGTCGCCCTTGCGCAGTCGAGGCGTCCAGCGGCGGGGGTTCGCGGCGCCGTCGGGGTCCACGACCCGCGGCTGCAGGAGCCCGATCTCGGGTCGGGCCCGCATCAACGCGACGGCGTCGGCGAGGAACCGCTCGGAGGGCAGGCTCGCGTCGTCGTCGAGGAAGAAGATCCACTCGCCCGAGACCGCTTCGGCTCCCCGGTTGCGGCCGGCGGGGATGCCCACGTTCTCGGCGAGTTCGAGCAGGCGGACCCCGGTCGGGACCTCGACCTCGGCGATCGCGGCGTCTCGTCCGTTCACCACGCAGACGACGTCCAGCTCGACGTCGCGCTGGGCCAGCATCGTGGCCAACCCCCGAGCCAGGTCGCGCGGACGTCGCCCCTGGGTCAGGCTCACGACTCCGACCCGGGGCCGGACCTCGCTCAGGAGCGCACCCGCTTCGACGCCATGATGGCGACGAAGTGGCCGACCAACGCCAGCACCGACAGCGGGAGCAGGGCGACGAGCAGGACGCGGTCGGCGGTGACACCGCCCACGACGAGGCCGACGATCGCGGCCAGGAAGACGAGCATGGTCAGCTCGACCGAGTGGTACAGCCGATGGAACGGCACGAAGCGCGCGGCGCTGCGCAGTCGGGACAGGAGGCGCCCGCTCGGTTGGGTCGCGCCTCCTCGTTTGTCTTCGAGCCGGGCGAGGCCCGCGTTCGCCCGGGCGACGTGGACCATGTCGTTGAGGGCCTTGTTGAGCACGATCACGAGGGCCAGGGCGAAGCCGGCGGTCGTCCAGAGGAAGTCCTCCGGGGTCTCGAAGGGGAACCCGGCCGCACGGACGCCCAGCACGATCGGGATGAGCGCCTCGGTCGAGTAGTGGCCGACCTTGTCGAGGAAGACCCCGGCCGGCGAGCTCGTTCCGCGCCAGCGGGCCACCTCGCCGTCACAGCAGTCGACGAGCATCTGCAGCTGGCCCAGCACGAGGGCGAGCAGGGCACCGGTGATGCCCGGCACGAGCAGCGACAGGGCGGTGCACCAGCCGACGAGGATCATCAACCCGGTCACGCCGTTCGCCGAGACGCTGGTCTTGAGCAACCACCAGGTCAGGTAGGGCGAGACGTCGCGCAGGTACAGCGAGGCCGTCCAGTGCTCGGCGTTCGCGCGGCTGCGCACCTCGGGCGGCTGGGCGACGCGTCGCAGCTCGGCGATCGAGCTCGGTCTGGTGGGCAGCGCGGTCATCGGCGGCTACCTTCCGGTCTGGGCGGTGATGTTCTTCGTGAGGTCGAGGAAGCCGAGCACGAAGCCGACGCCCCACCCGAAGTGGATGGAAGGCAAGACTACGAGAAACCAGAGCCGGGTGCGGAGGTCGTCGCCGCGGGCGGCGAGCAGAGCGGCCGCGAGCACGAAGACGACGTAGACACCGGGTACGACGAGGGCGAGCGTGGCCCACCCGAGGGCGGTGCCGAGGGCGAGGCCGACCAGGCCGGTCAGGCCGACCACCAGGCCGAGCGCCACGCCGAGCACCATGGCGGGAGGGACCAGGTACCGCACGGTGTTCGCCTTGGGGAAGCGTCGGGCCAGTTCACCCCGCCAGAGCCCGGTGGCGACGAACTGGCGCGCCAGCTTGCGCAGGCTCGGTCGCGGACGGTAGGTCACCACGAGCCGAGGGGTGAACCAGACAATGCCGCCCGTGGCCCGGAGCCGGCGGTTGAGCTCCCAGTCCTGACCGCGCTTGACGCCCTCGTCGAAGAGGCCGACCTCGATCAGACGGTGCCGCAGGAACACCCCCAGGTAAGCCGTGTCGGTCGGCCCCTCGGCCCCACCGACGTGGTGCGGCGTCCCACCGAGGCCGACCCGACTGCCGTAGGCGCGGGCGACGGCCTTCTCGAAGGGGGTGCGCCCGACGGCGGCCATGATGCCGCCCACGTTGTCGGCCCCGCTGCGTTCGAGGGTCTCGACCGCGATGCGCGTGTAGTCGCGAGGCAGCACCGAGTGGGCGTCGACGCGGACCGTGACGGGGTGGACCGAAGCCCGGATGGCCACGTTGAGCCCGGCAGGCGTCGAACCGACGGGGTTGGGGATGCTGCGGACACGCGGGTCGGCCGCCGACATCTCGGCCACGACCTCGTTCGTGCGGTCGACGCTCGGACCGAGGGCCAGGATCACCTCGAACGGGCCTTCGTAGTCCTGGTCGAGCAGGCTCTCGACCGCCGCCCGGATCTCGTGCTCTTCGTTGAGGACGGGCATGACGTACGAGACACCGGGTCGGGTGGCGTCGCCTGCTTGCATGGATCGCGTTCCTCGGGCTCGTGAGCGCCGGGGAGGCGCGGGTCGGGACTGCGGACGGCCGCAGGGATCGTGGCGAGCTTAGCAACACGCCAACGGGGGCCGGGACGCCGTCGCGTCCCGACCCCCGTTGGGACGCCGTCGCGTCCCCACCCCGCCGCACCGACCGGGCAGAGCCTCAGGAGGTCAGGGTGTCGAGGGTCACCTTCGTGGTGTCGGTCTTCCCGTCCCGGACGTAGGTGAGGTCGGCCGTCGCGCCACCGGCGAGGAACCGGACCTGCGCCGTGAGGTCCGTCCGGTCGCTGATCGGCACGCCGTTGAACTCGGTCACGACGTCGCCCTGCCGCAGGCCGGCGTTCTGCGCCGCACCACCGGGGCTGAGCTGGACGATGAGCGCCCCGACCCGGGTGGCGGCCGCGTCGCTCGTGGCGTCGTTCACGCTGGCGCCGAGGAGGCCGTGGCTGGCCTTCCCGTTCGCCATGATCTCTTTGGCGACGCGCTGCACGAGGTTCGACGGCACCGAGAACCCGACGCCGATGCTGCCGGACGATTCTCCGGAACTGGCGATGGCGACGTTGAGGCCGATCAGCTCTCCTTGCGAGTCGAGCAGCGCACCGCCCGAGTTGCCCGGGTTGATGGACGCGTCGGTCTGGATGACCGGCAGCGAGATGACCGAGCTGGCCTGGTTCTGCGTGCCGCCGTCGCCGTTGTTGAAGGAGAAGGGCCCCTGGCCGTTGTTGTCGTTCTGCTGGCCCTGGTCGCTGCCGTCCGTCGGGGCGGCCGAGGACTGCACGGTGATGCTGCGGTTGAGGGTCGAGACGATGCCGTCGGTCACCGTGTTCGACAGACCGAGCGGTGCGCCGATGGCCACGGCGGTGTCGCCGACGTTCAGCTCCGACGAGTCGGCGAAGTCGATGGGGGTGAGCCCGGTCGCGTCGACCTTCAGCACGGCGAGGTCGACGGTGGGGTCGAGGCCAACGACCTCGGCCGGCAGGATGCTGCCGTCGCTGAGCGTGACGGTGACGGAACCCGACGCACTCGCCCCGTCGAGGGTGACGACGTGCGTGTTCGTGACGATGTAGCCGTCGTCGCTCAGGATGACGCCCGAGCCGGTGCCGCCGGACTCGCCCGCCGTCACGTTGATCGTGACGACCGACTTCGTGGCCTTCGCCGCCACCGCCGTGACGACCGTCGCGTCGTCGTAGTCGTTGACCGTCAGGTCTCGCGACTGACCCGTGGCCGAGACGCCGGCCCCGGAGTCGCGGGACAGCACCGCGGCGACGCCGCCGCCCGCCGCGCCTCCGACGAGGACGCCGACCAGGAGGGCCGCCGCGACGGACCCCGCACCACGCCGGCTCTTCTTCGGTTTCTCCGCAGGCGCCTGCCAACCAGCCGCCGCGTACGAGTTCGTCGTGTCGTACGCGAACGCCGACGGGTCGGAGTCAGGCTGCCGATAGGGGTCGGTCCCGGCCTGCTGGTACGAACCGGGCTGCTGGTGGGAGGACGGCTGCTGGTACGACCCGGGTTGCTGATACGAACCGGGCTGCTGGTAGGGACCGGGCTGCTGAGGGTCCCCGGCCTGCTGGTACGAACCCGTCTGCTGGTACGAACCGGGCTGCTGGTAGGGACCCGCCTGCTGGTGAGACGACGGATGCGGGAACGAGCCGGGTCGAGGCTGCGAGTCGTCGTTCCGGCGCCCGTCGGGGCCGGACTCGAACTCGCCGGCGCGCGGCGTGCTGCCGGGGAGAGGCGGAGCACCGTAGGTGACGCCCTGGTCCGCCGGGTACGGCGTCGTGGGCTGGGCACCGTCGTTCGTGGCCCGGTCGTCGCCCGGGACGCCCTGCGAACCGGCGGCGGTGCCCTCGGGCGTGCGCGGTGCGCCGTCGTCGGCGTCGTCGTGGCGGGGGGTGTCGGTCATGGTGCTCCTTCCAAGCCCTGACAGCCTGGTCGCCCAAGCTGGGCGGATCATTCGGCG
>Ga0265798_10008452_pt1 | contig 13120 bp, 1 predicted proteins | sample P3T30metagenome_FD_192430 | JGI IMG/M metagenome (GOLD analysis project Ga0265798, IMG submission 192430) | Plant litter microbial communities from East Loma Ridge, Irvine, California - P3 T30 | ecosystem: Environmental > Terrestrial > Plant litter > Unclassified | place: USA: California...
CCTTCACGTCTGCTATTGCCAGTCGAACTTGCTGCTCTATCTCGCCCAGCTCAATGCGCTGCCCTCGAAGCTTGATCTGGTTGTCTTTCCGACCCATCAGCTCGATTGACCCATCCATCTTGTACCTTGCCAGGTCGCCTATCTTGTAGAGCCGTGACCGACCTATAGCCTCTCCAAAAGAAGTTCTCCATGCTGGAGCTTCGATGAACGTAGCGGCGGTCTTCCCCGGATTATCGATGTACTCACGGCCAAGTATGTGCCCTTCAATAAGCACTTCGCCAATAGCTCCTACCGGTGCGAGCTTAGTGTGATCATTCGAGTCAACGATCCAATACACTCCAGTGCTGGCTTTTCCTACATGTCCAATTTTCGATGTTCTAGTTAGTCTTTTAGATGAAACGATGCCTGCAGTCTCACTGCTTCCGTACGTTTGTCGAAGGTGCACCCGAGATTCCCACTCCGCGATTTGGGCCGCACGTATGGGCTCCCCGCCTATGCAGAGAATACTCAGAGATGGAACTGACTCAGGAGTGAGAAAATCGAGGACTGTCGGAGTGAGAAACGCCCAGTCGGCGTTCATTCTGGATATAGCGGAGGCTAGACCAGTTGTTCGTTCTGCGTCGGATGGGATACAGATACAGCTGCCATGTACAAGAGACCCCAGTATTTCTACTAGGGCTCCAGCAAACGCGTAAGAACCAAACTGTAGCGTTCGAGTATTAGAGCGCATCTCGAGGTGACGGCCATGGCCAACGACGGAGGAACAGGCCGATCGATGTTCGATTTTGCAACCCTTTGGCTCTCCTGTACTTCCCGAGGTGAAGATCACGTACGCTGTGTCTGTAGGTTGCACTGTGACAGTCCAAGAAGCCCGCTGGGGGATCTGAAGCACCGACTCTTTGGTCACAACCACAACAGATTGAACTAGTTCTCCAACAACTGGTGCGCAGGCTGGAGAGGCTAGAACAAGCGTGCTAGACGTTCTGATGCACATCCGCCTCACACGCTCGTGTGGCAAAGCTGGATCAATCAGGAGGAATGCTCCGCCCGCTTTGAGCACCGCCAGCATGGCCACCACTGTCCACATCGATTTTTCGAAACATAGCGGCACGATCTCTTCCGGCTTGACACCCAAGTCCACAAGATAGCCCGCTAGCCTTGTAGACAGCGTGTTCAGTTCGCCGTAAGTAAGGTCGCCATCCCATGCGCAGATGGCGGGTGCATTAGGCCGTGCCTTTGCTTGCTCGGCAAATACTTCATGCACGCATTGCTCGACCGCCGCTGGTACAACACTGTTCCACCGTAATAATTGTTGCTTGTCCGCAGGTGTCAGCAGGTCAATGTTGGCCACTTTGGTCTCTGCATCTGCTGCTGCCAGCTGCTGCATAACGAAGCTAAGCTGGCCAAGCAGCTTCTCAACTATCCACTGCTCGACCACCCTGACGTCAAAACTTGCCGTAATGTGAACTCTTTCTGCAGACAGCGTGCACTGCAGCATCAGTCCATACGTCGAGAAGTCTTGTAGCTCCGAGCTGCTGTGCCACTCTCCCAGCGCCCTGTCGCCTGCAAAGCCATCGCCTGCCGGTTGTACCACCAGCAGCGTCTGGAAGCTGCAGGCATTTTGGGCGCCAGGCCCAATCTTGCAGATCCGCTGCAGGCCAGTCTGCTCGTACGCCATCATTCCTGTCGCCTGCCGCTGCAAGGTGTCCAGGAAATTCGAAACCATCTGCTCGCCCTGCACGCGGATTCTTACCGGCACAGTTGCAATGGTTGGCCCCATCATCGCCTCGATGCCAGCAATCGGTGCATTGCGACCCGTGACGGTGGTTCCAAACACCACGTCATCTGAGCTCGTGTAGCAGCTTATAACAATCGCCAGCGCGGCGCGGATCAACGTTGATGTTGTGGTATCAGACATTACTTCTGGTAGGGCAGAGCAGTCGTGCTCTATCTTTGCGTCTGCTACCGGCTGCTGCACGTCCGTGGGCAGCGAAGGGAACACCGTCGCCTCGCAATCCGCCAGAGCCGCTTCCCAGTATGCTGTGGCCGCATCTTGGTCCTGCTGACCGAGGTATTTGATGAAGGCTCGGAATCCAGGCTGCTCCTCTACTTGGATCCCTCTGTAGGCCTTCACGACTGCGTCCACAATGCGTGGCAGCGTCCAACCATCGTACACTGCGTGGTGAATGGTCCATACAAACCAGCTCTTATGTGTGTTCTTGTCTTCGACGAGAGCGTATCGTGCAAGCGGCTCACCAAGCGTCATGGAGGCCGCCTTGTCCTGCGTAAGGTAGGTGTCCAGTCTTTCTGCCTGCACCCATTTTATGTTTTCTGCTAGAACAGCCTGGAGCAGGCCATGCTCGCTCTGCTGTACTATCCGCGTGCGCAAGGCTGCCGTAGATCGGACAACTTGCTCCCACGCAGTCTTGAAGTCACCTTCGTTGATGTTGTCTCCCAACTCTAGCACATTCTGCATGATGTAACCTCCGGCTCTTTTCGATGTCAGGGACATGAGTCCTTCTTGCAGTGGCGAGCATGGGTAGACGTCTTCGACAAGATTTACATCTACACCGCAGCTGGCAGCCGCTTCTTTGCGAACTTGCGCTGGGTCGATGTTGGAAAGTAGAAGAGAGAATGCTGGGATACCCTCAGGAATACTCTTGCTATCGCTGTATTCAAGACCGGCAAAATTAATAAGCTTGGGGTTGCGGAAGAGATCTGCGACTGAACGCAGGAGTCCCGCCTTGCCAGCTTCGCTGACTAGCTTCATAGCTGCAATCGAGTCGCCGCCTAGACGGAAGAAGCTATCATCCAACCTGATATTTTCGGGCTCAATATTGAGAACCTGAGCCCATAGCTGCTGCATCGTCTTCTCTGCTGTTGTCGACGGCATCCTTGATCCTTGGCTTATCCGCATGTCTGCGAGCTGCTGGGCCGAGAACGAAGCTCCGATGTCGCGTAGTTGCTTCCGGTCAATCTTCTTCGACCACGTCTCCGGCAAGCGTGGTAGTGAAATGAACGCCGTTGGTATCATGTACTGTGGAAGTAATCGCTCGAGTCTATCCTGGATCACCCGGACGGCATCCAACGTGCGTGTTGTCGGCACAGCGTGCTCATTGTCCTCGCCCACTTGGGAGTCCTTGATGTCATCGACAACAAGAAAACAGGCGAGCATACTCTCTCCCTTGTTCTGAGGCCTGATTAATTCTACCGCCAGGTCTTCTATATCTGAGCTTGCAAGCCTAGCCTGATGCTCTATCTCTCCTAGCTCGATGCGCTGCCCACGAAGCTTCACTTGACCGTCCTTACGCCCTAGTAGCTCGATCGAACCGTCCTTTTTGTTTCTTGCCAGGTCTCCCGTCTTGTAGAGGCGCAACGTACTTGGTCCGAAAGAGACTCTCCATGCCGGGGGGTTGATAAAAGTAGCCGCTGTCTTCTCTGGAGTGTCGATATACTCCCGGCCGAGCACATGCCCCTCGACGAGCAACTCACCAACGGCTCCTCTTGGAACAAGTCTATCGTGATTATTTGGATCCACGATCCAGTATGCACCCGTGCTAGCCTTGCCCACGTCCCTGGTAGTCGAGACACTAGTCAATCTTTGGGACGAGACTACACCAGACGTCTCACTGCTTCCATAGGTCTGCCGCAAGTGCACCTGGCCCGCCCAATGTGCAATCTGAGCAGCGCGTATAGGCTCTCCGCCTACACACAAAGTTTTCAGCGACGGGACTGAATTGGGGCCAATGAGGAGGTCGACGACTGTAGAAGTCAGAAACGCCCAGTTGACGTTCATGCTAGAGACTGCAGACGCTAAGCTAGTCATTCTCTCCGCCTCAGACGGGATACAGACACAACCGCCGTGTGTTAGGGTTAGCAATATCTCTACTAGCGATCCGGCGAAGGCATAAGATCCAAATTGTAGTGTCCGAGTACTTGTGTCCATGTCAACAAAAGGACCGTGGCCAAGTACCGCAGAGCATGTCGCTCGATGTTCAATCTTGCAGCCCTTCGGCTCTCCTGTGCTCCCTGAAGTAAAAATGACATAAGCAGTATCTTTGGGCTTGGCCGTGGTGACATGTTGAGTGTGAGTAGTCTGAAGAATCATGTCTCTGGTGACGATGATAACGTCGTTGACCAGACTTTCCAATACCGGGGCACTAGATTGGGATGCTAGAGCAAATGTAGCCGATACCTTGCTGCACATCAATTTCAGACGCTCGTGAGGGAGCAATGGGTCAAGAAGGAGAAACGCCCCACCAGCCTTGAGCACGGCTAGCATGGCGACAATGGTCCACATGGACTTCTCAAAGCACAGTGGTACAATTTTCTCTGGTTTGATGCCGAGTCTAATGAGGTGCCCAGCTAGTATGCTCGACAGTCTGTCCAACTCGTTGTAGGTTAGCTCGCCGTCCCACGCGCAAATAGCGGGTGCGCTGGGTTGTGCAAGAGCGTGCTCGGTGAAGACGTCGTGAATGCACCTTTCGATTGCTGGCGGCACCTTGCCGCCAGACGCCAATAGCTCTTGTCGGTTCTCGGGTGCGAGGATTTCGATACTTGCGACGGTAGCTTCCGTCTCCGCACTAGCCAGCTGCTGCAAGATGAAGCTGAACTGGGCGAGCATCCTGTCAACCATCCAGTCTTCTATGACTCGCTGGTCGAAGCTTGCCGTAATCTGAATTCCATCGGTTGCCAGTGTGCACTGCACCAGTAGCCCATACGTAGTGAAGGCATGTAGCTCAGAGCGGCCGCGCCACTTTCCTAGCACCTGATCACTACCATCGCTTTCACGTGCTGGTGCAGGCTGCACGATAAGCAGCGTTTGAAAGTCGCAGGCATGCTGTGCACCTGGTGATGCCCTGGCAATGCGCTGCAACCCCGTCTGCTCATACGCGACCATGTCCGTTGCCTGAAGCTGCAAGTCTTCCAGAAATGCGGCCACTGTTTGGTCATCTCGAATGCGCACCCGTATCGGCACGGTAGCAATAGTAGGACTAAGCATAGCTTCGATGCCTGCGACGGGTGCATTGCGCCCTGAAACTGTAGTGCCAAACACTACATCGTCCGAACTAGAGTAGCGACTGGCGATGATAGCCCATGCTGCACGGATGAGCGTCGACGCGGTAATGTCCGAAGTTGCTTTAGGAAGCGGCCGACACTGGTAGTTGACCGTCTTGTCTGCGACTGATTGCACGATCGTTGACGGCTTTAGCGGAAATAAGGGCGCCTCGCAGTCGGCGAGCGTCGTCTGCCAATACTGCTCCGCCGCCGTGCTATTTTGCTGCCCGAGATACTTGATAAAGGCATTGAAATTAGGTTGGCTTTCCAAGGTGGCGCCGTTGTAGACGTCGTGGACCGCTTGTAGGACCCGGGGCAGCGACCAGCCGTCGTAGAGTGCATGGTGGATGGTCAGTGCGAACCAGCGCTTCGGCCCGCAGGATTCCTTGATGAGCGCGTACCGCACCAGGGGATCGCTCAGCTTCATCGACACCGACCTATCCCGCTCAAGATAGTCTTCCAACCCCTCCGTTTCGATCCACTGCATGTCCTCAGCCACGACGACTTGCAGCAAGCCGAGCTCGCTGTGTTGCACGATGCGCGTACGCAAGGCAGCGATGGATTTCACCACGTGCTGCCAAGCAGCCCGGAGCGCGCTCGTATCAACATCATCGCGCAGATCCAGGACGCTTTGCATGACGTAGTCACCTGTCCGTTTGGCAGTCAACGACATCAGGCCTTCCTGTAAGGGCGAGCACGGATAGATGTCCTCAACGAGCCTTGCGTCGATTCTGCACATGGCCGCCACTTCCCCGCACACCTGTCCCGCATCCGCATCCTCGCCCAGCAACGAAAATAGAGGAATCTCTTCTGCCGGACGGCGGCCACCTGCATGAGCTGTCTGCGAGCTCGCCAACAACCCCAGCCGTGGATGGCGGAAGACGTCAGCAACACTGAGTTGGACGCCTGTTCTGCAAGCGGCGCTGACCAGCTTCATGGCTGATATCGAGTCCCCGCCTAGACGGAAGAAGCTGTCGTCTAGTCCAATACTTTCTGGCTCGATATTGAGCACCTGAGCCCATAGATACTTCATCGCTTGCTCAGCCTCCGTCGTCGGCTGCCGCTTCAATCCCTGGCTCCTTGTCCGCAGCTCTGCCAGCTGCTGGGCCGAGAAAGAAGCTCCAATTTCCCGCAGCCGTTTGCGGTCAGTTTTTCCAGATGTCGTTACGGGAAACTGCAGAAGCGCAAAAAACACTGTCGGCACCATATGTGCGGGCAAGCGTGTAGCAAGCTCTTCCTCTATAGCCGGCAGGAAAGTTACCTGAGCCGTAGAATAATTTCCTGCAGCTTCGTCTAAAAGCAGCACATCTCGTGTATCGTCCTCTAGCTGTACGAAGGTCGCTAGCATCGCACCATCTTTCTTCCCAGACGGCAGAACTACCTCAACAGCAAGCTGCTTGACTTGAGGCAGGCACTCTCGCACATGGTGCTCGACCTCGCCAAGCTCAACTCGCTGGCCGCGTAGCTTGACCTGGTCGTCCTTGCGGCCCAGGCAGACCAAGTTACCGTCACTGTCGTAGCAAACCAGATCGCCCGTCTTGTACAGTCTCCGTCGCCCGGGAACGCCTCCATACCCTTCCAGCCAAGCAGGATCGTTGACAAACACTGCTGCAGTCTTCTTCGCATCGTTCAGATATCCGCGCGCCAGAATGGGCCCTTCCACGAGCAGCTCCCCAACCGAACCAAGCGGTACCAGCCGGTGGTAGTTCTCAGGATCCACCACCCAGCTCACTGAACCTACTGGGGTTCCAATGGTTCCTGACTTGAAATCTTTGTTGGCAACATACGCAGCACAACAGACGGTACACTCAGTTGGTCCGTATCCATTGATGGTTCGAACAGTGCTTCCCCATCTATCGCAGTCCGCAGCGGTGACTTGCTCTCCTGCGAGGACTAGGGTTCTGAGGCATGGTACCTCACTGGGCTCAAGCAATCGCGCCACAGATGGCGTTAGGAATATCAAATTGACATCCATACCGGTAACAGCCTTGGCTAAATTGTTATGCCGATCGCTGCTGGATGGGACACAAACACAGCCACCATACATCAACGTATCGACAATCTCAGCGATACAAGCGTCAAATGTGTACGACGCAAACTGAAGCACACGCGAGTGATGCGTGATCCCGAAGACTCGCCCATGACTGAGACAGCCAGTTGCGACCGCATTATGATCCAAAACGACGCCCTTCGGAACGCCAGTGCTTCCCGAGGTAAACATGATATACGCAGTGTTTTCTGGCGTCGTGCAGCTGGCGGCGTTGGCTACCACAGGGAGTTGACTTGTGGATGACTCGCTGACAGTGACCGTAATGCGGCCTGAGTTGGCCCAAAGCGTTGAGTATTGTTCCGATGCAAGGACGACTTTTGCGTCCGTCTGTCTGAAGATTTCCTCATGGCGGCTTTTCGGATGATCCGGGTCCAGCGGTACAAAAGCTCCGCCAGCCTTGAGAACAGCCAGCATGGCGACAACAGTCCACATGGATTTCTCGAAACACAACGGCACGACGTCTTCAAGCTTTACGCCGAGCTCGCCGGTAAGATAGGCCGAAAGCCTGGTCGACAGCTCGTCTAGCTCGCCGTAGGTCAGGTCACCGTCCCAAGCGCAGATAGCGGGTGCGTCGGGTCGCTCTAATGCCTGCTCGGCGAACACTTCGTGTACGCATTTTCCGACAGCCGCCGGCACGTCCTTATTCCGCAACAATAACTTCTCTAGGCTGCTTTTCGATACCAGATCGAGGTCTCCCAGTTTTCCTGCAGGATTTCCTATTATGGCAAGTATTGCGTGACCAATCGTTTTGCCCACACTTTCAGCTTGAAATGCGGATAGATGTGAAGTTCGATAACCGCATGCTAATTCGAATGACTGCTCGTTCTCTTCTACATGGAGAACCACATCGTACTATAACGTGCTGGTTAGTATTTGTGCCTATAGACATCCATCGATAGCATTCAGAACTGATAAAGCTTACCTCGCTTGGATCGTGTTCGTCGCATCTTTGGACAATCACGTCATTGTCGCCCAGTGTGTTTGTACCGGCATACCTCTGGTAGCTTATGGCAGTGTTGAAAAGCTTACGTTCATCCAGCTTCAACGCGTGATGAACAGTAGCCAAAGAGCACGATTGGTTAGCGGTACTTTCGGCAGTTTCCATTTGGAGCTCTTGCAGTGTCTCCAAGACTCCCAAACAGCTTCGAATATCCACACGGCAAGTTAGCATGTTGATCATCGGTCCAGCAATTTCGTCGATCTGGTCAATCGGCAATTGTCGCCCGGAGGATAGGTAACCAAAACATGTAGATGTGGTGTTCGAGAACCTCCCCAATACCAGAGCCCATGCAAGTTGGATAACGGTGAACGGCGTGACTTCGTGTTCGTTACAAAATGAACGCAATGCAGCGGTACCTTCAAAAACAACATTTGCCTTGACGACTTCGTCTGTCATGTCAACCTTGGCAGATAGAGACGGGAAAACGCATTGGTCGACACCACGGAGGTAATCTTTCCAATACTCCAGTGATTCGGTACGCTCTTCACCATAGATGAATGAGATGAACTCGCTGTAGGGCGGTGGAGCCTCACGCTCAAGTGAGTCAGAGTAGGCAAGACTCAGATCGCGGTAAATCATGGCAAAGGAATGACCATCGATAATTGCATGGTTGATCTCAAGGACGCAGAATACTTCTCCATGCGGAAGCTCATAAATTGTGAGGTAGTGCTGGAGTTTGTGTCGGTCTACGTCGGAGATATCTTCATGCTCTTTGTACAATTCCGCTGTATTCGAGGAGTGCATGACCTTGATATGCTTGGTTCCCGCCTCCCTTTTCCTGAGCACAATCTGGACGGGTCTAGGGGCTCCTGCGACATCGAGGGCGAAAATGGTTCGAAGAACAGCGTGGCGCTGAACGACTGCTTGCCAAGCACGTTGAATTTGTGGCACGCTTGTCATCGAGTTCCCAGAAGCTTGCACTAATTGGAAAGACGAGCGGATCCAGTAATTTGTTGGATGATCGATCTGGTTAATCAGTATAGCTTGCTGCATCGGCGAGCACTGATAGAAGGTTTCGACGTCTCCAATATTGGAAATACCAAGGCTGGGTATCTTCTCATCGATGAACTTATCAAGATGGCTGTAATCTTGGAAAGCTACGGGGAAGTCGCTGAGTGTGTACGTCCGCCTAGCATCGCGTGTTACGGCGACAATGTTCTGCATCGTGCTTTCGTAGTCCTGGATCCAATGCGTTATTCGGTCTTGGTGATTCGCCAGTCTGTTGTACATGAAAGACACTTGTGCCTTGTTCTCTTCGACTGCTATCGACACCACAAATACAGCAAAACGTGCACCTTGGAGGCTGACGTCGAGATCTTGATGCCTTGGAGCATCACACCTTTGAAAGAGCGTATCTTGCCGCTCAAATTGCTGATATTGACCTTGGTAGTTTAATAGTATCTCCATTGGCGATTGCAATTTGAAAGCTTCAATACCCTCAGGATGGTGAAATCGAGAGGCAAAGTACGCCCATCCCTTCTGGGGCAAGCTACGGCGGCCGTCTTTAGTTTGTCGGATCGTATCTTTGATGCTTACAGTACGCTCCGCGCTGTATGGTATCGGAGCTGACGTTGTGAACCATCCGACTGTTCTTGAGAGATCGATTTTATCGTCCCATGGCTCACGGCCATGGCCCTCATTGAAGATGGTAGGAATATCCCTATCTTGGAACACGTTGCTGAACGATTGAATCAGACCAGCGATGAAAAGCTCGACAGGTTCAGTGCGAAACGCTTCATTGCATTCGCCCAAGATTGATGTCGTGGTTTCAGTGTCCAACACGAACTCTTGCTTGGCAATGTCAGACCATGACTTCCAGTGGTCGTGAATTCCCCAATATGATATCGTGGGGGGTTTGATTGGGAATGGAAAGGCTGACTTTGGCGCAAGATGGCAGCGGGCATAATTCCCTTGAAGTTGGCACCAGGATTGGAAAGGGATTGTAGCTAGACTCGATATACTGCCCGTCTGAACCAACTGCTCTATATCCTGGAGAATGATTCGCCAGGACACCAGATCAACAAACAAGTGACTGACGGTAATGAAGAATGTTTGAGACTCGTTGATGCTGAAGAGGTCCGCTGAGACGATGGGGCCTTCTCCAAAATCCAGTGATGATCGGCTTTCGGCGATGATTCTTCCAACATCGTTGTCATTGGAAAGCTCATGATGCCGCCACCGAAGCGAGCTAGGGATATCTTCGGTGATGGTCTGACTCCAGGTACCATCGTCCAGCTGTCTAATACGTGCTCGTAGCATGGCATGCTGTTGAACGACAACTTCAAGAGCCCGAGCGATTACGCTGGGACTGACTGGCTTGCTTACTCGAAGATAGAAGCACTGATCGAAAAGTTCCTCTCTTCGGGGAAATGCATGAACGTACATCTGTTGTATGGGTGACAATTCGAATGGAACGCCTGCTTGCCCGAGATCTAAGGACCCTACGCCGTTGACAAAAGATAAAGCAGGCTTGGCCAGCTTAGCTAATCCCTTAATACTTTTTCCTTTCATAACGTTTTGCGTGGTAAGACTTATGCCATCTGTTCGACATAGTGACACAGCTTGCATGGCCGAAATCGAGTCTCCTCCAAGTCGGAAGAGGCTGTCATCGAGTCCAATTTCTTCGGGCAACATGTTGAGCACTTGCGCCCAGATCTTTTGCAATTTTTGTTCCATCTCAGTGCCGGGTAAATTTTCAGAATAGTCGTGCAGCCTCTGCGTCTTTGCCAGTTGCGTGGCTGTGAGGGAGGATCCTAACGCTCGCAACTGTTTTCGGTCCGTCTTGCCAGATGCTGTCATGGGTATGTGATCGATTGGGATATATAGCGAAGGTACCATGTGACTTGGAAGTCGTTTTGCAAGGTCTGACTCGAGTCCTAGGATCAAGGATTTAAAGGGAGCCGTATCCTCTCTGTAGTATGCTTCATCTAAACACACGAACGCAACCAAGCTAGCTTTGCCCCGGTTTCCGACTAGTGTGATCACTTCAGCGATTATGTCGTGGGCTATAGGCATGCACTGGCGAAGGTGGTGTTCAATCTCGCCAAGCTCAACTCGCTGCCCGCGTAGTTTTACTTGATGGTCTTTACGGCCCAAACAGACCATGCTACCATCGGCGTTGTAGCGAACTAAGTCGCCCGTCTTGTACAGCCTGCCTTTTCGTCCAGGAAAGCCTCCGTACCCTTCTAGCAGCCAGACAGGATCTTCAATAAATGCCGCTGCAGTCTTTACGGCGTCGTTGAGGTAACCGCGGGCCAGGATTGGACCTTCAACTAGCAGCTCCCCAACCGAACCCAGGGGTACAAGGTTGAGATGGTCCTCGGGATCTACCACCCAGCTCACCGAAGCGATTGATTTACCGATAGTGCCTGACTCGAAATGACATCCATGTTCTGTAACATATGCAGCGCAGCAAATGGTGCACTCTGTCGGCCCGTATCCATTGATTGTTAAGACACTGCTTGGCCACCTTTCGAATTCCGCTGAGCTAACTTGCTCTCCTCCCAGGACAAGTGTTTTGATGGATGGAACCTCACTAGGGTTGAGTAGTCGCGCCACCGATGGGGTCAGAAACGTCCAGTTAACGTCCATAGTCGTGATAGCATTAGCTAGATCGTTGTATAGATCGCTACTAGAAGGTACACAGATGCAGCCACCGTGCAAAAGTGGAGTGATAATATCACCAATGCAAGCATCAAAGGTATACGATGCAAATTGGAGAACCCGGGTGCGACCTGTCATTCCGTACACTTGTCCGTGGCCGAGGCAGCTTGTCGTTACCGCGCTGTGCTCCACTACGACACCCTTAGGGACGCCCGTGCTCCCCGAGGTGAATAACACGTAAGCAGCATTCCCTGGGGTCGTGGAGGAAATGGCGGGGTTGGCTACTGGAAGTTGGCTCATGGAGGACTCGCTGACGGAGACGATACGGCAGGATTTCAAGTCTTCCAAGTCAGCCCAGAGCCTCGAGTGCTGTGCTGATACGAGCGCGATGTTTGAGCCAGTCTGCCTGAAGATCTCTTGATGACGGGATGTTGGATGTCCTGGGTCCACTGGCACGAACGCACCGCCAGCTTTGAGTACCGCGATCATGGCGACGATTGCCCACATTGACTTCTCAAAGCACAGGGGCACGATATCTTCAGCCTTGACGCCAAGGTTAACAAGGTGGCTTGCTAACCTGGTTGACAGTGCGTCTAGCTTGCCATACGTCAGCTCGCCGTCCCATGCGCAGATAGCGGGTGCATCTGGCCGTGCATTGGCTTGCTCTGCAAAGACATCATGCACACACTGCTCTATGGCGTGTGGGACCGTAGAATTCCAGTGCCAGATATCTTCGAATCCATTTCCGCTCGATTCGTCCAGTAATGACAAATTGTTCCTCTCCATGGTTATGAATTCGAGTCTCAGACCGTAGGGCAATAAGGCTATCTTTGAGTGAAAAAATTCGAAAGTTGAGATTGATTGAAAGCTATTAAAAGTAAACCCCGAGACTATATATACATATGGACCTGGAAAATTTAACAACGCTAGATTGCAGAAGGTCAATCCGAACAGGAGGTGAGACAGTGCGTTGATCAACAAGAGAGAATCACCTGGCCCTGTGAATCACACTAGTAGCAAATTGTACTCTACACGTAGCAGTCTACAAGCGATAGGTCCGCCTGGCAACGGCCTACGGTTGGTACAACGAATCAACCTACAATTATCTCGGCGTGCTCTAATCGGCCGCTATCCACAAGCCCCTTAACTAATCTCCTTCTACGATCGTGTCAGCAATAAGTAGTGTATTCGGGCTGGATAACATGGATGTTTGACCGTTAAGCGAACTAGCGAAATTCTGTAGATCCTTATTCTGACAAACCAGGGTCCAGTATTCTACACGCTGAGCATCGGTGTTACTTTTACCAACTATTACCCGTCGCTGAGCCTTGGCGCTAACACACTACTGATGCCTGCTACATTAGTGTGTACAGTGCTGCAATGACGTCACCCGCAAACAACACCAGGGT
>Ga0265798_10008454_pt1 | contig 13117 bp, 5 predicted proteins | sample P3T30metagenome_FD_192430 | JGI IMG/M metagenome (GOLD analysis project Ga0265798, IMG submission 192430) | Plant litter microbial communities from East Loma Ridge, Irvine, California - P3 T30 | ecosystem: Environmental > Terrestrial > Plant litter > Unclassified | place: USA: California...
TCAAATCTCCAGGAGCGCGAAAGATACCGGTATTCATCAACAATAGGGAGGAGTGCATCACTACCGCTACCCAATTTGTGTCGAGTCGCATATGTCCTATCTTCCAAGTTTCCAATGTCACTGGTCACAACTTGGACCTGGTGCGCATGTTCCTCAACGCACTACCGCATCACGGCAATTACGACGCCTCTGCCCCTCTAGAATTTCACGTCAACGACACATTCTCGGTACCTTTCGTTGGTACTGTGGTTTCAGGTGTTGTGAAGTCTGGTGAGATACATTCTGGCGACACGGTTTTGATCGGTCCCGACAGTCTTGGCCAGTTCCAAACGACAAAGGTGCGTTCCGTCGAGCGCAAACGGATACAAGTTCCAGGATGCTCCGCTGGCCAGTCTGCTAGTCTCGCACTGCGCAACGTTCGGCGGAAAGATGTGCGAAAAGGCATGGTCGTTTTGCACAAGGCTGAGAAGCCTGATCCGACAACTGGGATATTACCAGCCCCGAAAGTGTACCGCGAGTTCGTTGCTGAAGTCTTGATCTTGTCGCACGCGACGACTATCAAGACCAAGTACCAGGCTATGCTACACGTTGGACCAGTGTCCCAAACCTGCGCAATCATCGACATCGACCGCCAGTACATCCGCACTGGTGACCGAGCACAGGTAGCCTTCCGCTTCGTACAGCGACCGGAGTACTTAACTGTCGGCGATCGGATACTATTCCGTGAGGGCAGGACGAAAGGATTGGGTATTGTCAAGAGAGTCGGTTATGACTCCAAGCATCCGCTAAACCCGGAGTTGCACAAAGACGACAAGAAGAAGGATGGCCAACCGGACGGGAAGAAGGTGGAAGCATCATGACAGGTTAGAACGTAGAAGTAGGTGGAAGCATCATGACAGGTTAGAACGTAGAAGTTAGCAGAGATCTCATGACCTGCTTGAGCAATCGCATTAGAAGATTGAACAACGTCACGTAATCAACCCTCTAGAGACTACCTAGGTAGCTGTCATGAATGTTGAATGAAACAAATTTGCATAAGAAAATCCCAGCTCGAACGCGTCTTTGCTGTGTCAATTCCACCAAGACCACCAGTATTTTACATGAGAGCGGCTATTCGCACCCAAACGTCGTATTTAATCCGCTAGGTTCGAGGTGCCGCAATGTGTTGAAGGTCATGGTGCTGACAGTCGCGTATCGATAACAGTGTCGCAACGTCGCACCTCCAGTGGCCACAGTAGCAGCTTCAGAGCGACACAGCAGCGCCTGTCGTGACTCACAAACCTCTTCATCGACTTTATCGTTCCACGTGCGGCTTTCCAAAGAACGAATTCATGTTAAGATCGATTAGCCGCGATCAGGAGGATCGCAGCACAACGCGGGCGGACTGCCGCACACTGCGATAATACATGAGAGTATCGCCACGTTTCCCGTGATTCAGGCAGACCTGAAAACCACTGTGGGATTCTGAAAAAGTTGTATCCTTCCACGATGGCAACTACAGACCCCGCAGAGTCGACGCTGTACCCCAAGATCATGACACACATTCCCGAGATCATCGAGCAGCTGCGGCGCTTGAACCGCGATCCTGCCTATCCAGAAGCAAACATCCGTGTGGACCCTGTACCTTTCGTAGGTACAGTCAAACTTCATGGCACGCATGCAGACATACTTGTATACCCTGACGATCGCATCGCCTTTCAATCGCGCAACATAACTGGTCTGTCTGTCGCAAAAGATAACCAAGGGTTCGCGGCAATGATGTCACAGAAGACCGAGGCCATACTGGGACTGCGAGATGTGTACCTGGCACGGTGGAAAGAGTTGAATCCTGGCACATCAATCGAACAAGACTTGCCCATCGTGATTGCCGGTGAATGGATAGGCGATAAGATCCAAAAAGACGTCGCCATCGCACAACTATCACGTCGCTTCGTCATCGTCTCGGTCAACATCAACGGTACATGGCAGAAGGATGAAGACTACTCTGACATCTCCTTGCCGGACTACGATATCTACAACGCCTCAAGAGCTGGCGTCTTCTACACAACACTCTGCCTAGCTGACTACGAACACACAGTATCAGAAGTCGAGCGCATGACCGAAGAAGTCGCCGCTCATTGCCCATTTGCTGCAACTTTCGGTATATCCGGTTTGGGCGAAGGTATCGTCTGGAAACCTGTAGCCCCTCAATACAACGCCGACACCTCTCTGTGGTTCAAAAGCAAAGGAGGAAAGTTCAAGCCTACATTCTTCCGCGTTCCAAAACCACATGAAGGCGCCGATATCATCAAAGAGCGACGCAAAGCAGCTGCAATGGTAGCAGTTGCGTGGTGCTCAGAGCAGCGGTTAGATCAAGGCTGGGATGTGCTGCGTGAGAAAGGTGTTGAGCGAGATGTGAGAGCATTGGGTGACTTTCTGAAGTGGATTCAATATGATATCTTAGAAGAAGAGAAGGGACATATCAAAGAGCATGGTGTGGACGAAGCGGCGCTGAAGATTGAGATTGCTAAGATTGCTAAGCCGTGGTATAGGGCGAAGCTTAGGGAACGGGATGCCGACTGATGTCTAACAAGCGAAAGATAATCATCCAGAAGAAGCTTGCTGAAGTCGACTGCAGATGATGGGTAAAATTGGGAAAGTTTGCGCTCTCACGAGGAGAGCCGCAAACTTCTGGTCCGGCTTATTAGATGGTGCATTTTCCTCAGCCCACTATTCTTCAAAAGTCTTACTTCGCTGGTACCCAGGAGTTTACATCACCTCTTCCGTTTCAAAAATGTCAACAAATCCAACCTCTACCCACATCGACCAAGAAGAGAGTTTTGCAGGAAAAGGAAGTACGGTGCGCGAGGAATCGCCAGAGCCGCCAAGCAATTATACGATCCTTCGCTGTGTCAGTAATTCACTCATCCATTACGTTTACATGTGTCTCCCGAACTCCGCCCTTGAGGAAGCTCGTTCTGCTCTGACCATGGGAACCGACGAGGAATCAGTCACGGAAGCTCTCCTAAAGCGCGTCGTTGTATGGAAGGAGAACCGCACTTCATCGACTAATATGACTTCCGAAATACGTGTTCTTCTGGAAATCCGCCGCCAGACGTCGTTGCATAGCGGCGGTGAACACTGCGTGCAAATATTAGACTACGACGACAAGGAAACCAGGGTCCGGAAGAAGGAGCAGGAATGGCTTGTCATGGCAGCCTCGCCGGTTTGCTGTGACCTTCAGACACTCTACCGTTTCGATCGTATGGCAGCTTTTCCCAAAGCCCTTCTCTGGCTCATCATTACGGAGCTTTCCGATGCCTTCTGGTTTCTACAACGCGTTTGTGATCCCCCCATCGCGCATCGCGAGATATCAAAGAATGGTGTTCTTATCACCTTCCCCCATGAGGCAAATGAGAACAGCGAAAGCACTACTGCTAAGCGACCAAAGATCACTCTGACAGGGTTCGGACACAGCTCCATGCGTAAACATACCGCTTCAAAAGACAAGCCTTGGCGCAAGGCTGCAGAAGACGCCGGAATGTTGGCTTTGGAGATCTATTATCATGTGAAAAAGCATTACGGTGATATTCCTAGAAGGAGGGGGAAGGCCATGATGTTAGGACCGAGTACACTGGACCTCGACGCGCCAAAAGAGGTGGAAAACTTCTTGCAGGTACACGGCGAAGTGAAGAGTTTGGAGCAATTACAAAAAGAGATCGGGAACTTTGCTAAAGAGAAGCTGGAGGAAGTCGGCGACGAGGAGTGGGATGAGTTGAGAAATCTGGTCGCTGAGGCTGCCGAGAGTAAAGGAAGTTGGAAGGCTATCATCAAAGACGTCCTCAGCGGTCAGCCCAAGGACTGGAACGCTATCTAAGCCGTCGACAAGCTGAAGCCCGTAGAAGCGCAACTTAGGAGAATTGAGGAGACAGTTAGCGAGATTGTTACTAAGATAGATTACCTGAGGAGTTAGGAAAAGAAGCTGTGTGATACTAATGAGAGCCGAAGAGTAGCAAGCGTGTGGCTTGCCATCATATCCAAGTGGGTGTGTTCTCAGATACTGGCACCGGCTTGTTCTTGTTCGTTATAGTATTCGCTTCACATCTTGCATTGTCACGTACTTGATGCACTAGCTATAAATCTTGAAAATCTGCAGCCATTGTACTCTACTCAAAGGGCTACAAGCGTTCTCTCCACTTTCCAATAAGCTTAATGGTTTGACTTTTGTTTCTCAAACGTCCAAACCCACTCCAGACAACGCCCGTTCCCTTGTGTGTATTCCCTCATATATCCACTCCGCTTGCCCCCAGGAATTACCAGCTCAGCCGCAAGAGAGAGCTCTTTCTTCCAAGCATCTAAGTAGTGATCTTCCAGACGCCTAGCTTTATTTGCGCTGTCGGTCTCCCCTCGCAAACTCCAATACCACACAAGCTTTTTAGTATCATCAACGACGCCAACGAGGTGCACCTGGAGACGACGAAGCTCGGTATGGCTAGATAAGACTTCGAGGCCAGAGAGGTTAAAGCTAAAGTCTGCCGCGCTGTTGGCGGCTAGTCGCTCATTGGTTGGGCGAACGAGTTTGATGCAAACAGTGTCTAGCGGAGTCGAGGAATTAGCTGTCGCGGCGCTTCTATTGATCTCAGTCCGTGCTACTTCGCTGAGCCGGTAGACTCGTTTTACATCATCGAAAATCATCGGCCAGTCGCACTGGATGAAGATCTCGTGCGTGTGGCACTCTGATGGAGTAATGGCGTCTAAGATATAGCTTTGGGGATGTGTATCTGATATCCGGTTATCCAGGTGCCACGTTGACTTCTGGTGTAGCTGTCGGATGCCTTCGCGCATCATTTGCTTGTTGGTAAGAAGCCATGGGATTTTGTCACTAGCAGATGGTGCTTCAACCGAGTCGTGCCTTCGGTCATAGGTTACCTTGTAGTCTTTAGTATCATACCGCTGGGCAAAGGTCTTTGTATCGTTCCAGAGGTAGTCATAGATGATATCGCGGACTTCGGTTGGCAAGGTCGTGAAGAATGGAGAATTCGACATTGGAGCGGTCGATGATTTTGATTTTCGATATGCTGTCGGAGACCCTAGTCAACTTTCGCTTCGGTTCTTGACGAAGTTGAGAGGTTGAAGTGGAGACTGAGCGAACTATGATCGTGAGATCCAACGCGGCTCGGCATTGTATATATCGGTAAAGGGAGCACTATGAATGCACTGTCCAACGGCGTGGATCAGCAACACAGCGTGAATTGCGCATTGATGACCGTGCATACAGATGTAGCGCAGATATCGGTCGCACATATTGATGGTACTGGGTAGTCGACTGGCCAGGGTGGCGGCTTCGATGCCGCACTTAATCCGGTCCTGTTGTTTCTTAATTGGGAAAACCCCAGAGAAATACGATATACCTCATGTTGAAAACAGGCGAATAGTGCAACCTAGATTGTCAGTCTGAGTATCGTCTCAACCCGCATTACTGAAAGCCTGGATACGCACTAGTATTTCCACTCGAGAGTCTTCGAAGCCTCCAGGAACAGTGCACTTCAGTGTCTGGAGGCATGCTGCGTGCCCTCGATACCAGTCGTCAACGGGATCAAATCTCCAAGAAATTCCGACGAGTGGGTGCGGCTCTGATCAGAGATGCATGATTGCTGATATAGTCGTTTCTGACTTCATCTCGAGCCAAATGCAGACGCAAGCCTAGAAGAGAGATCAAAGGACAGACGAAGAGGTTGCTGTGAGTAACGCAGGTTGAAGACGAAGGCGCAGGATCCGGGTATGTCGACATCGCCTTCTGCTACGCAGGGGATGGCAGGAAGGAGATGCGGAAGTCGCGACTTCGAGCTGGCAATACTTGCCGCCGCAATGACGTTTCCCACGCGCACGGACCAGCCCCACCAAACGCGAACCTGTCGCGTCCTCACGTCGCGTCAGCTACGCCACCCAGCCCTGTCCCCGCACGGAGAAGACATGCCCAGGTGGGTAACACTGTTCGCGACTTCACGAACGAGGACTGTTGTTGAGAATGAGCATGCCCATCCCAAACGGTGCAACATCTCAAAGGACAGGAAGATGGAACTGTAATTTGCTTTCGACTTAATACTAGGACTCCACGACAGAGTTTACAAGAAACTATCTACTCCAACACCTCCAAGACACCAGTTCTCGCAACGCTATGATACAAAGACAAAACAAAGAAAGAGCTCTTCCTGCTACAACACCGTCTAAAACCCAGTATTTACAAATGAGAACAAAGGAACGCCAAATAATGCTAGTGATGATGCAGAACAAAAAAGGAAAAGAGTGATTTTAGGGAAGCTTCTAGTTCCCCCTACCAAGCAACTTCTTGCCTAAAGCCTTCGCTTTCTTCGTCTTCGGACCATCGGTATCTTCTTCCATAACGCTGCCTTCCCGTCCGCTCATACCACTGACGCCACTAATGCCAGTTGCCACACTCGCAGCTCGCATGCTGGCTGCACCGCTACCGGCTCTACCTCTCATGTGTCCGGCGAAAGGTGCGCTGACCCCGGCGATGTGCTTACTCAAGCTATGAATGAGGTTTGCGTGGACTGGTTCTGTGTTGTCTACTCTTGAAAGCTCATCAGCAAAGGCACGTCCGTCATCCACGTCTTCAGGGCCCAGTCCGTTGCTATGATGATTCAAGCCACCCATGATGGAACCGTGTGTTGAGCGTGCTTGATTAGAGGTTGAAGGTGGCTTTGATGATTGGAGCGACGAGCCTTCTTCCGAAACGGTGCTGATGAGACTACCTTGGCGGCCGGATGCGAAAGAACGGCGAGGCATGCGGTCTTCGGCTGAGAGGTCGGAGCCGCCGGGTGAGTGATCGCGCATGGAATTTGAATCGGTGCCGGAGAGATCGGGAGAAGTGTTGAGCATCGTGCTGCTGTTGGCGAGCTGTCGGAGGCGCGACTGTGCTTTGGCTGAAGGTCGGTGGTGCGAGATCTTGTTGCCAACAATTGTGCCGGCGTGGGAGAGGAGCGCCCTCAGGACGTCTTTCTTGAGCTGTGTGACAAGATCTAAGTTAGACCATGTCTTGTTGCGGTACTCAATTGTTGGCATCCTGAAGACCAGATCGTGGACATCTTCAAAATTGCGTGTGCTCTTGCCCTTGTAGGAAAGACACAGTACCATGGACGGGATCTTGAAGTAAGCGACTGTCATGTACTCGCTCGCACGACTCATCATTTCAGTCAGATCATCACTTCTGGCTTCCTTCTTGTTCGTTTTCTTCTCCGCCAGATTGGTGCCGGTGCGGTAGAGCGCAAAGCGTTTCGCAGTTCGATCAGACTCGTTCAGTGTCTGACTTGAGTTGGTAGTACTTGACCGGACGGAGCTTGGTCTTGTAGAGGTATTGGAGCTGTTTCCCAATGTAGGTACTACCAATGCGGAGCTTGGGTGAAGAGTGCGACGAAGCTCTGTTCCACTACGAGAAGGATTGCTGTCTTTGAAGAAACGGAAATAGTGAGCGCTTGGGCGCTTAACCAAGCTCTTCCTCTTTGCGTCAGACTTCTGTACTGGATCGGGGAGCTGGAGTGTGGGCGTAAGTCGTTGTTTGAGCGCTTCCACAGCGCCGTCATCAGCTGAAAGCGAGGCGCTCATACTTGTCGCTCCAGAAATGATGCTATTGGTCTCCTCGTCTTCTTCATCCTGAGTCGGCAGAGTATGCTTGAGTAAGAAGGGCGACGAGTTCGCAGTCTTGCTGTCACCGTACGTAGGGAAGACATATTGCAACAGCTTCTTGCCGATCTGGTACTCCAACTGCACCTTTAATGGATACAACTCAACTTCAAAGTGCTCCACGACAGGGATACCAGCGATCGATTCAAGCGCCACAAAGTACACCTTGAGGCATTTGGCGTTTTCCGGAAGAGTCTGATCTTGCTCCAGGAAAGGTGATATCATCTCTGGGTATAGGGCGTTAGGTAGCAAGTTTAGACCTCGCACTTGCTCAATCTCCAAAGAGTTCGAGTTCGATCCATCGTTGTTGTCTGTGCGGTCGAATGCGACGTTCTTCAGTTGGAATTCTGCTAGTGACTCTGCGCCTTCGCGAAGCAGGTGCCAAACGATGTCTGATGCAGAGACATACATCCGCAAAAGGCCAGTTGAATCTCTTGCTTGAGCACGATCGTCTTGCTTGCGTTGTGCGGTCGTGATCGCCTTCATGACGAAGAAGAGCTCGTCCTCGTAAACAGCCAAGTCTTTCTCAACTTCAATCCTGTCTTCCCAACCTTGCTTGTCCAGGTATTTCTCGTTGATCTGGAAGACATTTTTGATCTCTTCTAATTGCTGGATACGCTCTTGAAGACCCATGACTAGCTTTGGAGCTCCTGCGAGATCGGTGAAGTCGGAAGCAAGCATGATCTTCTCAAGTCGCTCATTACGCGTCTTTTCCAAAGGCTCGTGGTACAGCAAAAGATCTAATACGATGACGTACATCGCATAGTACTGCCTGGAATCGCACAGGGCCCGCACGTGTGGGAAGTCCACCCATAGATGGTCAATACGGCTCTCCATGTTGTCAGCAGATGTGGCCGAGTCGGCAGCCGAGACATCGTCGTTGTACTTCAGGCGCAGCGCGTTGTGCTTGTCGTAGCGCATACTGGCTGAAGTTCGCTGTACCACCCGCTGGAAGCCGAATGGATTGCTATGGAACTCGAACATGACCTCGAAAGGTACCCATGGTGGCCACGCTGAGCCAGCTGGCGTTCCGTACATGCTTCCAGAGTACATGTGGATATCCTCCGGACTGCTAAAGGTCTTTGAGTTGGTGACGAAGATTTGCAAGCTATCCATAGCTGCGATGAACCTTCGTTGAACGAGACCCGAGACCTCGTCCATGACACGGTCCTTGTCCATGATTTGTAGAACCTTGAGCTGCATGCCTTTGGCCGTGACAAGTACCGCAGACTTGGTGTCTTTCTCGCTCTGCAATTGGATCTGCGGTGCAATCAAACGTACGAGATACGAGTTCTGAGAGACGTAATCGTCCGCGACATCTTCATCTGCTTTTGTCGGATTCGCATGTGAAGGGTCACCAGCACCGTTGGATGCACCGTTGGTGCTCTTGCTTTTAGCGTCTTCCTCATCAGCGTCGACAAAATTCCTGCCGTCGCGAAGCAACTGCTCGATTGTTTCGTCAATATTCAGTCCGGCCTCGTTGTCGCCAGCCATGGGTGTTTCGTCAGGTCCAGATGTAGATGGTCCACGAGACTTATTCTGCTCTTCAACAACATCGAGTATGAACTTTACTGCCCTTCGTGACATGTAGTAGACGAATCCTCGACGTTGACTGACTTGGTGTATGTAGCGGAGTATGATGTTCCGTAGGGAGTTGCCCCACTTCAGGTGGATGTTGTGAATGATGAATCGGTTGTTGAAGTCATTGGTGAAGTCCGTGATAGGGTTAGGAGGCGCATCGGCGTGCTTGTGTTCAGGGTCGATAGCATTTTGAGCTTCGTCTGCTTCAAAATACTCATCTTCTGTGTCGGTATCAGCCTCTGCGACAGTGTTGTCTGGTGAAGACGCGGCAGTTTCTAGCCGCTCCAGCAAACTAGCATGCATGGTAGAGAGGAACTCTAGTTTCCGTTGAAGGAACTGGGAATGATTACGCAGAGCCTCAAGACGGCGTTGCGACTCTTGTTGCATGTCTGACGTCTCACGAACGACTTTTAATTCTTGGTCATTGATTGCATGCTGATTAAGAGCAACCTGCTCTTTCACACGTTCAATCCGATGCTCAATCAATTGACATTGTACGCGACGTGGGTCATTCCTTGCCGAAATGACACAATGATGAGTCGGCTCGTTACCGAATGCACTCTTGCGGTGTTTGTCGCCCGAAATGTTGTTGGCATGATCGGTTTGACGGAAGTACGTAAATCGTGGCGCGAATGCTAGCGGGAGAATCTGTGTTTCCGGATGCCGGCGTGACGGCAAGATCCAGCCAAGTTCAATGAAGTCGTCCATATCGACCCATCCTAGATCGTTGTCGGGAATCGTAAACTTCGACAAGTCGGCTGTTAGATACTCCTGGTTGTAGCTAGCGAGATCATCCGCGGTGGCGTTATCAACATCTTCAGAGCCTGTTCCTGCAATGCTTGCAGACACCGCTCGGATGTCTGTCCGGATGAGGTCAAGCTGTACTTGATTGATGCGCATACCAGTCGTCTTGTTTTGCCTGCTGTTTTGTTGGCCTTCAGGCGCTTGGACCAAAGTTCGGAATTCTTCGCGGCGCTGATGGAGATCGAACATGAAACTGTCGAGACGGGCCTTCAGTCCAGTGGCGGCCACAACGCCTGCACCATAGTCTTCTGCATCTTTGTGCTTGTAGATATGGCTCATGTACAGAGGCGATAGCAAGAGGTTGTACTTGATGGTTGCAAGGTGTCGCCCGAATTTCTTGCTAGACTTCTCTACTCCGGGCCACAGCTTGCCCTGGCGTACGGGCAATGACATGGCACCGGAGAACATCGACCACCAGCTGTAGAAGTGTGTGAAGAAGCGTGGTGAGAGATGCACACTGTTGTAGGTCTTTGATGGTTCTAAGTTGGCGACAGACCATTCTCGATCGTATGGAGCAGCGATAGCGATAGACATGTGGATGTGGTGACTGCGGAAGCCTCGGAAGGCGTCATACTCCTGCACGATGTCAGCAAGAGCTTCAAATTCAAGAGACGGGTTGATTACCTTTCCATTGGATGCTTTCGCATACTTTGGATTCTTGAGGGTGACATTGTAGTGGGGTATGAAGTTGAAGGAACGGCCGCCGTCGTCCAGGTTGCGTTCAAATACCAGTCCGGCAACCCAGCGCACATTGCCGTTCAATTTCATTACTGTTTTCTTGAAGACGGCTCTCTGCCTACGACTAGACATGCTCGATGCAGTATCTGGACGGGCCACAGCTTCAGTCTCCGCGTCGTGACGAGCAAAGTGATTGAGATCCGGGATGGCGAGCACGTAGCTTCCGCTCTTGACGATCATGAAGTTTTTAGGATCTTCGTCCTCAGCAATGCTGAGTTGCACGTCGTTTTGCCAGCACATGACAAAGCCCGCACCGTGACCTGTGACCATGTACGGATCGCGTGAACCTGCATTCCGTTAGTAGAGTGATTATACAGGATGTGTTGTGTCTTACCTTTGAGAATCAGATGGACGTCGCCATCGCCCTTCCACGACACGTTGATGCGCGAGTGGAAGGTCAACCTAATCTTGTCCCAGAATCCAACCCTCTCTGAGGGGTCTACCGCTGGCTTTGTGAAATTCTCAATGATTTGCATCATATCCTGGATTGCTGGCTGGTACGACGTGCCCCAAGTGATCCTTGTCGGGTATGCTGAGTTGATATCGATCGCCATGTCAGAGTATGTCTTCACGGGCGCCACAGTCCGACGAACGTCTACCGCATATCCACGCGTGAGTTCGCCTGCAGAATTCCGCTCCTGAGGCACGACAACAACTCGGCTGACACGGGAAGATTCGACGTCCCTAAACTCTTCTGCTATCACGAAATCTGTCTTCATCAGGACGCTCGGTAGCCGGGACGACTGTATATTGCCGATAGCTGGGAAGTGCAATAGTGGCAGCGGATAATCGCGAAGGTGGATCTTGGCTTCTCCCATCTGTATTTGAACGTGCATGGGGATCAAAAGAGCGTACTGGGTATCGAATGGCATACCTTTGCCGACACGGTGCAGGAAGCGTGGATACTCCGAAATGGGGAATGAGGGCTTATCAATGACAATCTCCAGGTCACTGACAGCCAGCGCCATCAGGGCTGGGCGTTGCGAGACAGCAAGAATGGTTTCCTTCTGCTCAATGTCATCCGGCAGTTCATCTAAGCCCCAGAATGTTGAGCGGATGTCGTTCATGGATCGATTCTGAGTTGCCATTGCGAAATCGATGCGCTTTTTCCACGTCTGAGCGTTCAGGCGATTGAGCTTCACGCGCGCGTCCTGTACCGATGTTTCATATGACCCACTAAGACCGCTAAAACCATCCTTGTTATACCGCATAGGATGATCTGAACGTCCCCGTTCCGGTGAGCTATGTCCGCTCGAGTCCGCGCTCTTCGTGCGCCGGTGGAATCTGAGCTCTTTATCCCTCTTCTTGATCTTGTTTCGGCCCCGAGGATCATGTGCTGATCTTGCGCGGTAGCGTGTACCGCCACGTTGTTCGTCTTGCTGTTGTAGTTTCCGCACTTTGAGATCAAAGGCGTGTTCACGAGCAAGCCTCTGCTTCTGCTCCATGAGTCCAATGCGGTAGATAGTTCCGAGCTTCCATTCGAAGGCGTTGTCTTCCAGCTCAAAGAGGACGGCGCGGCTTCGAAGCGATATCTTTGGTACAATCTTGGGACCTTCGGCTTCTTTGTCCAGTACGTACTCATTGGTTCCGGTCTTGAAGCGATGATGCACTTGCTTGGCAGTCTTCGCAACGTTTGCGACGTTGTCGAAGATCTTGTGCATGACGAGTTGATGAGGCACGGCGATTCTTATCGCGTCCGTCGCTATGTCGAAAGACTTTTCGTTCGTTACTGTGTGACCGTACCTGAGCTTGGACTGGCGATAATCCAATCGGAGAGATTTGACACTGACGATTCGACTCCAAGCGCGCTTGATGGCGGGATTCTCAGCAAATAGTCGCACTAGACGCGCCCGAAGGAAGGGACTGGCCCAGCGATGCTTTCCTGCTTCAAGTCCATAGATCTGGAGCATGAGAGGTGGATCTCCAGGCATGTCTGCTTTGATCTGGAAAAAGTGAGATTTGACGTCGATCGTCAAGATTTCGTTGCTAGTTGAACTGGGTGGGTCAACGAAATCCTCACCCATCGACGGTACGGACAGATGCCGTGGCGAGTTGGACGAGCTTGGCTCTGGAGCCTTCGTCTTGCCCGCACCCCAATCGAAAGACCGTTGCAGGACCTGCATTGCCATGCACAAGGCGAAGTGACGATAGAGCGAATAGCGTAAGAAGAGATTCTGGCTGTAAGAATGCACGTGAAATATCGGGCCCTGTTTATCGGAGAGCGTGTGTAGAGCAATCTCCATACGGGGCAGCGACAACGTTGGTTCTTGTTCCGATTGCTCGTCGCCCTCGATGACCAAGCCTTCCAGCCCGT
>Ga0265798_10008455_pt1 | contig 13117 bp, 21 predicted proteins | sample P3T30metagenome_FD_192430 | JGI IMG/M metagenome (GOLD analysis project Ga0265798, IMG submission 192430) | Plant litter microbial communities from East Loma Ridge, Irvine, California - P3 T30 | ecosystem: Environmental > Terrestrial > Plant litter > Unclassified | place: USA: California...
ACTCTTCCAGGTCAAATGGCTAAGAGTTGTCATTGGTAGGCTCGACATATCAAACATAGACCGTCATATTGCTGATCAACAGACGAAGCGCAAAACATCAAGAATCACAACACGAAAGCCGCGAAAGCAGCAACAGCTCTTGAGGCCAAGTATAGATGGTGTTTGACAGGGTGAGTCTCCTCCAAATGTTACCTTGTGTTGAGCTGATCACCAGTACTCCTATACAAGTCAGTCGATAGTAATCGGATAACCTTGTATTTGCTGACAGGACAGAACAAGGTAGAAGAGCTATACTCGCTGTTTAGATTCCTTCAAATCCGTCCTCTTAGCCAATGGGAGACTTTCAAGAGCACAATCGTCAGTCCCATCAAGAATGGTCAAACCAAAGTCGCCATGAAACGCCTTCACGTCGTACTCAAGTCAGTCATGCTCAGGCGCACAAAAGATGCTACCATCAGTACGTCACCCATCTTCGATTGAGTCTGAGCTAAAGAGCCAGATGGAAAAGCTATCCTAAATCTACCTGGACGTACAGTCAGTATTGTTGATTGTCCGTTCGATGACCAAGAACGGGCGTTCTATACGGCAGTCGAGGAAAAGATGGACGCAAAATTGAAAAAGGTAGGTGCCCGGTAGATCAAAGTTGGCTAACATGTAGCTTGTCCAGGAGGGCGCACCTACTAATTATACTTCGGTTTTGACACTGCTGTTGAGATTACGACAAGGTGCGTCAGATCACCCATGGATGACTCTGCTAAGCGTCAGCATGTCTACACCCCATACTACTCAAGGACAAGATGGTCGTCGATGTCGCCGATATCGGTGTAGATGAGCCAATAGATCTCACTAGCGACCAAGACGACGACGATGACGATGATCTCGCGAACCTACTAGGTGGTTTAGCAGTGAATGAAAACGCATCAAAGGCATCATCGACAAGAGAGGATGTGATTAAGGAGGACACGGGACCTACAGCTAGCGCCAAGATTCGTCGACTACTTCATCTCCTCGGCGAGATCCAAATCCGAGGGGAACGAACGATAGTCTTTTCTCAATTCACCTCATTCCTCGATCTTCTTGGGCCTTTCCTTAACGCAAAGGGTATCTCCTATGTCCGATGTGAGTTGCTTTTGCTAGAATGGGCAACACGAGTGGCGCTTATAATTAGATGACGGATCTATGCGAAATGATAAACGACAAGAATCTTTGGAGAAGATCAAGAATGATCCAAAGACTACGGTTATTCTCATTTCGTTCAAAGCCGGTAGTACTGGTGAGTTAGCGATATCGGAATATGATGTCGATATCTGATACCCAGGCCTCAATCTCACCGCATGCAATAATGTGGTCTTGATGGATCTATGGTGGAATCCTGCGTACGTCTCATTTCGTCTGCAGCTTGATCAATATCAAGCTAACCATGTAGACTCGAAGATCAGGCTTTCGACCGAGCTCATCGATTGGGCCAAAAGCTCGACGTCAACATTTATAAACTCACTGTCAGCGGTACCGTGGAAGATCGTGAGTGACCCTCTTCATATATAAGCTGCTGACGAGCAGGTATTCTTGCTCTTCAAGATACGAAACGCGAGCTGGCTCGCGCAGCCCTCTCAGGCGAGGGTGCCAAGAATTTCAGTAAACTCAATATGAATGAGCTACTCGGTGAGCTTACTTTCGGTTTCGACAAGCGTCTCGCTGATTGACATAGGTCTATTCCGTACATCAAACCGCACGGCTGATCACGATGACGACTAGCGATTTCTGCCACGTTACAATCGGAGATCACAGGCCAATGGACTTTCATGGGTGGCTTGTCGTTCTGGGAATCTCGAGCTCTGTACCGCTACATTTGTCAAACGAATGCATATATGTACAAACTCAGCTTCTAGCTTTATATCTGACCACAGCTTCAACTCCTACCTCCGCCTGTCTGCGCTTCTCAAGCCTTCTTGCTTGGAGGCATCTTGGGCGCCATCGAATCCTTGACCATGGCCAAAACCCATCCTGGCCAAGCCCTAGTGGTCCTCAAGAATGATTGGGATTTTGGAATGACCATTTGTCCACCTTTACACTTGAAGATCTGACCTGCGATCTCTGCTCCGACCGCCGAGGCGGACAACATTTTTCCGGTCGCTTTTTCGATCGTTTCTTTTGCGAATACGGTCATTGCGGTTTCGACAAAGAGGGGATGTACGACGGTAGTGTGGACGTCAGGGGCGCCGTACCAACCTCGGAGTTGTTCTCGGAGACCTTGTGGTCAGCTACGATAGATCACGTTGTTCTGACGGTGGATTTCTGGGGAAAAGGGGATGGAGAACGGGGAGCAGATCGATGACTTACTCTCGGTGAGCGAGATCAAAGCGGTCTTGCAGGCCGAATAGTCCGAAAATACTCCAACTCCAACAAAACTACTCATACTGGCAATCTCGACGATATGCCCCTTATTCCTCTTGACCATATCCGGCCCGAAAGCTCGCAGAGTAAACCTGATTCATTAGCTAGACTGAATAGTAAAAGAACATAGACGAACCAGTGACTCATCAAATTGACCTCAATCAACTTCTTGACTCTCTGAGGAGGAATCTCAAAGACCGGATAGTCATGTCCTATACCAGCGTTGTTGACGAGAATACTAGGTGCGCCTAGCTTCTCTCGGATCTCTTCAGCGGCAGCATCGACCGCTTCAGAGTCGGTTACGTCGCACTTGATGTAGTGCGAAACAACTGGCAGTCAGCTTTGGGAACCAAAGGAAGAAGATGGATGTCGTCGACGGGAGGTGGTGCTGGACTTACCACTCTCAAGTCGCTCCGGCAAGGGCGAGACATCCAAAATGACCACCTTGACGCCCCTCTTTGCCAGCGCTTTGACGATTTCCTCTCCAATTCCAGAACATCCACCAGTGACCACGGCAACTTCCTCCTTCCAGTTCCAACGCCCAGTATCAGCGAATCTCCAATTGTTTCGCGAGAATTCGGTCAACTCAGAGCTGAGGTAGTGGGCGGAGCTCAAGCCGAAGGCCCATTTCGCAATCGAGACGAGTGTCGATTGAGTAATCGGTAGCGACTTAACGATACTAGCGATGAATGAGAGCCTGTCATTGTGAGTTGATTGGGACGCTAGGTACCAGGCGAGACCAGCGAGAGCTGCGTTGACGGGCAGAGACATCCTTTGAAGTCAAAGCGTTGATTGATTCTTGAACGAGCGAGCGGGGCGAATGAAGTGGGGGAGGCCCAGCTGAATGATCGGTTATGACTAGCCTGCTCTGCCGTTCGATTTAGCTGACTATGGCAGTCGTATGCGGCTAGAGGTGTTAGGTAAATGTAGCCGGTATAGGAGTAACGCAATACAACACAGTTCAAAAGAAGTCACGGCATCGGCGTTCCGGTCTCCTTCATAGCCGGATGCATTCCAATTACAAAAAGCAATCGATGCATCCTTTGTCTCCACATACACTCCTCCTAGTATCGCCATGTCGGTCCTCGACGTAGCCATTATTGGAGCTGGCATCTCGGGTATCAACACTGCATACAGGGTACAAGAAGCTCAGCCGGACATCAACTACAGAATCTTTGAGAGTCGAGGCGAGATCGGCGGTACTTGGTCGTTCTTCAAATACCCCGGACTTCGAAGCGATTCCGATCTCTTTTCATTCGGCTTCGAATGGAACCCATGGTTCGCGGATGAGGTCATTGCAGACGCTCCGGCGATCATGCAGTACCTACACAAGTCGATCAAGAGCTTTAATGGCGATAAACACCTAGAGTTGAAGCACAAGCTCATCTCCCTCGACTGGTCATCATTCGAGCAGCTATGGACATTGCGATTTCACGTGGGCGATGGTGAGAAGTATGAGGACAGGGAAGTCAAGAGCAGATGGGTGGTACTTGGTACTGGCTACTATGACTACAAGAAGGCTCTTCCCGTCGAAATTCCAGGTATCGACAATTTTAAAGGTACCATCATCCACCCTCAGTTCTGGCCGGAAGATATCGACCTGACCGGTAAACGCGTCGCGATTGTCGGGAGTGGAGCAACAGCCATCACGATTCTCCCAAACATCGCCGAGAAAGCAAAGAGCGTCACCCTCGTCCAGCGAAGTCCATCGTATATCGGCGCCATACCTCGTCAGGATAAAAGCGTCGATCTACTCAAAAGGTGGCTACCTCTAAGCTGGGCTACCAAATTACTCCGAGTCAAATATCTCCTCCTCAGCTTCCTCTTCTTCAACTTCTGTCAGCAACTTCCCAATTTCAGCCGAAAACTCCTCCTATCCGGCGCCAAGAAGTCGCTTCCACCTTCTATACCGGTTGATCCACACTTTTCGCCAAAATACAAGCCATGGGATCAACGATTCTGCATGTGTCCCGACGGTGACTTTTATGCCGCACTTCGTTCCGACAAAGCCAACATTGTCACTGGACACATCGAGACCATCACTGAGGATACCATAGTCATCAAAGACCAACCAGAGAGCAAGATCGAGGCAGACGTCATTGTCACCGCTACCGGCCTCAAGATTTTAGTAGGTGGAGGAGCCACAATGCATCGCGACGGCATCGAGTACAAGCCGGCCGACAAGATGTTGTGGAAGGGCTGCATGTTACAGGATACACCCAACGCCATTGTCGTCATCGGATACACCAATGCTTCATGGACTCTTGGGGCTGACGTCGCAGCCAAGACCCTAACAAGGATGATCTCGATGTTGAAGAAGAACGGCCGGACCAGCGCGACACCAACTTTGCCGGCCGGAGTGCAAGCACAACCTTTCATGCAGATGTCTTCGACCTACCTACTCAAGGGCCGAGGTCAGATGCCTACCGGTGGTAACCAGTATCCTTGGCTACCCCGAAGAAATTACTTCTCCGACCTGTTTGATGCCAAGTACGGCGATGTCTCGAAAGACATTGTGAGTTCAAAATGCATCCACATGGTTGAGGCTAACGAAACAGTCGTTAGCTGGCGAAAGGAAGTAGGTTCAACACTACATCTCCTCTCATTATCGTGTACTCTATGCATCATGTGCTCTATATTGGATTCATTCACAAGCGGCACGATATTCATTCTCCAAATGTACCCAATCAATACCTTACATATGCTGGCAACCCTCATCATACGCATCACGCGACATATCGGAATCCCGGAGCCAAGTCGAACTTCTCAACAGTCTCCAGCTGAGTACCAGGTACAGGTCGCCCACCCTCCACCTTGTCTCGTCGGCGGTTCTCCATCCTGTAGTACAGACTCATGCCAGTCATAATACAGAATCCAAGTGACGCAAAGGCGATGTTGACGGTACAGCCTTTCGTGAATTGGGGCTTCTCGGTGGATGGGAACCTGAACGTCAGTATGGCTCTTCCCGACGTCAATGCCACTTACAGGAAAGCTGCCGCCAGAGATAGACATTGACCGATGGTGTTGAGCATACCGAGAGAAGTAGCTCGCTGAGACTGGTTACCAGTGTTGGCCGATTGCCAGGCTAGAGATTAGATTACTTCACAATAGATGATACGAGCAGTACTGACAAATAATGATAGGAATATTGACGTATCCAGCGACAACGACGCAGATACATCCAAAGTATCTGACGTGAAGATCGGTGCCAGTGGGTTCGTGAGCGGGTACGCTCCTAAGGATTGCCCATCCAGTGAGTCCGACGAGGAAGATACAAGCGGCAGGGATACCTCGGGTCTGCTTCCAGTCGGAGAATGAGGTGAGAAGCAACATGGTGACAAGAGCGACAACGTAAGGGGGAACAGTGAATAATTGAGCCTACTCATTAGCCGTGTTTCCACTTGAACCACCCAAAACGACTCACCTTGGCGTTGCTGTATCCCAAACCCTTGATGATGGTGGGCAAGAATCCACCGACGCTTCCTAGACCCAAATTTAGACAGGAGTATCCAACGGATACGACATAGGTTTTCCAGTCGGTCAAAGACCTTCGAACACCAGCCCAATCGATACCTCGACGATGATCGACGTTGTTTTCGGCATTCAACCTAGCCATACATAACTCTCGCTGGGCTCCAGAGAGGAGTTTACTGCGTTCGGGTCGAGATGGCATGAAAAGAGCCACAGCGATAGCGAGTAATACTGATGGACATCCCTCAATCAAAAAGAGGATACGCCACTGCATGATGGATGAGCTCTTGATGTGCTGAACACCGAACGCGATAAGACCACCGAAAGCACCGGCTACTGAACCGGCGGAGATGAAGATACCGACACGTCGAGCCAGATCACCCTTTGAATACCAAAGTGAAAGATGGAAAGCCATGGCTTGACCAAACATCGATTCCCCGATCCCGACAAATAGTCGACAGACGAAGAGGCCGGCTCGGTTGAATGTAGCAGCTTGACAGGTGGCAGCGATAGACCAGATCATCGCTCCGGCTGCAATGGAATACGAGGGATTGATCTGCTTGGCGAGCAGAGTGCCGGGAATCTGATCATTAGGTCTCGTCGCATGTAGACTCCAAAGAACTCACGGAACAGATGATATAAGTGATGAAGAAACAGCATAGCGCGATTGAATCTGCTCATTAGTGTCCATCGAAGGACGGCAGTCTTGCTTACAATTGGTGTCGGAGTCATCCAATACCTCTTCTTGTAGCCCTTGTAATCTGGCGTTGGCACTGGGATCAGCATCTCCACCGCACGCCAAATGAGCTTTGTGAAACTCACAGATTACCACGGTCAAGATAGGCAGACAGGTAGAGCAATACGGCGAAGGGAAGGATGGTACAGTCAAGCTTCAGCAAGAGCTTTCGGACCGCCTTGGGGTCGAAATCGGTAGACACGACCTCGCGTTCTTCTTTCAAGGAAGCCCGGTCATCTCGATTGTCGATGTGATCGTGGCCAGGCTTTTCGATCATGATATTGTCGTCTGTCATGATGCAGGTTTATCGGAAAGAAGGAATGCATCTTCGAGGACCAATGACATCTAGTCTTTATACCTCCCGTACCGGAATCCGATGCTCGGGGGCCTAAGTGCCGGAATATGTGAGCTTGGTCTGGAAGGAGGACGAAGGGGCACAAGAATGTGGTCTATTTCCGGCGCGCGGTTTCCATTTTGGTCAGAATCCCTTGAAGTTTTCGAGGTCCCGGTCCGATAAGTAGCCAAGATTATCGACGGCATCAATCCAGTTGCCAGGACGTCCAGGGCTATGGTTTGACAAGACGAAATTACAAGGAGCACTAGCGCCGGTGAGACGATCATGAACTGCAAATAGATTCATAGAGGGCGAAAAACCACTGCGCCGCAATCCCGAACAACTCCGGGTCGACACATGCCGACGATTGCCCGCGGGTCACCAACAGGTGCTTCATCCTTGTCGATAGTTTCCTGAAACCTCGAAAACAACCTCACAGATGTGCGGGCTCGGGAGATTGCGGCTCCTATTCGTGATCCGGAGAAATGGTGCACCATTTCGACCCCAATGGTGGAACGGACGCCTGCGATTGCCTCCCCACGGGCGAGCCCTTTGCCCAGCTGAAGAGTACCCCAATGGTCGCATTACTCCTCCGAACTGACCCGATCTGCCCCTGAGGTCTCGAACCCAATGTGCAAGGATATGATTCGGCGCAAAAACGCCGGTAGGACCCTCTTCGATCTCTGAAATGTGAACCAGGGACAGTAACTCAACGAAGCCCTGCAGCTTTCTGGCGTCAACTGATTGATCCACTCTGCGTCATAGTTGTGTGTTATCACGGACGACCTTAGGATTTATAGACGACAAATTTTGAGCTCATTAAAGTCGGTACTCCCTAGAGAGTCAAGACACCTTTTCATCGAGATCGGTTTTCTGGTACTGCTTCGTCCTCGTCACACGTACACCTTTTTGGGCTAGGGCGATAAAGTATGGGTCGGGAGATGTTGCTAGAAAGAAGTCAAGTCTGGCCGCAAATGAAGAATTTGGCAGCTTCTCTGGTCCCTTTTCGAACTGGATAGAGGTGAAGCGCCCGCAGGTTGTCGATTGTAAGTACTCAAGAGTTCCGCGGCCTAGGTATCTGCCCATACATGTGATGTCTTTCCCTAATTGAAGCTTCACTTGAACCTTGTACGTTTCATGCCTCGATATCCTAGACCTTTGGCCACAAACAGATGCCCCGTATGCGGATGCTGTTCGGCCAATTGAGCGGTTTCCGCGGCGGCTGAAGTGACGTACAAATCGTCCATGTTGGGACCTGTTAGCGAGATGAGCGAGCGTCTCACGGAATGGATTCGGTGGACGACGCACCACCAAAGATGCAAGAAGTCATGTTGAGCCCACTGGGGAATTCCACAATGAGATCTGGCTTTCCATCTTCATTCAAACGTATCACTTTCCCCGCTCCCCATCGTGCCGACCAGCAACCATATTGGTCGTCCTGACACAGCCCATCCGGTACACCGAGGGACCTCGTATCGTCTTCATCAAATCGGCTAAAGCCAGTCTATCTGCCCATTTGATCCGTGGACTCTCAAGCCCAGACCTCGCGCCTGGAGGTGTCAATGGAATATCTGCGCCTTCATCTACTACTAAGGAAGCTGAGCCACACTGTCTTGTCATCCTGGATCCAGCCCTTTTCATTGGCAATCGTGACATCGTCCAATTGCAGAGTGACGGTCACTCACTTGTCGTCGTTCAATCTGACACATTGCAGGCCTCCCCCATTGGCTCCCTCAAGCTTTCAACTCATGCATTAGGAGTTCCAGCGTCCAGAGCTTGCCTAGCGGATCGACTTGTCATCAGCTCATAGAGAGCCCTCGCCATGTCTACATCCGTTTCTGAGCAGAGCTTTTGATACTGCTAGTCGCTGTACCATTGTACCCTAGCCAACAGATGTGATATCACTTGACACTGTCATAGACCATTTGACGAGCACCATGTGGCGGTTGGTGCTGGTTCCGGCCGATGCGTAGTCAACATCGACATTCACGCTTGAATCGTCCAGAGCAACTCTACAGCAAGGATTCCCGCGAGCGATGAGCCATGGTGTCATTTTGCACACGTGCTATGCCGCCATTCTCAATATGATATAGCATTTTGCCTTCACATCCGTTATTGCATTCAAGAAGACCAACTACTATCCAGAACATGCCACTTGTCACACGTGGTCTGCCGGATTCTCTACCGTCACAAGCCTACGCATTATGTAACCCCTGCTGCTCGGCCAACGTCTTGGTGCTCTTGAATCGCCATGCGGGTATTTTACGCTCATACAGCTCGTCAATTTCCCAGTATGTCCGACCGAACGTCTAAGTAATGAGCTGTAGCGCTTCAAACAAAAATATGAACCGACCTCTGGGTAAAAGAGGTAAAGCAGAACCGTAGTAGGCACGAGCATTGCCGCCCAGATGTAAATCGCCTTGACGCCCATATTGGCTGCATCGGGACTGATCATGTAGGAGACCGACCATTGGAAGATCACACTAAGACGCGTCAGAATTTTGTCAGTGCAGATCATGCTTACAATCCAAGACCGTAACAACCCAAGTTGAATGAGGTGGTTTGCGCTCGAAGACGAGGGGTAGAAGTTTCGGCGGCGGCAACAAATCCGATAGGTCCCGCCGAAGCACCATAGCAGAAAACCCAGCAGAGTAGACACCCCAGAGCAGCCTTGCCAGCCGAGACACCAGCAAAGAGGCCGGAGGTCGCGACACCGATGTTGAACAAGCACATGAGGGCACATCCCCCGACAAGAAGGGGTCGTCGGCCAATGTATTCGCACGCCACGAGAGAAAAGGAGATAGAGATGATCAAGATCACAAAACTGAGCGTCAGCTGATTCTTGATTAGAGCACTCACGTCAAAACGGATACGAGGAAAGGATCAGCGAGGCCAGCAACCTTGAAGAAGTACTACCGGGTCAACTTGAGACACTTTGGCGGTGAGGGTACTCACTGTTGAGTAGCCAAAGACAATTGGTGCACCAGCGGCCCATTGCGAGCATATACCGACACAGCCTGCCAGTGTTCGTCTCCAGTTACTTTTGTTGAAAATTTCGAAGAACGAGCCCCCGCCCATGGCTTCCCGAGCAGCCAACTCGGCTTCAATACCGTGTCGCACAACTGCGTACTCATATTCCTGTTCATTAGTGAGATTGTGGCTCATATGAATCAAGAGATAACGTACTACGTCGTAATCTGGAGCGGTCGCGTAAAGCTTGGTCATAGAACGTTTGGCGTTCTCGTGTTGGCCTTTTCTGGCATAATAGATGTGCGACTCGGGAACAAAGCCAATCATCAAGATCAATGCCTGTGATTCAGCGCAAACACAACGACCGAAGATACACGACTCACCCCCGTAAACAGGAACTCTATGGCGATAAGTGGTTTGTACTTGGTCGGCTGGTGGACCGTGATGAGCTGAGCGGCGACAGCGACGATCAATTGACCAAACGCCAACATGAGCTGGTACGATCCAATCAAGAGACCTCGAATCTGGAAAGGTGCGAGCTCGGAGAGATAGGTGACGAGGACTGATTGGGCCAGTCCAACACCGAGACGGATGAGCATTGCGCCACCAAGCCATCCTTGCCAATTGCTGACCGTAATTTCGGCGATCGACCCGGCAAGAAGTACCGTGATGGCTACAAACATGCCATACCTGAGGGGACATCAGCGGTAGTGGGGTAAACGGCATGCTGCGACTCACTTTCGGCCAATTCGATCGGCGATAGGACCACCGGTAAACATGCCAAGCGTCTTGGTCATTTCGGCAAACCCTTGCCAGAACGAGATCACTTTGGCGCTAACCGCCGGTTGACCATCCACCATGGTATCGGCGAATTGATTCACAAATGCTTGCATCGGGATGATGTTTCCCGGGACTTGCTGTTGAAACTGGCTGGATGAGCTAAATCCAGGTTGAGAGAATACCGGCGTACTCCGTCATTAAGCGCTGCCCAATTGAGGATCATGCAGAAGATGATGGCCTTCCAAAAGACTCGGAAGACTTGCCATTTCCCGAGTGCTAAGGATCAGCACAATATTTTCCATTTAAGATCACTTGCCAGCGTATTTGGTCTCCAAAACAGCATTTGGGGAACCGGGCTGCTCATTGTGTAGTATGTTGCCCTTCTCCACTGGGTCGGAAGCTTCATCGGCATTCGCGTTGTATGAGAGGCCTTGTGGGGCCGGGAAATTCTTTTCACTCGACATTGTGTAGGATGTGGTGAGGTGAGCATCATGTTCTGAGTCGTCGCATTATATATCCATTACCGGGAAACCAGTTTGATTTTGCAGATCACAGCGCACCCCGGGGAGCCAAAAGGGGTCCCGGTGAACGATGAGCCGAGAGCCGGTTGACATGTCAACGGGTTACTGTGAACCGATTGACGATTCAGGTGGCGACGGGATTTATCATGTGCGGCTCACGTTTGGCCGCCTCGGAGACCCTCAGTCAGATCGACCGGACGTCTGGTACAAGATCTCGGACCAGCACGAACTTACCGCGGACAACAGCCGGGAACGAGATCGCCAACCTACGGCCTGGATCCAAGCTGTCGTACTGGTTGCTGTCTGCTTTCATGAGACTCCTCGACCCCATCAAGGTGAAGGAAGAGGTGACCGACTTAGCGTGTGTGGCTGATAGCGGAAGAGCACTATCACAATTAGGTGGACCGCTCACGAGCCTGCAGGGAGATGATCCATGAGGTATTCGAAATGATCTTCGGGTCTGGCCCGTTGGCCTACATCACGCATGTTCAAAACCAGTCTCAGAGAGACCCCTCCGTCCGTCGAATCACAGACATGCATGCTGAGACATGATCACTATGAAAGATGCGAACGGGCACAGTAGATGCCTCCTCTGAATCCCCTCGTCCCTCATCAAGATATTTAGAAGGCTGTCTAGTCAATGATGATCGGTTTCACTGGTCTTCACACTTACCGGTTTCCAAGAGCCATCCTCCGTCAATAATCAAGTCTGTTCCTGTGACGTATTGATTCTGCCGTCAGTAGAAGCAACATTCATTTGGAAGTACTGACAGTGATTAGTCCAAAAATACATTGCGCATAATCAACCGCTCGACCCGGTCGAGCGAACGGGATACCCCAACCTGTTCGGAAAGTATCGTTGTGCTCTGACGACCCTTGATTGTCCTTGGGGTCGATGACGGTCATGCCCTGCAGGTCAGGGAAGTAAATAACCTTGACTCACTGAGGGAAAATATCCCGGGCAGATGCAGTTGACCCGAATTTTCAAGTTCCTACGGGCAAACTCGGTCGCTTGCATCTTTGAAAGCGAGATAGTAGCTGCTTTACTAGCATTATAGTTGAACTGCCCACGCTGAGAGGTGACGGTCATGCCAGACATGGAAGAGAGGTTGATGACGTTTCCGGGTTCGGGAAATGCTCCCTCAGTTGTAGCTGCCGCGAGTAGGGGAAGAAAGGCGAAAGTGGTGAAGTGGTATGATGCAGTGTTGATCTTGTACGTCTGTCCCCTGAATGTGAGCGATAACTCTTTCGGGGGCGCATGTGGACTGACCAAGTCTCGAACGATTCCCCGTTGAACATCTGGTCGGAGAGGCCTTGGGCAGTCTGCTCACAATCATTAATATCGGTAGCACCCATCGAGACTCCGTGGTCTGGGAGTTAGACAACAGATACCGAGCTTTACGTACTGTTGATGAGAACATTGATGTACTTCTCCTTGCGACTAATCTCATGACGCAGCGCTACACGTTGGCTTGATCAGTTTCAGACGAGCCCGACTCACCTAAAATGCCCTCCTTAGTGCTCAGATCCGCTACCACCGCTATGATTTCGCCCCCTTTACCGTTCTCCGATTTCCTCTCCGCTTCTCTCAGCGGTCCCTCTCGTCGACCCGTGATGTAGACTTTAGCTCCATTGGCAGCTAGCGCATTTGCGGTCACCAATCCTAGACCGGTCCCACCTCCGGTCACTGAAAGTCAGCTGGATCCCGTCGGAAACTTCACCGATTGTGACCCATCCTTTGACGTTGAACAAAGCATCAGCGGCCAATGCCTCGTCTTGAACCGACCTGGAGAGCGCGCTTGAAGATGCAGTGATGGTCATTGTGTAGTCTAATGCGGTGATCAACCATGATACATTGCTCTCATTCTGTTATATACCAAAAACGGGTATTTACAGGCGGAACACATCCGA
>Ga0265798_10008456_pt1 | contig 13115 bp, 11 predicted proteins | sample P3T30metagenome_FD_192430 | JGI IMG/M metagenome (GOLD analysis project Ga0265798, IMG submission 192430) | Plant litter microbial communities from East Loma Ridge, Irvine, California - P3 T30 | ecosystem: Environmental > Terrestrial > Plant litter > Unclassified | place: USA: California...
CGCGCTCGTGCTGATCGATTCGCGCCACGGCATCAAGGACGTCGACCGCGAGATCCTCGAGATGCTCGACAAGGCCGCGGTCAGCTACCGCATGGTCCTGACCAAGGCGGACAAGATCAAGGCCTCCGAACTGGTCGAGGTGACGGAGCGCACCGCAATCGAGGCGCGCAAGCGTCCGGCGGCACACCCCGACATCCTCGTCACGTCCAGCGAATACGGCATGGGCATCCCCGAACTCCGCGCCGCGGTGGTCGAAGCGGTCAGCTAAAAGAACGATTGCGGATCGATCGACTGATTCCGCCTGACACCGTTCGTCAAACTCCGTAACGCCCCGTCAAAGGGGAGAGTGCGGGATGCGTATGCGTGCAGGGGCGATGCTGGCGATGGCTGCGATGCTGTCGGGCTGCGGGGGTAGCGATAGCGGGTCGGTCTCGACGGGGGGCAGCACATCCGCGACTCCGACGCCAACCGCGACTGCGGGCTGCTCGTTACGGGAGCGCCAGGACTGGGCCGCCGCACAGTTGCGCGAATGGTATCTCTTCCCGGACACGTTGCCCGCAACCCTGAGCCCCGCGGCGTACAGCACGGTCGACGATTACATCGATGCGTTGACCGCCACCGCGCGGGCGCAGCGCAAGGACCGGTATTTTACCTATCTCACGTCGATCAAGGAAGAGACCGCCTATTATACGTCGGGCTCGAGTGCGGGGTTCGGCATTCGGTTCGCGCTCGACCAGACCGGCCAGCGGCTGTTCGCCACCGAATCGTTCGAGGGGGCGCCCGCACTTGCGGCCGGAATCGATCGCGGTACGGAGATCCTGGCGATCGGCACGACGGCGGCTACTCTCCGCACGGTCAGCGCGATCATCGCCGCCGAAGGCACCGCAGGACTGACCACGGCCTTGGGTCCAGACACCACCGGCACGGCGCGCGTGTTCCGCGTATCTGATGCTGCCGGAGCACGGAACGTGACGGTTGCCAAGGCCGACTTCACCTTGCTGCCGGTGTCGACACGGTACGGCGCAAAGATCATCGACGATGGCGGGCAGCGCGTCGGTTACATCAACCTCCGCACGTTCATCTCGACCGCCGAACCCGCGCTGAAAGCTGCGTTCGCCGATTTCCGCGCCAAGGGCGTGACCAACGTCATCGTCGATCTGCGCTACAATGGCGGCGGGCTGGTCGGGACCGCCGAGTATCTCGGTGACCTGCTCGGCGGCGGTCGATCGACGTCGGAAGTGTTCGACTACACGACCTTCCGCACCGAGAAGGCGTCGAACAACACGACGCGCTTTTTCGCACCCCAGCCCGAATCGATCGCGCCGACACGGATCGCGTTCATCGGCAGCGGGGGGACGGCGTCGGCGAGCGAACTCGTCATCAACGCCTTCACGCCCTATCTCCACGCCAATTCCGGGCTGATCGGCACCAACACCTACGGCAAGCCGGTCGGTCAGATCGCGCTCGACAAACCAGCCTGCGACGATCGCCTCCGCGTGATCGCGTTCGCGACGCAGAACGCCGCGCGCAACGGCAATTACTTCGATGGTCTGGCATCGACCGTCGAGGCGACCTGCCGCGCGGACGACGACATCGGCTATCCGCTCGGCGATTCGCGTGAAGCCTCGACGCGTCGCGCGCTCGACTTCCTCGCAGGACGCACGTGTTCGGCGATCACCAGCGATGTCAGCGCGCAATCGGCACGGACCACCGCGAGCACGCGGAAGGACCTGCTGATCCCCGCCGCCCCGACCACCGCGCAGCGGATGGTCCCCGGCTCGTTCTAATGCGGGGTCGCATACCGGGGCCGTCGCCTGCATAGCAACAGGCGACTTCCCGCCGGTGAGCCGAGGTCCGCTCGATCCCGTTCAGCCAAGCGAAAGCTGATCCGGCCGACGGGGGTCGCTTGTTCTTCCCGATGTGATACGCGTTCGCCGACCATGAGTGACGTTTCCATTACAGCCACCCGGCCGCGCGCCGCCGAGTACCGTATCACCGCGCCCGCGAACGCCAGCCTGCCCGACTACGGGTGGTGGGTCGGCGGCGGCATGATCCTCAGCCTGGCGCTGTTGACGGTGATGATGCGCATCGCCGGTCTCTCGATCGACCCGTACGACGCGGACAACATGCCATTCTACGTCAGCGGCATTGGCCTGTTTGCGTTGCGCTTCGGCCTCCGCGACCGGCCATGGCGCCACGCGCGCGCGATCGCCGACTGTGCCGAATATTACGGCGTCTTCACGCTGCTGGCGTTGATGGGCGCGGTCGCGAGCTATCCGGTCGCGGCGATGACCCACGGGTTCCACGACGCCGCGCTGCAGCGGATCGACGCGTTGCTGCAGTTCGACTGGCTCGCCTGGTACCGGCTCGTCGCGGCGACGCCGATCCTGCAATCGCTCGGTCTGGCCGCGTATCGCAGCATCTACCTGACGCCCGTCATCCTGTTCGCGACCTTCGCCTTCACCGGCGACCGCGTTGCCGCGCACCGTTTTCTCGCGACGTTCTGGCTGACCGCGATCGGCACGCTGATCCTCTACACGTTCATGCCGGCGATCGGTCCGTTCTCGTATCTGTGGCACGGCCCGATCGCCTACATGCCCGAGAGCGAGCAGTGGCAGCAGGGGCTGATCCCGGCCCTGCGCGATCACAGCGTGCGCGTGGTCGATCTCGGTCACCTACGCGGCATCGTTTCGGCGCCGAGCTTCCACGCCGCCGCCGCGACGCTCTACATCAACGCCGCGTGGCGGTTGCCGCGGCTGCGTTGGCCGGTCGTCGCGATCAACGCCGCGATGCTGCTGTCGACGCCGGTCGAAGGCACGCATTACCTGATCGACATCATCCTCGGCACGGTCGTGGCGTTGGCTGCCATCGTTGTGCTCCACCGGATCATGCCGCGTGAACGCGCTGGCGTCGTGCCGATGCCCGACGTTGCCCCCGCCCCCCGACGCGGCTAGCACCGCTGCCATGAAACTGATCATCGGCAACAAGGCCTATTCGTCCTGGTCGCTTCGCGGCTGGCTCGCCTGCAAACAATCCGGGCTGCTCTTCGAAGAGGTGGTCGTGCCGATGTACGACGCCGACTGGGAAAAACGTCGCTCGGGCGACGAGTTCGCGCCGTCGTCGGGCAAGGTACCGATCCTGTGGGACGGCGACGCGGTGGTGTGGGACAGCTTGGCGATCGTCGACTATCTCGCCGACAAGGTCGGCCGCGACCGCTTCTGGCCCGAGGACAATGCCGCACGCGCGATGGCAAGATCGATGGCGGCAGAGATGCATTCCAGCTTTGCCGCGCTGCGTCGCAAGCACAGCATGAACGTCCGCCAGGTGTTCCCCGCGCAGCAACCCGACGACGACGTGCTGGTCGAATTGCAGCGGGTCATGGAAATCTGGGCGCAGGCGCGCGCGCGCTTCGGCGGCGGCGGCGATTTCCTGTTCGGCCAGTTCGGCGCAGCGGACATCATGTTCGCGCCGCTCGTGACTCGCATCGTCACCTATCAGTTGCCGATCGCCCGCTTTGCAGCGGGTTACATGCAGGCGATGTTCGAACATCCGTTCATGCAGGACTGGATCGCCGCCGCGCAGGAAGAGGAATGGGTCCTCGAACAATTCGAGCAGCCGGTGCCGACGCCTGCATGAGCGGCCCGATCGACTCGGTCGCGCTGACGCAGGCGCTGCTCCGCGCGGATAGCGTCACGCCCGCGCGCGGCACTGTCTTCGATGTGCTGGAAGCCGCGCTCGTCCCGCTCGGTTTCGCGATCGATCGCTTCATGAGCGGCGAGGCGCCCGACGGTCCGGTCGAGAATTTGCTCGCGGTGCGCGGCGACGGCCCCCGCCATCTGGCCTTCGCCGGTCATGTCGACGTCGTCCCGCCCGGCGAAGGCTGGACCGGGTCGCCCTGGTCCGGCGAGGTCCGCGGCGGACTGTTGTACGGACGCGGCGCGGTCGACATGAAGGGCGCGGTCGCCGCCTTCGTCGCCGCGGCCAGCCGGAGCAATACCGGGACGCTGTCGCTGATCATCACCGGCGACGAGGAAGGCCCCGCCACCTACGGCACCGTGGCGTTGATCGAGCGGATGGCGGCGCGTGGGATCGTGCCGGACTTGTGTCTGGTCGGCGAACCCACCTCGACCGCGCAACTCGGCGACATGATCAAGATCGGGCGGCGCGGCTCGGTCAACATCTGGATCGACGTGCCGGGACGTCAGGGGCATGTCGCCTACCCGCATCTCGCCGACAATCCGATCCCCCGGCTGATCGCGATCCTCGCGGAGATCAACGCCGTGGTGCTCGACGAGGGCACCGACTGGTTTCAGTCGTCGAACATCGAGGTCACCGACATCACCGTCGGCAACCCCGCGCACAACGTCATTCCCGCCAAGGCATCCGCGCGACTGAGCATCCGGTTCAATGATCGCCACCGCGGGGCGGACCTGATCGACCGTATCCGCGCGATCGCCGAGCGTCACGCGCCCGGCGTCGTGGTAACGGGCAAGATTTCGGGCGAAGCATTTCTGACCGCGCCGGGGGCATTCTCGACGCTGTTGTCGGACGCTATCGCAGGCGCGACCGGGATCACCCCGGAACTGTCGACCACCGGCGGCACCTCCGACGCGCGCTTCCTCTCGAAGCTCTGCCCGGTGGTCGAGTTCGGGCTGATCAACGCGACCATGCACAAGGTCGACGAGGCGGTCGCGGTCGAGGATTTGCGGACGCTGACGGACATCTACGCGGCCGTGATCGCGCGCGCACTGGCCTAAGTCGGGTATTCTCGTTCGATCGCCCGCCAACGGACGATCAATGCACTCGCCTACTCTCGCCCGCGGCGCAGGACGATATACAACGCGCCCTGCCCGCCGTGCCGCGGATGCGCGCCGCGAACCGCCGCGATCGAGTCTGCGTGACGCGAACCAGCCAGCCAGTCGGCGACCGCGGACCGGATGGCGCCTCTCGCATGCGGGCGTTCGCTTTCAGGTCGGGGCGGCTTTCCCGTGACCAGCAGCAACACGCGGTCGCCGCGGGCGATCGCCCGCCCCAGCCCGACATCGAGCAGCGCATGCGCGGACGCCAGCGTATGCCCGTGCAGATCGATCGAACTGTCGGGACTCACCACACCTCGCGTGAGCCGCTTGTCCCAGCCGCCATCGAGCGTGTTGGCGGTGATCGGTTTGGCCGCCGGCCGCGCGACGACAGGCTTGGCCCCCGCACCGCCCCCCGCCCTTGCCGCTGCGTACGGCGTTACGACCGTACGAACGAGCGGCTTCACCCGCCCCATCGGCGCAGGCGGTGCAGGCACGATCTTGCCGTTGGGACCGATGATCGGCTTGGCCGGTGGCGGCAAAGGCGGCGCGCGCTCGGGAATCCGTACGGCGACCACGCGCATCGGTCGCACGGTCTGCATTACCCTCGCCCAAAGCTGGGCCTCGTCAGGGTTGAGTGGTCGGCCCGCCATATCGCGCCCCATTACCCTGAGCGTTCAGCCGCGCGACCGTCCCGATCGGCAGCAGCAGATACGCGGTGCCGCGTCCGGCCATGCCGCCGGCCGTCGCCTCCGCCGCGGCGCCCGCACCCCAGAAGGTGTCGAAACGATTGCTGCCCTTGATCGCGCCGCCGGTATCCTGCGCGATCCACAGGCCGCTCGCGTCCTGACGATCTAACGACAGGAACACGGGCGCACCGAGCGGCACGAACTTGACGTCGGCAGCGGCGCTCACCTGACCCGTGACGGGCAAGCCGAGTGCCCCCAGCGGTGCCCCCTCCAGTTCGCGGAAAAACACGAAGCTCTTGTTCTCGCGCATGATCGCCTGCCCGTCGGCGGGGTGCGCGTGCAGCCACGCGACGATTCCCTGCATCGAGGTCTGGCCCGGCTGGAGCAACCCGCGCGACTTCATCAGCGCGCCGATGCCGGTGTAATCACGGCCGTTCTGCGTCGCATAGCCGATCCGCAGGATTTCGCCGTCGGGCAGCCGCAACCGCCCGGACCCCTGGATCTGAAGAAAGAACAGTTCGACGGGATCGCGCGCCCAGGCGAGGATCGGCGCGCGCCTCGAAATCGCACCCTGCTCGATCGCAGTCCGGTCGTAATAGGGCACGAGGTTGCTGCCATCGACGCGACCGCGAACCTTCTTGCCCTTGAGCGCGGTCGAAAACGCGCCGAGATCGACATCGATCAGATCGCTCGGCCGCCCGTAGATCGGCGCATAGCCATCGCGGCGCTCGAGCGACCCGGCGATCTCGGGTTCGTAATAGCCCGTTGCGAACGCCTTGCCGTCGCCGATCTGCGCGGTTTCGAGCCATTGCGCAAAGAACGCCCGCGCATCGCGACGATCGGTCGACGCCGCCGCGGTGCACGCCGGTTGCCAATCCGTACCGCGCGTCAGACCCGAGGAATCGTTTCGACGCATCAGCGACGGGCAGCTCGTAACGAACGCGGCCAGTGCCGCCTGCGCCTGTACGTCGTCGATCGGCAGCGTGGCGACGGCCGGTCCCGGTACCACGCCGGCCGCAGCAGCATTCAAAGGCTCGATCGCAGGCACGACCGGCGCCGCCAGCATAGGCACCGCACCGACGATCCCCGCCGGAATCTGAATCCCGCGGATGTTCGGTGAAGCCCCGGTATCGCGCGAGGGATGGACTCGGACCGGTTCATTCGGTCGCTTGGCTGAGCCTTCGACTGGGCCGTCGATCGGCGCCGGCCCGGATCGGGGCGGTTCGACGCCGCCCACGCACGCGCTCAACAGCAGCGCCAGTCCCAGGCCAGCGAGTCCGCCCCCCCTGAAATCGCGCATCAGGCTTCGTCGGTGTCCGCGAGCTTCCAGTTCGGATCGCTGCTCTTCAGCGTCCGCGCGAACGTCCAGACGTCATGCGTCTCGACGGCGTCGGTCAGCGATCCGGCGAGGACGACGCCCTCCGCGTCCCGCGTGACCGCCGCGATATCCGCATCGAAGCGTACCGTGATCTGGGCGTCGCGCCCGGAAACGCTCGCATCGGCGATCACCGCGCGTTCGATCGACACCAGCCGGTTGTCGAGCACTTCGCCCGCCTCGCGACGCGCAGCGATCGCCTCGACGAAGGCGGCACGGACGTCGTCGATCGCGAGATCGGCCAACGCATCCTCGTCGCCCTTCCAGAACGCTTCGAGGATCATGCGGTACGCGGCCTGCGACCCTTCGAGGAAGCGGCCTACGTCGAAGCCCGGTTCGCCGGCGACGATCGCCCGGAGACCGGCTTCGGCCTGCGGCTCGATATTGCGGTTGGCGACGTCGCGTGGTTCGGCGACGGCATCGATCGTCCGCGGTACCGACACAGGCACCGGACGCTCTTCGGCCGCACGCGGCAACGGCTGTTCATGCCCGGTTCGCTTACCAAGCACGCTGTAAAGACGCATGGCGAGGAACCCGGCCACCATCGCGAGAAGAACTACGTAAAACAACGGTGCCTCCGATCTTGCGTCCAACATAGGCCAAAGCTGTGGTTATTCAAACCCGCGCCCGTTGAAACACCCCCCCGGCACTGCTAATCGCACCGGCTCGACCGATGGGAACGCGTCAGCGATCCGGTTCGGTCCCGATTTTACGGCCTAGCCATAGCTTCAAGGACATGACGAATGGATGACCAGGATAACGGCGTGACGACGCCCGACCAGATGCTGGCGAACGGCGAGGACACGATCCCCGCTGCCGGGCTGATCTCGCAATACGTCAAGGACCTGTCGTTCGAGAACCCGAACGCGCCCGCCGTCTACCAGAACCAGACTCCGCCGGCGATCGACGTGCAGTTCAACATCGGCGCGGCGCAGGTCGGCGACGAGGTGCATGAGGTCGTGCTCAAGATCGACGTCCGCGCCGAGAGCGAGGGCCAGGTCGCGTTCATCGTCGACCTTTCGTACGCCGGCCTGTTCGGGCTGCGCAACATCCCGGCCGAGCACGTCCAGCCGTTCCTGCTGGGCGAGGCGCCGCGCCTGCTGTTCCCGTTCGCGCGCCGCGTGCTGTCTGACGCCGTGCGTGACGGTGGCTTCCCGCCGCTGCTGCTCGAGCCGATCGATTTCGGCCAGCTGTACCTGACTCAGTCGGAGCAGCAGGGCGTCCAGCCGAACGTCGGCGATTTCGGCCAGGCCTGATCGACCGGAGGCGGAATAAATGAACCTTACCAAGGCGCTGGGATCGGTCGGCGGGCTGACGCTCGCCAGCCGGATCCTGGGGCTGGTACGCGACTCGCTGTTCGCGCGGTTCGTCGGCGCGGGGTTCGCGTCGGACGCGTACCTGATCGCGTTCCGCCTTCCCAACATGTTCCGCGCCCTCTTTGCGGAGGGCGCATTCTCCGCCGCCTTCATCCCGATGTTCAACCGGAAGGTCGGCGACAAGTCCGGCCGCGGCCTGCCGGACGGAATCGCGTTCGCCGAGGATGCGCTGTCGGTGCTGTTGCCGACGCTGATCCTGATGACCGTGCTCTTCGAGATCGCGGCATGGCCGCTGACGTGGCTACTCACCTTCGGCTTCAACGGCGCGAGCGCCGAGCGGTTCGACTATGTCGTCCATCTGTCGCGGATCATGCTCCCCTATCTGCCGCTGATCAGCCTCGTGTCGCTGCTCGGCGGCATCCTCAATTCGCTGCACAAATTCTGGATCAACGCGGCCGCGCCGATCCTGCTGAACGCGACGCTGATCGCCGCACTGCTACTGTTCCACGAACACCAGCCGCTGCTGACCGCGCGCAACCAGGCGATCGCGGTCACCGTCTCGGGCGCGCTCCAGTTGCTCTGGCTGATCTACGCGTGCCGTGCGTCCGGGGTGAAGCTCCGGCTCAAGCGTCCGCAGCTCAACCCCGACGTGAAGAAGCTCATGTCGCTGATCTGGCCTGCTGCCGCCGGCGCGGGCGCGGTGCAGATCAATCTCGTCGTCTCGACCGCCCTCGCCGCCGCGCTGCTGCCCGCGGGCTCGGTCTCGTACATCTATTTCGCCGACCGGCTGAACCAGCTCCCGCTTGGCCTGATCGGGATCGGGCTCGGCACCGTCCTGCTGCCGACCATCTCGCGCCAGCTCGGCCGCGGCGAGGATGCGGAGGCGATGACGACGCAGAACCGCGGCATGGAGCTGGCGCTGTTCCTGACCCTGCCCGCGACGGTCGCGCTGATCGTGTGCGGCGGGCCGATCATTGCCGCGCTCTTTCAGCACGGCAAGTTCACCGCCGCGCAGACGCTGCCGACCGCCCAAGCGCTCGCCGCCTTCTCGATCGGGTTGCCGTCGTACATTCTCGTGAAGGTCCTGACTCCGGGCTATTACGCGCGCTCCGACACGAAGACGCCGGTGCGCTACGCGACGATGTCGATGGTCGTGAACCTCGTCCTCAACCTCGCCTTCATCAAGCCGCTCGGCCACATGGGGCCGCCGCTTGCCACCGCGATCGCCAGCACGGTCAATGTCGCGATGCTGTACCGGACGCTGGTCCGTCGCGGGCACTTCACGCCCGACGCGCGGCTGCGCCGGCGGACGTGGCGGCTGCTGGTCGCCGCGCTGATCATGGGCGTCGTGATGTATTTCCTCAACGACCTGTTCCAGCCGTTCGTGACAGGCATCAGCATCCAGCGCTGGGGGGCGATGCTCGTGCTGGTGACGACCGGCGGTGTCGTCTATGCGATCGCGACCCTGCTCACCGGCGCGTTCCGGCTGGGCGACATCTCCACGCTTCTGCGTCGTTCCAAGTAAGGTTTCTCCATGCGCGTCGTCTCCGGCATCAAGCCCACCGGTAATCTCCATCTCGGCAATTACCTGGGGGCGGTGAAGCAGTGGGTGACGCTGCAGGACGACGTCGCCGCACAGGGTGGCGAGTCGATGTTCTTCATCGCCGATCTCCACGCGCCGACCGAATGGATCGCGCCGGCAGAGCTCTCTGCGCACACGATCGAGGTCGCCGCGACCATGATCGCAGCCGGCATCGATCCGGCGAAGTCGATCCTGTTCAACCAGGCACGCGTGCCCGCGCATAGCGAGATGGCGTGGCTGCTCAACACCGTCGCGCGCGTCGGCTGGCTGAACCGGATGACGCAGTTCAAGGACAAGGCGGGCAAGAACCGCGAGGGCGCGAGCGTCGGGCTGTACGATTACCCGGTGCTGATGGCGGCCGACGTGCTGCTCTACAACGCGACCCACGTACCGGTCGGCGAGGACCAGAAGCAGCATCTCGAACTCGCACGCGACATCGCGACGAAGTTCAACGGCGACTACGGGGTGGACCTCTTCACGCTCCCCGCCCCGCTGATCAGCAAGGCCGCGCCGCGGATCATGTCCTTGCGCGATGCGTCGGCGAAGATGTCGAAGTCGAATCCGTCCGAGCAGTCGGTGGTCAAGCTGATCGACAGCGACGACACGATCGCCGACAAGTTCCGCAAGGCGAAGACCGATCCCGACGTGCTGCCGGCGACGGTCGAGGAATTGGGCGACCGCGCCGAGGCGCGCAACCTGCTGACGATCTACGCGGCGTTGGCGGACAGCGACGTGGCTACCGTGCTCGGCGAGTTCGGCGGCAAGGGCTTCGGCGCGTTCAAGCCTGCGCTGGCCGATCTTGCGGTGGCGAAACTTGGCCCGATCCGTGACGAGATGGTGCGGCTGCTCGACGACCGCAGCGCGGTGACGGCGGTATTGCAGGCGGGCGCGGAAAAGGCACGTGCGTTGGCCGCTCCGGTGCTCAAGCAGACGCAGGACGCGATGGGGTTGCAGGTCTAAACCCTATTCCGTCATCCTGACGAAAGTCAGGATCCAGAGCCAAATAGGTCACCGTCCGTAACTCTGGATCCTGACTTTCGTCAGGATGACGGGGAGTTCCCAGTGTGCCGGGTCATCCGGATATATCCCCGGACACCGCGCTAGCGTGTTCCCCCGCGAAGGCGGGGGTCCAATCTGGGCTCCCGCCTTCGCGGGAGAACAAGGAAGTACGGGCTAGCCTAGCCTTCGAGCTCGCGCATCAGCACGCGAACCGCGGCGTCGATATCCCGGTCCGAATCACGCAGTTCCTCGATCTTCCGCACAGCATGGATCACCGTCGAGTGATCGCGGCCACCGAATTTCCGACCGATCTCCGGCAGCGACCGAGTCGTCAGCCGCTTCGCCAGATACATCGCGATCTGCCGCGGCCGTGCCACAGCGCGCGCGCGCCGCGCGGAAATCAGATCAAGCGGCTTCAGTTCGAAATGCGCCGACACGAGCTTCTGGATCTCGTCGATCGTCACGCGCTTCTGCGCGCCCCGCAGCACCTCACCCAACGTCGCAACCGCGAAGTCGAGATCGATCGTGTCGCCCGTCAGTTGCGCATACGCCACCACCCGATTCAGCGCGCCTTCCAGCTCGCGAATGTTCGCGTGGATGCGCGCCGCGAGCAGGTCGAGCACGTCGGTCGGCACGCGCATGTCGGGCAGGTCGACGAGTTTCCGGTCAAGGATCGTCCGGCGCAGCGTCAGATCAGGCGCCTTTATATCCGCAACGAGACCGACCGACATCCGGCTGACGATCCGCGCCTCGACGCCTTCGAGCGCCTGCGGGCAGCGATCGGCGGAGATCACCAGCCGTTTGCCCGCCGCCATGATCTCGTTGACCGTGTGGAAGAATTCTTCCTGCGTCGCATCCTTGCCGGCGATGAACTGGAGGTCGTCGATCAGCAGCAGGTCGGCACCGCGCAGCCGCTGCTTGAACGCATGCGTATCGCGTGCGCGCATCGACGCGACGAAATCGTACATGAACCGCTCGGCGGACATGCACAGCACGATCGCGTTCGGATTATGCTCGAGGAACGCGTGACCGATCGCGTGCATGAGGTGGGTCTTGCCCTGCCCCGTGCCGCTGTGGAGGAACAACGGGCTGAACCGGACCGGGCCCGGTTCGGCGAGCACCTTTGCGGCGTTGAACGCCACCTTGTTCGACGGATCGACGACGAATCGCGCAAACGTATAACGCGGATCAAGCGGTGGCCGCTCGGCCGGCACGCCGACCGGCACGGAGGCCACGACAGGCGCCGGTGCAGGCTTCAGCGAAGGATCGACGCCGAACTTCATCGAAACCTGCGCAGGCTCGGCGACCGGCTTGGGAGCCGGCTTGGCCTCGACCGGCACCGGATCGGCGACGGGCTTGGCCGGCATGGCATCGGCCACCGGTTCGATCGCCAGCACGACGGGCGCACGGCCCGGCGCCCGGGTCTCGATCTGGACGGTACGGACGTGGGGCAGGATCTGCTTGAATTCGAGCACGAGTCGGTCGGCATAATGATTGCGGACCCAGTTCGTCATGAACGCCGACGGCAGCGCGAGGCGGATCGTGTCGCGATCGTCACCCGGAACGAGTTCGATCGGTTTCAGCCACTGCTCGAACAGGCGTGCCCCCGCCGACTCGCGCAAGGATGCACGTACGCGGGCCCAGGCCTTCTCGGCCTCGGTCGCGTGCGTCACTGATCCTTGCCACTTCGTCACGCGCACGCTTCTCCGACCCCGCGAGATTGCTCGCGCGGGTGATATAGTCCCGACAGAAAATGGTCCCCCTGACGACCCCAAGGGTCATCCGGCATCTTCGCCCTGTTTGTTGATGCAGCGGTGGAAACCACCGTCGCTGTGAGCCCCGTTATGAAGCGATCGGCGATCCGGGCAAGACCCCGACGCGTCACATTTTCGAAATAAAGCGGGTTGACTTGATCAAGCCGCGGAAATGCGTCGATATTTTTATAAGTGGCTGTGTTTACGTATTTTTTGCGAATTCAATCATTCCATGACTTGACTTCGGGCCACTCGAATCGCGGGGAATCCGTGGGTTACGCACCGTCGCACTTGGTTCCCTTCGCAGACGCAAAAAACCCGCCGGGAATGTCCCGACGGGTGATCCGCTTTCGACAGTGATCGGTCGCTTATGCGAGCCCGGTCACGGCCTTGGTCAGACGCGCGAACTTGCGGCTCGCGGTGTTCTTGTGCAGCACGCCCTTGGCGACGCCACGCTGAAGCTCTGGCTGTGCCGCTGCGAGTGCGGTGGTCGCTGCGCCCTTGTCGCCCGATGCCAGTGCGGCCTCGACCTTCTTGATGAAGGTACGGATACGGCCGACGCGGTTGCCGTTCACTTCCGCGCGACGGTCGTTGCGACGGATAC
>Ga0265798_10008457_pt1 | contig 13114 bp, 11 predicted proteins | sample P3T30metagenome_FD_192430 | JGI IMG/M metagenome (GOLD analysis project Ga0265798, IMG submission 192430) | Plant litter microbial communities from East Loma Ridge, Irvine, California - P3 T30 | ecosystem: Environmental > Terrestrial > Plant litter > Unclassified | place: USA: California...
TCTGCTGGACCTCGCGCCGGGCAGCACCGTCGACGTATGCAGCCTCGCCCTCGCTAGTCGAGCTTGCACTACTGATCTGTTTGCCCTTGCCGTTTCCAAACACCCTCAACAAGACGACCATGCTTCCCGCGCTGAGTATACTGGCACACAGGATGGCGATCATGACAAAGTTACTGTTGCGATACTTGTGCGGGCCGTCTTTGGCATCTTCGGGCCACCCTGAGTATAGTGCATAGGTTGTGAGGATACTCCCCAGATTACCAAGTCCAGAGACGAGTGCGGCGGCTGCCGCCACGCCCACTTCTCCGTGGCGGGGCTGGAAGATCTCGTTGGACCAGGCCATGCAAATCGGCACTGTCGGCCCAAGTCCGAAGCCGATCAGTAGGACGCCACCGTAACGCGACCAGTCTTTGGCGAATGTAGCAATCAGAAGACCAGCGATCTGTATCACAACAGCAGCACTAAAGAAGGCAGGTCGATGGTGGTGGAAACGGTCCGAGAAGGGCGTCACGATCAGAATAGCGATCAGATCCATCTGTTCTAGTCAGCCTCAATTAACCCAGATGACTTCGGGGACTTACAATCCAGATGGGTGCTGAGAGCAAACTGAGCTGGATACCTGTGAGGCTCGGGTTGATGCCGCGGATGATGACAGTCGCGTATGCCTGTGTTCCGTTCCCAACACCCACTACACCAAAGTACATCACAACGAGAGGATATATCCTCCAGTCGATGACGACGTGCCAGAGATCCTTCATCGTCCACAGCTTGCGACTGTATACGCGGGTGAGATCCTCGTAGTGAATGCGGGCGTCTTCACCTTCCAGGGCTGGTCTGCCTTCTGGCAGCCACTTCATCCATCCAGTTCGCTGGCGGACTTCGCCTGGGGGCAATGGCCTGTCAGGAAGCCACCAAAGTAGCGATATGCCGACAATGAAGCCGACGATACCGTACAGAAGGAACATCCACTGGAACCCAACTAGTCCACCTACTCCATCCATCTTCTGGAAGCCAGCCGAGACCAAACCCACAACCGCCGCGGACATTTGAGATGCTGTAAAGTAGCGCCCAATACGCTTGCCGGTACGAGACGGAGGATAGAAAAGAGTCAGGTAGTATGACATACCCGGCCACATGCCTGCAATAACAATACCAAGGAGTAGTCGAAGGAGGCTGGGCTGCTGTCAGTCTCGTTCAAAACTATGGCTTCCTCACGACTTACTAAAGGTTCCAGGCAGCGTTCATAGCCGTCAGGCACATGCCAATGATGCCAACACAGGTCACGATACGACTCATCCATGCATGCGGGCTGACCCTCGACATGATGAGATTGGAGGGAAGATCGAATATGACATAGCAGACGTAGAACAACGCCAGACCAGTAGAGACCTGTTTAGGTGTGATGTTGAGTACCGATCCCAGATCGTGACCTTCAGCCAGGTTCATAGTCTGAGCAAGTCCTATATTGGAGCGAATCGCCGAGCATATGAAGTAAAGGATCCAGAATGCTGGAAGTATCCGGCGATCGAGCTTGCTGGGCGACTGTCAGCATAATTCGTGATGGGAAACGTGCGACTCACGAATAGACTCTTTCGATTCTATCGATATCGACCATCTCAGGACCGACTTCGGCATCCCGATGCAGCCCTGTCTGCTTCGCATCGCTAGTCTCTCCGACCCTCTTCTCGATGGGAGCTATCTCCACAGCATCTGAAGCCATGGTGTACGACTGACGCAGCGCGAGAAGAAATGACGAGCCGAAGGTGAAAAGATAGTCCACGGTAGAACACCTTCCTACTTACTTAAGCCGATACACCGTTCGGCTCCCGCTCGAACTGCGTCCGCACTCCCATTCGCCCATTCAAACATTTTGCATGGCTAGTGGGGTAACGCTAGTAATGGTTTGGGGAATGATCATGGCCGGCGGTCGAGACTTAGGTACATGACAACCAGCAATACATACTCAGGGTCCACGCGGGCTTATTGCACGATCTAGGACTCATAGCAAATTTGTTGGAGCTATCCCGGATATGCCCAGGTGCGGTACTGAACGTGCCTGTGGCTGAAGTAACTTTTCTGCGAAACGAACTAAGACGGAAGGATCGATGGGCGGCTCGATCTGCCGCTAAAGCGGGACTTCCGAAACCTCGTCATTGTTAGTAATCTACCATCTGAATATATCAGACCCATTCCCAGCAACCAGAGTAAACATACCCTCAAATCTTACAATTACATATCCTCATGTGTCCCGTACTATACCAGATGCTTGCGAACACATTCGTGCGCTCATCGCGCCGGATACGTCCGTCTGCGCAAACGCTTCGTCTCCGAGGCGCGCGACAGGCGTCGACATTAGCAGAGAACCCACACATCGTATGTACCTCGCGCTTTCAGAAAGGCAAATACTTACCCAACTCAGTACGTACATAAAGATCCGTTCGATCCGAGCAAAAGATTGCTATCACTGCTGCCCACCGAACCTCCCACACCACAACTCGCGATAGGCACCTGCACCGCGCTGCCACCAACGCCGCAGAACTTTACCGAGAACCCGCAATTTCTTCCTATCCTCTCCTCCGTGTTCGCGACACATGCCGTTGAAGATCCCTACGTACAATCGCAAGCCGCCGTCTACGCGTCGCCAGGTGGATTCCACCTCTCACAACCGAACGATGGCGCAGGCGGCGCGAATCACCAAGGCGGAGCGGGAGGTGCAGGCCACGGGGGCTGGATACATATCAGTGACTTGAGGAACCCACCAGATTATGGTCGCATCGCGTGGCCGGAGGACATTTTCGGCAGTGTAGAGGTCGACTCCAATGGACAAGTCAGTGGAGGTGATGGAGGCTGGCAGAACAGCGGGACGTACCGGGTTGTGACGAGGGAGGGAATGTGAGTATATTCCCCGAGACGGAACACGCGAGCACGTTGCTAACACACAGACAGTCTCGGATTGACCGACTTCATGCGCGGAAAGATGGTAGAGAAGCTGCTAGATTTAGAAAGGCAGATCAAGCGGAACTCGTAACGCAACGAACGGCACGACGAAGGAATGATACCCAGGGGGAAGCAACGCGACTTATCAGAGTCGCTCGTAATCGAATTGTACATGCATAATCAGCCTATGGTCAGTCTATGGGGTATCTAAACACACACAACCACTTCACACCTCAACCATTCTCCCGCCATCGCGTGAACTTATCTCATCCTACATCTCAGTCCCTCAGCTTAGTTCACCCCTCTCCAGCCTCTCCAGAAACTCCTTCCCAAACTTAACACACTGCTCATACGCAACCCTAAACCCATCATCACCCCCGTAATACGGATCATCAATCTCCTCGCCCTTCTCTCCTCTCCTCCCTTTCCTCATCTTCCCCCCAAACTCGCCAAACAGCATAACCCTCCCTACACTCTCCTCATCCACATCTGCCTTCTTCAACTCCCTCTGCCTCAACGCCTCTAAATCCGCTAGATTCTCGTCGTCCATGGCGAGTATGTAGTCGAACTTTTCAAAGTCGCTGTTAGGGGAGAATTTGCGCGCCGAGTGACGGTAGGAGGTTATGCCGTTCTTGCGGAGGGTTGCCATGGTGCGGGAGTCGGGGCTGGAGCCGAGGTGGTAGGCGCCGGTGCCGCAGGAGTCGATTGTGTTGATGAGGGGGTGTGGGGGGTTGGTTGTGAGGGATTGGAAGACGCCTTCTGCCATTGTTGAACGGCCTGTTGGGTATTAGAGGGTGGGTGTGAGGGTATGGGGGAGGGAAGGCGCACAGATGTTTCCTAGGCAGACGAATAGGACGGAGACGGGTTTGGGGGATTTAGAGTCGCTCATCGTGGTGTTTTGGGATATGTCTCGACCGGCTGCGTGTTTGGTAGGTGGGAGGTTTCGTCTATGCTTGAGCCTTGTGGAGCTACGAGCGATCTGAGAGGATCTGGGGACGGCGGAGTATCATCGGGATTAGCCTCGTCAGGTAAAGCGATTTCTCACGGCAAGCCTGGCCATTTCCACTCGCAATAGACTAGATGACATTGCAAGCTGATACACTTCAAGTGTACCTACTTACAATGTCGCAAAAGTAAATCAACTGCACAGTGATGCAGCATTCCTCTACATGGCAGGTGCCCAGGTGGTGTGCTCCGCCGCAACATGACGTGGGATCGACAGGAACAAATGCTCGAGCACGTCGTACGCGATACAGACGATCATCCGTGTATTACAACTCAGGTATGTTTACGGATTGAGGGGTCAGATTGCTTTTGCTACATACGCGTAGGCTCGAGCGGTGTGATGTAACCCTCGACAAGGACACCCACTCTTGCACTACGGCAACAAACATTTGCGATGAGCAGATGACTTGTCACTTCGGCTGTGTGGGGTCGCCGAAGTCGTTCAAGCTGCTAGAGCCGCATCTGCATGTGCCTCATGACTTGCTGGGATACCAAGTGCAAACTGACAGTGCTGAGAAGATGACGGCAACATGAAGGAATTGCCATGTCGTCTTGTCAACATGTACTCGCAGCTACCTATCGATAGCGATGATCATCGGCACTTTCACAGCCGCGGATAACCTAAAGCTTTGACGGAAATAGATTCAGGCTTCGTAATAGCAGGGCTGTGAAGTGTGGCGCTCCCCACGATTGCGCAGCGAGTGCTTGCTTGGCAGCCGCTCAGGTGGACGTGAATGTGTGAACCCTCGAGGAGCGAGCCTCTCATTGCTGAACTCAATCCCAGCATCTTCATCTCTATTGACTTTGAGGCCCCAGTCGCGCAATCTGAAGAAGCCGGTTACTTGCGCTTTCTTACATCATTCCCTACCCGCCGTTGCTCCACGCAACCGACTCGGCGCGCTTCCGACCCACCAAACTGCACCAGACGTATCTGAAACACGGGCATATACCAGTCGCTATTCCCTCGACGCCTATACGATAGCACACCACAACCGTCGCATCTTTTAGCCTTTTCGCTGGGCAACCCCTTGTATTCGTGTTTTGGCTTGTTCAGCCGTCCGTCGCATTGCCGCAGAAAGATTGAAGGCGCAGCACCAACAAGAAACACACCACCATGTCATACAACCGATTAGGTGAGTAGCCTCCTAGCGGATTTGGGGTCGCATGGTAGCGGCCAGTCGATCTTGACACTTCCCACGAACCGTCAAACAAGCCTTCTGCCATCCACGAGGTGCCTCAGCTGTCAGCCAGGCTAACGGTATTGCATAGGCGCACCAGGTGGTAGCGACGACCCGTACGAGATGGACCCACGAAGAAACAACGGGCGGACTCCTTCGCCAGGCCAGCCTCTGCGTGGCTATCAACTAGAAGACCGCTATGCTTCACCACAGCCTTCGGGCATCCTCGAGATCCCTATGGGACCCAACCCAGCAGCAGCTTCCGGCGACCGCTTGCCATTACAACCAAGTGTATGTATTGCACCGCGAGAACCAATATGGGTCAAGCAGCGAGATCCGCAGGCTAACACCTGAACAGTACTCAGTAGAAAACATTCCCTACGCAGCAGGCAACTACCACGACGATTACGATCCACGACCGCAACGACATGACTCGGATTACTCTCTCGATCCCCAAGCGCATCACGATGCCTACTACAACCAGCCTTACGACCCAACTCCACACCACGACGAGAGCCCGGGCGCGGGCTACGGAACACAGCCAACACATTACTGGCAAGATGAGGATATGAACAGACCCATGATACATGGCGCCAATTCATATGGCCCCGATCCTCACGATCCAGAGGACATGGACCCAGAGAACCCGTTTCACGATGAGCCTGCGCCTACACCCAGCCCCGCCCCAATAAAGCGATGGAAGACCGTCAAGGAGGTCCAATTGTTCAAGGGTAACTTGGTGCTCGATTGCCCGATTCCACCGCGGTTACTGAACCAGGTTCCGCATGCACAGCCCCCGGAGCGTGACGAATTCACCCATATGCGCTACTCGGCCGCCACATGCGACCCTGCAGACTTCGACGCGGAGCGCTTCACTCTGCGCCAGAAGCTTTTCGCAAAGCCAAGGCATACCGAGCTGTTCATTGTTATTACCATGTACAACGAGGAAGACGAACTGTTTGCGCGGACAATGATTGGTGTCATCAAGAACATTGAGTACATGAACTCGCGAACCAACAGCAAGACGTGGGGCAAGGACGCGTGGAAGAAGATCGTAGTCTGCGTCGTCAGCGATGGTCGTGCCAAGATCAACCCGCGGACCCGCGCCGTACTAGCAGCGCTCGGTGTCTACCAGGACGGCATCGCCAAGCAGCAAGTCAACGGCAAGGATGTGACTGCCCATATCTACGAGTACACCACGCAGATGACGCTCGACATCAAGAAGGGTGTTGTCGGTGTCAAGAAGGGCAACACTCCAGTACAGATGCTCTTCTGTCTCAAAGAGAAGAACCAGAAGAAGATCAACTCGCATAGATGGTTCTTCCAGGCCTTCGGAGCTGTGCTGGATCCCAATGTCTGTGTGCTTATCGATGCTGGTACAAAGCCTGGCAAAGACTCTGTCTACCAGCTATGGAAGGCATTCGATCTTGAACCCATGTGCGCAGGTGCTTGTGGTGAAATCAAAGCTATGTTGGGTAAGTTCTGACTGTACAAAGTGCATGTGAGATAAATACTAACTTCGTACTTCTGCAGTGCATGGCAAGAAGCTTTTGAACCCGTTGGTAGCGACGCAGAACTTTGAGTACAAGATGAGCAACATTCTGGACAAGCCTCTTGAATCAGCATTCGGTTTCATTTCTGTGCTTCCCGGTGCTTTCTCGGCCTACCGTTACGTTGCCCTTCAGAACGACAAGACTGGACAGGGACCACTGGAGAAGTACTTTGCTGGTGAGAAGATGCACGGCGCCAACGCTGGTATCTTCACAGCCAACATGTACCTTGCCGAGGATCGTATCCTGTGTTTCGAGTTAGTCTCCAAGAGGAACTGCCATTGGATCCTGCAGTACGTCAAGTCTGCTACCGGAGAGACGGATGTACCGACCACCATGGCCGAGTTCATCAGTCAACGTCGTCGTTGGTTGAACGGATCCTTCTTCGCTGCTGTCTACGCCCTGGCCCACTCTTTCGACATCTTCCGCAGCGATCACTCTTTCTTGCGCAAAACCATGTTCCTTGTTGAGTTTGTCTACCAAACTATCAGCATGATCTTCGCCTGGTTCGCTCTCGGTAACTTCTTCTTGGTCTTCCGCATCCTCACTGCTTCTTTACAAAACGAACTCGGTACCGCGGGTAAAGTTCTCTTTATTGTCTTCGAGTGGCTCTACATTGCTGTCCTGATAACGTGTTTCATCTTATCACTCGGTAATCGGCCTCAAGGTTCCAACAAGTGGTACATGTCCATGGTCTACTTTTGGTGCATCATCATGGCATATCTCATGTTCGCGTCCATCTTCATCACCGTTCGCTCCGTGCAAGGACAGATCGAAACCAACGGCGGCTTCAACGCGGCAGATCTTTTCAAAGATAAGATCTTTGCCACATTGATCATATCACTGCTGTCGACGTATGTCATGTGGCTAGTGGTCTCCATCATCTTCTTGGATCCATGGCACATGTTCACGTCTTTCTTCCAGTACCTCCTCATGACACCCACCTACATTAACATTCTCAACGTCTACGCCTTCTGCAATACTCACGACATCACCTGGGGTACCAAAGGAGACGACAAGCCGGAGAAGCTTCCTTCAGTCACCACCAAGGCTGATGGTAAAGCGGATATTCAGGCGCCAACTGACGATGCCGATCTCAACACCCAATACGAGACTGAGCTCCGCGTCTTCAGCGCAAAGTGGAAGGAAGAGAAGAAGGTGCCGTCAGCCAGCGAGAAGCAAGAAGACTACTACAAGGGTTTCCGATCCGGTGTCGTGCTCTTCTGGATGTTCTGCAACTTGGGTCTCTCAGCCTTGGTCCTGCAGTCGGGTGGCCTGGAGCTCACCGTCAGTAGTCCCGACGAGGCTCAGAAGAAGCAGAACGACGCTGCCACCATCTACTTGGCGGTAGTACTGTACAGTGTTGCCGGTTTGGCTGCTTTCAGATTCATTGGAGCTATGTGGTTCTTGGTTGTGCGAATGGTAAGTGACACCTATGAGACACTCAGTTGCCGTTATCCAACATATACTAACAACATCTCAGTTCCGCGGTGTATGATCGGTCATTGTTCTAAGTTTGACGTCATTATTTGGAGTTCAGGTACTGGGTCGGGTTGAGCATGTTGCCATGAAGGCATTCGGCCTCTTCGTTGTGAGGTTCATGACATGATACCAGCTTCTGGGAAAGCACGCGACCTTGGCGTGTAGGATGAGTGTTTACGTATTTCATGTGCCAAATGCCTGTTCAATGTCTTTACCTTATCATCCATACTCGTCGTGTTCATGATTTCATCGTTGCTCCTACTCTTTTCGGTAGGTAAATCTCTCACTGTCGTCCCAAAGCGGCCTTCGTCACGTTACCCTCCCTTCATACCCAAGTACCCACTTCACCTTCTCTTACTGCATTGGTATATAGTGATACTTCTTGTGTGCGGTACACCTATCTTTCCTCTTGCCGATACTCATCTTTCCTTTCTGCTTCACCTTCACCTGTGTCGTCATCGCTGAGTTTCAGCACGGGCCTGCCGCCTATATCAACAGAGCAGTTGCGCCCACAACAACAATTTTTCAACCCCGACACTCCATCTCCCCTCTTCCAAGTTCCCTCTATCTCCGCTCACACTCGCATTCATCTGCTCAATTCGACGTCAACCTTTGCTTCGCCGACAACCGCAGCTATGAGCTGGGACGACACTGGTGCGACTGCAGGTTTGTGACACCGCGACTTCCCCCAGCCTATACTAACATGACAACAGGCGGTGACTCTTCATGGGACCCTGCCCCTGGTGGTGATTCCGGCGCCGACGCTGGTGCTGGAGATTCTTGGGGTGGTGGTGACGCCGGCGGTGGTGGAGGTGATGCTGGCGATGACGGCTGCCGAATGTAAGCAAAACACGAACCGACCATACAGCCTAGCTACTGTGACGATACTGACACATTTTATAGCTGCAAGCAGACCGGTCACTTCGCTCGCGACTGCCCTGACAAGCCTGAGGGCGGTGGAGGCGGCCTCACTGGCGAGTGCTTCAACTGCGGCCAAGTCGGTCACAACAAGGCGGATTGTACCAACGAGCGTGTCGAGCGCCCGTTCGATGGCACCTGCAAGCTTTGCGATCAACAAGGTCACCGTGCTGTCGACTGCAAGTCCCGTCGCATTGTCAACTGGTCTGGCGTCCCCGAGATGGATGCTGAGTCTGCCTGGATCGCCCTCATCGACGCTGCCAAAGCTAAAGACCTCGACGTCTTCCGTGTCTGTTTAAAGGCATACGCCCGCGCTACCATGGATGACTTCAACCTCCCCGCCGTCGAGGAAGCTCTCCGCGAAGATGGACTTGCAGTCTTCCTCATCGCCAAGGAGCAGGAAATCGCCCCCAACATGACCATCATCGACCTCATCGGTAACCCTGATTGCAAGTTCGTCCTCTCTATCCAGTTCTCTGCCAAGCCCCGTCGCGCCAAGATGGCTACAGGCTGGCCCAAAGATCCCGCCGAGAACTTGGAGCGTCTTGCATCATGTGGCTACGTCCAGGATTGTGGTGTCCCAATGTGCGGCAACTGTGGTGAGCTTGGTCACGTACGCAAGCACTGCAAGCAAGAGCAGGCTGAGCGCGAGAACACTGCTCCCGAGATCCAGTGTGTCTACTGCAAGGAGAACGGCCATCGCGCACGCGACTGTCCCAAGGAGCGCATCAACCCCTATGCCTGCAAGAACTGCAAGCAGGAGGGTCACAACTCCAAGGAGTGTCCCGAACCTCGTTCTGCTGAAGGTGTAGAGTGCCGCAAGTGTAATGAGACCGGTCACTTCTCCAAGGACGTAAGTACACGTGTCTAACAAGCTGTCTCTGGTTCTTACTAACGATCACAGTGTCCCAACGTTGCCGCCCGGGCCTGCCGAAACTGTGACTCCACCGAGCACATGGCCAAGGACTGTGATCAACCCAAGAACCCTGACAAAGCCCTCTGCCGCAACTGCGAGAAGACCGGTCACTTCTCTCGCGACTGCCCCGAGCCCAAGGACTGGTCCAAGGTCAAGTGCAACAACTGCCAAGAGATGGGTCACACCATCAAGCGCTGCCCGCAGCCGGTTGCCGAGGACGGTGGTGATGGCGGTGGTGGCTGGGGCAACGATGCCTCTGGCGGCGACACTGCTGCTGCCGCTGGTGGAGATGCTTCTTGGGGTGATGCTGGCGGCGCGACTGGTGGTGGTGGCTGGTAAACGGCCTCATCTACTTCGAGACAGGCGACTTTGGTATGAAAGAACGGTGAAAAAAATGCGTGTCAGCATGCTTCTGGTAGCGAACTGAGTACGTGGTGGCTTTGGCTGCCCAGATTTCTCTAGCTACAAAATATGATCAACTTAAAGGTTCACACCTGGCTGTAGTGACCCATGCATTTTCGCGAGGTTTGTTTGACTGTGTTCAGCCCCTTGCACCCACTTCGGATAGCGGTCGTTGTACCAATTCGATATACCATCATCTTCACCGCTCGCAATGGCATCCGCAAGACTCAAGCCGTCGACGATTGAAGCGTTTGCTCCATTACCTCCTAAAATAGGCTCTGCATGTGCTGCATCACCCAACAGACACACGCCACTCTTCGCGAGCAAGTCATGCAATTCAGGCAACGGCGTAGATGTTGTCCGCATCAACCAGTGCAGTATCCTATCGCTGCGCATACTCTGCACATCGACCATCGCCGCGTAAGGATAACCAAAGATCTTCTGAGCGCGGACTTCCTTGAAAAACTCCAAAGGTATCTTCTCAGCCGCATTCGTTGACCTAGCAGGATTGAACAGCGGATCCGTCTCCCCACGCGCCTTCCGCGAGTAGATCCAACTAACCCACACCTTCTTATCCTCCTTTTTATCCACATTTACAGTAAGCACCACATCCCCCTTGGTCGTCTGCCAAACATTCCTCCCCTGGTTTCCCTCCGCCCTACCTCCAAAGATACTGTTAAAGTCCTTCCGCACGATACACCTCTTCCCGTAGTACACAGCATAAGGCAAAACATCCACTATTGATTTTTCCGGCAACAGCAGTTTGCGTAAACTGGAATGCACACCATCGGCGCCTACAACGAGTTCCCCGCCCTCCAACATCTCGCCATTGGCAAAGCGCAATCTCGGTCCTGTGGGCGTGCTTTTGACTTCTTGGAGGGAATAACCTAACCGGATATCCAGGTCTTGACTTAGCAAGTATTCGAACTTCGCGCGGTTGGCGCGGAAAGAGGTCGAGGTGTCGTATAAGCCGCCGTGGCTGGGTATGTCTATGTTTTCGCCATGTTTGCCTTCGCCGCCGTCTTCGGCGTCGATGGCGACGTGGGCTTTGAACGCTGTGTCGGAGAGGTTTAGGATTTCTAATAACGGTTTGTAGGCGGTGGAGTGCAGAGTGATAGCGTAGTTGAAGCCTCGCCGGTTTGGGGCCGCTTTGTCGAAGACTATGCTGGGTATGCCGCGGTGGAGAAGGCTGCGGCTTAGGGTTAGGCCGGCTATGCCCGCGCCGATTATGGGGATGGGCTGTTTGGGCATGGCTTTGGGGACATTTGGAGAGGGAATGGTAGGTTGTTTTATTTTATTGGAGGTGTTAATAGGATGGCGATAGCGGATGGGGATGGCTTGTGGTGATCGGACCAATCAGCGGGCCGTGAAGTGTGGAGACGCGCTTCTCCGGGTCGGGCGTGAAGAGCATCTACACATGGAACTCTGAGTGTCACATCGTTCATCGCTGATCGCAGGTCAAGGTTTTCGGGGGATGATGTAATTATTAACTATGTACAAGTTTGTCTTCGACTACAAGTAGATGTAGCACAATGGAGAACCATCCAGCGAACCTAGCAGGTCTCCAATCGGCCTGTCTGGCATGTTGAGGAAGTTTGTGCTGATGAGGTCCTCCAGCGTGGTGTTGCGACTGGGTGGGTTGTTGAAGAGCGTAATTGTACCCGCCACTGTCTTCGCCTGGTTGAGGTGCAGTGCCTGCCAGATCCACCACATGCGATCAATCATGCCGTGGTGCAAGAAGAAGATTGGGTCGACCGTGCTGCTGTAGAAATCACCGGCGTCGCCACCAACTTTGACGTGACCAGCGGCATGCATACCCAAAATACCGTCGGGGAAGCGACCCTGAAGCTCGTTCTGGAACGTGTACACACTCTCGGAGGCTTGACCGAGTGTGAGGTTGTAGAGATTGGCGGCGGTGTAGTCCGTGGTGGTAGCAATGAGGTCGCGTCTAAGGCATCTTGGGTTGTATTCGAATGGCGTGGATACGGCGGTCATTCCGTCCATGATCGGGTCGACAGGACCCAAGTGGACTTCCAAGCTGAGCTTTGTTAGATGGATGGTTGAATGAGGGGATACGGATCCTAGACTTACTCCTTGAATGGACCACTCTTGACACATCCACCTCCTTTTCCGGATGGAAGTTTGATGTCACCACCAGAGACAGCGCCGTTGTGCTTGAAATAAGCACCGTCACCACTCATGCTTGTGTCAGATCCATCGAAAACGGGGGACTTGCTCAGGTCGTCCTGATAACTGAACCAATTCCAGTACGGCTGGTAACCCTTGTAGCCGCACTCTTCCCGCAGCGCCGTCTCGTAACCATACAAAAAGTATCTGTGCCAGCTCAAGAAATTGCCGGTAGCGTGTATCGTCACCGTCTGGTTGATGTGTTGGGCAACGAAGTCGTCGTATCGTGATTTCGCACCGGGCACGAGCCCTGCAGGTGTCTTCGATGGAGATGTAGTCAGGCATTTCACGGCTTTGATGTATGCCTTTCGCTCCTTCTTGCTCAAGTCATCCCTGGGACAGATGTCAGTTTTGTCTCATGTAAACCATGATTACAAAAGATGTTTACCAGTTCCGACGGGCATACGCGTTGGAAAGGGAGCAGCTCCTTTTTCCCAGCGTACCTTCTGACTCTGCCTGCTTCAATGCCTCCATAGCTTGGTTTTGAAGGTCTGCAAGCAGGTCATTGCGAGGCTTCAGTGCAGCAGACGAAGCAACAC
>Ga0265798_10008458_pt1 | contig 13114 bp, 10 predicted proteins | sample P3T30metagenome_FD_192430 | JGI IMG/M metagenome (GOLD analysis project Ga0265798, IMG submission 192430) | Plant litter microbial communities from East Loma Ridge, Irvine, California - P3 T30 | ecosystem: Environmental > Terrestrial > Plant litter > Unclassified | place: USA: California...
CCCCGTCGCCGCGTTCTCGAGCGACGCCCGCAAGCTCTACGGCGTGCAGTGGCACCCCGAGGTCAAGCACTCGTCGTACGGCCAGGCCGTGCTCGAGAACTTCCTGCACCGCGCGGCGGGCATCCCCGCCGACTGGAACAGCGGCAACGTCATCGCCGAGCAGGTCGCGCGCATCCGCGACCAGGTCGGTGACGCCCGGGTCATCTGCGGTCTGTCGGGCGGGGTCGACTCGGCCGTCGCCGCGGCGATCGTGCACGAGGCCGTCGGCGACCAGCTGATCTGCGTCTTCGTCGACCACGGCCTGCTGCGGGCCGACGAGCGTCGCCAGGTCGAAGAGGACTACGTCGCCTCGACCGGTGTGCGCCTCGTCACGGTCGACGCCGAACAGCAGTTCCTCGACGCCCTCGCCGGGGTCACCGACCCCGAGCAGAAGCGCAAGATCATCGGCCGCGAGTTCATCCGCAGCTTCGAGGCGGCCGCTGAGGCGCTCGTGCTCGAGGCCGCGGCCGAGGGCGACTCGGCCGTCAAGTTCTTGGTGCAGGGCACGCTCTACCCCGACGTCGTCGAGAGCGGTGGCGGCACGGGTACGGCGAACATCAAGAGCCACCACAACGTGGGCGGTCTGCCCGAAGACCTGCAGTTCGAACTCGTCGAGCCACTGCGCACCCTCTTCAAGGACGAGGTGCGAGCGATCGGTCGCGAGCTCGGTCTGCCCGAGGTCATCGTGGGCCGTCAGCCCTTCCCCGGCCCGGGCCTCGGCATCCGCATCGTCGGTGAGGTCACGCACGAGCGTCTCGAGCTGTTGCGCGCGGCCGATGCGATCGCGCGGGCCGAACTCACCGCCGCCGGCCTGGACGACGAGATCTGGCAGTGCCCCGTGGTGCTGCTCGCCGACGTGCGCTCGGTGGGCGTGCAGGGCGACGGTCGCACCTACGGCCACCCGATCGTGCTGCGCCCGGTGTCGTCCGAAGACGCCATGACGGCCGACTGGACGCGACTGCCCTACGACGTGCTGGCCCGCATCTCGAACCGCATCACGAACGAAGTCGACGGCGTCAACCGCGTCGTGCTCGACGTCACCTCGAAGCCCCCGGGCACCATCGAATGGGAATGATCAGGCCGGTTTCGGCGCGGAGCGCCGAGGCCTGATCATTCCGGGGGAGCCTGCGACCCCGGTGCCCACCAGTAGCCGCGAACGTGGAGCGAGGGAGACCTCCCGCGAGCGCAGTGACGCGCAACCCCCTCTGGCAGACATCGGCCCGAGGGGGTTTTCGCGTACCGGGGTTGCCGCCCGCACCCTTTCCGGGCGACTCCGTCGACACCGGGTGTCTGCGATCGCCCGCATTCGACGAGCTCGCCCGTTCAGCGACGCACACTCTTGGCGGTGACGGCTGGGCGGCTCTCGCGGCAGCCGTGCCGGGCCCGGCCGCAGGCACCCCACACACGGAAGCGGGGCCCGTCCCTCTCGGAACGAGCCCCGCTTCGGGGTGGTGCAGGTGATGCCGTGTCGGCTAGTCGCTGCCCCGCAGGATGGCCAGCATGCGCAGGATCTCGACGTAGAGCCAGATGACCGTCATGACGATGCCGAACGCGGCAGACCAGGCGTAGATGCGGGGCGCGCCGCGCTCGACGCCGGTCTTGACCTGGTCGAAGTCGAGGACGAGCGAGTAGGCCGCCATGAGCACGACCAAGATGCCCAGGAAGAAGCCGAGCGGGATGCCGAAGATCTCGACCGAACCGCGCAGGCCCCAGGGGTTGCTGTTGGCGCCGAAGGCCATCAGGCCGAGGTTGAGCAGCGAGAAGACGGCGTAGCCGACCATGCCGATCAAGAAGATCTTGGTGGCCTTGGCCGAGGCGCGCACCTTGCCGCTCTTGAAGAGCAACAGGGTGACGACGAAGACGGCTGCGGTTCCGAGCAGGGCCTGGGTGACGATGCCGTCGAACTGGGCCTCGAAGATGGACGAGATGCCGCCGACGAAGAGACCCTGCGCTGCCGAGTAGGCGAGCACGAGCCCGGGGGAGGGCTTCTTCTTGAAGATGTTGACGAGCGCGAGGACGAAGCCGGCGATGGCCCCGACGATCGCGAGCGCCGGGACGAACCATCCGATGGCCGCACCGACGAGCACGACACCGAACGCGAGCAGCGTCTTGCTGATCGTGTCTTCGTACGTCATGCGGTCGGTCTGCGTGGGGCCGGCAGCGGGCTGCGAGTAGAGCTGCTGCAGCTGCTCGGCGGTCATGCCGTCGTACTCGACCGGCTGGGCTGCGCCCTGCTGCTGACGGATGACGGGCCCGCCGTTCTTCGAGAAGGCCGGCGACTGACTGAAGCCGGGATTCGAGAATGCCAAGGGGTTCCTCTTCTGATCGCTAGGGATGTGTGGACCGCCCACGCAGGTGCACGAGGACGTTTCCGTACACATGAGGCTAACGCCTGTCGTGCAACGAATGCCTGAAGATCTGCCTGATGAGAGCCGTATTCTCGCAGGGCGAACGTGCACGATGCGCATCTTTTGCGTCTGCGTGTGGTGCGACGCGTCGTCCCAGAGTTCGCGCCTCCTCGATGGTCCACAGGGCTCGTGAGGGTTCGGGTCGCGCACGGGGACGGCGGTTACCGTGGCCGGGTGTCCACCTCGCCTCTCGTCATAGCCCATCGCGGCGCCAGCGGCCACCGACCCGAGCACGGCGACGACGCCTACCGGCTGGCGATCGAGCTCGGGGCCGACGCCATCGAGCCCGACCTGGTCGCCTCGAGCGACGGTGTGCTCGTGCTGCGGCACGAGAACGAGATCTCGGGCACGACCGACGTCGCCGACCACGACGAGTTCCGGCACCGGCGCACCACCAAGACCATCGACGGCACGCGCGTCACGGGCTGGTTCACCGAGGACTTCACCTGGGACGAGCTCGGCACGCTGCGCATCCGCGAGCGTCTGCCCGAGCTGCGACCCCAGAGCGCGGCGCACGACGGCGAGGGGCGCATCCAGTGCCTCGACGACCTGCTCGACCTGCTCGACGAGGCCGACCGGCCCGTGGGGCTCGTCGCCGAGGTGAAGCACGCGACCTACTTCGAGTCGATCGGGCTGCCCCTCGACGAGTTGCTCACGGCGCAGCTGCGACGGCGGCGGTGGGTCGACGACCCGCGCCTCACGATCGAGTCGTTCGAGCAGACCGTGCTCGGCAGGCTCGCCGACCAACGACTCGGCGGGCGGCTGGTGTATCTGCTCGAGAAGGCCGGCACCGCAGCCGACCTCGTCGCCGCGGGTCGCGCGTCGGTCGACTACCGGCAGCAGGTGCACGCCGAGTCGCTCGAGTCGTTCGTCGACGCGGGGCTGCACGGCGTCAGCCTCGACAAGCACACGCTGATCGACGCCCGCGGGGCCACCGACGGGCGGGTCGTCGACAGGGCACACGCGGCCGGGCTCGACGTCTTCACCTGGACGCTCCGGGCCGAGAACGCCTTCCTGTCCAAGGCCAACCGGGGGCCGGGTGGCAAGGCGGCCCCGGGTGATTGGCGCACCGAGTTCACGGCCCTGATGGCGCTCGGCGTCGACGGGGTCTTCGCCGACCAGCCCGAACTCGCCGAGGAGGCGCGGATCGCCTTCGCGTCCCGCTGACCCCGCCCGACGCCGCCCGTGACCCTGGTCACCCTGCGCCTCTCGCGATGTCGGTGGCCGCGCTTAGACTCGACGGGCCATGACGATCGTGCTCGAGCCCTCTGACGCCGCCGGCGCTTCCGGCGACCCCCTGACCGCTGGGCTCAACCCTCAGCAGAAAGAGGCGGTCGAGTACCGCGGGCAGTCCTTGTTGATCGTGGCCGGGGCCGGGTCGGGCAAGACCAGCGTGCTCACCCGTCGCATCGCGGGCCTGCTGGCGACGCGTGAGGCCTGGCCCAGCCAGATCCTCGCCATCACGTTCACGAACAAGGCCGCGGCCGAGATGCGCGAGCGCGTGGCGCATCTCGTCGGCCAGGCCGGCGAGGGCATGTGGATCAGCACGTTCCACTCGGCGTGCGTGCGCATCCTGCGACGTGAGGCCGAGCAGTTCGGCTTCACCAAGAGCTTCACGATCTACGACTCCGCCGACTCGCGGGCACTGCTCAAGCGCATCCTGAAAGAGCTCGACGCCGATCAGCTCGGCCTCACGGTCAGCATGGCGTCGGGCAAGATCTCGAAGCTCAAGAACGAGCTCAGCGACGTCGAGTCGTACTCGCGCCAGATCAACATGAACGACCCGCAAGAGGTCATGTTCCTCGAGATCTTCCGTCAGTACACCCGCGAGCTGCAGCGGGCCAACGCGTTCGACTTCGACGACCTCATCGCGCAGACCGTCTACTTGTTCCGGGCCTTTCCGCACGTCGCCGCCCAGTACCAACGGCGGTTCCGGCACATCCTGGTCGACGAGTACCAAGACACCAACCACGCCCAGTACTCGCTGATCCGTGAGCTGACCCGTCCTGTGCAGGCCGACCTCGTCGACGAGCTCGAGCGGGGCGGCCAATTCGTCCAGTCGATGCGCGACGGCAGTGGTGGCATCCCCGGGGCGTCGCTCACGGTGGTCGGCGACTCCGACCAGTCGATCTACGCGTTCCGTGGTGCCGACATCCGCAACATCGTCGAGTTCGAACGCGACTTCCCGAACTCGAAGGTCATCCTGCTCGAGCAGAACTACCGCTCGACGCAGAACATCCTCGACGCGGCCAACGCGGTCATCTCGAACAACTTCGACCGTCAGGCCAAGAACCTCTTCACCACGGTCGGTGCGGGCAGCAAGATCGTCGGGTTCACCGGCTACACCGGTCACGACGAGGCACAGTTCGTCGCCGACGAGATCGCGGCGCTGCACGAAGCCGGCACCGACTACAAAGACATGGCCGTCTTCTACCGAACCAACTCGCAGACGCGTGCGCTCGAAGAGATCTTCATCCGTTCGGCCATCCCGTACCGCGTGCTCGGTGGCACGAAGTTCTACGAGCGTGCCGAGATCAAAGACGCCATGGCGTACCTGATCACCGTCGCCAACCCGGCCGATCCGCTCGCGCTGCGCCGCATCATGAACGTGCCCAAGCGCGGCATCGGTCCGGCGACCGAGACCGCGATGCAGCGCTGGGCCGACACGAACGAGGCGCCGCTGCGGGACGCGATGCGCAACGCCGACCAGCTCGGTCTCGGGCCCAAGGTCACGGGGGCGATCACGGGCCTGGCGAAGCTGCTCGACGACGTGCAGGCCACGGCGGCGACCGCCCCCGTCCACGAGATCCTGTCGGCCCTGATCGAGGGCAGTGGCCTGGTCGAGGTGCTGCGCGCGTCGCGTGACCCGCAAGACGAGGCCCGGGCCGAGAACATCGACGAGCTCGTCGCCGTGACGAAAGAGTTCCAGAAGAACAACCCCGACGGCACGCTGCTCGACTTCCTCACCGAGGTGACCCTGGTCGCGGCCGCCGACGACCTCGACGACACGAGCGGCACGGTGTCGCTGATGACGCTGCACACGGCCAAGGGGCTCGAGTACGAGGCGGTCTTCCTCACCGGCGTCGAAGAAGACCTGCTGCCGCACCGCATGTCGGCGAACGAGCCCGGTGGCCCCTCCGAAGAGCGGCGGCTGTTCTACGTCGGCATCACGCGGGCCCGGCAGCGGCTGTTCCTCTCGCTGGCCATGACGCGGGCGCAGTTCGGCGAGGTCAACGTCGCGATGCCGTCGCGGTACCTGCAAGAGATCCCGGTCGAGCTGATCGACTGGAAGCAGTCGCCCGGCATGGCCACCAGCCGCGGGGGCACACAGCCCCGTGCCCTGAACGCCCGCCGCGAGGGTGGCGACGGCAACCGGGGTGCGACGCCGCGGGCATCGGGCGGCTACGGCTCGGGCAGCTACGACCGGGCCACGGCGGCGGCGAAGACGAAGCCGAAGACCGAGTGGGCGAACCGGGTCACGGGCACCGTGCGGGACAACGGCGACATGCAGCTCGAAGCCGGCGACCGCATCTCGCACGTCGACTTCGGCGAGGGGCGCGTCATGTCGGTCACCGGCGTCGGTGCCCGCCGCATCGCCGAGGTGCTGTTCGACAGTGCCGGTCGCAAGAAGCTGCTGATCAAGGTCGCGCCGATCGAGAAGATCTAGGCGATCGGTTCGGGTCGCCGCCGGACGACGGTGACGGCGTGGTCGCCGATCGACAAGACCGAGCCGGCCCGCACGCGGGTCGGGGTGCCCGCCTCGAGCTCGGAGATCTCGCCCGTCGTCGAGACGAGCGTGGTGCCGTTGCCCGAGTGCAGGTCGACGGCCCGGACGAACGAGTCGGCACCGACCTCGAGTCGGACGTGGTGTCGCGAGAGCGACCGCCCCGGGTCGTCGATGACGACCAGGTCCGCGTCGGCGGGCGGTGGGTGCGGCTGGTCCGAGCGTCGGCCGATGACGGTCGCTCGGCGCGACAGCGGGACGAGGCGACCGTCGGGCAATCTCAGGTCGTAGTGGCGTGGGCGCACCGTCGTGGCCTCGACGTCGGCCTGCGGTGGCAGGGTCGGCTCGGCAGGAGCCGAGGTCGACGGAGGTGCTGTGTGGAGGAGCGGCTCCCGGCCCACCTCGACGAGTTCGGGCGACGAGGAGGCGCGGCGCGGTGGGGGAACGGACGTCACGACGGCTTCGGGCGGCCGCAGCGGCAGGGTCGAGATGCGCGAGAGCAGTCCCGCGGCCCGTTGCTCGTGGACGGTCTCGGGGGTGACCACCGGGGGTGGGGCTGGGTGGTGATCGCGCCTCCCCGGCTTCTTCTTGCGACGCATGTCGACTCCGATCTGTGGAGAACCGCCACACAACCTATCGGACATGACATATTGGTCACGTTCGACCGACCGGTCGGCGTCACCAACGAGAGGGACCATCTCATGGCCAATGTCTCCGTCACCTACGACGACCTGCGCACGCAGGCCACCCAGCTGCGCAACGGGCAGCGCTCGATCGAAGACCAGCTCGGTCAGATGAAGTCGCAGATCGACAACCTCGTCGGTTCGGGTTACGTCACCGACAAGTCGTCGAAGGCGTTCGACTCCACCTACACCGAGTTCACGACCGGGGCCTCGAAGACGATCTCGGCCGTCGAGAGCATGGCGGCGTTCCTCGAGAACGCGGCGAGCACCCTCGAGGGCGCCGACCAGCAGCTCGCCAGCAGCCTGGGCTGACCCGACCCGAGACGACCGGGTGGCCGGGGCATGGCGCGGGTCTCTGCGACGCGTCCCGGCCGCCCCCACGAGGGGAGGACCTCATGGCTCGATCGAGCCTGCAGATCGACGGAGCCGGTCTCGAGGCGTTGCTCGCCGACCTGGCCACCGTGAAGACCGAGTTCGAATCGGGCGACTCATCGGCGTCGGTCACCGCCGAGGCCTGCGGGCATGCACGACTGGCCGAGAAGGTCACGTCGTTCGCGACGAACTGGAACGACCGACGGGCGAAGCTCGCCGAGCAGATCACCGAGCTGGGCGAGGCGTTGTCGACGATCGACGAGACCTTCACCGAGGTCGAGGGGCAGCTCGAGGGCGTCCTGGTCGGCGGTGACAAGTGACGGCCGGCGCGCTCGCGGGGGTGGCGACCGATTCGCTCGTGGGGGTGTCGGGTGACCCGGTGCTGGTGAACGCGATGGCGAGTCATTACGAGTCGGTGGCGGCGTCGATCCGTGGGGCGGCGGCGAAGCTGAGGTCGCTCGAGACGGGATCGTCCTCGAGCGACGCCGTCGACGCGTTCCTCGTGAAGGCCGCGGAGGTCGCCGTGAGTCTGAGCAAGGCCGAAGGGCGGTACGGCGAGACGGGTTCGGCACTGAAGTCGTATGCGTCCGAGCTGTCGCTCGCACGAGAGGCCGCGGCTCCGGCTCTGGTGAACCACCGCGACGCCGTCGACGATCTCGCTGCGGCCGAGCAGCTGGTCGAGCGTTTCGAGCACTTCGCGCTCGTCGCCACCGACGAGGTCGCGAAGCAGGAGCACCTCGACCAGGCAACCGCGCAGCGGTCGAAGGCCGAGGAGGCGCGGGGCCGGGTCGCTCTCTCTGCACGATGCCTGTCCGACGCGCACACCTCGGTCGAGACGGCCGCGACGGCCGCCATCGCGAGGATCGACGACGCCACCGAGGACGGCCTCGCCGACACCCTCTGGGACGACCTCGGTGGCGCGTGGGACGCGGGTTTCGAGGCCTTCCAGACGTGGATGGAGGAGAACGACTCGTGGATCAGCACGCTCGTGGATGCTCTCACCGTCATCGGCGGCCTCTTGGCATTCGCTTCGCTCTTCATCCCAGGCATAAACCTTCTCGTCTTGGCTGTGTTGGCCGTATCGGTTGGTTTGGCCGTGGCTCGGTTCGCAGCAGGAACGGGGAGTGCTCTCGATCTCGTGATGGCACTCATCTCCGTTGCGACTCTCGGTATCGGAGGAACGCTCGTCGCATCCGCAAGAGCCTCCGTCAAGGTCGTGAGCGCGAACCGGGTTGCGGGTCTCACGAGAAGCGGAGATTCGAAGAGCCTCGCCTCCCTGCGGGTCTCGACGAGTTGGACACGGGCTCGGCCCGGGCTCGGTGATCGGTTCTTGCTAAAGAGCTTCGGTGATGAAGGTGTCGCCCAGATGCTTCATTTCCTCCGCTCGTCTCGGCCGGGGGCCTTCGCCGATGACCCTGTCCACGTCGCGAGCACGGTAGCCAAGCTCAATGCCGCTCGAGCGCTGCAGGCGGTCGAACAGGGACGATCCATCGCAGAAGGCGCTGCTGCCTGGAGTGGCATCAACCTTCCGGTCGAGGTCTGGCGCAGGGTCAGCGGTTCGAGAGGGTCGCTGTGATGACCCGGGCGCGTAGGAGACGACGGCGGGGCCATGGGCCAAGGAGGAAAAACTTGTTCCTCAGCACACTTGTTTTGTTGTCGGGCGCCATACCTTTGGGCGCTTCTCACACGACCCGCCTCATTCTCCAAGCACGAGGCGGTGGGCGTGGCGATGCGCGCCGGTTGAATCCGGAGGGTGGTCCGCTCTTCACCACTGCAGAGGGCTGGCCCCCGTTCATCGGGTCGTCTCTCCCTTTCTGGGTCGCCTGCTGTTGTCTCGTGGCAGCGGTCGTCATGCTGTGGCGATCACGAAGCGACGATGATCCTCACCCCTTGGACGCGCCCTTGGTCGCATACGCAGGTTTCCTCGGCGGCGCGTGGAGCATCATCTTCGCCCTGCCGTTCCGCGATCTCGACACGTGGCCGCGAGACCCTGCGGTCGCGGGCGCCATCCAGATCCTTTGTGCCATGCGGGTGGTCGTCGAGATGATCCGAGGTCGTCGTCGGAGAAGAGAACGAGGTGGGCACGAGAGCGCACGCCACACCGAAGACCTGATCGAAGGGCGGCGGTCGGGCGTTCATCCTGTGGGGACGGGGCTGCCCGGGGGAGACGAGACGTGAGCGCCGCGGGTCACGTGGGGCGGACGTCCGAGACGGTAACCGTGTCGTATTTGCTCGTTGTGCCTCCGGGGTCCATCACAGTGGCCGGCATCGAGAGCGCACGGATTGTCAGCAACCGACTCGATGGCGTTGCGGGGGAGTTGCGAATGGTCCGGGGGAGTTCATGGTGAGGGGGCGACGCCGGGCTGCCACCGATTCGCGCAAACGTGTCCATGATCTCGCCTACGTCTTTTCACCTGTTCCCGCCCTGGCGGTGCAGGGCACGTACATCCTGTACTCCGTCAACACGCTGTTCACGATCGCGCCGAGGCCGGTGTCCGAAGAGTTCGACTCCCGGTTCGATGCTCCGGGCGGGGTCCCGTTCTCTCTGCCCTGGCCGATCTTGGTCCCCTCCGTGATCTTCGCTGTCGTCGCGATAGTCGGGATGGCACGAGAGAAGCGCTCGAGAATTCGAGAACATCGACTCTTCTTCCTCGGTTTCGTCTGGGGGCTGGGTGCCATCTACACGTACGGCTACGGTCTCGGATTCATCGTCGTCACACCGACCGGCAACGGGATGTTGCTCGTCTCGGGGTGCCTCGCCCTGTGCTGCTTCATGTCGCTGATCATCGCGTCCGTCAAGCTAGCCGGGCATCATCTCTCTGGCCGAACTGCCGCCGACTTCGACGGCACTGCACGGGACATGGCACTGGAAGTCGGCAAATCGCCCCTGCGCAGGGACAAGGCGTGAGCGCCGCGGGGTACGTGGGGCGGACGGCCGAGACGGTGGCGACGTCGTACTCGATCGTCGTGCCTCCGGGGTTCGTCCGGGTGCCGGGCGGGGTGGAGGCGCCGGTGGCGGTTCAGGCCGTCGCCACGCAACTCGGAGAGCTGCCCGGTGTGGGTACCGCCCCGGCACCGGAGGACTGGCGCCTGCGGTTCGGGTCGGCTCTCGAGCGGGCCCTCGCCGCCGACGTCGACGGCCACGTGCTCGACTCGTACCTCAGCGCAGGGCCCCTGCCCGGCACCGACATCGTGTGCTCCGTCGTCGTCGCGGCGGTGCCCGTCACCCGGTCCGAGCACGCTGATCTCGACCGGCTGCTGCTCCACCGGGTCGCCACCCACGGTGCGACTCCCCGCGTCCTCGCCGGCGACCCTGCCGTCGTCTGGGACGATCCCGACGCCGGATCACCCTCGCCGACGAGTGGCGGCACCCGACCGCCCGGCACGTCCGACCTGACGCCGCTCCGCCGTCGCACCGTCCTGGCCCGCGTCGCAGGCCACGACGACCGCCTGCTCACCCTCGTCCTCACGGTCGGGTCGGCGGCGGCGCCCGGTCCGGCACCGGCCGACGCCGCCGGCGAATCCGACCTCGACTCGGCGCGCACCCGCATCGCCGACGCGCTCGTCGACGTCTTCGACGCCATGCTCAGCACCTTCCGCTGGCGGGACGCCGCAGGCCGACTCGTCACCGACCGCCCTCTCGCCTGACCGACTGCCACACCGGCCGTCTCCGCCGATCGGCGGGTCGGCCACCCCCTGCTCGACTGCCACAGAAAGCGATCCCTCCATGACCGACGACACCACGCTCGACATCCTCATCGGGCACGACCCCGACACCTGGGTGGTGCTGCCGTCCGCCTGGCCCCACGACGGCCATCGCGCACCGCGTTCCTGGGTCAAGGCCACGGTGCGAAGCGTGGTCGACCGCTCCGACACGTCGACGCGGCCCGCGCGGACCTGGCTCGCCGAGGTGCTCACGGCCCTCGCGCGGTGGTCACCCGACGACGAACGCCGGTACCTCTTCCTGCCCGACATCACCACGCCGCCTTCGCTCCTGCGCGTGCAGTACTCCCACTCACACGGCGAACGAGACGAAGCCCTGCGGGCGATGATCTTCGACAGCGACCTGCCCGCCGTCGAGCCCCCGGTGCCCGAGCCCGTCGAGACGGCCGACCTCGGCCCGGGGCTGATGGCCGTGCGGTACTGCCTGGTCGGCGACGACAGCGACAGCCTGCACGCCACCCTCGTCCACGCGTTCCGCGTCGGCCCGTACGACATCCGCATCAGCTGCCAGGTCGGCAGCCCGGACGGCGTGCCCGTGCTCCTGCCGTACGTGGACGAGTTCATCGGCGGCATCAGCCTCGTCCCCGCCACGTGAGGCTGACGCTCACCGCCCTGCACGCCCCCACGGGGCAGCGGGCGGACCGCTCCGTGCTCGTCGACCCCGACACCACGGTGGCCGCCGTCGTCGACGACCTCGCGGCCTGGCTCGGTCACGAGATGCGGACCCCGCAGCACGCCCCGGGCAGCATCACGATCGACGGCGTCCCGGTCGATCCCTCCGCGCGCGTCAGCACGGGCGTCCTGCTCGACGGCGCCGTGGTCGGCTTCGGCGGTCCGGCACCGCAACATCGACTCCCCGACGACCGCCCCACGATCCGCGTCGTGGGTGGTCGCGGCGCCGGCACGGTCCACGTCGTCGACGTCGGACTCGTCCACATCGGCAGCAGCCCCGACGCGGGCATCCGACTCGACGACGACCGGGTGCCCCCCTTCGCCGCCACCATCCACCTCGACGGAGCAGGGCGCTTCTCCGTCACCCCGACGGCCGACGCGTTCCCCGAGTCCGACGACGACGCCCGAGGGCCGCTCGTCCTCGTCGACCGCGTGCCCGTCACGGGGACGGCCGCCATCGACGAACACGCCGTCGTCACGATCGGCGACACCCTCCTCGCCGTCGCCCCCGCGGGCCACCCCTCGGCCGCCATCACGGTGAGCGACGGCGGAGGCACCCTCGACCACGCTCGCCCACCGCGCCTCCTGCCCGAACCACCGACGACGACGTTCCGGTTTCCTGCCGAACCCCAGCAGGGCAGCAAGCGCCCCCTGCCGATCGTGGCCGCCCTGGCGCCGATGCTGATGGCCGTGGTCATGGTGAGCATCTTCGGCAACGTCGCGTTCTTGGCCTTCGGCCTGATGTCGCCCGTCGTCATGATCGGCAACTACCTCTACGACAAACGCAACGGCAAGGTCTCTCACCGGCAGCGTCTCGCCGAGCACGAAGCCACCAAGGAGGCGGTGGTCGCGGACGCCGAGGACGCCGTCCGTCAACTGCAGCGCGAGTTGCGGCACCTCAGCCCCGACGCGGCTGCGGTGCTCGACATCGCCGTGCGTCGTCGATCGCGTCTGTGGGAGCGGCGGCGGGACGATCCCGACCACCTGCGCGTCCGCATCGGCACCGCCGACCTGCCCTCGGGCGTCACCATCGAGGACCCGGCCGAACTCGAGCACCGCCGGACGGTCGCCCGCCCCGCGGTCGACGTGCCCGTGACCGTCGACCTGGGCGACCACGGTGTCGTCGGCGTCGCCGGGCGGGTCGAACACACGAGACCGCTCGTCGCCTGGATGCTCGCCCAGCTCGCCGTCGCCCAGAGCCCTCGCGACGTGCGCCTCGTCGTGCTGACCGACCAGTCGGCCTCGGACGCCTGGGCGTGGCTCGCCCACGTGCCGCACGCACGACCCGAAGACGGGCGACCGGCACCCGCGTGGCTGGGCAACGACACCGAGACCGTGGCCCGACGGGTCGCCGAGCTCGGGGCCGAGATCGACGCCCGACGACGGGTGGCCCGCGAGACGCCGGGGGCCACCCGTCCGGCCTCCGACGTGGTGCTCGTGGTCGACGGTGCTCGCCGACTCCGGCCCCTGCCGGGGCTGGTCCGCATCCTGCG
>Ga0265798_10008461_pt1 | contig 13109 bp, 12 predicted proteins | sample P3T30metagenome_FD_192430 | JGI IMG/M metagenome (GOLD analysis project Ga0265798, IMG submission 192430) | Plant litter microbial communities from East Loma Ridge, Irvine, California - P3 T30 | ecosystem: Environmental > Terrestrial > Plant litter > Unclassified | place: USA: California...
CACAACGCCGGAAGCAAAAAGGCCCTCGACTACCCCGGTCGAGGGCCTTTTTCGTGTCCTTTTTTTCGCTGCGCGTGGCAAGGAGCATTGGGTATGAATAACGTGCAATTCGCCCACGTGCGCCGGCAATTACCTGCCAACTGGAGCGAGCTAACGCGCCGGCAGCTGCTGGCCATCGTGCCGCTGCTGTTCCAGCCCACTGGCCCGGTGGCCGTGCAGGTGCAGCTGCTGCGCCTACTCAGCCGGCTACCCATCGGCCTCTGGTTTCGCCTCACCGATTTTCAAATTGCCGACCACCTGCGCCTGGTGCGCTGGCTCACCCAGCCCAGCCAGCTCATTAAGCAGCTGCTGCCGGTGCTCGGCCCCTGGTGGGCGCGCCTGGCCGGCCCCGGCGATTGGCTGGCCGGCGTATCGGTGTGGGAATTCGCCAATGCCGAGGCCCAGCTGAGCAAGTGGGTGGCCACGCAGGACGAGGCCACCCTCAACCGCCTGGTGGCCGTGCTTTACCGGCCCCGCCGTTGGGGCTGGTGGCTGCTGCGCCTCAGCCCGGCCTACACCGGCGACAGCCGTCAGGTATTCAACGAAAAGCGGGTAGCGGCCCGTGCTGAGCGCGTGGCCCGGCTGCCGCTAGCCCAGCGCCAGGCCGTGCTGCTCTACTACCTGGGCTGCCGGGCCAAGCTGGAGCAGGCCTACCCCCACCTGTTCAGCGGCGACGAGGGCAACGGCAAAGACCCCAACCCCTGGCTCACGCTCATCGGCCGGCTGCCCAACGACAAGTTTGGCGACATCGCCCAAATCGGCCTGCGCCCCCTGCATACCGTGCTACTCTTTACTAATCAATTCATTCGGGACGCCCCCACTGACGAAAAATGAGCAACAACCTAGTCCTCGAAACCGCTATTGCACAGCTGCCGGTTGAAACCCAGTACCTGGTGCGCGAATGCGCTCACGAATTGCAGCGAGTGCTGGAGCGCTACGGCCGGCCGGCCCCATTCGTGCTGCTGCCCAGTTCACTAGCCCTTGATTTAGTGCTGGCCAAACGTGAAGATTCTATTCGCTACTAAATGCGTCACCTCGACTACACCACCCTATTCCGCACGGCTGCCGAGAAGCACGTGGACTTGCGGCACTCGGCCACCGAAATGCATTTCGGGCGGCTGGTGCTCAGCGGCTGGCCCATCACCCAGCTCGACATTGGTGAACTGCTCAACGCGCAGAAAACCAAAATCCGGCTGCCCATCCTGCTGCTCGAAAGCTACGATGCCCGCTACGTGACCAACGGGGCCGACAATATCCGCAAACAGACCAAGGGCGCGCTTATCGTGCTCGACAAGGTGGCCGCAACGGGCAAGGACTACGACGACCGCGATAGGGTGCTCGACCGCTGCGAGCAGATTGGCGAGGACGTGCTCAGCTACGCCATCGAGCACTACCGCAAGCTGAAGCTCAAGCTCGACGTCAATACCATCAGCAGCGAAAAGGTGGGCCCCATCAATGCGGAATTGTGGGGCGTGCGCTTCGACTTCCAGCTGCCCGAGGTGGCCACTAATCCACTGGCCTACCAGGCCGCAAAGTTTATCTAAATGGCCGGCGAACGTTACGCAAAGCTTACCATGCGCACCTCCTGGTCGCTCAACGCCCAGCGGCGTGGTGAGCAGACCGAGGAGGTGCGTTTCCGGCTGAATGGGCAGTGGGTATCCTACCGGCGCGGTGGGGGCTCCAACGAGTTCGTGGCCCCCAATCCGACCACCAACAACGGGGCCTATACCCCTGACTATATGTTGGATGGGGTAAACAACCTACTGGCCCTGGTGCGCCGCACCATCCTCCAGCGGGGCCTGGCTTATCTCGTCAGCCCGGCCCGTTACGTGGGCGACATCATGGGCGACTCGGGCAGCCTCCAGCCCCAGGTCGAATTCGACATCACGGCCCAGGTGTACGACCAGGCGTATGACCTCGATTTCTTCGTGCTGCGCGACACCTACCAGCCCAAGGCCTGGGAGGTGTACGGCAACCTGTGGACTATCAAGCCGGTCTACGTCACGGCCCAGGTCACCGATGCCGTGATTTACAACTCGGCCACCGGCAGCATCACGCTGGTGCCCAGCAACGGCAACTACGGCCTCTACAGCTACTTGTGGGCCGACCCCGGCGCGCCCACCACGGCCACCCGCACCAACCTGGTGGGGCCGGCCAGCTACACGTGCGTGGTGCGCGACTACAGCGGCGCCGAAACCTCCATCACGGTGCAGGTGGGTTCCGACCCGCGCCTCGACGTGGCCGTGCAGAAAATCGCCAACGACGTGACGCTCATCACCACGGGCGGCGTGGGGCCCTACACTTACCTCTGGAGCGACGGCAACACCAGCGACGTGCGCCCCGGCATGGCGGGCGGCACCTACACCTGCCTGGTCACCGACAGCCACGGGGCCACGGTCACGGTCACCGTGACCATCGACCTCTACAACAAGTTCTACTTCAGCCGCAACCCCGTGGTGCTGGAGCTGGCGGCCAATAACCTGGCCACCAAGCCCAACCTGCGCTTTCTGTGCGAGGTATGGCTCGAAACCTCGTACCTGAGTGGGGTATTCGTCAACATCGCCGGCGAGCTGGTGCAGCCGGCCGACGTGGACGGCCGCACCACCTTCGACGTGAGCACGCTGCTTGATGCCTACGTGCAGCCCGATTGGCCCGACCACGGCCAGGCCAGCGTGCAGCTGGCCAGCCAGTGCTTCAAGCGTTTCTACCTCCAGCACTCCGAGCAGTGGGACGGCTCGCCCGCCCCCACCTACACCGTGCGCGAAACCCACTACCTGGTGTACGGCGGCCTCGACTTCGATGAGTACGCCACCCAGTCCTATTTCGCGTTCCTGCGGCCCACCGTGCGGCCCTTCCTGACGTGGGAGCCCGTGCAGAAGGAGGTTTTTACAGACCAGCCCGAATTCCTCTACTACCACCACGACAGCCTCACCGATAAAACGTTCGAGGTGCTGGTCACCTTCACCGACAGCGCCGGCGCCACCACGTCGGCCGTGCTCTACGCGGCCACCGGCGTGCAGTGCTTCGAAGTGTGGCGGCTGGGCGTGGGCCTGCGCCAGCTGCGCGCCGCGCTGGGCCCCGCCGTGCCGGCCGACGTGGTGGCCTGGAGCGTGACCTTGCGCAGCAGCGCCACCGGCGCGGACTTGTCGGAAACGCGCTACTACCAGCTCAGCGAAGAGTTGCCGGCCGACCGCCGCTACTTCCTCTACGCCAACAGCGTGGCAGGCATTAATACGCTGGCCTGCGTGGGTAAGACCAAGCGCGAAATCACCTTTTCGAACCTGGTGGTGCAGCGTTCACTCCAGCCCAAGTATGACCCGGCCCGAGGCGACGCCTATGCCACCAACGTGGCCGGCGTGCCCACCATCACGGCTAACACCGGCTATCTGACCCCGGCGCAGATGGAGGCCTTGCAGGACTTTCTGCTCAGCGAGGAAATCCGCTACTACGACACCGACCGCTACCGCGCCGGCACGCTGGTGCCGGCCGATACGCTGCTGGTGCAGGACGACGACACCGCGCTCATGAGCGTGGACGTGGCTTTCCTGCTGCCCACCATGCGCCGCTACACGCCCACCTTACCGCGCTAGGAACATGGCCCTTACGAACCTGGATTTTCGCCTCGGCAGCCCGGCCGAGTCGCTCGACCTGAGCGAGGACACCGAGGTGCAGGTGGAGGTCAACAACCCCCTGTTTGAAACCGACGAGCTGCCCGGCACGCTGATTTACCCGTTCACGGTGCCCAACACCCCCAAAAACCGGCGTTTGCTGGCCTTCGCGGGTTACCTGGCAGCCACGCGGGTGCCCAACCAGCGCTTTGCCTGCGACCTGTATTTGCTGGGCGTGCTCTGGCGGCGGGGCCTGCTCAGCGTGGTTAAGCGCACCGGCGAGGGCTTCGAGCTGAGCTTCCAGACCGATGTGGGCGACGTGAGCATTCAGCTCACCGACCGGCAGCTCACCGACCTGACCCTGCCCACCGTGCCGCTGGTCATGCCTTCGGGCAGCGTGCCCAGCTGGCCCGCGCGCCTCTACGCCCTGCCCACGGTGGCCAACAGCCTGTTTTTTCCCGAAAAGGATGCCACTGCCCTGGGCTACAAGGGCCTGGTCAACGCCTACGCCGGCGGCTACGACACCACCCAGCCCATCGTGCCTATGCCCTACCTGCGCGTGGTGGTGGAAGAAGTCTGCGCCCTCATCGGCTACGAGCTGGCCGGCACGTTCTTCAGCGACGTGGAGGTGCTGGCCCTGGTGCTCTACTCCAACCAGGCTGTGGACGTGGCCGCGGCCACGGTGGTGCTCAGCCAGCACCTGCCCGACCAAAGCATTCCCGACTTCCTGGTGGCCTTCCGGGCGCTGTTTTGCCTGAGCATCGTTTTCGACTCGGTGCGCCGGCAATTCCTGGTGGACTCCCTGCGCGACGTGCTGGCCGATGCCCGCTACGTGGACTGGAGCGACCGCACCGAGGCCGGCTACGAGTGGGAGCCCAACACCAGCGCCGGCTACTGGCTCAAGCAGACCCTCGACGGCGGCGACGACCTGAGCAAGAACGCGCCGGCCAGCGAGTACGAGCTGAAAATCGGCGGGGCCGAGGAGGAAATCGAGGTCGATGCCAGCAGCCTCTCGATGCAGCGGGGCCGGCCCACGCCCACGGCGGGCAGCAACGTGCCCGACACGCTGCTGCCGGTGGTCGTGCAGAAGGGCAACAGCCCGGCGCTGCCCGATGAGAAGGATAACAAGGTTAGTCTAAGGTTTTTATTCGACCGCGGCCTGCAAAAGGATGCCAACGGCCAGTTTTACCCGCTGGCCTCGGCCGAGGCCGTGGACTACGGCGGGTTGTCGGTGGGCAACTACTCCCTGCGCTGGGACGGCCCCCAGGGCCTGTACCAGGTGTGGCACAAGGACTGGCTCGACTTCCGCAGCCGCACCGAAACCGTCACGCGCAGCCTGCGCCTGCGCCTGGCCGACCTGCTCCAGCTCGACCCGCGCCGCAAGGTGCTCATTCGGGCGGCCGAGGGCACCACCCTGGCCTTCTGGAAAACCATCACGGTCACCATCAGCCAGCGCGACGGTATCCTGGCGGCTCAAATTCCCTTTTATAAAATCTGATGGAGGAGCTGCAAAGTCCGGGCGCGGTCGGGGCCCGCTGGGCGCGCTACACCCTGGAGCGGTGGGCCGACAACCTGCACAAGCTGGGCATTGGCGACAGCGGCGAGCTGGAGCGCAGCTTCCGGCAATTCGTGGAGGTCAACAGCGAGGGCGACCTGCAAAAGATTGAGCTGCTCTACGCCTACTACGGCCTGTTCGTGGACATGGGCGTGGGCAAGGGCACCAAGAACGGCGACCAGGGGCGCAACAGTGATGAGCGCCGGCTCATGGGCAAGCAGGGCAACCAGCGCAAACCCAAGAAGTGGGTCAATAAAACCACCCATGGTCAGGTGCTCAAGCTGGGTGAGCTACTGGCCGACAACGCCGGCCAGCGCGCCGGCTACATCATGCTTAACACGCTACCACGAGAAATCAACATTACCCTATAAGCACCTCAAATTATGACTACTATCGCTATCCTGCAAAAGCTGGCTGCCTTCGCGGCCGCGCAGGGCAAAACCCTCGACCAACTCACCACGGCCCTGCTCGATGCCGGCCGGGGCTGCTTCGAGCGCCTCAAGGAGTTCGGCATCCGGGTGCACCTGGTCAACAACGAGGTGGTGCACATCTGGCACCGGGGCACCACCCACCACCTGGCCAACACCCAGGACGTGATTAATGCCTTTATCCTGGGCTTATAAAATCTATCCTTTTTGACTTATAAGAGTTTGATATTATGGCAACTAAGGATGAGCGGATAATTGAAATTATCGTGAATGGCCAGAAGGCCAACGCGAACATTAAGGAAATGGAGTCGGCCACCAGGGCCCTCAGCTCGCAGCTGAAGACCCTGACGCCGGGCACGGCCGAGTTCGTGGCCAAGTCGGCCGAGCTGCGCGAGGTAAAGGGCCGGCTCGACAGCGTAAAGGGCAGCATCCTGCAAGTATCGGAGGCCAACGGGTTCCTGAAGCAGTCGTTTGGCCAGGCCTTCGGGCTGGTGCTGGGTGGGGGTATCGAAAGCGTTATCGGGAAGGTGTGGCAGCTGGGCCAAACGATTTTCAACACCAGCGCCAAGTTCGAGACTTACGGGGCTATCATGAAAAACGCCCTGGGCAGCGAGTCGGCTGCGCAGAAGGCGCTGGCCGATATTCAGAAGATGGCTAAGGATACGCCGTTTTCGGTGGATGAACTAACCAGTTCGTACCTCAAATTTGTGAATCGGGGCCTCAAGCCGAGCATGGCCGAAATGACCAAGCTGGGCGACTTGGCCAGCAGTCAGGGAAAGAGCTTCGACCAACTCACCGAGGCTGTGCTCGATGCGGCTGGCGGCGAGTTCGAGCGCCTCAAGGAATTCGGCGTCAAGGCCAGCAAAAGCGGCGACCAAGTAGAACTGTCTTTTAAGAATGTGCAAAAGACGGTGGCTAACACCCCCGAGGCTATCAACGCTGCTATCCTAGAGCTTGGGGAGGCGAAGGGCGTAGTTGGGGGTATGGCCGCGATTGCCGAAACGATGGAGGGCCAGCTCAGCAACCTGGGCGACACGGCCGACCAGGTGGCCATTGCGTTCGGCCAGGAGCTGCGCCCGGTCTTTATCGGTATTCTTACCACGCTGGGCTTTTTCCTGGGTATCCTGAAGGAATTGCCGGGTTTCGTGCGTGACAACCGCACCACGCTTATCGCGCTGGGTGTGGCCGTGGCCGGCTTCAACGGGCAGCTGATTGCTGCCAACGCGGCCCTGCTCTACAACGCGACCCTGACCAAGGGCAAGCTCATTTGGGACCGGGCGGCGACGCTGGCCACCACGGGCTGGACATCGGCCCAAACCCTGCTCAACGTGGCCCTGACTGCCAACCCCATCGGGCTGGTAATAGCTGGCGTGGCCCTGCTCATCGCGGGTTTCGTGGCCCTCTACAACCACTCGGAAAAGGTGCGCGGCACGATTGCGGGCCTCAGTGCCGTATTCAAGCAGGTGTTTGATAACATCGTAGTGGCCGCCGTGCAGCACCTGGGCGGGCTGCGCGAGCTGCTGGAGGGCGTGATGTCGTTCAACCTGGCCAAGATTCGTAGCGGGGGCCAGAAGCTCATCGACAGCTTCAAAAGCATGGGCAACGGCATGGCCGGCGCGTTTAACAAGGGCTACGACGGCAAAATGGCCGAGGAAAAAGCGGCCCGCGACCAGAAGGCCGTGACCGATGCCACCGACGCCGGCACCAAAGCGGGCACGGCTGGGGGGAAGGCCAAGGCCGATGCTGAGGCCAAGGCCCGGCTGGAGGCCCTCAAAAACGAGGAGGCCGACCTGAAGGTGCGGCTCACCAAGGTGAAGGAGGGCAGCCAGCAGGAAATGCGCCTCAAGCAGCAGCTGGTGACCAACGACGCGGCCCAGCAGCTGGCCAACGAGAAGAAAACGGACGCGGATAAGCGCGTGATTCTGGCCGAGGCCCAGCAAAAGCGGACTAAGCTGGAACAGGATTGGCGGGATAAGAACCTGAAGGACGGCAAGAAACACGCGACCGACCTGGCCAAAGCGCAGAAAGAATTTCACGCCGCGACCCTGAAAGCCGACCAGGAATTCCAGAAATTGAAGGTGGAGTCGATGGCTGAAGGCCTCGACAAAACCCTGGCCAAGTTGCGCCTGGAGCGTGACGAGGAGCTGCGCGGGCTGGAGGAAAAGAAAAAGGCCGTGCTGGCCAACGTAGCAGCCACCGAAACCGACAAGCAGCACCTGCTCGCCCAGTACCGGGAAACGGCCGATATGGCCGAGCAGCGCTACCAGCAAGGTGTAGCTGAGGCCAAGGCCAAGCAGGCTGAAAAAGACCGTAAGGAGGCCTTTGCGAACCTCGACGCCGATGAGGAGGAAAAGCTGGTTATCCTGGATAACAGTTGGCTGGAGCAAAAGCTGGCCCTCAACAAGCAGACGGCCGACTACCTCAAGGCTGAGCAGAACCGGGCCGATGCGGAGCTGAAGCTGCGCCGTAAAACGGCTGCGGCTAAATTGGCGCTGCTCAAGGCTGAGGGCAAGAGTGAGACGGCCGAGGCTAAAAAGCTGGCGAATGCGATTCTGAAAATCGACGGCGAAATTGCTGATGGTAAGGAGTCGAGCGACAAGCGGATTGCCGAGTTCGAGATTGAGAAAACGAACGAGCGCCGGCAGAATGAGCTAGACCTGGCCAACTCGAAAATCGAGATTGGCACCACGGTGCTTGATGCCGTGATGCGTAACCTCGATGAGGAGGGCAGCGCCTACCAGGCCTTCGCGGCCGTGCGCAAGGGCCTGGCCCTGGCTGAAATCGCGGTCAACCTCCAGAAGGAATTGAGCAACAACGCCGTGGCCTCTGCCAAGATGAACTCGCTGATTCCGGGCTCAGGCGTGCCGTGGTTGGTGGTGCAGAATACCCTGGCCGTGGTGCGGGCCGCAGCTGGGGCTGCCGCGCTGGCTGGTTTCGATAAGGGCGGCTACACCGGCGAGGGCGCAGGCCAGCCCGATGGCAGCGGCCACAAGGTGGCCGGCGTGGTGCACGCCGGCGAGTGGGTAGCCCCCAAGTGGATGCTGGCCCAGCCCAAGTACGCCAACATTATCGGCTACCTCGATGCGGAGCGCCGGGGCAGTGGCACGTCGGCCGGCCTGCCCCCCAGCGCGGCCGGTGGAGGCAGCCAGGCCAGCGACGTGACGGCGGCAATGCTCCAGCAGCTAATCGGCGTGGTGCAGCAACAGAACGACCGAATGAACACATGGCAGGAGCGCCTGGGCGTGGATTACTACGCCGGCAGTGCCGAGAGTGCCATGCAGCAGCGCAAGCAGCTGCGGGGCCAGGCCAGCCTGGTGAAAAGCTCGCGGTAATCGAAAGCCCGGCCGATTGGTCGGGCTTTTTTGTGTTCAAAATACTCTCGAAAAAAATAGTCTCAAAAACCGCGTTTTTGGTACTGCTGAGTGGGGTGCCAAAAGTGTTCAAAAAAGAAATCTATTTTGAACGGTAAATTTGGGAATGCGAGTAGCTCTGTACGCCCGCGTCTCGACCCGCGACAAAGACCAGAACCCGGAAAACCAACTGGTGCTGCTGCGCCGCGAGGCTGAGCGCGCCGGCGATGCGATTATAAAGGAGTACATCGACGAGGAATCGGGCGGCAAGGCCACCCGCAAGCAATTCCAGCAATTGATGAAGGATGCCGGCAAGCGGCAGTTCGAACTGGTGCGCGTGTTCGCGCTCGACCGCTTCAGCAGCGAGGGCATCGAAGCCGTCTTCGAGCACACCGCCCGCCTCGACCAGTGCGGGGTAGCGTTCTGGAGCTACTGCGAGCCGATGCTGAATACTACCGGCCCAATGGCTGCTTTATATAAGGCCATCATCGCCTGGGCGGCTGGCTACCGCAACCAACGCCACAGCGAGAACGTGCGTCTGGGGCAGGCTCGCAAGCGTGCCCAAGTCGAGGCCGCGGGTGAGCAGTACCAGCACGGTCGTAGGCCCACCGATAGCGAGGTGGTAGATAAGGTGCATGAATTGGCCGCTCAGGGCCTGAGCCGACGCAAAATTGCCGAGGCTACTGGGGTATCGGTAGGTACAGTGCAGAATTATTTAGCCTCCTCTACACGAGCTTTAAAAGAGGCTCGAAATGGAGACCTTTGACAGAAACCGCCACCAAAACCGCCACCCAAAAATAAAAAAGGGCCTCTACGCTAGCGTAGAGGCCCTTGTAGTGGTCGCGTTAGGAATCGAACCTAAATCAAGAGCTTCGGAAACTCTCATACTATCCGTTGTACGACGCGACCGGATGGGGCTGCAAAAGTAGCATAAAAAGCCGGGTAAGCCAAATTTCGGTCGGGTTTTCTTCCTGCTTAGCCGCATGCAAGTAACCCTAAACCCGAAAAGGCAGTTTAGCCCTTCATCAACTGTTTTTCCCTTTCCTCTCATGGAAGCTACTAAAAAAACTCTTTACACGGCCGATGCTACGGCCATTGGCGGCCGCAGTGGCCACGTACGTTCGGCTACGGGCATCATCGACCTCGATATGTCGGTACCCGAGGGCCTGGGCGGCAAAAAAGGCGCTACCAACCCCGAGGAGTTGTTTGCTGCCGGCTACTCGTCGTGCTTTCAGCAGGCCCTGCTGGTAATCGCGCAGCGCGCTGGCGACAAGCTTGACCCGCAGACCGAAGTAAAATGCTCGGTTTCGCTGTTCCAGGAAGGCGAAGGCTACGGCCTGAGCGCTATTCTGGACGTTGATTTGAAGTCGTTTGACCGCGATAAAACTATCGAAATGGTGCGCCAGGCACACAAAATCTGCCCTTACTCGGTAGGCACCAAAGGCAACATGGAAGTGGAGCTGAAAGTACAGGGCGAAGCTATTCCGGTATCGCCGGAAGAGAACGCTGGTGTAGCCGAAAAAGGCGACGCGGTACAAGCCTAGAGCGTGTAGGGTAAGCTTTAGCTTGCCAGTAAATAGAAAACCCCGCTGATTATATGTCAGCGGGGTTTTCTATTTACCGGCAAGCTAAAGCTTACCGCACAAGCTACATTGCCAATACTTCTTTTACGCGGGCAGCGGCGTCTTTCAGCAGGGTAGCCGAGTACACTTTCAGGCCGCTCTCGTCGATGATGCGGGCGCCTTCCTCCGCGTTGGTGCCTTGCAGGCGCACGATGATTGGCACGCGGATATCACCAATTTTCTTGTAGGCTTCTACCACGCCGTTGGCTACGCGGTCGCAGCGCACGATGCCGCCGAAGATGTTGATGAGGATGGCCTTCACGTTCGGGTCCTTCAGGATGATGCGGAAGCCAGCTTCAACGGTCTGGGCGTTGGCTCCACCCCCTACATCAAGGAAGTTGGCGGGCTCGCCACCGCTCAGCTTGATGATGTCCATGGTCGCCATGGCCAGGCCGGCGCCGTTTACCATGCAGCCCACGTTGCCGTCGAGCTTCACGTAGTTCAGGTTCGACTCGGAGGCTTCTACTTCCAAGGGGTCTTCCTCGTTAGTGTCGCGCAGGGCGGCGAAGTCCTTGTGGCGATACAGGGCGTTGTCGTCCAGAGTCACCTTGGCATCTACGGCCAAGATTTTGTTGTCCGACGTTTTCAGCACCGGGTTAATCTCGAACATCGCCGAGTCGGTTTCGTCGTAAGCCTTGTAAAGGGCCGTTACGAACTTCACCATTTCCTTGAAGGCATCGCCCGAGAGACCGAGGCCGAAGGCAATTTTGCGGGCCTGAAAGCCTTGCAGACCCACGGCGGGGTCGATGAATTCTTTCAGGATTTTGTCGGGATGCGACTCGGCCACCTCTTCGATGTCCATGCCGCCCTCGGTGGTGTAGATAATCACGTTCTTACCCGACGTGCGGTCGAGCAATACGCTGATGTAGAACTCCTGAGTCGGGCTTTCGCCGGGGTAGTACACGTCTTGGGCGATGAGCACCTTGTTAACCAAGCGGCCTTCTGGGCCGGTTTGCTTGGTCACGAGCTGCATACCCAGGATTTGGCCGGCGATGTCTTTTACCTGCTCCTGGTTTTTGGCGAGCTTCACCCCGCCGCCTTTACCCCGGCCGCCAGCATGAATCTGGGCCTTGATAACGTACCAGCTAGTGCCGGTTTGCTCGGTGAGGGTTTTGGCGGCTTCTACGGCTTCCTCGGCCGTGTCGGCAGTGATGCCTTCCTGGACGCGCACGCCGTATTTCTTCAGGATTTCCTTGCCTTGATACTCGTGAATATTCATCTGACGGGGAGTGGGGTACTAAACTTGGTCGCGAAGGTAGTACCGCAGGGCTAACCCCCGTTCGCTTTGCGCGTAGCTTTGCCCGTATTCTGACTTATTTCCCCCTCCTGCCTTGCTGCAAGCCATCAATATTCGTAAGAGCTACAACTCGCTGGAAGTGCTCAAAGGCATCGACCTCACCATTGAGCGGTCGGAGATTGTGAGCATCGTGGGCTCGAGCGGCGCGGGCAAAAGCACGCTGCTGCAAATCCTGGGCACCTTGGACAACCCCGATTCGGGTGAAGTGACCTTCGACGGCGAGTCGGTGAGCAGTCTGGGCCGCAACGCGCTGGCCAAGTTTCGCAACCGGCACATTGGCTTCGTGTTCCAGTTTCACAACCTGCTGCCCGAGTTTACGGCCCTCGAAAACGTGTGCCTACCCGCCTTTTTGGCCGACCGCTCGGAGAAGGAAGTGCGCGTGCGCGCCCGCGAGCTGCTCGGCCTGCTCAACCTCGAGCATCGCGCCGACCACAAACCCAGCGAGATGAGTGGCGGCGAGCAGCAGCGCGTATCCGTAGCGCGGGCACTTATTAATTCGCCCGAAATCATCTTCGCCGACGAGCCCAGCGGCAACCTCGACTCGCGCAATGCGCAGGAACTGCACGAACTGTTTTTCTGGCTCCGCAAAGAGTTTGGCCAGACGTTCGTAATCGTAACCCACAACGATACATTGGCCCAGATGGCCGACCGCACCATCATCATGCGCGATGGGCACATTCTGGAGGAAGCGCAGACCAATCGGATTGCGTAGGCGTTTGCTCGCCGACTGTGTTACCCCACCCCCGGCCCCTCCCCTCCGGGAGAGGGGAGCCTAACGACTTGGAAAACCTATTTATAAATAAAAGAAAAAGCCTTCAGCACATTGCTGAAGGCTCTTTCTTTTTACTCCTAATCCACAGAATATTACATCAGGCTCCCCTCTCCCGGAGGGGAGGGGCCGGGGGTGGGGTCCCACAGCCGGCGAGCTTAACATATTTCACCCACTCATTTGCAAATGCCAAAATTTTTAGCCTACATTTGCTCAACTAACGGCGAAAGCAAAATTTATTTTCTAATTTCGCATAAGTTACTGAATACCAATACATTTTTTTACTAAAAAACGAGGCCATTTTCGGCACCTTTTCCAGACCCAAAAGGTTAAGTAGTCGTAATATGAGCAAGCAACCTGCAAACCCCGAAACTACCGTTATGAACGAGGCCACCAAAACCCCGAAAGACACCACGGCTACCAAGAAGGCGGCGCGGGTGG
>Ga0265798_10008462_pt1 | contig 13108 bp, 13 predicted proteins | sample P3T30metagenome_FD_192430 | JGI IMG/M metagenome (GOLD analysis project Ga0265798, IMG submission 192430) | Plant litter microbial communities from East Loma Ridge, Irvine, California - P3 T30 | ecosystem: Environmental > Terrestrial > Plant litter > Unclassified | place: USA: California...
GCACAGGCTCGCCAGCACGATGCCGGTGCCGACCGCGGAGCCGTTGATCGCGCCCACCACCGGCACCTTGCAGTCGTAGATGGCGTTGAAGCACAGGCGCACGTGCGCCAGGTATTCGGTGGACCCATGGAAGTCCATGTCGACGAAGTCGTTCACGTCGTTGCCGCCGCAGAACACCTTGCCCGCGCCGGTGAACACCACCACGCGCACGTCGGGGTCGTCGTTGACGGCGTGGAACACGCGCCGCAGCTGGTCGTAGGTGGCGAGGTCGACGGAGTTCACCGGCGGCCGGTCCAGCGTGACGACGGCCACGCCACGCTCGACCTCGACTCGCACATTGGGTTCGGATTGGATCATGCACACGCTCCTGCTGGCACCGGGTGCCGTGGGTTGGAAGACATAGCGTTCAGTGCCCCAGATAGCTGTCGGCCACCTGCGAGCCGGAGAGGATGTCGTCGGCCGGGCCATGGGTCACGGACTGGCCGTTCTCCAGCACGTAGGCCACCTGTGCCACGGCGGTGGCGAGCGACAGGTTCTGTTCGACGAGCAGGATCGCGACGCCGCGACGGCGGATCTCGGCGACCGCGTCGGCCACCAGGGACACGGCCTTGGGCGACAGCCCCTGGCTGGGCTCGTCGAGGATCAGGAGCCGGGGCCGGCTCATCATCGCGCGCGCCAGCGCCAGCAACTGCTGCTCGCCGCCGGACAACATGCCGGCAGGCTGGTCGCGCCGCTCGCGCAGGATCGGGAAGAGGGCGAAGATCGGCTCCAGGTCGGCGTCCCGGGGCGCGCCGTGCACGAAGGCGCCCAGCACCAGGTTCTCCAGCACCGTCATCTGCGGGAACACCTGCCGGCCTTCGGGCACCTGGATCACGCCGGCCCGTACCCGCGCCGACGTGCTCGCGTGGGTGATGTCCTGGCCGTCGAAGCGGATGCTGCCGCCCCGCACCTTGATGAGGCCGGACAGCGCGCGGCACAGCGTGGACTTGCCCGCGCCGTTGGCGCCGACCACGGCCACCGCCTGCTTCGCGTCGACCGCGAGGTCCACGCCGTGCAGCACTTCCAGACGGTCGTAGCCCGTCACGAGTCCTTCAATGCTCAGCATCGGCCTGCCCCTTGCCCAAGTACACGTCGATCACGGCCTGGTTGGCCTGGCATTGCGCGGGTGTGCCCTGGAACAGCAGTTGCCCGCGGTCCATCACGGCCACGTGCTGGGCGACTTCCATCAGGAAGCGCACGTTGTGTTCGACCAGGATGATGGTGAGTCCGCTGTCGTTGGCGCGGCGGATCGCGCGGCCCATGCCGGCGATCTCGTCGGCCGTCAGTCCCACCGCGGGCTCGTCGAGCAGCAGCAGGCGCGGACCGACGGCGAGCGCGAGCGCCATGCCGAGCCGGCGCAGCACGCCATAGGGCAGTTCGCCGGCCACGCGGTCGTAGAAGGGGGTGAGGTCGAGCCCCGGGTCGACCGCAACGTCCTGGCGCAGGCCGTGGCCTGCCTCGGCCGCGATGCGCAGGTTCTCGCGCACCGTCAGGCCCATGAACACGCGGGTCTGCTGGAAGGTGCGGGCGATGCCGTAGCCCACGGCGCGGGCCATGGGCCACGGCCCGTTGTCGCGGCCGTCGAAGGACAGGTTGCCGCTGCTCGGGGCGATGAGCCCGGAGATCACGTTGATCAAGGTGGTCTTGCCCGCGCCGTTCGGCCCGATCAGTCCGAGGATGATGCCTTCGGGCACGTCCAGGCTCACGTCGCGCAAGGCATGCACGCCGCCGAAGCTGCGCGAGAGATGGCGGATCGACATCAGGCTCATCGCACGCCCTCCGTCACCGGCTGCGCGGCCGGCGCCGCCACGGCCGCTTGCCGCGCCCTGCGCGCGTGCCAGGCCTGCTTGAGCAGCCCCGCGATGCCTTTGGGCGCGAACAGCATGAACACGAGCAGCAGCACGCCGTAGGCCAGCAGGCTGTAGCTGCTGGCCACGCGCAGGGTCTCGGGCAGCGTGGTGAGCAGGATCGCGCCGAGGATCGGGCCCCACAGCGTGCCCATGCCGCCGACCACCACCAGCACCACCATCTGGAAGCCGGTCGTCATCACCGCGAAGCTTTCCGGCGCGACGAAGTTGGAGATCGCGCCGAACAGCATGCCGGCCGTGCCGGCGAAGAAGGCGCTGAACGCAAACGCCGTCAGCCGCGCCGCCGAGATGCGGATGCCGAGCGCCTGCGCCAGCACCACGTCCTCGCGGATGGCGAGGCTCGCCGCGCCCATCGGCGATCGCACGAACACGCCGGCGGCCAGGTACGTGACCCACAGCAGCAGCAGCGCGATCACCAGGTTGTTGCCCGCCGCATCCAGCGACATGAAGGGCAGCGGCGGGGGGCTCGGGATGCCGACGAAGCCCACCACGCCGCCCGTCCAGTCTTCCGCCACGAAGAACATCTGGAAGCCGATCAGGCCGATGCCGAGCGTGAGCACCGCGAAGTACAGGCCCTTGGTGCGGAACGCCAGCAGCGCCACCACGATGCCGACCGCCATCGCGACGAGGCCGCACACCGGCAGCGCGAGCCAGAAGCTCCAGCCGGCGCGCGCCGTCAGCAGGCCGCCCGTGTAGGCGCCCACGCCGAAGAGGGCGCCATGGGCCAGCGACAGGTAGCCCGTATACCCCAGCAGCACGTCGAAGCTCACGGCCAGCACCGCCCAGATCGCGGCCAGCGTGGCGACGTAGCGCACGTAGTCGTTGATGAAGGGCGTTGCCGCGCAGGCCACGGCGAGGAACGCGGTGGGGACCAGATAACAGCGAAGTCTCGATTGCATGTCCGTCTCCTCAGCGTTCGAGCACGACGCGGCCGAACAGGCCTTGCGGGCGCAGCAGCAGCACCAGCACCAGGATCAGGAAGGTGCCCACGTCCTGCAGCTGGCTCGAGATGTAGCCGGCCACCATCACTTCCACGATGCCCAGCAGCAGGCCGCCCAGGATGGCGCCCCACAGGTTGCCGATGCCGCCCAGCACCAGCACCACGAAGGCCTTCAGCACCGGGTTGATGCCCATCGTCGGGTAGACCGGGAAGTTCGCGCTCAGGATGGCGCCGCCCAGGCCGCCGAGCAGCGCGCCGATCGCGAAGGTGGCGATGCGCACGTCGCGCAGCTCGATGCCCATCAGCTGCGCGGCGCCGCGGTTCTGCGCCACCGCCCGGATGGCGAGCCCCAGCCGCGAGCGGTTCAGCACCAGCCACACGCCGCCCCACGCGGCCAGCGTCACGCCGATGATGAAGATCTGGAAGTACGCGATGCTGAAGCCGGCCATGCGCAGCACGCCCGGGATCGGCGTGGGCGTGGTGCGCGGCTCCGAGCCCCACGCGATGGTGGCGCCCTGCTGCAGGATGATCGACGCCGCCAGCGCCGCGATCATCAAGGACAGCGAGCTGCTGTGCTCCAGCGGCTGGAACACCACCCGGTCCAGCACCACGCCGATCGCGATCACGATGAGCGTCGCGATCACCACCGCGAGCCAGAAGTTCACGCCCGCGCCGACCAGCGCGTAGGTGGAGAACGCGCCCAGCATGTACAGCTCGCCGTGCGCGAAGTTGGGGATCAGCAGCACGCCGAACACGAGTGTCAGTCCGAGCGCGATCAAGGCATAGGTGCTGCCTAGCGTCAGGCCGTTGACGAGCTGCTGGGGGAGCATGGTCAGCATGGGCGCCTCCGCGGCTCAGTTGGGCTTCAGGTCGGCCAGCGGCTGCCAGCCGTTGCCCTTCCAGATCTGCACGCCGCCCGGCAGCGACACCTGGCCGTCGGTGAACAGCAGGCCGTCGGCGCCCGGCGCATACGGATTGATCGCCATCGGCACGTCGGTCGTCTTCAGCTGCGTGAAGGCCTTCGCCACCGCCGCGCTCTCGAGCGTGCCGGCCTTCTCGATGGCCGCCTTGAAGATGTAGACGGCGTCATAGGACAACGTGGAGAGCTCGCCGATCTCGGCGTTGAACATCTTCTTCAGGCGCGTCTCCAGCTTCAGCGCCTTCTCGTTGCCGAGCGCCACGTAGTCCTGCGACGTGGGCGGGATGGCGTTCAGCACCCCCTCCATCTCGGCGGTCGAGATGTTCTTCAGCACCGTCGACGGCGGCGACACGAACTCCCAGATCACCTGGCCCTGGTACCCGAGCTGCCGCGCGGTCTTCGTGATCAGCGCGCCTTCGGCCGGGTAGCCGCGCAGCACCAGCGCGGACGGTTTCATCGACGTGATCTTGGTCAGCTGCGCCGAGAAGTCCGTGTCGTTGAGCTTGTGATATTCCTGCGCGACGACCTTGTTGCCCTGGCTCTCGAGCGTGTCCACCAGGCTTTTCTGCGAGCCCATGAAGCCCGCATGGAACCGGTCCGTCATCACCGCCACCGTCGGATACGCGCGCGCCTTCGTGAGCCGCGTCAGCGCGTCGTTGTAGGCCTGCACGCTCGCCTGGTTGCGGAAGATCGTCTTGCCGTTCGTGAGGCCGTCGGCGATCGATCCGTCGATCAGCTGGACGACGTCCGGGCGCGATTCGATGATGGGCTTGAGCGCTGGCGCCACGCCGCTCGCGATGGGCCCGATGATGAATTTCGCCCCTTCGCCCAGCAGCTTGCGCAGGGCCGCGACGCCGACCGTCGGACTGGCCTGGTCGTCGGCGGTCTTGATCACGATCTGGTAGCTGGTGCCGCCGACCTTCACGCCGCCCGACGTGTTGATCTCGTCGGCGGCGGCCTTGATGGCCTGGCTCTCCGGCAGGCCGTAGAACGCCGCCGGGCCGGTGATCGGATGGATCTCACCGATCACGAGGTCGGCCGCGGACGCCGAGGTGGCGGCCAGGGCCAGCAACAAACTTGCCGCGAGCTTGGGTGTCTTGATCATCTCTGTCTCCACTGGTTTTGTTTTATGGACGAACGACAGAACAGGCGGATGGGTGTCCGCATCGGGGGTGTCTCCCCCAGGTCGAAATGCCAGGCGTCAAGCGCTGGCCAGGGCCTTGCGCAATACGTGCTTCTGGATCTTTCCCGCCGGCGTCTTCGGCAGGTCGTCGACGAACACCACCTGGCGGGGGCTCTTGAACGTGGCGATGTGGCTGCGGGTGAACGCGATCAGGTCGGCTTCTTCCAAGGCCGCGCCGGGCTCGCGCACCACCACCGCGACGACACGCTCGCCGTAGTCGTTGTCGGGCATGCCGATCACCGCGCACTCGCTGACGGCGTCGTGCGTGACGAGCACCTGCTCCACTTCCTTGGCGAAGACGTTCTCGCCGCCGGTGCGGATCATGTCCTTCATGCGATCGACCAGGTACAGGTAGCCTTCCTCGTCCATGCGGCCCACGTCGCCGGTGTGCAGCCAATCGCCGCGCAGCGCGTCTTCGGTGGCCTCCGGGCGGTTCAGGTAGCCCGTCATCAGCCCCGAGCTGCGGATGCAGATCTCGCCCATCTCGCCCTGCGGCACTTCATTGCCTTCCTCGTCGAGCAAGGCCACCTGCGCGCCGGGCACGGGCGTGCCGATGGAGTGCGGGCGACCGCGCGATTCCTCGGGCCGCAGGATGGTGATGTACGGGCCGCCTTCGGTCAGGCCGTAGGCATTGGCGATGTTGAGCTGGGTGGCGCCGCGCTTCCGGAAGGCCTCCGCCACCTCGACGATCAGGTTCGACGGGTCGTAGCTGGCGTACGCAATCAGGCGCATCGACGACAGATCGGACCTGCCCCACGCCTCGGACTCCACCATCTTGCGCAGCACCACCGGCACGCCGAACATGCCCGTGCAGCGGTGGTCGTGGATGGCGCGCACCGCGGTCTCGGCCTCGAAGCGCTCCGTCACCACCACCGAGCCCTGCTGCATGAAGTAGAGCTTGATGTAGTCCCAGGCCCCGGTGTGGAAGAGCGGCATGTAGCAGAAGAAGCGTTCCTTCGTGCGGATGCCGAAGGCGCCGATGGCCGACAGCGCGTCCAGGATGCTGCGCTGATGCGAGATGATCGCGCCCTTGGGCCGGCCGGTCGTGCCGCTGGTGTAGAGGATCAGGTGCGGGTCGGTGGCCGAGACCGGCCGCGAGATCGACGCGCTGCTCTGTCGGCGGTACAGGTCGTCCCAGGCCACCTGGCCGTCGCTTGCGATGCCACGCTTGATGATCTTCGGCGGCTCGAGCAGGTCGGCCATGGCTTCCGCCGCCAGGGTGTCGAACTCGTCGCTCGTCATCAGGAGGCGCGGCTGGCAGTTGCCCAGGATGTAGGCCACTTCGCTCGCGCGCAGCATGATGTTGATGGGCACCAGAATCGCGCCCATGCCGGCCAGCGCGTAGTGCAGCAGGATGTAGTCGTCGGAGTTGCGGTCCAGCGCCGCCACGCGGCTGCCGCGCACCACGCCGAGTGCCGACAGCCCACGCTGCAACAGCGCCACGTCGTCGGAAAATTCGATCCAGGTGCGCTGGCGGTTCTTGAAGATCAGCGCGGTCTGGTTGCCGACCCAGCGACGGTTCGACGACACGATGTCCGACATCAGGAAGGGGAAGCCCACGGGGCTGTCAGGCTGCACTGAAGCCTCCGTCGACGGGAAGCACCACGCCGGTGGTGAAGCCGGACCAGTCCGACGACAGGAAGAGCGCCGCGCGGGCAATGTCCTCAGGCCGGCCCAGGCGGCCGATCGGCAGCACCTGCGGCTTGGAATATTCGAGGGTGGCGGCCGTCATCGGCGTCTCGATCACGCCGGGGCAGATGCAGTTCACGCGGATGCCGCGCGGCGCGCATTCCACCGCCAGGCCGCGCGAGAAGGACGCTACGCCACCTTTGCTGGCCGTGTACGCGCTCAGCTTGTCCCAGCCCGCGATCGCCACGACCGACGCGAGGTTGACGATGCTGCAGCCGCCTTGCTTGTCCATCAGCTTGACCGCTTCCCGGCACACGTTGAACGTGCCGGTCAGGTTCACCGCGATGATGAGGTTCCAGGTGTCGTCGGTGACGCGGCCGATCGGTCCGTCGTCGCGTGGCCGCCAGATGCCCGCGCAGTTCACGACCGCATTGATGCCGCCGATGGACTCGCTCGCCTTCACGACGCCGGCCGCCACGGCCGCGGAATCTGCCACGTTGAAGACGGTGGTGCTGTGCCGATCGGGGTCGGGCAGGCTTTGCCGAAGCGCTTCGCAGGCCTCGTGGTCGAGGTCGTTGAGCGCGACGCGCGCGCCGGCCGCGGCGAACACCCGCGCCATCTCGGCGCCGATGCCGCTCGCGGCGCCGGTGATGAGCGCGCGCATGCCTTCCGTCTGGAACGAAGTCATCCTTGGATCTCCTGGATATCCGGACCGTCCGCCGTGTCGGCGTGTTCTGGGATCGGCCCGGACTGTTGCGGTTGTCGACTACATGGAAAGCGTCTCCACCTGGGGTGTCAGGCTGTGTTCGTCAGCGGCCGCGGCTCAGCCGCGCGCACCGGTCAATCCGTGCAGCGCGAGCGACGCGATCTGGTCGGCGATCTGCTGGGGCGTGCGGTCCACGTACTCGGCCCAGCGATGCACCGTCGACAGCAGGCTCAGCACCGCGTAGGTCGCGACCTTGGGGTCGCTCGCGGTGAAGGTGCCGTCGGCCAGACCCGCGTCGACGATGTTCTGCACCATCGCCTCGAAATTGCGCTCGATCTGCGCGAGGCTCTTGCGCGCGGCGTCGTCGAGCTGGTGGCGCTCGCGCCAGAAGATGCTGAGAAAGCGGCGGTTGCCGATGTTGTAGGCGACCTGGCGTTCGATGAGTTCGTACAGGCGCTGGTCGGCGGGGGCGTCGGAGGCCGACATCGCCGCCACCTGGCCGAAGAAATCCTTGGTGATGTCTTCGTACAGCGTTTCGAGCAGATGGGACTTGTTGCGGAAGTAGTAGTACAGGGTGGGCTTGGTGACGCCGCAGGCGTCCGCGATCTCGTTCATCGAGGTGCGATGGAAGCCGTTCTGTTCGAAGAGGGTCATGGCGTGCTCGAAGATCTCGCGCGCCGCGAGCACGCTGCGCTCGGGCGGGGTGGCCGCGTCATCGCTTTTCGAGCTGGCGAAAGCCTCTGCAGAACGGGTTGCCTTGAGCACGTAGATCCCCTGAAACCGTTGATATGACTCTATACCTACCGGTAAGTAACGAACAACCCAGGGTTTTCCAGCGCCGATGTCGCGCGGGTCGCTGTACCGTCCGGAGGGCGGCGGGCGGCCGCGAATCGCCAGCCGGCATAAGATGCGGGATTCCCCTCTGCACGAGCCCTCATGAACCAAGACTTCCAGCCTGTCGCCTTGAGCGACTCACGCAAGCACATGCTGTATGTGCTGTGGGGCCTGTATCTCGCCGGCTGGTTCACGGGCGGGGTGACCATCGTCATCGGCATCGCGCTCGCGTACATCAAGCGGCCGGAGGCCGGCACCGGCATCGAGCGCTCGCATTACAGTTCGGCGATCCGCACGTTCTGGTGGGGGTGCCTGTGGGGCGCGCTGGGCGCGCTGCTGACGATCATGCTCATCGGCTTCGCAATCCTCGCGGTCGCCGGGCTGTGGTTCACGTATCGCTGCGTGCTCGGGCTGGTGCGCGCGAGCGAGTCGCGCGCCGTCTGACGCGTTTCGCACGGGCATGAAAAAAGGGTCGTGGCGTCATGCCACGACCCTTCTTTTTTCAGTACGACCGGATCAGTTCAGTTCGATGCGGACCACGCTGTCGAGCGCGCCTTCCTTGAACGCCGGATGCTTGCTGCCCGCCGCCTTCACGGTGGCGTACAACACGCGGCCATCCGGGCTCAGCGCGAGGCTGTTCGGATGCACCGGCAGGTCGATGCTGCGCTTGACGGCATAGCTGCGGGCGTCGACCACGGTGATCTTGCCCGTGCCGTTCGGCTGCTCGCGCGAGGCGCCACGGCTGCTCACGTAGATTTCCTCGCGGGCCGCGTTGTACACGAGGTCGAGCGCGCCCACGCCGACCGGGATGCGCTTGGCCGCCATGCGGTTGGCGAGCTCGAAGGCCACCAGTTCGCCGGCCTCGGCGTCCACGCCGAACAGGCGCTGCCCCTGCGGGTCGATCGCGAGGTTCACGAAGAAGTGCTTGGCCGTGTCGCCCATGTCGTAGCGGGTCACGACCTGGCCGGCGTCCGGATCGATGACGACGATCTGGTTGACGCCGCCATTACCGACGTACAGGCGCTTGTTGATCGGGTCGTAGGCCGCGCCGGTGGAGAACGTGCCGACGTTGTCCAGCGTGTGGCGGATCTGGCCGCTCTGCGCGTCGAGAATCCAGACCTTGCCTTCCTTGCCCGGGCCGGTGACGAAGATCCGGTTGCCGGCTTCGTCCACCACGACCTTGCGGGTGTGCGGCGTCTTGCCGTCGGCGTCCTTCACGCTCAGTTGCGACACGCCCAGCACCTTGCCGACGCTGGTGTCGACGGCGGTCAGCGAGCCGTCGAGCGTATTGCCGACGAAGACCATGTTGGTCCGCGAATTCACACCGAGCGCGAACGCGCGGCGGCCGAGCGGAATGGTCTGCCTGACGGCGAGCGTGTTCGGATCGAGCCGGTACACGACACCGCCCTGCTCGCCGGCCGTGGCCGGGCTGCCGGCCACGAGCAGCGAGGCGGACGCCGGGTCGTAGGCGACTTCGTACAGGCCGGGCGCGAGGTCGAGGCGCTGCATGGCCACGGCGGGCTGCGCGGCGGTCCCGGCTTGCGTCGGGGCCGGCGCGGCGGCCACCGGGGCCGTGTCGCGGCTGACCCGCGTCGTGTTCTGCTGGGGGGTGGCACAGCCCCAGAGGGCAAGGCTCACGCTGATGGCGAGGACGGTCTTGGATAGCTGCACGTTCATGCTCGGCGAGTTCCTGTGGGTGAAGGGGCAGGGCGGCAAAGCGCGTCGTTTGCCCGCGGCGGTCGTCGCCGACCGGCCGCGGGAATCACCCACGAACTTACCATCGCCGGCGCGAGGAATCCTTGAGCAATCGTGACCGTTGCCCACGCCTTTCCCTCGCGTCGATCCTCAGATCGCGGCAGGCACCGGGAAATCGACCGCGGTGTCGTTCACACGATTGAACAGATTCGTGAACGAGATGGCCGTGATTGCCAGCATGGTGTCTACGATCTGCGCGTCGGTGAAGCCGGCCGCCTGCACGGTGCGCACCGTCTCCGCCGGTACCGTGCCCTGCGTCGTGACCAGGCTGCGCGCGAACCCGGCAAGCACATCCAGCCGTTCGTCGTCCGTGGCGTCGCCGCGACGGATGGCCAGCAGATCGGCGTCGCTCAGCCCCGCCTTGCGGCCCATCAGGTTGTGCGCGGCCACGCAGTAGTCACACCCGTTGGCTTCGCTGACCGCGAGCTTGATGGTTTCGACTTCCTTCTTCGACAGGCTGGACTTGCCGAGCGCCGCGTCGAGCTTCAGCACGGCGTCGAGCGCAAGCGCGCTGTTGCTGCCGATGGCGGCGTAGGCATTCGGCACTTTGCCGGCGGCCTTGGTGATGGCGGCGAACAGATCGGCGGCCTGGCCGGTGGCGTCGGCGACGGGGGCGGCATGGAGACGGGACATGGTGGTTTCCTTGAAAGGTACGCAGCGAAGTGCTGCGGCATGGAAAGCACTTTACGGGGCCGGTCTGCAATAATGAATGCTGTTCCAGATCAATAAATTGATCGATCGGATCACTGACGGTTGCCGACACCTAATCCAACGCCTTCCGGAGCCCGCGTGGACACCCTGAGTTCGCTGCTTGCCCTGCACCCCGTCGACGCAGCGCTCGACCTGCGCTGCGAGTTCGACGCGCCGTGGGAAGCCGACCACGTGCCCCAGGCGGCGGGCGTGGCGCCATACCACCTGATCCTCGCCGGCAGCGCACATGTGGAGGTGCCGGGTCATGCGGCGGTCACCTTGCACGCCGGCGACATGCTGATGCTGCCGCGCGGTCACGCACACCGGCTCCACGTGGGCGATCCCAGGGGTGCGAATGCGCCCGCGCAGGTCGGCACCGTGGCCGGCGAGGTCGCGCTGATCCGCAACCACGGCGAGGGGCCGCACACCGACCTGCTGTGTGGCGAGTTCCATTTTTCCGCCGCCGCCGGCCACAGCCTGCTCGACGGCTTGCCGGATCTCGTGATCGTGCGCAATGCGCAGGGCGGCGACTGGGCGGGGTTGCAGGGATTGGTCGCGCTGCTGCGCGACGAGACCGATGCGCAGCGGCCAGGGTCCGCCACGGTGGTGCGGCACCTGGCGTCGGCGCTCTTCGCGCTGAGCCTGCGCGCCTGGAGCGCGCAGTCGGCGCAGCGTCCGGGCCTGCTCGCGCTGATGGCCGACCCGCGGCTGGGCGTGGCGTTCGGCAGGATGCTGGCCGACCCGGCGCAAGCCTGGTCCATCGATGCGCTCGCCGACCTGGCCGCGATGTCGCGGGCGACTTTCCTGCGCAAATTCCGCGCGGCCTCGGGCAGCTCGCCGGCGGACGTGCTGCTGGGGGTGCGCATGGCCGGCGCGGCCCGGGCGTTGACGGGTCGGCGGCAGTCGATGGGGGACGTGGCCGAGGCCGCGGGCTATGGCTCGGAAGCGGCGTTCAATCGCGCGTTTCGCCGTTACTGGGGCGTGGCGCCCGGTGAGTTCCGGCGTCGGGAACGCGCGGCCGGATAGCGCCGCAGCCGGCAGGCCGCGGCGTTCAAGAGGGTGCGTGGACCGCGCCGCGTGCCCTCACCACGTCATGCCCAGTCCCGTCATGAAGCGCCGCTCGTTCACGTTCTGCCGTCCGCCGCTCACCTGTTCGCGGCCGTAGCTCAGCGTGAGCGACGCCCAGTCGGTGAGCTTGTAGCGCAGCCCCGTTTCCAGATCGAGCGTGAAGTCCGCCGTGTTGCTGAGCGGCCGGCTGAACTCGCCCTTCAGGAAGGCTTCGATGCGCTGCTGGTACAGCACGCGGCGATAGTCCCAGCGCACGCCGGCGGCGTAGAAGTTGTCGCGGCCGCCGTCCTGGTACTTGTAGTACACGCGTCCCACGAGGCCGGTCAGCGAGAACGCGCCCAGCTCGTCGTCCCAGAACTGGTAGCCCGGGCCGGTGCCGAGCGCGAACTGGCGGGACACGTCTTCCACCTGATCGCGCTTGTAGAACGTGCGGCCTTCCCAGAAGAATTTCTTGGTGAGGAAGTAGTCGAGCGCATAGCGGGCGCCGTAGTTGTTCGTGTTGACGTCCTCGTCCTCGGTGTCCTTGTTGTAGGTGGCGCCGAGGATGTGCCGCCAGTCGCCGTGGCTCGCCTCGCCGTTGAACACGGCGCTGTAGTTCTCGGTCTCGGTGGATGCCTTCTTGGTGTTCAAGCCCAGCGCCACATTGCCTTTCCACACGAGGTCGGGAACGCGCGTGCGCGGCTTCATGAAGGTGTCGAGCTCGGACAGCGGCGTGACCTGCGTGGCGCCATCCGCGACCACCGCGACCTTGCCCGCGTCGGCCGCGCGCAGGTCCACCTGCCGGTCGCTTTCCTTCAGGCCGCCGGGCAGCAGCACCGCGGTCTGGCTTTCCATCGTGCGAATCGCTTTCTTGTCGACCGAGATCACGCCGCCATAGGGCGTTTCGATCAGCAGCTTGCCGCCGTCCATGGCCTTGATGGTGCCGGTGAGCCGGTCGCCGTTCTCCATCCAGACGGTGTCGGCGAACGCGTGCGAGACGGGGGCGAGCAGCAGGCAGCTGGCGAGCGCCAGGGGCAGTCGCGACTGCGCAAGGCGCAGCGAAGTGGGCAGGGTAGGCATGGGCATCGACAGAACGAGGAGGGAGGCAGAGCCGCGCCCGATGGGCGTCTTCGGCTCGACCGTGGGCGCGGCCACTATCCTATGGTGCGGTGCGGCCGTCCAAGCCGCAAAGCGCTCGAATTGTTTCCTGTGGCGCGCCGCGCGCGCATCGTGCCAAGCCGGGCGGGGCGGTTTCCCCTCGTCCGGTCCTGTCGTGCTTTGAGACAACTCGGGCGCGGCAGGTGTTGGATATACGCTCACGCGCCATCGGCCATCACCGTCTGCGCCACCGCGCGGCCCACTTCCCGCAGCAGGGTTTCCGCAGGTCGGTTCTCGTCCACGCCTTCCACGCAGGCCGTCACGACGATGGCGTCCGGCGTCGTCGGATTGATCACGCCCATGTGGCAGGCGCGTTCGAACTGCGTGCCCGTCTTGTGGA
>Ga0265798_10008463_pt1 | contig 13107 bp, 9 predicted proteins | sample P3T30metagenome_FD_192430 | JGI IMG/M metagenome (GOLD analysis project Ga0265798, IMG submission 192430) | Plant litter microbial communities from East Loma Ridge, Irvine, California - P3 T30 | ecosystem: Environmental > Terrestrial > Plant litter > Unclassified | place: USA: California...
AACGACTGAACGCCGCCAACCCCGGATGCCCGGTGGTCTACCTCTCGACGGGCGCCTGGAACGTCGCGCCGACGCTGTCGCGATTCCTCTCGCGCAACCTCTACCCGAGCGGCCCCCTGCTGCTGACCGACTGGGGCCCCACCCACGACCGCATCTTCCGCAGCGGTCGGCTGCACAAGCAGGAGTCGCTGCGTCGCCTCGCCGACGAGTTCCCCGACCTCAGGTGGTTGCTCGTCGGTGACGACGGTCAGCACGACGAAGAGCTCTACGGCACGTTCTTGCGCGAGCACCCCGAGAACGTCGCCGCGGTCGCGATCCGACAGCTCTCGCCGAGCGAGGCCGTGCTGGCGGGCGGGCGGTCCCGATCGGAGCACGCCGAGGGCAGTGACGTCGCGTGGGTGACGGCCCCCGACGGGGCCGGTCTGTGGGAGCAATTGCTCGACAACGGCGTCATCGACTGACCCACGAGGCACGGTCGTGTGCCAGAAAACCGGGATTTCCCTCGTTACGAGCGGGCAGAGGCCACTATGCTGGGATCTTCCACGATTGGAGGGGCGATGAACGGTGACCACGTTCGGCCTCATGGCACCTCCCCCGCCCTCTCCACCGACGAGCGCGAGGCACAGGTCGGCGAGCAGATCCGTCGTCTGCGACTCGACCTGGGTCTCGACCAGACGGAACTCGCCCGTCGCGCCGACCTCTCACCCAGCACCGTCCAGTCGCTCGAGGCCGGGCGGGGCAGCACCCTGCGCACGCTCGTGCGCGTGCTGCGCGCCCTCGGGGCGGACGACGCCCTCGGCCGCATCGCCCCGGCGAGCGCCGTGAGTCCACTCGACGTCCTGCGGGCGTCCGGTGGCGAGCCGCGGCGGCGGGTGTACCGACCACGGGGTGACGGCGGGCGGGGGGCCGGCTCGTGAGCTGGGTTCCGGTGCGTGCCGTCGAGGTGACGGCATGGGGCCTGCGGGTGGGGGCCGTGGCCCCTGACCCGGCGGTGGGCGCGTACGTGTTCGAGTACTACCCCGACTGGGTGGCGCGGGGCATCGAGTTGGCGCCGTTGACGATGCCGATCCGCACGCGTCGGCACGTGTTCCCGCAGTTGCCCGAGGCGACGTTCCATCGACTGCCGGCGCTGTTGGCGGACGCGATGCCCGACGATTTCGGCAACGCGGTGATCGACGCCTGGTTGGTGCGGCAGGGGGTGGCGCGGGGGCAGGTGAGCCCGCTCGACCGCCTGGCCTACATGGCCGACCGGGCGATGGGGGCTCTCGAGTTCCGGCCGTCGCGGGGGCCGCGGCGACGGACGTCGAGCGCGCTCGAGATGAGCACGCTGGTCGAGGGGGCGCGCAGTGTGTTGGACGCCCGGTTCACCGACGACCGCGAGACCGAGTCGGCGATCCGGTCGTTGATCCAGGTCGGCACGTCGGCGGGCGGTGCCCGGGCGAAGGCGGTCGTGGCGTGGAACCGCGAGAGCGGAGAGATCCGGTCGGGCCAGCTGGCCGCCCCCGAGGGGTTCGAGCACTGGTTGATCAAGCTGGACGGGTTGGGGCCGGACTCCGAGTTGGGGTCGGGCGGGCTCGCCGGTCGGGTCGAGTACGCGTACTCGCTGATGGCGGGTGCGGCGGGCATCGACATGGCCGAGTGCCGCCTGTTGGACGAGAACGGGCGGGCGCACTTCATGACGCGTCGCTTCGACCGACGGGTCGAGGGCAAGGCGCACGTGCTGACCCTGTGCGGGGCGGCGCATCTCGACTTCCGACAGCGAGAGGCCCACGACTACGGCCAGCTGTTCGACGTGGTGCGGCGTCTCGGCCTGGGCGAGGTGGCGACGGCACAGGCCTTCCGGCGCATGGTGTTCAACGTGCTGGCGGCGAACAACGACGACCACACGAAGAACACGTCGTTCGTGCTCTCGGGGCCCGAGGCGTCGTGGTCGCTGTCCCCCGCGTACGACATCACCTTCGCGCACAACCCGACCGGGCGGTGGACGTACCAGCACCTGATGGGCGTGGACGGGGTGTTCCGTGACGTGACGCGGGCCGACGTCATGCGCCTGGCCGACCGGTTCCTGGTGCGAGACGCGTCGGGGATCGTCGACGAGGTGCGCGAGGCGGTCTCCCGGTGGCGGTCGTTCGCCGACGAGGCGGGCCTGCCCCGTGAGGCCGCCGACCACGTCGAGGAGGCGCTGCCCCGCTGGTGACGCGAGGCCCCGTCGGCGGCGGGGTCGCGTCGGCCACCCCCCTGGCCGATGTCGGTGCGGGTTCGTAGACTCTGTTCGAACACGCATTCGAACGAGAGGTCGGCACATGAGGGTGGACGAGAAGGTCCCGGTCGAGACGACGGCAGACGGTGCACCCCTGCGCTTCGAGTGGCGCGGGGTCGTCTACGGCGTCGTCAGCTCGCCCGAACGCTGGGTCACGCGCACCGACTGGTGGCGGTCGGCGACACGGGCGCCCCGGGGTGCCGGTGCACACCTGCTCGAGCTGCCGGTCTGGCGGGTCGACGCGGTGCCGCTCACCGACGGTGCCCATCGGGTCGACGGCACCTTCGACCTCGCGCTCGACGCGAGGGGTGGGTCGTGGCTGCTGCTGGGCGTGTTCGACGACCGGGTCGAGCAGCAGCTGTTCGCCTGAGACGGGCACGGCTACGGCATGGGGAGGGCGCGATCGGTCTCTCCCTCGCGGGAATGCCCCCCGTGCCACACTCGTTTCAGCACCGGGCGCCTCGCATGCGCCCATCGGAGACGACGAGGTCTCGCACCACCCGCCGCCCGACCGAAGAGAGACCCGATGACACCGTTGCTGTGGTTGTTCGACGCCCAGTTGCACATCGGCGACCAGACCGTCCTCTGGCGCGAGGTCGTCGGCAACGTCTTCGGCCTGCTCAGCGCCCTCGGCGGCATGCGCCGCAAGGTCTGGGCCTGGCCGGTCGGCATCGTCGGCAACGCCCTGCTGTTCACGGTCTTCCTCGGGGCGGTCTTCGACACGCCCAATCCCGTCAACCTGCTGGGCCAGGCCGCCCGTCAGGTGATGTTCATCGTCGTCTCGGTCTACGGCTGGTACCGCTGGAAGCACGCGGGCGACGCCGGTGGTGCCGCCGTCGAGCCCCGCTGGGCCGGCGCGAAGAACCGCGTGCTGATCGTCGTCGTCCTGGTGGGCGGCACCGCCGCGCTCACTCCCCTGTTCCGCCTGTTGGGGTCGTACGAGCCGGTCTGGGCCGACGCCTGGATCTTCACCGGCTCGCTGCTCGCGACCTACGGCATGGCCAAGGGCTGGGTCGAGTTCTGGCTGATCTGGGTCGCCGTCGACCTCGTGGGCACTCCCCTGCTGTTCAGCGCGGGCTACTACGCCTCGGCGTTCATGTACGTCTTCTACGGGGCCTTCACGCTCGCGGGCTTCGTCGTCTGGGCGCGGGCCCGACGCGACAAGCCCAAGGTCGAGACGCTCTGGCCCGACCCGACCCTGCAGCGCTGACCCCAGGTCGCGCTGGTTTGATGGCCCCATGCCCCTGGCCATCGAGAACTACGCCCTGATCGGCGACCTGCACACCGGATGCCTCGTCGGGACGGACGGCAGCATCGACTGGCTCTGCCTGCCCCGATTCGACTCCGCGTCGACCTTCGGCGCCCTGCTCGGTGACCACGACTCGGGTCGATGGCTCGTCGCCCCGAGCGACGCCTCGGCGACCGCGACCCGCCGGTACGTCGACGACACCTTCGTGCTCGTCACCCGGTGGACGACGCCGACCGGTGTCGTCGAGGTCACCGACCTGATGCCCTACGGCGACCGACGGGCCGACGTCGTCCGACGGGTGACCGGCGTCTCGGGCACCGTCACGATGCACGTCGACCTGGCCATCCGCTTCGGCTACGGCACGGCCGTCCCCTGGGTACGGCAGGTGCCCGAGGGCGACGACACCGCCCTGGTCGCGACGGCGGGGCCCGACGCGGTCGTCGTGCGCGGCCCGCGCCTCACGGCGACCGACCACACGCACGAGACCACGTTCGAGGTCACCGCGGGCGAGACCGTCGACCTCACCCTCACCTGGTACCCCTCGCACCGTGAGCCGCCCACCCCGGTCGACGTCGGCGCCCGCATCGACGAGACGGTCGCCTGGTGGCAGGCCTGGGCGGCCCGCTGCTCGGCGCCCGCGGACTACACCCGCGAGGTGCACCGGTCGCTGCTCATCTTGCGCGCTCTGACCAACGAGGACACCGGTGGCATCGTGGCCGCCGCGACCACGAGCCTGCCCGAGCAGTTCGGCGGATCGCGCAACTGGGACTACCGCTACGTCTGGCTGCGCGACGCGTCCATGACGCTGCAGGCGCTCATCCTGCACGGTTACGCCGAAGAGGCCGACCGGTGGCGTGGGTGGTTGCTCCGCGCCATCGCGGGTGACCCCGCCGACGTCCAGATCATGTACGGCCTGGCCGGTGAGCGGTACCTGCACGAGAGCGAGCTCGAGCAACTGCCCGGGTACGACGGCGCGTCGCCCGTGCGCATCGGCAACGCCGCCTACAAGCAGTACCAGGGCGACATCTTCGGCGAGGTCATGGTCGCCCTCCACGAGGCCCGCCTGCTCGGCGTCGAAGAGACCGAGTACTCGTGGCCGCTGCAGCGCGCCCTCATGCAGTACGTCGAGGACAACTGGACCCGACCCGACAACGGCATGTGGGAGATCCGTGGCGAGCTGCAGCACTTCACCCACTCGCGGGTCATGATCTGGGCCGCACTCGACCGGGCCATCGCGGGCATCGAACGGTTCGGCCTCGACGGGCCGCTCGACCGCTGGCGAGAGCTGCGCGACGAGGTGCGCCGCGAGGTCGAGACCCACGGCTGGGACGCCGACCGCGCCTCCTTCACCCAGCACTACGGCACCTCCGAGGTCGACGCCTCGCTGCTGCAGCTGGCCCAGGTCGGTTTCGTCGCCGCCGACGACCCCCGCATGCTCGGCACGGTCGCGGCCATCGAACACGACCTGCTGCAGGACGGCCTGCTGATGCGCTACCGCACCGAGAGCGGTGTCGACGGCCTCGAGGGGGCCGAGAACCCGTTCTTGACCTGCTCGTTCTGGCTGGCCGAGCAGTACGCCGCCTCGGGTCGCCTCGACGACGCCGTCACCCTGATGGACCGCCTCGTCGGGTACTGCAACGACGTCGGCATGCTCTCGGAAGAGATCGAGGTCGCCACCGGCCGACACGTCGGCAACACGCCTCAGGCGCTGTCGCACCTGGCCCTGGTGCGGGCAGCGGACGCCATCTCGACGGCGAAGGCCGCCCGGCTCGGGTGAGCGGGGCGGCCTTCGTCAGGGGACGGTCGTCGATCAGGCGGGCCAGTCCTTCGGGCCCGTCGAACCGGCGGCGTAGGTGTCGAGGGGCACCTGGTCGGCCTTCCAGGCGTCGATGACCGGAGCGACGATCGCCCAGCAGCGCTCGGCCACGTCGCCACGGATCGACAGCGTGGGGTCGTCGTGGAAGATGCCGCTGAGCACCTCGCCGTAGGGGGTCAGCTCGGGCTTGCCCAGGGTGACCGACATGGTCGACTTCTCGAGGTCGAAGGGGTTGCCCGAACCGTTGGTCGTGACGCCGAGCTCCATCGTCTCGGGGCTGATCTCGATGCGCAGCGTGTCGGGCGTCGACGACCCGTTGAGGCCCTCGGGCAGCGCGGGGACGGGCTTGAAGGTGATGAGCACCTCTTTGCGGATCTTGGTCATGCCCTTGCCCGAGCGCAGGATGAACGGCACACCGGCCCAGCGACGGGTCTTGACCTCGAACTCGACCTCGGCGAGGGTCTCGGTCTGGCGCTCGTTGTCGACACCGTCCTCGTCGGCGTAGGCGGGCACCTCTTTGCCGTCGATCGTGCCGGCCGCGTACTGCGCACGACGGCTCGACGCGACGGGGTCGGCGTCCTTGACCCAGGTGGCCCGCAGCACGCGCGCGATCTCGCTGCGCAGCTCGACCGAGTCGATGCTCGACGGGGCGTCCATCGCGATGACGGCCAACACCTGCAGCAGGTGGCTCTGGATCATGTCGATCAGCGCGCCGGCCTTGTCGTAGTACTGCGCGCGACCCTCGAGGCCGAGCACCTCGTCGTAGAAGATCTCGACCTTCTCGATGTTCTCGCTGTTCCAGACCGGCTCGAAGAGGCGGTTGGCGAAGCGCAGGCCGATCATGTTGAGCACGGTGGCACGACCGAGGAAGTGGTCGGTGCGGTGGATGCGCTCTTCGGGGACGATCTTGAGCAGTTCGGCGTTGAGCTCGCGCGCGCTCTCTTCGTCGGAGCCGAAGGGCTTCTCGAGGGCGAGGCGAAGGCCCTCGGGCAGGTCGATCTCGGCGAGCGCCTGGATCACCTTGGTGCTGATCGCGGGCGGCAGCGCGAAGTACATCACCGGGGTGCCCTCGCTGGCCTCGAACAAGGCCTCGAGGTGCTCGACGGTGGTCGGGTCGCCCTGGATGTACCGGCTCGACGCGAGGGTCTTCTTGGCGAGGTCGCTGCCGGCGTCGCCGTTGAACGCCGTCGTGACGACGTCGTCCCATTCTTCGGGGCTGCGCTCGCTGCGGCCGGTCCCGATGAGCTGGACGTCGACGCCGCGGTCGCTCTTGAGCAGGCTCGCGAGGCCGGGGAGCAGCAGACGCTCGGTGAGGTCTCCGCTGGCTCCGAGGATGATGAGGGTGGTGGTGTCTGTCACAGTGCAGCTTTCATGGGAGGGCGACGATCGTGTCGTCGCTGGTCGATCGGGCGGCGGGGGGTTCTCGAGGCCACGGGTGTCAACGCACAGGGGGGACGGGCATTCCCGTCGACCGCCCCGGCCGCGGAGGGCACGGGTCGCGTCTCGGCGCCGGTGCCCGGTCAACCGTACTGCTCCCGGGCGTCGCGTGCCGTATCGGGGGTCAGCGGGTGTCGCCGTCCTGCACGGTGTCGTGCGGCGCGGTGTCGCGGGGTGCGCTGTCGTCGTCGACCGGCCCCGTGCTGTCGGTGCCGCCCACCTCTCCGTCGTGTGCGTCGCCGTCCGTCGCGCGCGCCTCCTCGACGGTGTCCTCCTCGGGGCGGGGAGCGGTCGTGTCGTCGGGGTCGAGGGCGGCGATGACGCGTCCGAGCGAGACAGCGATCGAGACGCCGCCGCTGGTGTCGGTGGTGGGGCGGTCGCGGTGCCGGTCGACGGCGTCCCAGAGGTCGGCGACGCGTCGGCGGGCGTCGGTGAAGGCGTCGACGTCCTCGGCCCCGTGTCGCCTGATGACCGTGGCGACGCCGTGCACGGCGTGTGCGACGTCGGGGGCGAGGTCGTCGGGCATGCCGATCTGGCGGCCGATGCGTCGGCCGAGGATGCCCGAGACCTCGGCGACGTCCTGCAGGTGGAACGACACGCGTTCGTAGACGGCGAGGTCGGCGAACTCTCGGCCCAGGTCGCGGCGTCGCAGCAACCAGCGCGGGTTCATGTGCCGGGACTCGTCGGCGTACTGGACGGCGTCGCGCACGCGTCGGAGGGTGCTCGGCAGGACGCCGACGCGGCGTTCCCACTCGTCGTCCTCGATCGGCCAGGGGGTCTCGAAGACGCCGGCGATCTCGTCGGCCCGGTCGGCCAGCGAGTCCTTGACGCGGACGAGGCGGTTCTCGGCGCGTGACGCGTACAGCGGCGGCACGAGCACGAGGTTGACCACGACGCCGATCAGGACCCCGACACCGATCTGCACGACGTAGCCCATCGAGTAGGCCTCGGCGTTCGCCCCGCCGAGCAGCAGCACGAACAACCCGGCGGTCAGCACCCAGTCGCGGCCCGCGCCCAGCCAGCGGATGCCCGCCACGAGCACGCCCACCCCCACGACGAGCGCGACCGCTAGCACACCGGGCTGCCCGTCCTGGACGGCGAAGACGGCCGTGGCGAGCCCGATGCCCACGACCACGCCGAGCAGCACCTGGAACCCCTGGCGCAACGAGCTGCGGATCGTCGGGTACATGGCGATCACGGCACCGAGCGGTGCGTAGTAGGGGTAGTCGGCGGCGACGCCGGGCACCTGCGGGGCCACCCAGTAGGCGAGGCCGGCGGCGAGCGCGGTCTTCAGGGCGAGCAGGAGGCGCGGCTGGGCCAGCAGGACGCGCGTCCAGTGGGTCACGGCGCGGGCGTCGCGACCCAGGGCGCCGCGTCGTGCGGGTGGTGCGGGTCGTCGATCGGGCATCACCCGATGATGTCAGGCCGGAGGTGCGACGGCTCGGCGCGACGACTCGGGGTGCGACGACTCGGACGCCTCGACGTACACTGGTCGAACATCTGTTCGAACCGACCCGGCCGGGGGTTCCGCAGCCCGAGGTACCGATCATGAGCTTCACCCACCTGCGCGTCGCGTCGGCGTTCAGCGCGCACCACGGCACGGCGCAGCCCCAGGCGCTGGTGCAGGCCGCCGCCGACGCGGGGGCCGACGCCGCGGCGATCACCGACCGCGACGGGCTGTACGGGGCGATCCGGCACATCGGCGCGTGCCGGGCGGCGGGCGTCGACCCGATCGTCGGGGTCGAACTGGGCTGCCTGGACGACCGTGACGGGGTGCCGGGCGGGGCGGACCGGGTGACCGACCGGATCGTCGTGCTCGCGCACGGTGCCCGCGGCGGCGAGCCGGCCAAGGCGGGCTGGGCGGCGCTGTGCCGGTTGATCAGCGCCTCGCACGGTCGCGCCACCAAACGGGTCAGCGGCAGCGCCAACAGCGTGGCGACGATCGCCCGCTCGAGGGTCAAGGCCTTCGTGCAGGGCGAGACCTCGGCCGCGGCGACCGTCCTGCTCGGCCCCGACTCCGACGTGGGACGCCTGGTGCAGGCCGGCCGGCACAGCGAGGCCGCCGCGTCGCTGGCCGACTGGGCGGCCACGCTGCCGGGCGGGGTCGTGGTCGAGGTCGTCTGCCACCTGACCGAGCCGGGCGAGAGCCGCAGCATCCGTCACGCCGCCCGCATGCTCGAGCTCGCCGACCACGTGGGGGTGCCGGCGGTGCTCACCAACGCGGTGCGCTACCTCGACCCCGACGAGGCCGTGACCGCCGACGTGCTCGACTCGGCCGGCCACCTCGCTGCCCTGGGCTCGTTCCGGCCGCAGCCGAACGCGCAGGCGTACCTCAAAGACCCCGACGAGATGCGGCGGATCGCCCGGCTGGTGAGCGACGCCTCGTCGTTGCCCCGCAGCGCCGGCGAAGAGATGCTCGCGGCGACCGAGCGCCTGGCCGACCGGTGCCGCCTCGACCCCTCGGCCGACCTGGGCTGGGGCCGCCCCAAGGTGCCTGAGCTCAGCGCCATCGGCGTCGACGGCGACCCCGACCAGGCGTTGTTCCGTCGGGCCGAGGCCGGCGTGACCGAACGCTTCGGCGACGCCGACCGGGCCCTGCGCGAGAAGGTCGAGGACCGCATGCGCTACGAGCTCGGCATCATCTCGGGCTTCGGCTTCGCCGGGTACTTCCTCACCGTGGCCGACGTCTCGGCGTTGATGCGCGACATGCGGGTGCGCAACGCCGCCCGGGGCTCGGGCGCGGGCAGCCTCGTCACCTACCTGCTGCGCATCTCGAACGTCGACCCGATCGAGCACGACCTGCTGTTCGAGCGGTTCCTCGGCAACAAGCGCGAGACCCTGCCCGACATCGACATCGACGTCGAGGCGGCCCGCCGGCACGAGGTCTACCGGGCGATCTTCGACCGGTACGGCAGCAACCGGGTCACGCTCATGTCGATGCAGTCCACCTATCGGGGCCGGGGTGCCGTGCGCGACGCAGGGCTCGCGCTCGGCCTCGACGACGAGCAGATCGACCTGGTCGCTAAGAACGTCTGGCGGTCGAACGCCCGTGACCTGCGCACGGCCATGGCCGAGAAGCCCGAGCTGCGCGAGATCGCCGAGCTGGCCCGCAGCAACGACCAGATCGACCTGCTCGTCGACCTCAGCGAGCGGCTCGACCGCCTGCCCCGGCACATCTCGATGCACCCGTGCGGGGTCATCCTCGGCGACTCCGACCTGCTCAGCACGACCCCCGTCCAGCCGAGCGGCATCGGACTGCCCATGAGCCAGTTCGACAAGCACGACATGAACGACGCCGGGCTGCTCAAGCTCGACGTCCTCGGCGTGCGCATGCAGAGCTCGCTCGCCTACGCCCTCGACGAGATCGAACGCGTCAACGGCCCCCGGGCCGCCCTCGCCGGCGCCCTGCCGGTCGACGTGCCCTACGTGAACCGACAGGGTCGCGTCGAGCTCGACGAGATCCCGCACGACGACGAACCCACCTTCGAGGCCATCCGCACCACGCACACCCTCGGCATGTTCCAGATCGAGAGCCCGGGCCAACGCGAACTCATCGGCAAGATGCAGCCCGACCGCTACGAAGACCTGATCGCCGACATCTCGCTGTTCCGCCCCGGCCCGATGAAGGGCAACATGATCGCGCCGTTCCTCGACACCAAGCACGGGTTCCAGCAGCCCGACTACCTGCACCCGAGCTTCGCCGCGTTCCTCGACGACAGCTACGGGGTGGTCATCTACCACGAGCACGTGCTGCGCATCCTCGAGGCGACCATGCAGGTCTCGCTCGCCGAGGCCGACGAGATCCGACGGCACATGGGCAAAGGCGACGACGACGCGCTCGAACGAACCTTCCGCGAGCGCACCCGCGGCAACCTCGATCCCGAGACCGGGCGGCGGCGCTTCGACGACGCCGCCGTCGACCGCATCTGGGCCGCCCTCAAGGGGTTCGGCTCGTTCGGCTTCTGCAAGGCCCACGGGGCGGCGTTCGCCCTGCCCACCTACCAGAGCGCCTGGCTGAAGACCCACTACCCGGCCGAGTTCCTGGCGGGCATCCTCACCCACGACCCGGGCATGTACCCCAAGCGCCTGCTGCTGACCGAGGCCCGCCGCATGGGCATCCCGGTGCTGCCGCTCGACGTCAACGCCTCGAGCGACGTCTACCGCGTCGAACGCCTCCGTCCCCCGGCGACCCCGATCGCGCCCACCCGGGTGGGCGACCTGGGGTTGCGGCTCTCGCTCGCCGACGTGCACGGCATCAGCGACGCCGAACTCGCCCGCGTGGTCACCCACCGCCCCTACGACTCGATCACCGACTTCTGGCAGCGGGCGACGCCGTCCCGGTCGCTGTTCGAGCGTCTCGCGCAGGTCGGTGCGCTCGACTCGATCGCGGGCCCCGGGCGCACCCGCGGTGACGTCCTCGCCCGGGTGCGGGCGCTCACCGGCCGGGCGTCCCGGCCCCGGGCAACCGACGTCGAGAACCAGCTCGACTTCACCGTCGACGACTCCGACACCGTGCCGACCGGCAGCCCCGACGTCGACGCACGTCAGCGCGTCAGCGACGAGCTCGACATCTTGTCGATGGAGGTCAGCGAGCACGTGATCGAGAGCTACCGCCCCATGCTCGACGACCTCGGCGTGGTGCGCGCGGCCGACCTGCGCGACCACTGGAACGGCACGACCGTGCTCGTCGCGGGCATCCGCATCGCCACCCAGACCCCGCCGATGCGCAGCGGCAAGCGGGTCGTCTTCATCAGCCTCGACGACGGCAGCGGCTGCTCCGACTCGACCTTCTTCGAAGAGGCCCAGGGCCGGGCCGGCTCCCTGCTGTTCGGGACGCAGCTGATGCTGATCCAGGGGCGCACGCGTCGCACCGGCGAGCGCGGCATCTCGCTCGAGGCCGAGAACGCGTGGGACCTCAAGGCGATGTGGCGCGACTGGAACGCCACCCGCGCCTCCTCGACCGTCGCGGTCGGCAACTCCTGACCCCTGCTGCGGCCCGCCCGGCCGGCCCGTCGACGTGGCACGCCTGCGACACCGGCCAGGAATCGCCGACGCCCCGTGCGTAGGGTGGCGACCATGAGCGATCAGCAGGTCAAGGGCAGCTACGTCGAGCCCGGCCAGGAGTACACCCGCGACACCAACTACATCGAGGACCGCATCACGCGCGACGCCGTCGACGGCTGGCCGGTCGAGGCGGGCCGCTACCGCCTCGTGGCCGCGCGGGCGTGCCCCTGGGCGAACCGCAGCGTCATCTCGCGCCGCCTGCTCGGCCTCGAGGACGCCATCTCGCTCGGTCTGCCCGGCCCCACCCACGACGCCCGCAGCTGGACCTTCGACCTCGACCCCGACGGCCGCGACCCGGTGCTCGGCATCGAGCGCCTGCAGGAGGCGTTCTTCGCGCGCACCCCCGACTACCCGCGCGGCATCACGGTGCCGGCGATGGTCGACGTGCCGAGCGGCAAGGTCGTCACGAACGACTTCCCGCAGATCACCCTCGACTTCGCCACCGAGTGGACCGACTTCCACCGCGAGGGCGCGCCCGACCTCTACCCCGAGGCCCTGCGCGGCGAGATCGACGAGGTGAACGCCGTGGTCTTCCGCGACGTCAACAACGGCGTCTACCGGGCCGGGTTCGCGGGGTCGCAGAAGAGCTACGAGCGGGCCTACCGCACCCTGTTCGAACGGCTCGACTGGTTGAGCGAACGCCTCGCCGGTCAGCGGTACCTGGTGGGTGACACGATCACCGAGGCCGACATCCGACTGTTCACGACCCTCGCCCGGTTCGACGCCGTCTACCACGGGCACTTCAAGTGCAACCGCGACAAGTTGACCGAGATGCCCGTGCTGTGGGCCTACGCCCGCGATCTCTTCCAGACCCCGGGGTTCGGCGACACCATCGACTTCGACCAGATCAAGAAGCACTACTACGTGGTGCACTCCGACATCAACCCGACCGGCATCGTCCCGGTCGGCCCCGACCCGTCGGGGTGGCTCACCGAGCACGGGCGCGAACAGCTCGGCGGTCGCCCGTTCGGCGACGGCACTCCCCCGGCACCCCCGCGGGCCGGCGAAGAGGTGCCCCCGATCGTGACGGCGTGATCGAGCCGGTCGATCGGCTGCGTGCGACGCGCGACGACGCCCTGGCACTGGCCGGGCGGCTGCTGACCGACATGGAGGCGGTGGCCGCGGCCCGCGAGGGAGCGAACGTCGACGACGAACACGACCCCGAGGGTTCGACCATCGCCTACGAGCGGTCGCAGCTCGACGCCGTCCGGCGGTCGGCGCTCGAGCGGGCGGCGGACGCCGAGGCCGCCCTCGCCCGGCTCGACGCCGGGACGTTCGGAC
>Ga0265798_10008464_pt1 | contig 13107 bp, 12 predicted proteins | sample P3T30metagenome_FD_192430 | JGI IMG/M metagenome (GOLD analysis project Ga0265798, IMG submission 192430) | Plant litter microbial communities from East Loma Ridge, Irvine, California - P3 T30 | ecosystem: Environmental > Terrestrial > Plant litter > Unclassified | place: USA: California...
CGCACATTTTGCCCACCTGGAGCACCTGCGCTGGCCGTTTTTCGACAGCCAACATGGCGCGCTGGCGCAGGAAGTCGATGCATGGGCTGCGGCCAATATCACGGATGCACACGGCGTCGACGTCGACGGCGCGTGCCGCACGCTGGTGGCGCAACTGGGTGCGGCCGGGTGGCTGCATCATGCTGTGCCGGGCGAATCGCCTGGCCGCATCGACACGCGCGCCATCTGCATCATCCGCGAAGTCCTGGCACGCCATGCCGGGCTGGCCGATTTCGCATTCGCGTTGCAGGGCCTGGGCAGCGGCCCGATCACGCTCTTTGGCAGCGCCGCGCAACGCGCCGCGTACCTGCCGGCGGCGGCAGAAGGATCGGCCATCGCCGCGTTTGCGCTGTCGGAGCCGGGCGCCGGATCGGACGTCGCCGCCTTATCCTGCGCGGCCAGGCAGGACGGCGGCACGTACGTGCTTGACGGCGAAAAGACGTGGATCTCGAACGGCGGCATCGCCGATTTTTACGTCGTGTTTGCGCGCACCGGCGAGGCGCCGGGCAGCCGGGGAATCTCGGCCTTTATCGTCGATGACGCCACGCCGGGCCTGGTCGTGGCCGAGCGTATTGCGCTGATGGCGCCGCACCCGATGGCGCGGCTGCGCTTCGATGCCTGCCGCGTGCCAGCCAGCGCACGGGTCGGCGCCCCCGGCCAGGGTTTTAAAATTGCGATGGCGACGCTCGACGTGTTCCGGACATCGGTCGCGGCGGCCGCGCTGGGGTTCGCACGGCGCGCGCTGGCCGCGGCGGTGCAGCACACCTTGCAGCGCGAACTGTTCGGCCAGAAGCTGGCGGATTTCCAGCTGACGCGAGCGACGCTGGCGCAGATGGCCACGGGAATCGACGCGGCGGCGTTGCTGACCTATCGCGCGGCTTGGGAACGCGATCGACCCGACCCTGGCCCTGGCCGCGGCCGGACCACCGGCGCGGTCGCGATGGCCAAGCTGCAGGCCACGGAAACCGCCCAGCAAGTGATCGATGCGGCGCTGCAGCTCTTTGGCGGGCAGGGCGTGGTCAGCGGCGCGGTGGTGGAAACGCTCTACCGTGAAATCCGCGCGCTGCGGATCTACGAAGGCGCCAGCGACGTGCAGCGCCTGATCATTGCGCGTGAACTGTTGAGCGCGGCCCGCGCTGGCGATGTAGGATGCGCTAACTGAACAGGAGTCGCATGGACTTTTTGCATCCGCCCGGCTGGCCGCGGGCCAAGGGGTATTCGCATGGCGTCGCAGCCCGCGGCCGGACGCTGCACATCAGCGGCATGGTCGGGTGGGACGCCGCCGGCCAGTTCCATAGCGACGATTTCGTCGCGCAGTCGCGCCAGGCTTTGGTCAATATCGTGGCGGTGCTGGCTGACGGCGGCGCACGGCCCGAACATATCGTGCGGCTGACGTGGTACGTCGTCGACCGCGACGAGTACCTGGGTGCGTCGCGCGCGCTGGGTGTCGCCTACCGCGAGGTGATGGGTGGCCATTATCCGGCCATGAGCGCCATCCAGGTCGCGGGCTTGATGGAGCCGCGCGCGCGCGTGGAAATCGAAGCGACCGCCATGGTCGACGACAATGCGGATGCAAGGCGGTGAAGGCAAGCCGGTGACCCGGACGCGGTGATTCCTGTCTTTCTGCTATCGTGGACCGAACAGTCACCGACAGCTCTTTTTCGAAAGCACGCCATGGAACACCCACTGATTTATGTTTTTGACGACTTCGACACGGCGCAGAAAGCCCGTGCCGAACTGATCCAATACGGCTTCGACAACGACGCCGTCCAGCTGCGCATCAGCGACGACGAAGCCGGTCCCGTGCAGGGCAATTTCACGGTGGGCGATTCCACGCATGCGACGCCCGGGCACGATTACTCGACCACGTTCGGCACGGTCACCCACCGCGGCAACTGCATGCTGATGATCGCGCCGAGTTCGCCTACCCACTCGGAATACGCCGTTGCGCTGATGGCGCGCTACGGCGTCAGCGATCCTGGCGCACCGGTGACGCCGGCGCCTGTCGCATCGCCGTGATCGCCGTGATCGCCGCCTAGCCCAGCTGGCGGCGGTGGAAACGGATGTGATCGGCAATGAAGGTCGAGATGAAGTAATAGCCGTGGTCGTAACCGTCGTGGCGGCGCAGTTCCAGCTTTTGTCCTGCGCGTTCGCACGCGGCGGCAAACACATCCGGATACAACTGTTCGGCCAGGAACTGGTCGGCCTCGCCCTGGTCGATCAGGATGCCTTTCGGGAACGGCTGCTGGCTTGAGGCTATCAGCGCGCTGGCGTCGTAGTCGCGCCACCGGTCGCGATTCGGTCCGAGGTAGCCGGTGAATGCCTTGTCGCCCCATGGGGCCTGCATTGGCGCGGCAATCGGCGCAAACGCCGAGACCGAACGGAACAGGGTGGGATTGCGCAGCGCCAGCACCAGTGCGCCGTGTCCGCCCATCGAGTGGCCGAAGATGCCGCAGCGCGCCGGATCGGCTGGCAACATCGACAGCACCAGTTCGCGCAGCTCGAGGATGTAACTGTACATGCGGTAATGCTCGGCCCAAGGCGACTCGGTGGCGTCGACATAAAAGCCAGCGCCGGTGCCGAAGTCCCAGCTGTCCGCTTCGCCCGGCACATTGGCGCTGCGCGGGCTCGTATCGGGCGCCACCAGGATCACGCCTTCCTCGGCCGCGAAGCGCTGGGCGCCGGCCTTGGTCATAAAGGTCTCTTCGGTGCATGTCAGGCCGGCCAGGAAAAATACCACAGGCAAGGTCACGCCGGTTTTTACCGGGGGCACGAACACGGAAAAGCGCATCGGCAAGCCAATGGCGCGTGAATCGTGGCGATAAAAGCGCTGGGCGCCGCCGAAGCAGCGGTGTTCGTTCAACAGTTCTGGCATCAAAAATATCCTGGATAAAAAAGTTTTAAAGTAGCTGCAGGGCGCCCAGCAGCGCGCCGGCGCCCAGCACCCACAGCAAGTGCAACCTGGTGCGCCAGATCACGGCGCAGCTGGCCAGCGACACCGCCCACAGGGGCCAGTCGGCCGTGCCATGACCGCCGGCGCTCGCGAGGATCCACGCGGTCGCCATCAGCAGCGCGATGACCAGCGGCGCCATGCCTTGCTTGAATGCGCGCACGACCCGCAAATGGCGGTTGCGGTGGCCCCATTGTGATGCGGCATAGGTCAACGCGGTCGACGGCATCAGGATGCCGAACATGGTCACGGCCACGCCGAACACGGCGGCAGTCATGCTGCCGGCATTCAACCCGACATTCCAGCCCATCAGCGCCACAAACAGGACATTCGGGCCGGGCGCCGCCTGGGCAATGGCGATCGAATCATTGAATTGCGCCTGGCTCAGCCAATGGTGCTGCTCGACCAGGAAGCGATGCATTTCGGATGTGGTGGAAATGGCGCCGCCGACCGACATCAGCGATAACAGCAGGAAATGACAGAACAGGTTCAGCCAGTCGTGCCAGGCCATGACCAGGTGCACGGGCGCGCTCATGCGTGCAGGCGGCGATACGCGAGCACGCAGCCCAGGCCGCCCAGAACCAGCATCACATACAGCAGGGGCACGTGCAGCAGCGCCACCAGGACGAAGCCGGCCATGCAGATGGCGATGCTCCAGCCGAGCGGCACCGCATTGGTGCGCAGCGCCACCGCGAGCTTCAGGCCGACCGCGCCAATCAACCCGGCCGAGACAGCCGCCATGCCGCGCAGCGCGCCTTCAACCGCCGGATTGCCGGCGAAGCGGGCGTGCAGCACAGCGAGCAGCAGCACCACGATCAGTGGGCACGCCAGCAGGCCGGCCAGCGCGGTCAGCGCGCCGGCCAGCCCGAACGTGCGCCCCCCATACATCAGCGCCAGGTTGACGACATTGGGACCAGGCATGACTTGCGCCACGGCCCAGTCTTCGATGAACTCTTCATGCGTCAGCCACTGCTTGCGCTCGACCAGCTCGCGCTGCACGACGACCAGCACGCCGCCGAACCCCTGCAGCGCAAGCCAGGTGAAGGCGATAAACAGTTCGCGTAATGACGCAGGGCGCGACGGCGCAGCAGTAGAAACGGCGGGAGGCAGGGGTGGCACGGAGTTCATCGTCGCATTATCCGGCGCGCCAGCCGCCTTGTCCACGCTGGCGCCCCTGGCATGCTGGCGTATGTCAGCCGCCGCCGATCCCCCGCATCACGCGGCCGCTACCGCCGCACTCGGGGCATTCGGTGCCGTCGGCCAGCTTGCCGCTGCCGGAACAACCGTCACAGATATCTTCGGCTGCACCTGGGGTGCCGGGTTTGGCTTCGTCGCCGGGGTTCAATTCTGGGTCAGCAAAATTCGTCATGGTGGGTCTCGCCAGGTAAAAGAAGGTTGGCTTCCAGTGTAGGCCAGGCGCGCGCACGGTGGCGCGCCGCTTGCGCTACAGTAGAGCGCTGCCCAGCTGTAACGGGCGCCGGCAGCGTCTTGTATTGACAGGCTCTGCACCGGTTGTTTTCATGGTTCGATGGGAACTGCCATTGACTTTCGACTGCGATCATCGATACTCCAAAGGCACTTTGCGTATCGATGCCAGTTTTCACTGAGAGGGAACTGCAATGACCGAACCACAATTGCTTGACCGGGATGCGCCCTTGAATGGGCACGCCGAAGCCCGCCACGACGAGGCCCAGCGGGACATCGTCGAGCGCGGCATTTCGATGCAACAAACCAGTAACACGATGAGCGCGGTGGAGTTTTTGAAGTCGCGCGATGTCGGACCAAAAGTGATCGCGCGCGTGTTGCTTGAACCCGAGCGGCGCCGCAGCAGCGACGACGACTAAGCAGAAGTGACTGAAGCGCGTCGGCCTGCGCGCCTGGTGCTTCTTCGATCGGTATCGCAAGGCCGCATGCTCGCCGGCTCCCCACGCCGGCCCAATGTTCCAGTTTTCATCGCCTGTGCATCGTTCGTTGCCATACAGGCCCGCAAACCAATATATAAGTATTAATATTCTGCGAACTTCGGTGCGCCGGGATGGTCGCGTTATGCACAGAAATTTTACTTTGGAAAAATCAAAATAAATCTTGGTGCTTGCGCGCGGTGTCGTGCAAGTCCTTGATTTCATTAGGTTCACGTTTTGCCTTCACAACGGGCATCCTGTTGAAACCCGCCTGAGGACCGCGTTTGGGGCTGTCAAGGGTGGCATTATCCACAAAGTTATCCACACGGTCTGTGGATATTCGAAAAAATGCTTTAAATACGGGTACTTAGCTTGCGCCATATCAAGCCGAGCCTGCCACCGGCGGGATTTAAAGATACATCGTTGTCGGGACTGCTTCAGCGTCAGCGCAAAATAAGCTTGCGAAGCCTAACTGGATAAATGTACAGTGATCGCATATCACTGATTCGAGTTTTCCATGTCCGCCGTCCTGCCCGATACCGCTACCGCCCAGGCCCCTCCAGACGATCCATTCGCCGGCCTGAATGCGGAGCAACGCGCGGCGGTCGAACACGATATCGGCTGCGCGCCGGAAGAATCGCGTCCTTTGCTGGTCATTGCCGGCGCCGGGTCCGGCAAAACCAACACGCTGGCGCACCGCGTGGCGCGATTGATCACCAGCGGCGCCGATCCGCAGCGCATCCTGCTGCTGACCTTTTCGCGCCGCGCGGCGAACGAGATGACGCAGCGCGCCGGCAATGTGCTGCACCGCATCCTCGGCCGCTCGAGCGCGCAGGCCCCGGCCACGCTGCCATGGGCCGGCACCTTTCACAGCATCGGTGCGCGGCTGCTGCGCGAGTACGCGGGCCGCATCGGCCTCGACGAATCGTTCACCATCCACGACCGGGGCGACTCGGAAGACCTGATCGGCATGGTGCGCCATGACATCGGCCTGACGCAGACCGAGAAACGCTTCCCGCTCAAAGGGACGTGCCTGGCAATCTACTCGCGCGTCGTCAACAGCCAGCAGCCCCTCAGCCTGGTCTTGCAAAGTACTTTCCCGTGGTGCAGCGAGTGGGAGGCGCAGCTGAACACCCTGTTTGGCGCGTATGTCGATGCCAAGCAGGAGCAGAACGTGCTCGATTACGACGACCTGCTGCTGTTCTGGTCTGAAATGGCCGCCGACCCCGAGCTGGGCCCCGAGCTTGGCAGTCTGTTCGACCATGTGCTGGTCGATGAATACCAGGATACGAACAAACTGCAGGCCGCGATCATCACCGGCATGAAGCCGTCGGGGCAGGGCGTGATGGTGGTGGGCGACGATGCGCAGTCGATTTATTCGTTCCGCGGCGCCACGGTGCGCAACATCCTCGATTTTCCCAAGCAGTTCAGCCAGCCGGCGTGGCAGATCACGCTCGACCGCAACTACCGGTCCACGCAACCGATCCTCGACGCGTCGAATGCCGTGATTGCCGCCGCGCTGGAACGGCATGCCAAAACGCTCTGGACCGACAAGGTGTCGAGCGCCTTGCCACAGCTGGTGCTCATTCCCGATGAAGCGGAGCAGGCGCGCTGGGTGTGCAACCGCATCCTCGAGCACCGCGAGGCCGGCATGGCATTGACGTCGCAGGCGGTGCTGTTTCGCGCCGCTAGCCACAGCGCCGCGCTGGAGCTGGAGCTGATGCGCCGGAACATCCCGTTCGTCAAATTCGGCGGACTGAAATTCCTTGAGGCGTCGCATATCAAGGATGTGCTGGCGGTGCTGCGGTTCGCCCAGAATCCGGCCGGTCGCCTGGCTGGCTTTCGCGTGGCGCAACTTATCCCCGGCATCGGTCCTGCCACCGCCAGCCGCCTGCTCGACGCGGTCGGCCAGAGCGCCGCGCCGCAGGCGGCCATGGAAGCGTTTGCCGCGCCCACCAAAAGCGTGGCCGACTGGCAGGCGTTCGTGGCGCTGTACCGTGCCTTGCGCGCGCCGGGGCTGCGCTGGCCGGCCGACATTGAACTGGTCAAACACTGGTACCTGCCGCACCTCGAGCGCATGCACGACGACGCGCAGGTGCGCACGGCCGACATCGAACAGCTGGTGCAGCTGGCCGGCGGCCACGGTTCACGCGAAACCTTCCTCGCTGAAATCACGCTCGACCCGCCTGAAGCCACCAGTGACCGGGCCGGGCCGCCGTTGCTGGACGAGGATTACCTGATCCTGTCGACCATTCACTCGTCCAAGGGACAGGAATGGAAATCGGTGCACGTGCTCAATGTCGTCGACGGCTGCATCCCATCGGACATGGCCACTGGCAACGCCGAGGATATCGAGGAAGAACGGCGCCTGCTGTACGTGGCCATGACGCGCGCGAAGGAACACCTGCACCTGGTGGTGCCAAACCGTTTTTTCATCAAGCAGCAGGCGCAGATGGGCGACCGCCACGTCTACGCGGCCCGTACCCGGTTTGTCAGCCCGGCGATGCTCAAGCATTTCGAGGAATGCGTCTGGGTCAACGCCGATACAGCGCACAGCCGCAAGCCCATGCCCGACAGCGTGCGGATGCTGGTCCGTGAGCGCGCGCGCAACGCCTGGAAATAGGCGTCGCGCGGCCCGGGAACGAATTGGCAGCAGGTTAGCGTGTTTTAGCGACTTATCCCCCAGCGCGAGAAAATGTAGGAATATTCCTCATCGTATAGGAGCATTTAAACATGTGCTCGCCAAGTACTTGATTTCATTGGGATAATAATTTGCCTCCGGAACGGGCAATGTGTTGAAACCCGCATTCCGACTGCCTTCGAGGCTTGTCAAGGGGGCTTTATCCACAAAGTTATCCACACTAGCTGTGGATAGTGCCGGAAGTTATGTGAAATCAGGTACTTACGTTACCGCCAACGTTGCCTCAGCACGCTTGCTGCAATCGATGCAGTTCAGCGAGGAAGCGCTCGGCAGCGAGCGCTGGCGGCCACGGTTCCCACGGCGTGCAGCCGTATGACGCTACCAGCGGATCGGCATGCACGATGGGCGCCGTGATGCGTAACGTGCGCCGCACTTCTTCCTCGGACCAGCCGGCCACATGCACGGCTTCACTGGCGGCCGCCAGGCGGTCGGCCCGCTTGTGGGCCGCGTGCTCGCACGGTGTCCACGACGGCAGGCCATAGCGCAAAAACACGGCTTGTTCGAGACGGGCGGTGAGGGCGCGGAAACCCTCGCCCAGGAATGGCTTGATGACGGAGAGCGCGTCAAACCCCAGCAGACCTTCCTCGGCGTCGTGCAGCAGTTCGCGCAGCGCGATCTGCGGCGCCAGTGGGGTTGCCGACGCGGCGCGGCGCAGCAGCATCACGCTGATCGAATGCTGCGCGACCGATAGCGGCAGCGGCCATGCGGAGTGCCCCCCCCAGCGATAGGTGCGCGCCAGGCCCAGCGCCAGGTCGGCATCGTCCCAGTCGAACGGGGTCGGATTGAGTAAATCGAGGCGTTTGCCCGATGGCATGCGTACCCACGCGCGGGTTTCAAAAGGCATTGCGGCAAGGGTTCCATGACGTCATGTGGCGATTTTACACAGCGGCGCCGCTTCACGCTTTCCGCATTCGCTGTCCCAAATAACAAAGGCGGGCCGCAGCCCGCCCTCGTCAATCGCTCAACCCGTCCATCGGATTATTTTGCATGCTTCGCCAGCCACGCATCGATCTCCGGCAAGCGGGCCTGGCGCACCTTGATGCGGTTGGTGATTTCCGCCATCGCCGTCTCGGCGTCGCGGCGCGAACCCGGCGCCAGGTTGGCCTCCGCGTAGCTTTTTACCTTGGCCACCATGGCCGGATTGGCCGAATGCGTCGCCAGCGACGGGAAGTAGCGCGAGCGCGAGCTTTCGTCGATCCGGGTATTCATCTTCGCCATGTTCGCGGTCGCAAAATCGAATGCCAGTTCCGGCGCGTGCTGCGCCACCGCCGCCACCATCGCGGCGCTGTTGGTGGCGCCCGGTTCATCGGTCAGCGCCAGTTCGAGCGCGCGTTCGGACAAGCCAGGGTCGTTCGCTTGCGCCAGCAGCATGTACATCTGGTCCTTCACCATCGGCGACTTCTCATTGCGCGCCGCGCTGCGCAAGGCAGCCCAGCCGGCAACGTCGTTATTGCGGGCGACCACCGACAGGACCGGCTGGCGCAGCGCTGCCGGCACCGAGCCGGGATCGCGCTGCAGCGCCAGGTAGCGGCGCTGGGCCTCGCCGACGGTCGGTGCGTGCTGCAAGGCGCCCAGCGCGACGATCAGGTCGGCGCGCAGCGTGGCCACCGGCTCGGCTTCGCCGCGGACCGCGTCCCAGCCGATGCGGGCCAGTTCCGGCGCCAGGCGCGCGATGGCGTAGTCGTCGAATGGCTGGCGGCGCGCCTTGTCCTCGCCATACATGCCGTGGATCTGCATCAGCACCCCGGTCAGCTTCGACCAGACCTGCGGGTTGGCGCCTTCCGGCGTCGCGGCGGCGAGATCGAGCCAGTTTGAAGTAGGCGCGAGGCCGGCCAGGCCCAGGGCCCAGCTGTCCGACAACAGGCCAAGCTGGTCGACCGGCGGCAGTGCACCAAATTGCAGCGACAGTGCGTCGAACGCCTGCGGCGAATACAGCGTGCGGTAGTAGCCGTTCTGGCCGGCGTTGACCACCAGCGGGCCGCACCCCGGCACGCGCAATGTCACCTGGCCCTTGTCGATGACGGTGCGGGCGTCGCCGGTGGCACCGAGCGTCTTGGCGACGACTGGCACGCGCCACGTCAAGGGTTTGCGCTGCGGCTGGTCGCGGCTGTATTCGGCCTGCGTCAGCGTGACGCTGGTTTCGCCGGCCGTACATACTGGCACGCCCACGCGCACCAGCGGCACGCCTGGCTGCAGCGTGAAGTCGTGGGCGATCGCCTTGACCGGCTTGCCCGCGGCCTTCTCGATGCTGTTCCACAGGTCGTCCGATACCGTGTTGCTGTATTTGTGCTTCTGCATGTACGCGCGCACGCCGTTGCGCCACGCCAGTTCGCCGACGTAGTTTTCCAGCATGCGGATGACCGACTCGCCCTTCTGGTACGTGATGCTGTCGAACGCCTGGCTGGCCTGCTCGACGGTCGCCACGTGCTGCACGACCGGGTGGGTGGTGACGACCGAATCACGCGTCATGGCGCCTTCGTGCACGGCGACCACGCCCAGGTTGGACTCCCACTCGGGGTGCAGACGCTCGGACATGCGCGATTCCATCCACGACGCGAAGCCTTCATTGAGCCACAGGTCATCCCACCAGGCCATCGTGACCAGGTCGCCGAACCACTGGTGCGCCATTTCGTGGGCGGCCGTCACGAACACTTCCTGGCGGTCGTGCTGGGTGGAGACGGCCGGGTCGAGCAGCATGGCATATTCGAACGTGAAGATCGCGCCCCAGTTTTCCATCGCGCCGAAGAACTGGCTGCGGCCCGGTGCGGCGATGTTGTCGAGCTTTGGCAGCGGATAGCGCACGCCGAAGTAATCGTTGTACTCCTTCAGGATCGCGGCCGATTCCTGCAGCACGAACGCGGCCTGGCTGGCGCCGCCCTTGCGCGTGACCACACCGAGTTCGGTCCCTTCGGCCTGCCTGGTGGCGCGCTCGAATTCCCCGAGGCCGAAGAACAGCAGGTAGGTCGACATCTTCGGCGACTCGCCGAACGTGACGCGCACGCGGCCATCAGGCAGGTTGGTGCGGCTGGCCACCGGCATGTTACTGACAGCCATATCGGCAGCTGGCACCGTGGCCGACAGGGTGAACGTGGCCTTGTAGAACGGCTCGTCCCACGATGGGATCATGCGCCGCGCGTCGGAATTCTCGAACTGGGTGTACAGCGCGCGCTTTTTACCCCCGTCGCTGTCGTAGTCGAGCGAAAACAGGCCGACTGCCTGGGTGCCGATCACGCCGGTATAGTCGAGCGCCAGCTTGTACTGGCCGGGCGCCAGCGCCCGGGCAAACGTGAACGTGGCGGTTTGCGCTTCCTTGTCGATGCTGGTGCGCGCTGGCAGGGCCTTGCCGCCCTTGGTGGAAATCGTCGTGATGGCGGCACTCTTGAACGCCAGGTCGGCCGCGTTCAGCGTGATCGTGCTGGTGGCTGTGACCACGTCGAGCGTGATGGTGACCTTGCCGGCAAAGGTGCCGGCGGCGGCATCGGGTGTCAGCGCGACATCGTAATTACGCGGCGCCGCGTTGCGGGGCAGCTGCGTCGTGACGGTGGCGTCGGCGACGCGTGGAGCGGCGTTGACATTAGCGGGGAGGGTGGCGAGGGAAAGCGATGCGGCAAGGGTCAGGACGGCAGTGGCGATCAGGCGGCGTTGCATGGGGCTCTTTCACGGTAAATACGCAGGGCAAAAAGAGCACCGCGAGAATGGCGCTCAATCTACGGGGTGCGCGCGTGCGTGTCAATTAAGTCGTCCAATCGCGGCTATGATTGTCCCGACCAGACAATCCGACCGGAGACGCCATGAACCTCTACATCAGCACCTTTGCACCCAACCCGCGCCGCGTGACGATGTTCATCGCAGAGAAGGGCATTGCCGGCATCGAGACCGTAGTGCTCGACCTGAACGCAGGTGAACACCGCAGCGCCGCGTATCTCGCCAAAAACCCGATGGGACGCGTGCCGGCGCTCGAACTGGATGACGGCCGCGTGCTGTCCGAGACCCGCGCCATCTGCACGTACCTCGAAGGCCTGCATCCGGAACCGAACCTGATGGGGCACGATTTCGATGAGCGGGCCTTTATCGAAATGGCTGACCGGCGCGCCGAGCTGCATCTCTTCCTCGGCATCGCCAACGCGGTGCGCCACACCCATCCGGGCCTCGCCGTTCTGGAGCAGCCGCAGTTTCCGGAATATGGCGCGGCCCAGGGCGAGAAGATGCGCGAGAGTGCCCGCTGGTTCGATACCCAACTGGCGCAGCAACCGTTCATCGCGGGCGACCGCTTCACGATTGCCGACATCACGGCTTACTGCGGCCTCGAATTCGCCCGCGGCCTGATGAAGTTCAGGCCTGGCGCGGAAGACATGCCGCACCTGCAGGCGTGGCGCGACCGCATCGCCGCCCGTCCGACGGCAGGACGGCCATGAGCGCGGTGAACGCCACGACGCCCATCCTGGCTGACGACGCGGCGCTGGCCGACGCACGCGCCTTCAACCGCAAACTGGCCTGGGCGCCGCGCTTCAAGATGCGGCACCGTTTCATGCCGATGCTGATCCAGGGCCTGCTGCGCGCCGGCCAGTTGAATGCGAACAGCCGACTTCGGCGGTGTGGCATCGCCGTGCAGTCGATGATGGCGCAGGCCGACGGTCACCAGGTGCCGGTGCGGATGCTGCGGGGTGCGCAGCCGGTCAGCGCGGTCGTGCTCGATTTTCACGGCGGCGGCTGGGCGATCGGCAACGCCGCCATGGACGACGACCAGAACGCGGCGTTCATCGACGACTGCGGCGTGGCCGTGGTCTCGGTCGACTACCGCCTGGCGCCTGGTACGCCGCTGGCCGGCATCATGGCCGACTGCCTGGCGGCTGCGCGCTGGCTGCTGGCCGGCGGGGTTCCTTCATTGAACGGCCTGCCGGTATTCGTCGTCGGTGAATCGGCTGGCGGGCACCTGGCCGCCGCCACGCTGCTGCAGCTCAAAGCGTGGCCCGAGCTGTTCAGGCGCATTCACGGCGCCATCCTGTACTACGGCGTGTACGACCTGACCGGGACGCCCAGTGTGCACAACGCGCCGCGCGAGACGCTGGTGCTCGATGGCCCCGGCATGCCCGAAGCGCTGCGCCGGCTTACGCCTGGCCTCACTGACGCAGCCCGCCGCACCGCGCCGCTGTCGCCTCTGTACGGCGACCTGTCAGGCATGCCGCCGGCGTGGATGTGCGCCGGCACGCTCGACCCGCTGCGGGACGACAGCATCGCCATGGCGGCGCGCTGGCAGGAGGCTGCCGGGTGCGACATGCACCTGGTGCCGGAGTGCCCGCACGGGTTCATCCGGTTCCCGACGGTGCTGGGCCGGCGCGCTGTGGGAAGCAGCCATGCGTGGCTGCGCGCGCAGCTGGCGGGGAAGCTTGAATTGACGGCTTGAAGCCTCGGATGAGTGTCATAACCCCTGACAAAACCGTTCGATATACCGCCCATGGAGCAAGCTTGCATTCGATGGCAATGTGCTTGCGCTAACTGCAAATGAAATTACGCGT
>Ga0265798_10008469_pt1 | contig 13103 bp, 9 predicted proteins | sample P3T30metagenome_FD_192430 | JGI IMG/M metagenome (GOLD analysis project Ga0265798, IMG submission 192430) | Plant litter microbial communities from East Loma Ridge, Irvine, California - P3 T30 | ecosystem: Environmental > Terrestrial > Plant litter > Unclassified | place: USA: California...
GAACGAGAAGCAGAATCATTCAGGGTAAACCCTAATGTTTTGCTAGATGCTGCCGTTAACGCTGGTGAAGCCATTTCCCGGTCGTGCCGGCGGGAAACGGTGGAATCGAAGTCGATAAGACGGGGGAACCCCGCGATCTGCTTCCCTCACCCGCCCAAACAGCAAAGGATTTATGGCCGCCGTTCTCTCCTCGTCGCCCGGTGCCGATCACCGCACTGCCACGTCTACCCGCCGCGTCACGTGGCGTGACTCCTTCCGCATCAAGCTGTATGGATTGGTCTGCATTGCGACCATCCTGCTGATCGCCTTGCAGGTCTACGGGGTGGTGAAGACCCACGAAGACGCCCTTGACGCCAAGCGCGACGAAATTTCGTCCATGGCGGATGCGGCGCTGGGCATTCTTGCCGCCTACGACAAGCTGGTGAAGGCCGGCACCCTGGATATGGCCGAAGCACAGAAGCAAGCCTTCCAGGCCGTGCGCGGCATGCGCTACGGCGGCAACAAGAACTACATGATTGCCTGGCGGGTCGAGAACGGCGCAACCCTGGTCCACGCCACGCCCGAGCAGGAAAGCAAGCCGATGTTCAGCAACGTGGTCGATTCGCGCCCCCGCGAGGCCATCGTGGCGGAGAACGTGAACGAGATGCGTGCCGGTGGCGGTCGCCGCCTGTACCAGGTCATGCAGAAACGCCCCGGTTCGACTGAGCCGGTCGGACGACAGAACGTCGGCGTCATCTATGAACCCTGGAATGTCGTGATCGGTACCGGCGTCTGGCTGGACGGCGTCGAGGCCAAATTCCGAGAAGACATCATCGCCAGCCTGGTGCTCAGCGCTGTCTCGGCGCTGGTGCTGCTGGGCCTGGGCCTGATCATCGTCCGCTCGGTCATGCGCCAGTTGGGCGGTGAGCCCGCTGGCGCCGTGCGCGTGATGGCGCAGGCCGCCAGCGGCGACTTCAGCACCACCACGACCGGCAAGAAAATCCCTGGCAGCCTGCTGGCCGCCTTCGGCGACATGTCGGGGGCCATCCGCAGCATGATCGTCAACGTGCGCGACGAAGCCGGTTCGCTCAAGCGCGACGCTGAACGCCTGTCGGAATCGGTCGGCCAGGTGTCGTCGGCTGCCAGCCACCAGAGCGAAGCCACCGCTTCGATGGCGGCCGCCATCGAAGAACTGACGGTGTCGGTCAGCCACATCTCGGAAGCGGCGGTCGAGACCGAGAAGCTTTCCGAGGGCGTAGCCACCTTGTGCCGCAGCAGCGAAAACCAGGTCAACAGCGCGTCCGACGGCATGCAGCGCATTGCGTCGGCAGTAGGCGAAGCGTCGACCAAGATTGCCGGTCTGGAAACACGGGCAGAACAGATCAACGTGATTGCCGCGTCGATCAAGGAAATCGCCTCGCAGACCAACCTGCTGGCCCTGAACGCGGCCATCGAAGCAGCACGCGCCGGTGAGCAAGGCCGTGGTTTCAGCGTCGTGGCTGATGAGGTCCGCAAGCTCGCTGAACGCACGGCGTCTGCGACCATCGAAATCGAACAGATGGTGCAGGCGGTGCAAGCCGAGACCAAGGATTCGACCGCGACCATGAGCCGCGTGCGCCCCATCGTCGAGGAAGGCACCTCGCTGACCAATCAGGTAGCCGAATCGCTGCGCGAGATCCGCAGCCGTGCCGACCAGACTTTGGAACGCGTGCGCGAAGTGGCCAATGCCACTCGCGAGCAATCCTCGGCCAGCACCTCGATTGCGCAACGCGTCGAAGGTATCGCGCAGATGGTCGAAGAGACCAATGCCAGCATGGAAGAGACGGCCCGTTCGGCCAGTGACATGCGCGACATGTCGGTGCGCCTGGACACCTTGGTGGGAGCCTTCAAGGTCTGAGGGGACCAAACGAGGCCAGCCATGACTCCTTGATGACCGGCTTAAAACCGGGGTGAAATAGGCCGACTTGTGGCCTTTTTCACAAAATCTTTACGTGTGGCTCTATTCGGACGATTGAACTCTGTTGCATTGGGTAACTATCCAACTGGCAAATTGTAGATCGACCCACCCCGAATTGTTCTCCGGAGCCCCCCGCGCCATGGAAGCCACCCTTCCCCAGTCACCCCCCGTCCTGATCCAACCGCGTCCCGCTGCACAAAAAACCCAGCGCGCCTGGCGCGCGTCCTTCCGCATCAAACTCTACGGCCTGGTTGCCGCCGCCGCCTTGCTGCTGTTGGCGTTCAACGCCTACACGCTGGTGCGCAGCTACCAGGACCAGATCGAAGCGAAGGAAACCGAGCTGGGCTCGGTGCTGGATTCGGCCATTGGCGTGCTCGACGGCTTCGACAAACTGGTCAAGGAAGGCAAGCTGGATCGCGCTGCCGCTGAAACCCAGGCGTATCAAGCACTGCGCGGCATGCGTTTCGGCCCGGACAAGGACTTCGTGTTCACCTGGCGCATCAACGACTTGATGACCATGGTGCACGGCGTTCCCGGCATGGAAGGCGGCACCATCACGCGTATCGCCGTCGCGTCGAACAAGATCACCGCCGAGGCCGCCGCGCGCAATGCGCAGGCACGCGTTGCCGGTATCCGCGCCGCAGGTGGACGCGAAATGTCGCTGGTGGAACAGGCCCGCCCCGGCGCCTCGCAGCCGGTCACCAAGATGAACGTGAACACCATTTACGAGCCCTGGGGCCTGGTGGTGGGCGCCGGCACCTATCTGGACCGCGTGCAGGCCGCCTTCCGCGAAAGCCTGATCGAAGGCGTCATCGTGTCGGTGCTGGCGATCGTGCTCTTGCTGATCATCGGCATGCTGATCGTGCGCAGCGTGATGCGCCAGCTGGGCGGCGAGCCCGCCGGTGCGGTCGTGGTGATGCAACGTGCCGCCGATGGCGACTTCACCGGCAGCACGTCGGGCAAGTCGGCACCGGGCAGCCTGCTGGCCGCCTTCGGCGCCATGTCGGGCTCGATCCGCGGCATGATCGTCGACGTGCGCAACGAAGCCGGCTCGCTCAGCCGTGACGCTGGCCGCTTGTCGGAATCGGTACACCAGGTGTCGGCCGCCACGGCCAGCCAGAGCGAAGCTACTGCCTCGATGGCAGCCGCGATCGAAGAACTGACGGTGTCGGTCAGTCATATCTCCGAAGCCGCGCTGGAAACCGAAAAGTTGTCCGAGGGCGTGGCCGTGCTGTGCCGCGACAGCGAAAACCAGGTCACCAGCGCCTCTGACGGCATGCAGCGCATCGCCGCCGCCGTGGGCGAAGCCTCGGAAAAGATCGCCGGTCTGGAAGTGCGTGCCGAACAGATCAACGTGATTGCCGCGTCGATCAAGGAAATTGCGTCGCAGACCAACCTGCTGGCCTTGAACGCCGCCATCGAAGCAGCCCGTGCCGGTGAGCAAGGCCGCGGCTTCAGCGTGGTTGCCGACGAAGTTCGCAAGCTGGCGGAACGCACTGCGTCTGCCACCATCGAGATCGAACAGATGGTGCAGGCAGTCCAAGCCGAGACCAAGGAGTCGACTGCGACCATGAGCCGCGTGCGGCCCATCGTGCAGGAAGGCACGTCGCTGACGCAGCACGTGGCCGAATCGCTGCGCGAGATCCGCAGCCGTGCCGACCAGACCCTGGAACGCGTGCGCGAAGTGGCCAACGCCACCCGCGAACAATCGTCGGCCAGCACGGCGATTGCCCAGCGCGTGGAAGGCATCGCGCAGATGGTCGAAGAGACCAATGCCGGCATGGAAGAAACGGCGCGTTCGGCCAACGACATGCGTGACATGTCGGTGCGCCTGGACAAGCTGGTGGGGACCTTCAAGGTCTGATGGGACGTGGGGTCGACGAGCCGGGGCGGTATGCCCGGCTTGTTGTTCCAGTGACCTGCGCGGCGCCGTTTTGCGCCCGCGCATGAGGTCTAGGGCAAGCGCAATCCTGTCCCGTCGAACACTGCCACGCCCGACTTGGCCAGCGCCTCGCAGGCCTGCCGCGCAAGCATCGGCACGGTCTGTCGCAGATAACGCTGGTTCAGCTGCACCAGGTAGTCGGCCTCGGTCAGCAGCGTTTCGATCTGCGCCAGCGACAGCGTGCGCCGGTCCAGCAACAGAAACTGCACCAACACTTTCAACGCATACATCGCATGGCGATCCGGGTTTGCTTCGAACCCTGCCAGGCGTGAGCGTGCGCGTTCGATGGCCTGTGGCACGTCGATGAAAGCAGAACCATGGCCGGGAATGACGCAATCCGGCGCCAGGCCTTCGATGCGATCCAGGGCTTCGCGCGTTGCGGCGAAACCAGCCTCCCCGCGCAGCTCGGGAAAGATCACGCCCAGCCCGTTTTCCCACAAGGCATCGGCCGAGATCAGCAGCCGGTGTTCAGGGGCGAACAACATGATCGAGTGCGGATCGTGGCCGGGGGCGGCGTGCACCTCCCAGTTTGCGCCGCCCAGCAGCAGCGTGTCACCGGGGCGCAGCAAGGCGTCACAAGCGAAGCGCGGACATTCCTGACCGGTGGCCTCGTAGCTGAGCGCCTTGGCATCCCAGGCGGCAACCGCATCGGCTTCGCCAGGCGGGATCAGGATCGGGCAGGCCCAGGCGGCCTGCACCCCGGCGTTACCGCCGCAGTGATCGGAATGCAGATGGGTGTTCAGAATGGCGGACAGCGCGCGTCCGTTGAGCGTGTCACGCAGCAAGGCGACCGTCTGCGCCGCATCGCTGACGTAACCCGTGTCGACCACCACCGAGCCGTTCAGCAATGGCGGCTCGGCTGTCAGGCGGTTGCCGTCCAGGAACACGATGCTGTTGGCGGACAACCAGCCGCGTTCCAGCACACGTAGCGAGGGAATGCGGGCAAGACGGTCGCTAGCGGTGGTCATCGGCAGGCTGCCTGTTGAAGCGGTGCAGCCTGCGGACAAGCTGACAGCAGAACGTGTTCAGGGAAAGCGCATCGCGGCAAGGATGTTAGCCCTGGCAGACCGGAACACACGACAAGACAGATGCCGATATCCCGTCGCCAGGATTCGCTTGCCTGCATATCGCAGCCGCACCAGATCCGCACCGCGCATACGCGCATGCACACCCAGCCGGTGCGCAGCCCGGCTCAGGTCTGCCGTGCTGTCCGCCGCGCGGGCAGCTGCCGCCACACCGCACGTCGTTCGTCGTTGCCGTACCCGCGCCAGGCCACGATTTCATCCAGCGTGCGCGTACACCCCTCGCACCAGCCGTCGGCCTCGCTGATCTTGCAGGCACTCACACAGGGGCTGGGCACGGGGTCCGGGTCGACGGCAGGATCGAACGGCACCGCCGCCTTGGCGGGCGACGGGGAAGACGCCATGCGATCAGGCCGCGCGCTTGGCGGCGATCGCGTTGCCGGCGCGCGAGGATTTGCGGTGCAGATGGGCCGAGATCCACTGTCCGGTGTCGACCACGGCGTCCAGGTCCACGCCGGTTTCGATGTCCAGGCCGCGCATCAAATACAGCACGTCTTCGCTGGCCACGTTGCCGGTTGCCCCCTTGGCAAACGGGCAACCGCCCAGGCCGGCGGTCGACGAATGGAAGATGGTGATGCCGACCTCCAGCGCCGCCACCACGTTGGCCACGGCCTGGCCATAGGTGTCATGGAAGTGGCCGGCAATGCCCTCGATGGGGAATTCCTTGGCCACGGCTTCCATCACCTTGCGCACTTTCTGCGGGGTGGCCACGCCGATGGTGTCGGCGATGTCGATCTCGATGCAGCCCATTTCCTTGAAGCGGCGCGCCACGTACAGCACGTCTTCAATGGGCACCTCGCCCTGGTAGGGGCAGCCCAGCGCGGTGCTGAGCGCGCCACGCAGGCGAATGCCGTGGGCCTTGGCGGCTTCGGCCACGGGTGCGAAGCGGTCCATGGACTCGGCGATCGAGCAGTTCAGGTTCTTCTGCGAGAAGGCTTCGCTGTCGGCACCGAAAATCACGACTTCATCAGCCTTGGCGGACAGCGCACCTTCAAAGCCTTTCATGTTCGGCGTCAGCGCCGAATAGATCACGCCAGGGCGGCGCTGAATGCGCGCCATCACTTCCGCGCCGTCGGCCATCTGCGGCACCCACTTGGGCGACACGAAGGACGCGGCTTCGACGTTGGGGAAACCGGCCGCGCTCAGGCGGTCGCACAGTTCCACCTTCACGTCGGTGGGGACGAATTCTTTTTCGTTCTGCAGGCCGTCACGGGGGCCGACTTCGACAATCTTCACGCGTTGGGGATACGACATCGAACAAACTCCAGTAATCGTTAAGGCACGCGGCAAATAAACACGCGGTAGACGGACACGCGACAGTCGCAGTGCGCGCTCAATACCCGCGCTTGCGGTCGACGGTCCCGCCGACGGTCTCGCCGCGCGCGAGCGCAGCCAGCTTGTCGGCGATCTGGACGATCGATTCGTCGCGCAGGGTCATGGCCGCGTTGTGCGGGGTGACGCGGATTTTAGGATGGGTCCAGAACGGGTGGTCGACCGGCAGCGGTTCCGTGCGGAACGCGTCCAGCGAGGCCCCGGCCAGGTAACCGGCGTCGAGCAGGTCCAGCAGGTCTTGTTCGACCAGGTGATGACCACGCGCCACATTGATCAGGTAGGCATCGGGCCACAGGCGCGACAAGGTATCGCGACACAGGATGTCTTCGGTCTCTGAAGTCAGCGGCAGCACGTTGACCAACACCCGCGTGCGCGCCAGGAAGGCGTTCAGCGAGGCCTGCCCGGCGAAGCATTCCACGCCGTCCACCTGGCGCGGCGAACGCGACCAGCCCGCCACCGGGTAACCCAGACTCGCCACTACTTGAGCCACGCGCGTGCCCAACTGGCCCAGGCCCAGCACACCCACCGGCCAGTCGCGGCGCTCGGTGGCCGGCAGGTTCAGCCATTCACGCTCGGCCTGCGCCACGGCCAGTTTGCCGAAGGCACGCGAGGCGTGCACCAGTTCGTGCACCACGTATTCCGCCATCTGCACCCCCATGCCCGCATCTTCCAGGCGGATGATGCGCACCGTGGGCGACTGGTCCGGCAAGGCCAGCACGCTGTCCACGCCGGCACCGCGCGTGAACACCACTTTCAAACCAGGTTCACGCGTGAACAGGTTCTTGGGCGGTCCCCAGACCACCGCCACATCGGCACCGATGGTGGGGCCTTCCGGGTCCCATACCGATACCGTGGCCTCGGGCACCGCAGCAGTCAGCGCCGCAAGCCATTCGGGCGCGCCGGCATCGTTGGGGGCGTACAGGATGTGCATGAAAATTCCAGCAAAGCAGTGGGTGGAAGACCGCGCAAGGTGGCGCCTCAGACCTCCAGCGAGATCAGTTGTGCGCCTTCCTGCACTTGTTCCCCCACACTGTAGAACACCTCGCGCACGGTTCCGGCACTGGGCGCGCCAATGGTGTGTTCCATCTTCATGGCTTCCATCACCAGCAGCGGCTGGCCTTGTTCCACCACGTCGCCTTCTTTCACTGACACGGCAATGACCTTGCCCGGCATCGGCGCGGTCAGGCGACCGCCTTCGGTCTCGACATGGCTGGCGACTGCCAGAGGGTCTTGCAGGATCAGCAAGTGGGCAGCAGTGCCGACGAAGATCGTCAGGCGGTCCTGCTCCTGGCCGGGCTGCTCGATGACCGTGCCGGCGGCGCGCGTCTCGCCCAGTTGCACGCGCAGCGCGCTGTCTGCGGTGGACCAGGCAAAGGCCTGTTCACCCTGGCCCAGGTCGAGCGCCAGGCTGCCGCGACGGCGCAGCAAGGAGACCGTGCGGACTTGTCCGTGATCGTCGAACTGGAAGCTGCGGGCCGCCACGCCACCGGGGCGCCAGTTGTCGGGAATCGCCCAGGGGTCGGACACGACGGGCTCCGCCTCGCGCGCCAGCACGGCTGCCACGGCCAGCGCCAGCACCGTGTCGGCTGCCGGCTTGGGGGCGGGCAACAGCGTTTCGCGTTGACGTTCGATCAGGCCGGTATCCAGGTCGGCTGCGGCAAAGGCCGTGTCCTGCATCAGGCGAGCCAGGAAGGCCACGTTGGTCTGCACACCCACCACGCGGGTCTGCGCCAGTGCCTGCACCATGCGGGCACGGGCCTGGTCACGATCGGCGCCCCAGACGATCAGCTTGGCGATCATCGGGTCGTAATGCGGGGCGATGGTGTCGCCCTGGCGAACCGATCCGTCGATGCGCACTGCAGCCGGCTCTTCAGTCGCCTGGCCGCTGGCATTGCGCTGGAAGGCCACGTGCGGCGGCAGCGACAGATGCGACAGCGTGCCAATGGACGGCAGGAAACCGGTGTCGGGGTTCTCGGCATAGACGCGTGCCTCGATCGCATGACCATGGATGCACAGCGATTCCTGCGTGGCCGGCAGCGCTTCGCCGGCGGCCACGCGCAACTGCCATTCGACCAGGTCGAAGCCGGTGATCATCTCGGTCACCGGATGCTCGACCTGCAGGCGGGTGTTCATTTCCATGAAGTAGAAGCGGCCATCGGGTTCGGCGATGAATTCCACCGTGCCGGCGCCTACGTAACCCACGGCGCGTGCGGCCGCCACGGCGGCTTCACCCATCGAGCGGCGACGCTCTTCCGTCATGCCGGGGGCCGGTGCTTCTTCGATCACTTTCTGGTGACGACGCTGCACCGAGCAATCGCGCTCGAACAGGTAGACCACGTTGCCATGCGTGTCGGCAAACACCTGGATTTCGATGTGGCGGGGCTTTTGCAGATAGCGCTCGATCAGCACCCGGTCGTCGCCGAAGCTGGACGCGGCCTCGCGCTTGCACGACACCAGCGCGGCGTCGAAATCGGCGGACGCCTCGACGATGCGCATGCCCTTGCCGCCGCCGCCTGCGCTGGCCTTGATGAGCACGGGGTAGCCGATCTTGTCGGCCTGTTCGTGCAGGAACGCCGGGTCCTGGTCGTCGCCGTGATAACCCGGCACCAGCGGCACGCCAGCTTTTTCCATCAAGGTCTTGGCGGCGGATTTGCTGCCCATGGCGGCAATCGCCGACGCCGGCGGGCCAACGAAGAAAATGCCCGCATCGGCGCAAGCCTGCGCAAAGCCTTCGTTTTCCGACAGGAAACCGTAGCCCGGGTGCACGGCCTGTGCACCGGTGTCGCGCGCGGCCTGCAGGATGCGTTCGGCACGCAGGTAGCTGTCGCGCGGGGCGGGGCCGCCGATGTGCACGGCCTCGTCGCAGGCGGCCACGTGGCGGCTGTTGGCGTCGGCATCGGAATACACCGCGACGGTGCGGATACCCAGTCGGCGGGCGGTAGCGGCGACGCGGCAGGCGATCTCGCCGCGATTGGCGATCAACAAGGTCTGGAACACGTCATTGCTCCGAAGGAGTGGGTACCGCGGTGGTCATCGAAGTAGATGCGGAGATAGTGGGCAGTTCCTGGGGCAGCCAGTTCGGCTTGCGCTTTTCCAGGAAGGACTGGACGCCCTCTTGTCCTTCTTCCGACACGCGGATGGCCGCGATGCGGCTGGCGGTGTCGGCAATCAATTCGTCGCTGATGGCGCGCCCGGCCACGTCACGCACCAGGGTCTTGGATTCGCGCAGCGCGTTGGGGCTCACGCGCACCAGCGTGGCCAGCAGGCGGTCGACGGTGGCGTCGAGCTGGTCCACCGGCACCACTTCATGCACCACGCCCAGACGTGCGGCGGTCGCGGCATCGAAGCGTTCGGCCGACAGGAACCAGCGGCGCGCCGCACGCTCGCCCATCGCACGCAATACATAAGGCGAGATGGTGGCGGGAATCAGGCCGATGCGGGTTTCCGACAGGCAGAACTCGGCGTCCTCGCTGGCAATCGCAATGTCGGCCACCGTGACCAGGCCCAATCCGCCCGCGTAGCAGGCGCCCTGCACGCGCACCACCACGGCGTGCGGGCAGCGGTCGATCACACGCAGCATTTCGGCCAGACCGTGGGCGTCGGCCAGATTCTGCTCGGGCGTATAAGTAGCCATCGACTTCATCCAGCTCAAGTCGCCACCGGCGCAGAACACCGGGCCGCGCGAGGCCAGCACGATGACGCGCAGCGACGAGTCGGCCGACAGGAAGCGGAACACCTCGGTCACCTCGGCAATCATCACCTCGTTGAAGGCGTTGCGCACGGTGGGGCGATTCAGCCAGACGATGGCTGCGTGCGGCAGGCGCTCCAGCTCGATGGTCTTCCAGGCGGTGTGGTCAATGGCAGCGGCAATACTCATGAAGTGCGATCTCCGTCTTGCGGGGAAACTGGGATGGCGCGCGGTCGGAACGACCCCGTGCACGCGCGCCGCAATAGTGTCGACCAGGCTTACATCCGGAAGATCCCGAAACGCGGTTCCGGGATGGGTGCGTTCAGCGAGGCCGACAAGGCCAGGCCCAGCACACGGCGGGTGTCAGCCGGGTCGATGATGCCGTCGTCCCACAGGCGGGCGGTGGCGTAGTAGGAATGCCCTTCGCGCTCGTAGCGCTCGCGGATCGGCGTCTTGAAGTCGGCTTCTTCCTCCGCGCTCCACTGACCGCCGCGCAATTCGATGCCGTCGCGGCGCACGGTGGCCAGCACGCTGGCGGCTTGTTCGCCGCCCATCACCGAGATGCGCGCATTCGGCCACATGAACAACATGCGCGGCGAGTACGCACGGCCGCACATGCCGTAGTTGCCGGCACCGAAAGACCCGCCGATCAGCACCGTGAACTTCGGCACCTGCACGGTTGCGACCGCGGTGACCATCTTCGCGCCGTGGCGCGCGATGCCTTCGTTTTCGTACTTGCGGCCGACCATGAAACCGGTGATGTTCTGCAGGAACACCAGCGGAATCTTGCGCTGGCCGCACAGCTCGATGAAGTGCGCACCCTTCTGGGCCGACTCGGAGAACAGAATGCCGTTGTTGGCCACGATGCCCACCGGCATGCCGTGAATGTGCGCAAAGCCCGTCACCAGCGTGCTGCCGAAACGCGCCTTGAATTCATCGAACTCAGACCCGTCCACCAGTCGCGCAATGACCTCGCGAACGTCGTAGGGCTTGCGCGTGTCGGCAGGGATCACGCCGTAGATTTCCGAGGGGTCGTACAGCGGCTCGCGGGACGGCTTGGTGTCCAGCGGATGCGGCTTTTGCAGGTTCAGGCGGCCCACGGCATTGCGCGCCAGTTGCAGTGCATGCAGGTCGTTGGACGCCAGGTGATCGGCCACGCCCGACAGGCGCGTGTGCACGTCGCCGCCGCCCAGGTCTTCGCTGCTGACTTCTTCGCCCGTGGCGGCCTTCACCAGCGGCGGGCCGCCCAGGAAGATGGTGCCCTGGTTCTTCACGATGATCGATTCATCGCTCATCGCCGGCACGTAGGCGCCACCGGCCGTGCACGAACCCATTACGACTGCGATCTGCGCAATGCCCTGGGCCGACATGTTGGCCTGGTTGTAGAAGATGCGGCCGAAATGGTCGCGGTCCGGGAAGACCTCGTCCTGGCGCGGCAGATAGGCGCCACCCGAGTCCACCAGATAGACGCAGGGCAGGCGGTTCTGCTCGGCGATTTCCTGCGCGCGCAGGTGTTTTTTCACCGTCATCGGGTAGTAGGTGCCGCCCTTGACGGTCGCGTCATTGCACACGATCACGCATTCGCGGCCCGACACGCGGCCGATGCCGGCGATCACGCCCGCGCTAGGTGCCTCGTCGTCATACAGGCCCCAGGCCGCCATCGGCGAGATTTCCAGGAAGGCGCTGCCGGGGTCCAGCAGGTTGGCGATGCGGTCGCGCGGCAGCAGTTTGCCGCGTGCCGTGTGCTTGGCGCGAGCGGCTTCACCACCGCCCAGCGACACCTTGGCCAGTTGCGCATTGAGGTCGTCCACCTGGGCCTGCATGGCGCTGGCATTGGCCGTGAAGTCGGCCGAGCGGGCGTTGATCTTTGACTCGATGACGGACATATCGGACTCTGAAAAGGGGGAATCGTGGGAAGCGGCTTCGAGCGAATCTGGGCGGTGACGCCGATCACATGTCAGGACCGGATCGTCACCAGCGGCCAGATGGCCTACGCAGCCAATGCGCGCCCGATCAGCAGACGCTGAATGTCGCTGGTGCCTTCGTAGATCTGCGCCACGCGCACGTCGCGGTAGATGCGCTCGACCGGGAAGTCAGACAGATAGCCGTAGCCACCGTGGATCTGGATTGCATCCGAGCAGATCTTCTCTGCCGCTTCCGATGCGAACAGCTTGGCCATGGCCGCTTCCTTCAGGCAAGGCACACCGGCGTCGCGCAAGCGCGCCGCGTGGTGGATCAGCTGACGCGAGGCTTCCAGCTGCGTGGCCATGTCGGCCAGGCGGAACTGCACGGCCTGGTGTTCGAAAATGGTTTTGCCAAATGCCGTGCGGTCGTGCGCGTACTTCAGTGCGGCCTCGAAGGCAGCGCGCGCCATGCCGACCGATTGCGAGGCGATGCCGATGCGGCCGCCTTCCAGCCCGGCCAGCGCCATCTTGTAGCCAGCGCCTTCGGCGCCCAGCAAGTTGGCAGCGGGAATGCGGCAGTTCTCGAACACGATCTGCGCGGTGTCGGACGCATGCTGGCCCAGTTTTTCTTCGATGCGGGCAACCACATAACCCGGCGCCTTGGTCGGCACCAGGAAGGCGCTGATGCCGCGCTTGCCGGCCTCGCGGTCAGTGACGGCCAGCACGATCGCCACGTCGGCATTCTTGCCCGAAGTGATGAACTGCTTCACGCCGTCGATCACGTATTCGTCGCCATCACGGCGCGCAGTGGTGCGCAATGCGGATGCGTCCGAGCCCACGTGCGGTTCGGTCAGGCAGAACGCGCCCAGCATCTCGCCGCGTGCCAGCGGCCCCAGCCACTGTTCCTTCTGCGCCTCGTTGCCGAAGGTCTGCACGATGGAACACACCGGGCAGTTGTTCACCGAGATGATGGTCGAGGTCGCCCCGTCGCCAGCGGCGATTTCTTCGATGATGAGTGCAAGCGACACATAGTCCAGGCCCGCACCGCCATATTGTTCCGGCACCGTGATGCCGAAGCAGCCCAGTTCAGCCAGGCCGCGCAAGGCCTCGGCCGGAAAGCTGTGGTCCTTGTCCCATTGCGCAGCAAAGGGGGCGATCTGATCCGTCACATAGTTCCGGACGGCGTCCTGGACCATGCGCTGGTCCTCGGTGAGGGACA
>Ga0265798_10008470_pt1 | contig 13102 bp, 13 predicted proteins | sample P3T30metagenome_FD_192430 | JGI IMG/M metagenome (GOLD analysis project Ga0265798, IMG submission 192430) | Plant litter microbial communities from East Loma Ridge, Irvine, California - P3 T30 | ecosystem: Environmental > Terrestrial > Plant litter > Unclassified | place: USA: California...
CCCCCCAATACTCGCCTGAGATTCACAGCAGCTAATTGCTAGACAGATCTCAAACCAGAGAACCTCCTATACCTCACACGCGACGCAAACTCCTCCCTCGTACTTGCGGATTTCGGCATCGCCAAGATGCTCGACTCGAAGAGCGAAGTCTTGACCACCATGGCTGGCTCGTTCGGATATGCTGCTCCTGAGGTTATGCTAAAAAAAGGCCATGGCAAGCCCGTTGACATGTGGTCCATGGGCGTCATTACATACACACTTCTGTGCGGATACTCGCCGTTCCGGTCAGAGAACCTTGCAGACCTGATCGAGGAATGCAAGAATGGCCGCGTCATTTTTCACGAGCGATACTGGAAGGAAGTGAGCCCCGAGGCCAAGGAGTTCATCAAGAAGCTACTAGAGCCCGACCCAAACAAGCGACCCACAAGTCAAGTAAGTAGGACGACTGGTTTGCTGGCTTGGCACTAACAGGATCAGGATGCCCTCAAGCACGTGTGGCTTAGTGGAAGCACTGCCACGGACCACAACTTGGTGCCTGAGATCAAGGCATATGCGGCCAAGGCCCGTCTCAGGCGTGGTATTGAGCTCGTCAAGCTTGCGAATCGCATTGAAGCGCTAAAGATGCAAGAGGACGAGGAAGAAGCCGTTCCCGGAGAGGCGGACGTGCCGGCCAATGCTCGCGAAGCCGCAGGCGAGGCCATTACGAAACCCGCTGGAGATGCGGGTCTAGCTGCCCAGGAGAACTTGGGCACAGGAAAAGGCCCTGGACGTCTGAGCAGGATCGCCAAGGGAGCCATCTTCCGGGAGGTGGTGCTGGCCAAGGTGCGTGAGATGAAAGAGCAGGAGGCGCGAGCAGAGTTCGAGAAGCACGCATCAGAACCAAAGAAGTGATCAGTTTGGACCATGGACAATTGTCCTTGGATTCTGTACAAACCATGGAAGCGAATGGTCTCATTGTTCCCTATATACCCCTGGAAGATAGTAGCCAGGATGCCCTAGATAGAAGCCTGTTCTGGACAATATGAGGGTTTGACGTTTGTCACTGTACCCTGATGTTTGCCAGAGTCTACTGTTTGGAGAGAACAACAAGCGTGTGACTGAAATAGTGCATCTGACAATTTGCTACCAAGAGCATGTGGTAATGCTAGTTGGCCCGTGCAGAAGCTTGGCGAATCCGCAAAGCACCTAGATTGAACACTGCGGCGCGTCCACCGGGTCGACGACCGAACGCGCAATTCACTGCACCCCCGCCACACTCGCTGCCCGCATTAAGACGTCCAGGACAGGACTTGGAAAGACTACGCGATCACGATACAAGTTAAAATGGAGAGCGCGGCCAAGCGCAAGGCCGCCGGCGCTGCTGCGGTTACGGGCGACAGCGACAATCGCCCTGCGAAGCGACAGAAAGGGACGGTACGTGCAGCCTATGGTGGTGGTGGTGGTTGATGCATCGTCGGCCGTGTTTTGGAGATGCACAAAGCGTGTTGGTTGCGATGCGGGATGGTCCTTAGACCAGACAAGGAGCGCGCGACACCTGGGGGGCTCGACAAGTAGGCCATCACCCGCTGCCGGCCCCTCCTCGCTCCCGCAACACCACGCGTGCGCCGCCGGTGCAGACAGACAATGGAGGAATACCGAGAAACAAACCACGGGATGACTGCTGACAGAGAATCGCTTGCGTGCAGGTCGACACCAATGCAAAGTCCGAGACGGTAGCCTCGACGACGGCGGCGGGCATGAAGTTCCTGGACAGCTTGAAGCAGGCAAAAGACAAGACGTACGTGCCATCTCTGTCACTAGTGTGGCATTGGCAGCTTCCGGCCTTTCGAGCGAGCGAATTGTAGCAATCGGCACTGACGAGACGCAGCGGACGACCCATAGCAGTCCACTTCCTCACCCTACCAGACAAGGTGCGCTCTGCATGCCCTCCCTACACACTCTCAACTAACCATTGGATCTAGGCCGAAGTGCCCGAGTACTACGAGTATACCAAGCTGCCTATTGCCATAGACACAATCGAGGTACGCATACTGTTTCTTTGTGTCGAATGCGGAATCAACTCCATACCACACCTCACCCAGGACGGCCTCAAGCTGCTTACCTCTACAAACCTCGCCCCGACCGACTTGCCGCTTGATCGTAAACCAGCCACTGTTGCGAGACGTTGCTAACCCAATGCCTCACAGAATAAACTCAACAACGGAGAATACTCGAGCCTTGCCCAGGTCGAGAGCGACTGTAAACGTCTGGTCAACAATGCAAAAGCATACAACGACAAGAAGTCGCTTATCTACGAAGATGCCGAACGTCTGCGCAAGACGGCCTCGAACTGGATGGTCAAACACAACCCGGCATATCGAGACGGCAACTATGCTGCAACAGCTACTCCGGTTCCTGGCGAGGACAACTCGACTCCCTCAAAACCACCGCCCCGTATTGCGTCGACACCACGCACTGCAAAGCAGACGCCGGCTGGCCCAGATACGGACCGGCCCAGACGAGCGGCCGCCCTTGTGGCATCGGCTACACCAGCACCGTCAAAGCTACGACTGTCAGCATCTGCTGCACCCGAGGATGATGATGACAGCGCCGACTATACGGGCAAGACCTTCCAGCAGGCACAAGAGCAGATTGTGAGGGAGATTATAGACTATGAAGAGTAGGTCGTGTGCTTCACGCTGTACCACGCACGCGCTAACACCCTTCAGCCAAGGCCTCCAGATATTCCTCCCCTTCCAGAACCTCCCGTCGCGTAGCTTGAAGGACTATTACCAGTTGATCAAGGACCCCATGTCGCTGGCCGCCATACAGAAGAAGGTCCGTGGTGTTGTAGGGCGCGACCCCCCAACAGGACATACCCTTTTCAAAACCTGGGACGCCTTTGAGAGCAGTTTTAGTTTGATTTGGAAGAATGCCCGTATCTACAACGAAGATGGTAGTGACATCTACAATCTCTCGCTTGAGCTCGAGGTATGTATACTACTATACAACATGCTCTTCCTACACATAATGACTGGTACAGGAAATCTTCCACAAGAAACTCGAAGAAGCCAAATCCAAGGTCAACGAGCCATCGCAACCAAAGCTCAAGCTCAATATGTCCACCCCAGCACCAGCTCCGAAGCAACAGCTCAAGATTAAGCTCAAGCCGACGCCAGGCTCGGATCCTAACACACCAAGCGCACGCGATTCTGCCACCCCCGGTGTCATTGTCGACAACGATGCTCTTCTACGACAACAGCGACATGTACTTGACAGTATGGGTAGCAACCGATCTCCTGTTCCCCCCGGAAAATCCGCGACGCCCACTGCAACTGCCAACCCGTTTACCGGTCCGAGAGGTGGCGCTGCGACCATTCCACCCCTCTCCACTGGTCAAACCAGAACAGTGGGATCTCCAGCAGCAGTCAATGGTGTGAAGCAAGACGTCCAGTCTCCTTCGTTGAGTGCTGCCAGACCAGCAAGCACCGCGCCAGATGGTCAGGCTTCGCGACTTAGCGTTCCGGCACAAACCACGCTTCCTCACATGGCTCCTCCCCATACTGTCTCACGAACGACGAGTGGTAGTCCGCATCCAAATGGTGCTATGCAAAATAACTACGTCCCACCACATCAACCGACTTACTATGCTCCTCCGCCCATTGCCCGCATCGATAGCTTCAGGAAGGTGCCGCTAAAGAGTGAGTACATGCAGCTGTTTTTAGTTCTATTGCTAACCACTTGATAGGCCACCAAGAGGCCCTGATACCAAGTATCGCATTGAACACCCATCCCGCTCTCAATGCAACTCCGCCCTGGTCTGTCAAAATTCTTGCCGACAAGCAGAAGACATCGTACAGTGCTACCATGGTTGTCGCACCCAGCAACTCCTACATTCAGGTTATACCTAGGGTCCCCATTGCGCTCACAAGCCGGATGTACCGCCTTTTCGTCACCGTGAACGGTAACAAGACTCTCGAGGCCAACCGTGTCCCTGTTACCGCAGGCATCAATGGCGCGAGTCCCGGTCCCGGCTACGAAGGCGGCAAGAAGAAGGGCGAACCTCTGTTTGAGGCCAAGCTGGTTGGTGGCGTAAATCGCATCGAGGTTGAGATTGTCGCCGAAAAGGACCGCAAAGGCCAGCCCGAGAGTGGCGGCGCGAAGAAAGAGGAAGTCGAGATTGAAAAGTGTACCATCTTCCTACACCTACCGCGAACAACAGGAATCTAGGGGTCTGGAGGATGGTCGCACGACAGGTTCGAAGGAGCCTTTTTTTTTCTAAGCCCGTCGGTCATACGTTCCACTGTGTACACACTTAGGATACCGGCGTTGTTATTTGCCCAGAGCAAGCATAGGAGCATCAAGAGTTGGGAGTTTTACATGGCTTGCTTTTGTTTTATTCTTTTGCTGTTATAGTGATATACCTCAAATTGGGTGAACAGGATACAACACAGGGACGGTCAGGAAAGGGCTAAACAGGGAAAGGAAAGGGAGAGCGCGATGTTTAATTCCGCGATTTAGTGCAGTTGCTATGCTCGATCGATTTGCGAACCACAGCATTGACAGGAGGTGATTTCGAGATGAATTGATTAGTCTAATGTGCACAAGGTCTTGGGCCATGTGAAACTAGTGTGGTGTGATGTATCGCGCAAGAGAACGTCGTATCTTCTCTTTGTTCCCTCATCGGTATACGCGGCGTACTTTGATTCATAAACCCACTGATAGACGTATTACGACATCTACACGCTGCTTCTTCTTCTTCTTCTTCCCCTCCTTGTACGGTTTGTAACCTACTCTTTGTACCACCAGCTCATGCGCTCGGCCCCATCTTTTGTTCGGGACCCCCCTTCGGATAAAGAACACCCGGGCTGCATGTGCAAAAGCGGTGTGAGTGCTTCCTGCAGCACTACTAGCTTTTGGGGCCCAGCATGCCGCGTCGCTAGAGTAGAAGGGGTGCGGTATAGCGGGGTGTGAGCGAGTGGGTGGGCTAGTACAGAAGATAAATAGAAAAGCAGTGTTGTCCAAGGTCATAAAGGAGCAGATACATCTCTATGCTAAGGAGGCATTTTCTTGTACTACAACCACCCCAACCCCAACCCAACATCCTTCTTTTTCCCAATAACAACTTGATCGATCATACCTACCTACCTACTTACCAACCAATCTACCCGCAACTATGCCACAAACCCAACCCGCAAACCCAGGCATCCTCCTTGTCCACCCCCGCCTCCTCGCCCCTTCCCCTTCGTCTGCAGCTTCCTTCCTCCACTGGACTAAACTCCACTTCCGCGACATGCTCCGTCTGGACGGTGTCACTTGCACGCTGCGGTTCTCCGCCCCGGAGACAGATGCCGGATACTCGCATGCGCTGGACGGGGAGAAGATGAAAACAAAGTTGCCCGTATACTTGTACATGTGCGTGTTGAGTGATGTGGGCATAGTCAAGGAAGCGCCGTATTATGGGATTAGTAGGAAGTTGAAGTTGGATGAGGAGAAAGAGGGAGGAGACGAGCAAAAGAAGGAGGGTGAAGAGGAGGATGAAACCATGATATTCGACATTGTAGACGCGAAATTTGCTGTTTATAACAGTTTGTTCGAGGGCGCAGGTGGGACGAGTTCTTTTCCCTCGATTACGGCCATGACTACGACTACAACTACGACTACGACTGCGACTATAACGGCGGGACCGAAGCCGAAATACGTGTTGGTCTGTGTTTCTATCAACCCTGCTTCTACTTCTTCTACTACTACAGACACGTCCTCCATCCCGAAATTACTACACGACTCCCTCATTGAAAAGGTCAAGGCTGCAGTACCACCGGCTCTCACCACACAATCATGTTTGTACCACTGGGCGGGCGAGGACGCCCAGCCCGACATGCATCCGTTTATTGATATTGGGGTTAGTGGCGAGTGGATGGTGATGGTGTTATTGGGGGATGAGGAGGGGAAGACACTGAGTAGGGAGCATGTGTGTAGTTTGGTGGAGGGCTGGGTTGGTGATTGTGCGAGGGGCATTGTTGGGGCTGAGAGGGGAGGGAAAGTGGGGTTTGGGGTTTGGGAGGGGGAGGTTTTGATGGGGTAGTGGTTGAGTGGCTATATTTAAGAATGGATGTTTTGCGGAAAATAGGCTACAGATTCGATTGGTGAGATCGTGATGGTTTGTCTCGCTAAATTCGTCTCGTTTCCTTTTCCCACTCTCTGCTTTTTGGGGGTTGCGAGAGAGGTCGAAAACCGGATCAGTCCGTATTTCTTAGGAATGTTCCAGCCAGTACGCCTTCATAGTTCTCACACCTGGAAACTTCTTATACGTAACCTTTACCCTTGGATTCTTATCCCTCATCGTGTTTGTAAAATTCTCAATCGACTCCTCGAACGTACTAGCTTGGCTCCCCTGTCCAGAAAACGGCGTAGGAGTCACCCCGTCATCACCTTCCACCCACTCCAATTCATCCTCTTCGTCAGAATCAGCATCCATATACGTCTCCGGGACCCAAACGTCGAGCTTTTCAAGATTTGCAAATGCTGAAAGTTTCGGTCCGTTGCAGTAGGTGGCCCCATAGGATTCCTCCTCTTCATCGCTACGCCCTGGATCTTCCACTTCTGCCATGCCATACAAGTCCAATGGATCAACGCAAAGCTGCAGTCTGTGCACTTTGTTTCTCTTGTGCATGACTTTCCAAAACCAGTCCTCGTATCTCGCTCGACAGCTAAACGACCATGTCAGAAGAGCGTTGTAGTTTATCTCTGCAGCCTCGTCGTAGGTTTGTCGTGATACTAGAAGGATACTGGGGGTTGAATTTGTTTGTTGGGGAAGCTTTTGCGAGACCTTGATAGTAAGGGGGAGACATAGCTCCCATATCACATCACGGAGTTCCCTGGGTAGGCGCAAGACTGGAGATTCAACGGTGTTGCGGTGTGCACTGTTGTTCGCTTAGGATAAGAGGTAAGACATCATGTGGTCGATTGACTGACATGGTGATTTGTCCATCCGTCTTTGGGGTCGTGTCGAAGACGCCGTTATCTAACTTTGACAGGGGATCCTTCATTTTGATGTGGTGGCGTTCTTTATGAACACGTCGATGAGGAGACTGCGGGGTATGTGGAGGAGGGGTGGCCTCAGCTGCATGCTGCGAAGGTGAGCGGGCCTGCTTACCTAATACACACAAACTATTCCTAGTTGAGTATGAATATTTCCCAAAATAGCAAGTAAGGTGCGAACGCATATCCATAGCTTCTACGTTCGCTGGGTAGAGGCGGCCTATTTCTTGACAAATGGTAATAGGGAATTTATCGAGTGCCAAATCATCTCTCCCAGATGACGTTCAGGCTAATTGGTGGGTCAATGTTTCACATGTTGAGTTTTTGATTACGATATGTCGATGTTGTAAAAGCAAGGAAAGCAACAAGCAGGCAGTTTTTAGTATATTTGATATCAGATAAATTGACAAGGCAGTTCGCGCTGTTCTTTTGCTAGTCCAGGAAAAAACAACGTTGTTGGCTTGACACATCCACGTGGTGTGATGTACAACTGCCGCTATCATGACCAAGATTAGCTTTTGCATAGTCGCTAATGGTTTAATTCAGCCAATAAATCTGACAAAAGACAATGAACGCATGGGAAAGCCATGTCGTGGCGATTGTGGTCTGCGCTGCCTGTACGAAAGTGTTAGTGTGTGGCGCACAGCTGGCATTCGAAGGCGTCGATCGTATAGCTGAAAACCAACAGCCTTCAGGCATGCCATTCAAGGTTGCTCAGCCCAAACCAGCCCAGCAACAACCCATTCATACGCAGAATTTTCACCATTAGTCTTGTTATATGATAACAGCGTGTATTGAACTGCGACCTTGAATCGTCCGATCTGGCTCATTTCCTCTTTTTCCTTATCTATACCCATAAGAGTAAGTAGTGCGATTATTACCCCGCGAGTCGTGGGCTTGTGGAGTGTACCCTGAGATGCTATTTTGAGATCATACTACTCATCGAGTTCCAGGACGTGGGCAACAATCCCGCGATACAACTTCCCCGCGATAAAACTTGTGCATAGATCGTGAAAACGCAAACACACCCTGAACCACTGTCAGCTTCACCTACTCTTAGAGTGCACTCTTGAGAAGAACGATATCGATGCCACGATGCAGTCCTTGTGGGTGTGGGTGAGCCTATACGAGAGAAAAAAGAAATATATCTGCGCAGAACGACCGAGGTCCCAACCCTACGGAAGAAGCGAGAGCTAACCAGGTCATTGCACACTGCATTACAGTAGCAGCGGGAGCCACAGCTGAGGCTCTTCGTATTCATGCATCTAGTCGAGCCAAGCTTTCGTGGTCTGCTCAGCGGACTTGGCGGTCTGCAGGTTTATATTGGATGGGCCGCCTTGCTAGGACAGTTCTGGCGAGAGCATGCTAAGCAAATGCTGTATGTCGTGTACAGCCAGCTGTCGGTGCAGCACTTCAGCTGGACGTGAATTTTGGAACAGTAAAGATATGACATGGTAAGCAAACTGAGAACCGTTGCAGCAGTTAACAGGTAAATGAATATCAGACATGAATGTAAATTTGCTTTACCACATTCAAACGTTATGTGAATAGAAGCACTAGAAGTCTGGATACCTCAAGCCTGATGGCTTGGTGGTGCAACAGAATCGATCTAGTGTAACATAGCTCGCGTGTTTGTGTGGTCCCCGTGGGGTTATGCAGGGGTAGGGGGACGAATCGTGGCGGACGCTACCTGGCGAATATTCGGATGCTGGGACCAAAACATGCCAGTGCCAAGCATGTGTGAAGAAGACACGATAAGACTCGCCCCATTCTATTGAGAATTTTGGGACGATGGTCAGGTAGTATCCGCTATGGACCCTGCTGTCATTTTCACAGGCCATCACTGACCTCAATCTGACTCGTCTACCTATGGTTTGAACTTTCCCACATACACACACGACCAACACGGGGTCGCCCACGTGCAAAACACATACCTCGGTGCTGCCTAGTGCTGTATGTTCACCAGGCGGGGACGGAGGCAGTATTTTCGGCAAGTAAGACACCCGCAGGTTAAGTGCTGGGGAATCCGTGCGAGACAGCTGAGGACAGGTCATTAGAGAGGCGTGGTGGCTTAATGGGCCTCGCGTGATAAGCTGAGGGGTCTTCATGCCAAGGACAGCGGGCGCTAAAGTAGCGTCGATCCTTCGCTACCAAAATCTAGACCTCCGCCATCCGCAGCTTCCACCATCTCCTTTCGCCAACAGCAACAGCATTCCTAAACCCGGCAGGACGGCGAGCACCCGTCACTACTGCCCCAGACCTAATACTGCTATTCTTGTCCGAAGAAAAGCCCGAAGAAGCCTTCACCTTGACCGGACATTACCTAGCCTGCCAAGCATACACTGCCTGGGCCTGTACAACTCACGCAAGCTGGAAACTATGTGTGGCTCTAGTAGGCCGGGAATGCCATAGCCTTGCTGACAGGTGGTACCCAGGGGTGTTGTTCACTCGTGTTTTTTTCAAGCGAGGTCAGACTCCGATGCGCGAAACCTTGTCGACCTTCCACAGTACGCCTTAACCTAGCCCCTTTCGTCCATCTTGCCATTCTTGACCGGATTCAGTGTCTCAGAACAGTCTAATCAGTCACCTCTTTTAGGTTTAGCATATTTTTCTCTTCCGCAAGCACACTACAATTCGAGAGCCATTCTCCAAACTGAGGGCTCAGAAGAACTCTAGCTCTTAGCGTAGATGAAGCTTACAGGGTCAACTCGCGTCTATCCTATGCTTAATACCTATACGAATAACACTACGCTTCGAACTTGACCTGTGACAACCAGGCGGTCTATTATTGTTCGCCAATGTGGCCTAGTCGTCCTTGCCCACACCAAAATTTCACCAGTCTTTAGCCCTCTGGCCCTTGCTCACACCTAAGCCTCCTAAGCTCTGGCTAGGCATGGCTTCCATCTCCTTGGCAGCCCCGTAAAGCGTCTTGGGGGCGCTGTAAGAACGGCGAGATTACGGATCTAAACGATGATAGTGGAGACACCAGGTGATGATAGCCAGGACTTGGGCTTCTGGGCGCCGACCTGGAGCACATGTGGCTGCTCGCTTGACGATAATAGGGATGGTGAAATGTTTTGGATGGCTCGAGAACTCCAGATATGGCATATTCAAGACCTTGAGGCACCCATCTCCGGTGGTCAGTAGAAATATATAAGCCTTGCAATGTGCTCATGTCAATTGTAGTATCAGCTCAAAATTTCTCATACTTGCTCGTCTTCTAGTCTTCTAACTACCTAAGATGAAGAACTACCTTTCCGTTGGGGTTGCAGCCATCTTGGCATCACAAGCATTTGCTGGCGATGATGCGTGGTTGAGTCCCGTGTACAAGCAGATCTTTCAAAATTCGCTTCCCATCCCTCAAAACAAGGACAAATTATACACCTACACAAACGCGACTACCGGCAATGAGATCGACTATTACGAAGTCGATGTCAAACCCTACACTCAACAAGTATACCCTGGATTGAAGCCAGCGAGACTTGTTGGCTATGATGGAACATCGCCAGGACCTACCTTCCGAATGACAAGAGGTAGGGAGGCCGTCGTGCGATTCAAGAATCACGGCGATAAAGACCTCTCCGTACATCTCCATGGGTCATTCAGCCGAGCACCCTTCGATGGCTGGGCCGAGGACACTACCAAGTATGGCCAATACAAGGATTACTGTAAGCAACAATCTTTACAGATGAAACAGAACAAGATGCTAACTCGCTCTGCAGACTACCCCAATAAGCAATCTGGGCGAACACTATGGTATCATGACCATGCTATCCACCATACGGCAGAGAATGCCTACTTCGGACAGGCCGGCTTCTATATTCTCAGGGATCCTGCAGAGGACGCTTTGGAGCTTCCTTCTGGTGATTACGATGTACCTCTTGCATTGGCTTCAAAGCAGTACAATGCGGACGGTACACTTTTTGACCCCAAAGATGAGACAGACTCGCTTTGGGGAGATGTTATCCACGTCAACGGCCAGCCGTGGCCCTACATGAAAGTGGAGCCCCGCAAGTACCGCTTTAGAATCCTGAACACTGCTATCAGCCGCGCATTCAAACTCACGCTTGAAGATGATTCAAGCAAGAAGCTCACTTTTAACGTCATTGGTGCCGATACGGGACTCATGACCAAGCCAGTGCCAAGCGACAATCTCGAGATCTCGATGGCTGAGCGTTGGGAGATCGTTGTAGACTTTAGCGGTTACGCCGGAAAGAATGTAACGATGAAGAACGCACGCGATGTCCAAGCAGACGAGGACTACAACAGCACCAACAAAGTCATGCGATTTGTCGTCGGCAAAACCGTCTCCAGCCAAGCAGGAAACAAAGCGCTCCCAACCACTCTGCGCACTGTACCTTTCCCACCAAAGAAGTCTGGCATTGATAAGAGCTTCAAATTTGAGAGGAAGAATGGTCAATGGACGGTCAACGGTGTCACCTTTGCCGATGTCAACAACCGCATCCTCGCTAAGCCCCAGCGTGGCGCAGTCGAAGTCTGGGAGCTCGAAAACTCATCCGGTGGCTGGAGCCACCCGGTCCACATCCATCTAGTCGACTTCCAGATCCTCACCCGTACTGGTGGCAAGCGAGGTGTCCTACCTTACGAGAAGGAAGCACTGAAGGATGTCGTCCTGCTCGGCCAGAACGAGAAAGTCACAGTCATTGCGCGCTACGCCCCTTACGACGGCGTCTACATGTTCCATTGCCACAACCTGATCCACGAAGACCATGACATGATGGCTGCCTTCAACATCACCAGCCTCGCCGATTGGGGTTATCCAGAGACCACCAGGTTTCTCGATCCCATGGAGCAGAAGTACCGCTCCAAAGATATCAATGACAACGACAATAAGAAGGAGACTATCCTCACCAAGCTGGCTGAATTTGAGGCAATGGAAGCCTATGCTGATCCTACCAAGATGGAGGATTCTCTTGTGCAATACTGGAATAAAAAGGGAGGAAAGGGAAGCAGCGCACAGGCTGTTACTCGCCGATCTGCCAAAACAACGACGTCCATCAGGAGGAAGAAGTACACATAAACAAAAGGAAAAGGTAACACTGTAATTACTAGAGTATCCCTGTTTCCTAGTACAAAACTTGGTTTAGGCGTTTTGGGGGTTCGGCTGGTAGATATTATGACGACACGAACACTTTTTCAATCTAATAATACGATTCCATTTACTTAACAGATCACGAACTCATAGTAGCTTCCAGCTCATGATATATGTAATAGTTCACTTTGAACTTGCTCGTAGCTTCGTGCTGGTAGATGACCATGCATGGGGGCCAATACAGCGTCCACCCTTATTGCAAGGGTGCCAATAGCAATAGCAAGAGATGATAGATGGAGAATTATCGCAAGGATGATGAAGCAGCAACGTGACGCAAGGTTGCTTTCCCGTATACTAACTGTCAAGCGAAAGCTATGTATGTCATCCATTCAGCTAATAGACAGACTCAATATGGACTGAAAATTTGCTACTCTTTCTACAAATGTCATGGTACAGAGTGTTAGAAGCCTATAGTAGCAATATATAGGTCGAGCGTTTGCATTCAACTGAGTATAAGATGCTGGGATAGCGCCTTAACTGCTTACTTATTATTGCTGTTACTACAATACTGCGTTGTGAAAATCTGCTGTTAAGCATCGATATCACTTGTAAAACAACAATACTGCTGTTACAACGATACTATATTGTGAAAATCTGCTGTTAAGCATCAATATCACTTACAAATTTATGGCCCCTCATAGCACTGTGTCAAGTTATGGATAATGCGGAGCACAATAGCCTTAAAAAGGCGCTCGAACCTATTAGAGATACGCCACCGCAAGGTGCGTGCCCTTCATTTCTAGTATACAAGATCCATGACGCATTTGTCAAACTGCTGTCCGCTGATTATATGAATGATCGCTTACCACAAAGAGCCGCCAGGGTACGGTGGGGACCCAATGGAAGGGTTGGCTCAAACCCTCGCCTGTGATATCTAGGCGCGTCTTTCAAGAGACGGATTAGGGGGGTTTTTGAGGCCTTTTCTGTGGTAAGGATAATATTTTCCAGTCCTGGTTTGTTTTATGCGTA
>Ga0265798_10008473_pt1 | contig 13100 bp, 13 predicted proteins | sample P3T30metagenome_FD_192430 | JGI IMG/M metagenome (GOLD analysis project Ga0265798, IMG submission 192430) | Plant litter microbial communities from East Loma Ridge, Irvine, California - P3 T30 | ecosystem: Environmental > Terrestrial > Plant litter > Unclassified | place: USA: California...
GGGAATGTATACAGACGTCGATTGAATACGATCATTTGGCATTCTTAGAAGCTGTCTCTCAGGTTGGACATTGTAGGGATAGCGACTACAATAGTGCCTGGCATACCTGTGCCGCGGTCAAGAAGGCTGGGAAGTCTTGCAAGAAAACGACCCATTAACAAATATTAAAGTTTTCAATCATAAGCTCATGAACGATATCATGTTTTACTCCAAGCGCCGACGCGTCGCACAGGGAATGAGCATGTCATACGTTTGCCGTCATTCTATAAGTGGACAAGAAACATTTGCAATTTGAATGCCAACGGAAAAGTGAGTGAATGCCGGCAACGTACGAATGAAGGCGTTTGAAGTAAGTAATGGTAACCGTGTCATAGACATGTGGATCATGCGGAAGACACGTGGTTGCTAGCGTGCATTAGTCACATTATAAATTCAACGTCAAGTCTCGCGCAACTTCCACAAGACTATAGGTATCTCTTTCTCCTCCTCAAGATTAGAATCGCAATCTGACTTTACTCGGTCCCGAGAGATCAGGTTCAAGGATGTCTCTGGTTCTACACCTGCCATACACTTTCCCGCAGCCTCTTAGCGAGCCGAGTTTTGCAGCTATATCGAGCAGATGAGTAGATGGAGATCTGTCGACCTACGCCGCACTTCCCATGATCTAATTTTACAATGTTTGCGCTAGTATTGACGTAGAGAAAGCCATGACAAGGCGATCGCACCAAAGCCAGCATATGGGAGTGCAGAGGTAGTTCTCACGCTTACATCTTTCCCTACAGCCATTTCAGAGATGCTCAATTCTCTTTGCTACATTTTCTGACTCCTAAAACCTCTCAGACGATAGAGGCATACAATGTAATGCCCAATTCTAGATATCAGTCACTTCTTCAGCGTCATCTCTTTGGCTCTTCTTGAGCTTCCGCACCTCCGTTTCGTTTCAAATATGTCACTTCACAGTCTACTTTTGATATTACAATACCTGCAATACGGTACATCCTTAGAGATAGATCTCGCTACGTCATTTCTATTTTAACTGTAAGTGATTAGGTGATGCGCCGAGAATGTGCACTTGTGTATCGGCACCAGTGAAAGCAGTCTCGACACGATAGCGATAGAGCAATCATGCTAGTTTTCGATGGCGTGATTTTCTCTGTCGTCAGAACAGCAAGGAGCAGCCTAGCACTCACCTCCGTGAATCTCCTCCCCCGCCCGCAGAGCGGCGGTGCACGGGCCCATGATCTGGCGCATGATGCACATTGTCTTCTAGGAGAAGCTTCTCTCTATCTCCCAATCGGGATTTGGTACTACGTATCTGATATATAAAATCCCGCAATGGTACCCCGACTTCAGTTGTCCGCAGTCTCTCGTTTACCTTTCGCCAACAGTATCAACTGTATCCGCTTTATCAACTTTATCAACTGTATCAACTGTACCTTCAACTGTATCAACACAATGAGCTTCTTCGATCCTCACTTCGGTCTTCCACTACCGGAGGATGTCCAGAGTGCAGACAGCGGTATATTCGACCCCATTTGGTATCAGCCGGGTGCTCCTCTGAGCTTGGGTAATACCCTAGGACCCGTCGCTGCCTCCGCCCTCGAACCTGTCGCTACCCCCACTCTCGGCAGCAGTACGTATAGAAACCCACTCTAGTAATTTGTATAGACGACTAAAGTCTGTTAGACGCAAGTAAGAAGAGCATGATTATAAAGATCTGCATCCCCCCCGCGGCGCTCGCAGCAGCGACCATCCATCGTAAAACCATCAAGGACAAAGAAACGCGGGCCAGGATCATAATTGCCAGGCAGAAGAGTGAGGAGACAGTAGCGAATACGATGGGCTCTGATGTCCGAATCATCAAAACGCCCACTGGCTACATCATTGGAGGCGTATTTTGGAGCGCGCCTGCATATGATGCCACCATACCCACATCACCAGCTGAGATCAGCGTATACGTCGATGCACTTGTCATGGCAATATCGAACAACAGAGGCTGCCGCGAGCAAGACGGTAGACGACAGTTTCTGAATCGCTGGGCCACTGAATCCTCCTTCTATTCCGTATATGAGATTGAGGCTGCTGCCCGTGACCTTGTCGTAAGTCAAACATGCACATCGCGCTTGAGTCATCTGACAGCAGCCTAGCTCGCTATGAAGGACATCCACGAGAACGGCTGGACCAAGGCCATCTACGACAGAGATGAGCGCGAGACGTACCAGCTGACAATGTTCTACACATTTGAAGATCGCTTTAATGCACTTCAAGAGCTCCTTATGGTATGTATCAGCGATAGCGTGTTGTATTATCATTTTTTGTATTGCGATAGATTTTCTGCTCGTAAACACTTGTCTTGGGACAACTGTATTCACATCCACAGTACTCAAAGACCACCTGCAAAGATGTCATGAAGGGGACAAAGTTCCACGCCATCATCGGAAACCCGCGGGTGCTGATCAAGCGCACCGCAATGAACGTCAACTCAAACAGCTTGAAAGCTGTGCGAATCGCCAAGGGCATGGAGGTGCTGAAGCAGCAGCAGGAGGAGTCGGCTGCTAAGAAGAGGAAATCTATTGCCGACGAGGAGCGGGAGGAAGATGAGGAGCGGGGGGCCGGTGAATCACCTCCGGAGAAGCGGGCAAGGAAAAGCCGTTCCAGCTAGGCCTTGCTGTGTTGTTTTCGCACATTGTTCAGCGTTCCATACCCTTTTGGGATATAGCTCGTAGCGTTTCTTTGAGTTTCTTGGCGCGAACTTGGGGTGCAGTGCGATGTCTGGTTGGGTGCAGAAGCATCTTGGGTTTGGATAAGTAGAGTATGTACACCTGTCACGGATGAGACACGAAATAAGAATACATCACGGCCACCCTCTAGTTTGTTGTCACATAATGTCGTGATGGAAGAAAATATCCGAGTAACTGACTGAGCAGCAATTGTAATCCATGCACGGCAGGCTATCAAATAAATAAAGGGCAAATATATACACAAAAAGAACCTCTCACTCTCCTGTCCCAAACCCCTAAGCACTACTCTCTCCGCACCCTGACTCCGAGCCAAATCTACATCTAGCAAGTCTTGATAGCTGAAGCGGTGTACTTGCAGTTGTTGGAAGGGCCCTTGGAGACGGACTGGGGCTCGTTGCCGGGGGTGGTACCCTTGAACTCCTCGCAGATGGTCTTGACGGAGGTGGCGCAGGTGTTGCTGATGGTGGAGGAATCTCCGAAGTTGGGGTTGATACCAGTCAGGACCTTGCCGTTGTAGGCCTTGACATTCTTGACAACGACGGAGCGCGCGACGCTGTTCTTGCAGTTACCGCAAGCGCGGTAGAGCTTGCCGAAGTCGATGACGGCTATCAAAAGGTTAGTAGTTGTTATGATGGGTATAGCGGATGGAATAGTGCTTACTGAAACCGTCAATGGTGACGGTACCCTGTCCGTTGTGCTGGACGACCTTGTCCGAAGCGGCCTGAGCACCTCCTCCCTTGACCATGGCGTTGCCGTTACCCTTAATGGTAAGGGCATCCTCGCAGACATCGACCCACCAAACGTTCTCGATGGTGCAAGCTCCCTCACAGTGGATACCCTCGATCTGGTCCTTGCCAATGATGGCGTTCTTGAGGGTACCGCCGTTCTTGATAATGAAAACGGCGTCGGAGTCACCGCCCTCAGCCTGGCCTGTGCACGACACACCACGGCCGTAGGTCTACATGCCACCATCGAAAGTTCCGCTGACCTGGGAGGGTGCCTTGAAGGTAACAGAGCCCTTGGATGCAGGGACGGGGAGAGTGGCGCGCTTGGTAAGGGAGAAGATCTCGTTGGGAGCGGGGGCAGCAGGGCCAGCGGCGGCGAAGCCAGTGATGGCAGCAATGACGGCAAGAGAGAACTGCATTGTGATGGTTGGTTGGTTTTGTTGGGACGGTCGAAGGTCGAAAGAGTATTTGTTGGAGAAAGTATGTATAAGAAGGTAAGTTACTGGAAAAGTAGTGAATGTGGGATGCTTCAAGCAAACTAAGGACTGTAGAATGTGATGGTGGATACGATTCGATGCATAGGCTGCCTGAGGTACTTATAACCTGATCATTCGACCTATTTCTGTTACCCCACTGTTTCTTCGTTCGAGAATGGGCCATGTGCATGGGTCGATGTGTTCCCCGGAAAATGTGGACCGGGTTCAGAGTATCATGCATTCGTGGACAAGATCACGATACAATACTAGTATGGAAACGTTCTCGACATCCCATTGGACACTCAAGTCCTGAGATTGTTCCTGGCCTGCAAGGTGTGCGTATGTGATGAACATTTGGCCGAAAGTAGATTATCACACCGGCACTATCAGGCGGGAAGATGCCAAGCTTCACCCTGAAACCGCGCGAATATCCACATCAATGCTACCAAGCTCATGTGCCAAGATCAGTAGAAATTTCCGCCTTTTAGTTAGAATGTCTGGCCAGTGTGATAATTTTCCAGAAGCCATGCCAAGTAACAAATACGAGTCATGCTGCGGGGCGGGCCTTGCGCTAAAACTTCTGATTGATGAGGTTGTTTCAACAGGCTGCTATTTTGCGACCTGTCATCGCAGCATCCTCAGATACAAGCTCTGAAGCGACTTGGCATACTTGATCTCGCGGAAGAATGTTCCCCGCTCCTACACACTGTTCAGCAACCTTGTATGTGAGATGAAATCGGGGTGGAATAAATCCAGCAGTAGGACACGGCTCTTGTATGTGGCCTTGAAAGCCATCGACTTAACTATCACCCGACCGAATGCGAATGTAGTGTGCTAGTACCCACAGCCATATCATAGTTGGGTAAAAGCAATGTTATTCCTCTGATAGCGAAATCTTCTCATCTGCGACGGCACTACGCTGGAATATCGCGTTCAGAAGGTCCGACAAGGGATGGCTGGCCCCGCACGTGGAGATTGATATCTACAAAGTGTTCAGTGGTGATCTAGCAGGGAGGGGTGATCCCAATCAATCATCCACACAAGTGTCCAAAGGAGCTTGTACTGCTGTGTGGCGATGACGCATCATGTTAGCAGGGGGTTGAAGCAGACGGTTCCGAGGTACCTGCGACGCAGGTGCAATTACCATGTTCCCCTGCGTTTTACCTATTCAGGACAAAATGTGGGGTCGGTCAGCACCAACTTCTTTTTCCTCGAGCAGAACAAGCAATATGACTGAATGAAACCCGCCCTTGAACGCTTCAGATAACAACTAGCTTCGTAACAATCCCGGCCGATCCGGGATATCGCCAAGGTGTGACTAGTGCCCACGATTTTTTTTTCGCATGCCGTTTCATCGTCTGCGAAATCAAAGACCCAGGATTTAAGATGAAATGCATACTGCGCCAACCATGCGACTTGATAGCCAGCACGTGATAGCCAAGCAATCACTTGGTTCAATCTAGACCGCCTACTCTTTAATGGAATATCCCTCAAATTTGATACACCTTCCCTTCCTAACCCCCAACTATTCACCCGATATTCATCTACCATCCCCTACTCTTAGAGCTTACCATCGCAAGCGTATCTATCTTAGTTCCTTTTGCATTCATCCTAATTAGCCTGGTATTCAACCTAGCTCTCGTAGCCTCCCTCAATCTCTCAATTCCATCAAGCATATGCTGCTTCGAGGCATCCTCGATCGAAAGAATCTCCTACTCGCGGCCTAACTCGGCACGACTAGATTAAGAATTACAGACAGTTACGCTCCCGAAGGACGGTAACGATATCCATCATACTCTGAGCGTACGTCTAGCGCACACGGTGAATGAAGAACATTACTTCCACAAGAACGAGTAAACTGTGAATGCTTGTTATCGGTCAATTAGCGGGATAATGCACATTTCTGCACCTCGAACACGCAAGCGCTTACGGTTTTGACACTCATATGGGCAGTTGTTACGGAACACCGTGTACCATTTGTCTAGCTATCTTTTTCCTGGCCCGTGGCGAGTGAGCTGATTCTCATCACTTGGCAGCTTCAGAAACGATAGCTATCCTTGTCGTACCAGCCAAATTGAAGAACTATCGCTCCCTTGCTCTGCCGAATAGCACCATGGAGCTTTTTTTTAATCAACCTCTTCTCAGAGTTTAGACCTTTCGGGCGCCGATACCACATGACGGCAGTTTGAGGATTTTCAATTACGAATGTAGACGGTGAAGGAGGTGATGAAGGCTCAACTAAGCAGCTAATACTAGATTCATTTGGCTACCTAGCATGATCTAACAAACCTTCTGTTCAACGCCGTACCAGAATGCGAACCTCTTAATACTGGTCAGCTCATGCAAAACGGTGCTAGAGAAGGCTCTCCTTGCAGCGACGATGGGATGTGCATGTTTGTGAACACAGGAAATCAGTAGAATCAGGACATGGCAGTCAAGTCATGCGATTCGAAGTAAGATGGGCCGTGTCGTTGAACTTGATGGGCAGAATGAAAGCTATCTACCTTCTTGCTCAGCCCCAGAGAGCGCTCTCCCTTTCTGGCACAGTGCCTTAATAGAGTGAAAACTCCTTCGCGACGGTCAGATGGTTTAGATTAGCCCTAGAAAATCCTATTTTCCTTCTGGTTCAACCCCAAAGATATCCCTCCTCCTACGCGCTCAACCACAGGAGCGCTCTCTCCTTCAGGCTCAGCGCCGTGATAAAATAGAAACTCTATCATAATACAACTCGTCAGTATCAGCTCTAGTCCTGCGACGGCAGCCCATTCCCACCTCTCACAATATGAATGAATTGCTCAAGTGTAGCAGGCATAACCCTTTCTGTGCATAAGTTGATAGATCTCTACTTGGCAAAAGCACAATCCAGCATAGCTCTACTCAATCAGCAAGATCATCTCCCACTACCAACGAAATCCCCCAGACGTCTCTATCGTATCGACTCGCACGCTTTCGCGCTTGTACATCCATGTCAAAAAGCCCGTAGCTCTTACGCATATCAAAAGTACCGTAGGTATACTCCAAACTTTATTCCATGAGCCATAGTTTACAACAGGCAGCCTATACATTTTGTCAGCCTTCTTCTTGTCGGCGGCGCCATTGTGCTTGCTGCGCCGGGACAGTCACTCGACCCCGTAAAATCCAATGCCCGCCAGGCGGACACTTGATATCTATTTGTAAAGTGGAAGTTCGATAGACTATATACCAACGCAGAAATCCAAGCACTTGCCTCAAAATCCTCCAGCATCGTCATCCCACACCCCGGTGTCAATCCTACCACCGACGATGGCGACCTTGGCTCTCCCAATTCTCAAAGGAAATGACTGAAGGATGCCTTGTGGAAAATTTTCTGTCCAAGTGACGAGACTCAGCATACTGGTCATGTTCTCCAGATTGATGGAGCCGCGTAAAAAAAATGTTGAGGTCAGTGTCAGGGGGGTGCAGTTGGATTTGGTTGACGTCAGTCCGCCTCAAGACGGCTCACTGTCGCTGTCGATTACCACGGTTCAACTTGCTTATCGAGAGTAAGAGTACATTCATTCGTCACATTCGTGTAGGCTCATTCGCCCGTTAATTGTCTTTTGCTAATAACCACAACACGCAACCTGGAAACTTCCTATCAGCTTATAGAAATTTTATACGGTCTTTCACGAGTGAACTTCCATTAATCTAGATTTGACCCCCGTCTACTCTTCTATTCAACCCATATTCATCCCTCTAATCTCTTTGATGTCGCTACTTGTTTCCACGTTTTTGTCGCTACCTAGCCTATGCTTTCCTTCCATCCAACATCCGTTAATATCTCGAAAGTCAGCAACCAACATGAGCCAAGAACACACATAGTTGGTGGAAAATAAGCTCCAAGTGGCCATGCTATCTTCAGATCCCCATCCCGGCGTAGATCATGGCAGCCAATTCGCCCTTCTCGTCTTAGAAATTCCGGGCCTTTCGGTCGATTCTCAGTACGCGTCACCCAGGAAATCGTAGGTTGGCGTCTGCGGCAATTCGTCGGTAATTTCGACAATCTACAGCAGTCAGATCGGCAATTTAGTGCTGAGCATGGATGGACGACAGCGGAAAAGAAACACAAGCTGGAAGAGGGTGTGTTCTAGCAAGAACTTTACAGCTGGTATAACCTACCTTATTTTCTGAGTCCTGGTCCAAGGTATATGGCCCTCCAGTCGGAGGTAGATATTGCGGACATATACTAAACTCTATGGCGCCTTGATCCGCTAATCGCCTCTTGACCAACAGCGCATCTGACAGCACTTTTGCTTGGTTGATGCCAAACTCTCTCTCGATCCGTGTCATGCAGTTGTACACAAAGTCCTGGCTCTCCGGTGAAGCTATCTGCATAGTTGCAGCGACATAGAGCGCCCAGACAGTGGAATAACCGCCTGCAACACGGATGATGGGCAGTCGACCCTCGCTCGATCCGCTCCCAACAAGACCTCGAAAGATACCGATTGATTCACTGCGGAAGTTTTGATCAAGGGATTTGAGGGCGGTTGTGTAGCCTGCCGTTGAGGTTCCAGATGTCGATGTAGAGGGTGGTACGGACTCCCTAGACGCAGGCATATGTACGGGCATATCAGTCGTGCAGTCCATTGTTGAATTTGGTACAACACCGGAAACGTCGTGCAAGAACTGCGGCATACTTGCTATTATATCAGACTGTATCTTAGATAATGTACGAGTGCTAATCTCTAGCTGCTCATGATACTTTCTGCCGGTGAGCGTGGGTGGAGTGGCTGCGAAGCCTGCCAGGATACTGTTTCGAATGATGTCGTGGAAGTAGATTCTGTTATACCGCACCCAGTTCCAAGTCTGGGATGCCGCAGCGGTCGGATAAATATGGTAGAAGTCTTCAAAAATGTCTTTCCGCTTTGCGCAATGGACCACATTGTACTTCCATTCTGGTCCTTGATCTCTGAATATGTTGACTGCAATGTTATCCAGCTCAAGCGCCGACTCTATTATCTCCATCAAGGAGAATGTTTCTTTGCCCAGTATCCGAGCTCGCAGGTCGATGGTCTTGATGTGAAGAAAGAAGAAGCGATTCCTAGGGTCGTCTCCATCTACATGCTTTATCACTTCATTATTAAGACGATGAACAAAGCGAGGGATGGGTATTCCTTTCCCCATACAGTTCATGGTAAGCAAACCAACTGCATGAAGATACATCCTGATGCCGGCTGGCGTTTTGAATTGCTCCATGCCCCGCAATCTGATGAGGGAGGCGGCACCCTCGACATGATTGCTCCAGCCATCCAAAGAACTGTCGTTGAATGTCGCTTCGAACATACCGAGAAGATTCACAGAGGTTAGGGTGCTGTCAGATTTGACGTCACTAGGACACGAGAGCGCCTTGTTGATCATTTTGATGGCATTCAAGTACCATCGTATGGCCTCGCATTTGAGTCCTGAATCCATATGTAGGTTTGCGACTCCAGCGATACCCAGGGCTGTCATGGATGTGGCGACAAGCGGATGAAACCCTTGTGTAGAGAGGTGTTTTTGGAAGACATCGGATTGCACTGGGGGTTGATCTATGCCCGTGCAGTAGTAGGACATGAAGAAGGATAATCCCTGGTCAATGAGTGTCGCCGTCATCCCTATTTGTGGAGCCTGGCTGGCCATGATCTGTAGATACGCTTCTCGCGGATCGCGTGCATCTCGTACATCTCGAGCTGTAACTGCCTTTGCTTTGGATCGCTTTGCCTTTGCTTGAACATGTGCTGTCTCGTCGTGGAAGAAAGCGTCCACGTTTCTATCGTACCCTGGGCATTGATATCTTCTGTCGGCACACTTGATGCAGCCGCCGGGACGTTCATCACACTGGGAGGGTTTGTCAGCATGTTTGGTTATGATAGCCATACTAGAGATCTTGTGTGTACCCTTACTGCGACTATCAAATGTGTGTACAGACTTGGGTCTCAGAGATGTCCAAGTTAGGAAGTAATTAGTCACCGGCCGCAGTAAGTCGGTGTCCTCTACGCGATGTACCAATATGCACTAAAGGAAAGCCACGCCAAGTCGCATAACACACTTGTAGGAAATGGTGATTACCACTTACTTTGATCTTCCGTTCGCGACATTTCCTGCAACCCATCGAAGGTCGCCCTCGATACACCATGTTGATGAATGTTTGGGTGTTTTGCGATAAAGGGGGAAAAGGATCTTCTACGAAGTCGCAGCTTGTGGCCGGAATGTGCTTGATCGTGCACTGTGGTCGTATCCGCGATGTTTGATTCTTGACACAAGGGTGAAAAATTGTGTCCTTCGATCAAGAAGCCTCGTCAAAACTGAACGCGATGGACAACCGATGCAATCTGCAAATCATCGCAACGTGATTGAGGCATGCTATCTCGGATAGGCGCCGCTTTGTGGCTGAGTAAAACAGGCCGTCAGCGAAGCGAATATGACCGAGAGAACCTGGCGTTCCGAGGATGCGGGACAGCAAATTGGGGGGCCTAAAGTAAGCTCACCACAGGGAGTGGTTGGTTGAGGCAACTCCAAAGTACACAGGATTCCATACGGTGACGAAGCGATCCGCTATCGCGCTGTCGAGCTGGCTGAGTGAGTTGTAGTTGCGTACGCTGCTTAGATAAGCAGACTAACCCATATTGTAGACCGTGAACGCGGCTATCAGCAGCCCCGCCTAAGGTGACCCAACACGAGGCTGTGCATTTAGAGACAAGAAATTTGAATTTGATTCACAGCAGTTTTCCATACTTCAATAATGATTGACATAAGAAAGCTAATTGAAGATTACGTCATCAAGCAACTGAATCATCAGGCGTTGTGGCGGGTAAGCAGCATCCGATGTCCAAAACACTAATATCTTATTAACAATTCTCGCAGAGTGGTTATCGCGCAAGACTAGAAATCTTGTTCCTTCGGGAGCGTCAGTTCGAATCTGGCCAACGTCGTCTTTTTTTTGCCGAGATCATTCCCCCAGAGCATAGAAAAGCAATAGAAGGCAGCTATTGCAAGAGCCGCTGGTAAACGAATGGAACTATACTTTTTAGATGAAGAGTAGGTTTGGAACGTAATTTTCAGTAACTCCTTTTCAGCCCATACACATATTGTCCATAGCCACCCTATCAATGTTTAAACACACAAGGACTCTCCTACCAATATGCCTACCCCCCTTGTTTATTCCACACTCTCCTTTTCCCCCACTAGAACCCTCACCTCATCTCAACCCTCTCCCCCTCATCCTGTCCATCACAAACACCCTTGTGACAATACTTACCACAGCCCCTCTGCCACGTCCACCTCTTCTTTGCTGGCTCTGCAGCCGCGCCTTTACTCTCTCCTTCACATGACCAAACCCCATTTCCGCATTCAAAGATACATGTGCAGTATTCCTTGCCATCAGGTTGTAGTGTGCACAAAGAGCGGTCGCGAGTTTGGTGTGCATACCAGGATCCCAGGGTTGAAATGGGTATTTCTGTTGAGCGGTAGGGGGTTAGAGGGGATGGAGGCTGGGGAGGGGGGGCGGAAGACATCAATGAAACAATGAATAGATAGATGGACAAACAAAGGGGAGCTAGGGAGGGAGATGGAAGGGAAAAAAGACATGCCTTGTTTTTCCATGAGTTCCCAACCACAATGTCCAGCCTTGGTGTCGCATTCCGCTTCCAAGGTCGGCGTCAACGTCGCAAGAGCGAATGCTCGCAGTGGGAGTAGTAGTGTCATGAGCACGGCTACAGCCGTGGTAGTTTGGAGTCGATATGCCATCCCGGAAGGCAGCAACTTGAGCAAGGCGATTAGGTAGATTTGGTCTTCGATAGTTACACTTCTTGAGGAAAGGTTCAACGGTTGAGTAATTTGTATGTAACTACTTTTGCACAAAAAAGTAACTTGAACTTTTTGATAAGAAGAAGCAAAGTGCGGTTACACGGTTACACGGGTGACGGATTATACGCACACGTGGCTAGCTGCACACCGTGCCACAGGTGCAGCGGCGGTGTGAATCCTTGGCCGCGATTTAAGTTCGTGGGTCGACGGTATGTATGCACGTCACAGTCGGCGATCATGAGGTGCGAGCTCAACATTGAAGTGGAATTGGACAATTGGGAATTCAGTTTGATGAGAAATTCGTGTATTCGTAAGCATCGGTATCTGATTGGAGAAAACGATAACCGAGAAACGCCTCGCTATGCAAAATGGGTATCAGAAGCCGCTGCTGGCCAGGGTTATAAAATAAGAAAAACGCCGTAATGAAACACAAGGTTATGTTCAGACCCAAGCCAAACTCCAGAGCGCAGGCATGTTAGGCCACCTTTCCTGCCAAGTAGCGAGGAGCTCAGGGACACGCTCGTCAAAGCCAGAGCGAGCGGCACCTCCACCGGACTGCCATCCGCTCTCGCCATGTATCTCTCGCTCTTTAGCGGCAGCTTCGTTCAAGGTGAGCGCGAGGTCAAGGATGGCTTTACCGCCGACAAGAGCCTCCTCATGATTATCCTTAATGTCGACATTGAAGACATGAACGGGTCGGTTGAGCTTTCCGCCCTTGTTGTGTAGATCTTCCAAGACGGCATCGAAGCAGCGCTCCTCACATGTGATGACAACATCAACTACGCCAGACTCTGTACCTTGCGAGCCTTTGTCTTCGGCGTGGTCGAGACGCGGTTTGCCCGGGACCCAATCTTGAAAGCGTTCGGGGTAGCCCTTGATGTTCAAGTTGCGACCAAGCATGTTCAACAAGCCGTTGTGGGTATACAAGGCAGCGTTCTGCTCAGAGAGTTCATCATGAATGGCGCGGTAGGTGGTGCTGTTGAAGTTGTAGACATTAGGCTGTGTGATAGTCGGGCCGGGCAGGCGCACAAGTGAGCCAGTGCCGAAGCTGATGGTCGGGAGGTGGGCCGAGGCAAGCTGGAGATGGGCTTCCATAGATCTTTTCAGAATCAGCGTATGTCGGCATCGAGTAGGTCTCATTACAAACCTGTTTTGATTACTCGCGCACACAGTGCAGAACTTGAGCTTGAAGCTGTCATCAGGCACCATGTTCTGCTTGGCATGCGCGTCGCTGGCACTGTCCACGGCCATGGACTGGGGGTCTGCTGGGGGCGGAGGCGGTGGGGGAGGTGCCGGCTGCTGTTGTCGTCCGCGGAGGCGTGGGTCGGCGGTCGACATGGTGACGGGGGAGAAGG
>Ga0265798_10008475_pt1 | contig 13099 bp, 10 predicted proteins | sample P3T30metagenome_FD_192430 | JGI IMG/M metagenome (GOLD analysis project Ga0265798, IMG submission 192430) | Plant litter microbial communities from East Loma Ridge, Irvine, California - P3 T30 | ecosystem: Environmental > Terrestrial > Plant litter > Unclassified | place: USA: California...
GAAGCGGTGGGGCCGTCGATCGTGATGACGGGAATAGTCGAATTGGGCATGCCCGGATTTTACTCCGCCGAGCCAGCCCGTGGTGTCAGACACCTATTTCCTCAGGAAATAGGTGTCTGACACCGGTTTTCGGGCCCGGATAGGAAATAGGTGTCTGACACCGGTTTTCGGGCCCGGATTGCTTAGTACTTGGCTTCGTGGGCGATGCCGGCGAAGGCGGCGAAGTAGTCGGGGAACGTTTTGGCGACGCACTTCAGCCCGTGGTGTCAGACACCTATTTCCTCAGGGAATAGGTGTCTGACACCGGTTTTCGGGCCCGGATAGGAAATAGGTGTCTGACACCGGTTTTCGGGCCCGGATTACTTAGTACTTGGCTTCGTGGGCGATGCCCGCGAAGGCGGTGAAGTAGTCGGGGAACGTTTTTGCCACGCACTTCGGATCGTTGATGCGTACCTGCGTGCCGCTGCGGGCGGCGCCGTCCAGCGAAGCGAGCGAGAAGCACATCGCCATGCGGTGGTCGTCGTAGGTGTCGATGGTGGCGGCCGACAGCACTTTCGGCGGCGTCACCTTGATGTAGTCGGCGCCCTCCTCCACTTCGGCGCCCAGCTTGCGCAGCTCGGTGGCCATGGCGGCGATGCGGTCGGTTTCCTTGACGCGCCATGAAGCGATGTTGCGCAAGGTGCTGGTGCCGTCGGCGTACAGCGCGGCGATCGCGATCGTCATCGCGGCGTCCGGGATATGGTTGAAGTCCGCGTCGATGGCTTTCAACGGCCCGTGCGACTTCGCTTCGATCCAGTTGTCGCCCATCGTGATGTGCGCGCCCATCTGCTCCAGCGCGTGCACGAAGCGCACGTCGCCCTGGATCGAATCGCGGCCCACGCCTTCCACGCGCACCGGACCGCCGGCAATCGCGCCGGCCGCCATGAAGTACGACGCCGACGACGCATCGCCCTCGACGTGGATGTTGCCCGGGCTCTGGTAACGCTGGCCGGACGCGATCGTGAACGACTGCCACTCCTCCTGCTCCACCGTCACGCCGAAGCGGCGCATCAGGTTCAGTGTGATCTCGATGTACGGCTTCGAAATCAGCTCGCCCTCGACGGCGATCGTCACGCCGTGCGTGTGCGCCATCAGCGGCGCGACCATCAGCAGCGCGGTGAGGAACTGGCTCGACACGTTGCCGCGCACGGACAGCCGGTTCGTGTTGAATTCGCCCGTGCGGATGCGCAGCGGCGGGTAGCCCGGCTGGCCCGTGTACTCGATGGCCGCGCCGACGGCATTCAGTGCATCGACCAGGTCGCCGATGGGGCGCTCGTGCATGCGCGCCACGCCGCTGACGCGATAGTCGCCGCCGATGACGGCCAGCGCCGCCGTCAGCGGGCGGATCGCGGTGCCGGCATTGCCCATGAAAAGGTCCGCATCCCGGTTCGGGAAGCTGCCATTGGTGCCGCGCACGCGGTGGATCGTCTGCGCGGTACCGTTGACGGCCGTGGGCGGCTCTTCCGTCCACTCGACACCCAGCGCGCGCAACGCGCCCAGCATCACCTGCGTGTCGTCCGAGTCGAGCAGGTCGACGATCTTGGTTTCGCCCTCGGCCAGCGCGGCCAGCAGCAGGATCCTGTTGGAGATGCTTTTCGAGCCGGGCAGGCGCACGACGCCTTCCACGTGCATCACGGGTTGCAGGTCGATGAAGGCTGGATGTTCGGTGGATTCGGTCATGATGTTCTCTTTACTTTATTCTGCGGTGTCGGTGGGAGGCGGCGCCTCGGCCGCCTCGATCGCCTCGATCCACTGCCGGCGCGCGCGCTGCGCGTTGCCGTACACGGCTTCGAGGGTGGCGCCGTCGCCGGCGGCCAGGCGGGCGCGCAGCTGCGCCAGTTGCGCCATGTAGGCGTCCAGCTCCGTCAGCAGCGCCGCGCTGTTGGCCAGGCTGATGTCGCGCCACATTTCCGGCGAGCTGCCGGCAATGCGGGTGAAGTCGCGAAAGCCGCTGGCCGCGTACTGGAACAGCAAATCCGCATGCGGCTTGTTGGCGATGTCGTCCACCAGCGCGTAGGCCAGCAGGTGCGGCAGGTGGCTGACGGCGGCAAACACCTTGTCGTGCTCCTCCGGCGTCAGGCGGTGGATGATGGCGCCGCAGGCGCGCCATGCGGCCGCCACCTTCTCGATATCGGCCGCCGCGTTTTCCGGCAGCGGCGTCAGGACGAATTTTTTGCCGACATACAGGTCGACGATGGCGGCATCGGGACCGTTCGTCTCGCGCCCCGCGATGGGGTGGCCCGGCACGAACTGGCCGACGCGCTCACCCAGCGCCGCGCGCGCCGCCGCCACCACGTCGGCCTTGGTGCTGCCGGCATCCGTGACGACGGTACCGGGCGACAGGTGCGGCGCCAGCGCCGCCAGGATCTTCCCCGTCTGCGCCACCGGCGCCGCCAGCAGCACCAGGTCCGCATCGGCAACGGCGGCGAAGTCGGATGCCACCTCGTCGACGATGCCCAGCGCCAGCGCGCGCTCGCCGTACGCCGCCGAGCGCTCGATGCCGACGACGTGGCGCACGGCGCCGGCTCCCTTCAGGGCGCGCGCAAACGAGCCGCCGATGAGGCCAACGCCGACGATGACGACTTTATTCACGATGCTCCGCCAGTGCCTTCTGCAAGGCCGCGATCAGCACCGCGTTTTCCTGCGGCAGGCCGATGGAAATGCGCAGCCACTCGGGCAAGCCGTAGTTGCCGACGGGGCGCACGATGACGCCTTGCTTGAGCAACGCCAGGTTGACGCGGGCGCCCGCCGCCAGGTCGTTGCCGACCTTGACGAGGATGAAGTTGCCGTGCGACGGCACGTACTGCAGTCCCATCGCCTCGAACGCCTCGACGAACTGGCGATACCCGGCCGCGTTGTTGGCGGCGCTCTTCTCCAGGAAGGCGCGGTCGTTCAGCGCGGCGATCGCGGCGGCCTGCGCCAGCGAGTTGACGTTGAACGGCTGGCGGATGCGGTTCATCAGGTCCGTCAGCGCCGGCTGCGCAAGCGCGAAGCCCACGCGCAGGCCCGCCAGGCCATAGGCCTTGGAGAACGTGCGCGACACCAGCAGGTTCGGATACTGGCGCACCCAGTCGGCCGACTCGTACTGGTCCGCCTCGTCGAGGAACTCGTTGTACGCCTCGTCCAGCACCACGACCACGTTGGCCGGCACCTTCTGCAGGAACGCTTCGATCTCGGGGCCGGACACGAACGTGCCGGTCGGGTTGTTCGGGTTGGCGATGAAGACGAGGCGCGTGTCGGCGTCGATGGCCGCGGCCATCGCGTCCAGGTCGTGACCATAGTCCTTCGCCGGCACGACGATATGGCGGGCGCCGACGCCCTGCGTGGCCAACGCGTAGACGGCAAACGAATACTGCGCGTAGACGATCGCCTGGTTGCGCTCGACGAATGCGTGCGCGGCGATTTCCAGGATGTCGTTCGAGCCGTTGCCCAGCGTGATCCAGTCCATCGGCACGTCGTAGCGTTTCGACAGCGCCTGTTTCAGTTCAAATGCGTTGGCGTCGGGGTAGCGGCCCAGCTCCGCGGCGGCCTTCGCCATCGCCTGCTGCGCCGATTCCGGCACGCCGAACGGGTTCTCGTTGGACGCCAGCTTGACGATGGAGGCCTCGTCGAGACCGAACTCGCGGGCCACTTCGGAAATGGGCTTGCCGGCCTGGTAAGGGGCGATGGCACGAACGTATTCTGGACCGAATTGCTTGGACATGGGTTCTCTCTCGCTTCTTTCTTTATCTATCGTAAATCAGGTCAGGCTGGTCGGGTAAGAGCCCAGCACTTTGAAAAAGGCGGCGTTGTGCCGGAGTTCGTCCAACGCCTGCGTCACGGACGGGTTCTGTACGTGGCCTTCGATGTCGACATAAAAATAGTACTCCCACGTGCCCACCCGTGCCGGCCGCGACTCGAAGCGCGTCATCGATACGCCGTGTTTCGCCAGTGGCGCCAGCAGCTGGTAGACGGCGCCGGCCTTGTTCGGCACGGCCAGCACCAGCGACGTATGATCGCTGCCGGAAGGCCCCGGCTGCAGCTTGCCGATGATGGCGAAACGGGTACGGTTGTGCGGGTCATCCTGGATATGGCCCTTGACGACGCCAAGGCTGTACTGCATGCCGGCGATCTCGCTGGCAATCGCCGCGATCGTCGGGTCCAGGCTCGCCATGCGCGCCGCCTCGGCGTTCGACGCGACGGCACGCCGCTCGACGTGCGGGTAGTTCTGGTTGAGCCACACCTGGCACTGCGCCAGCGCCTGTGAATGGGCGCAGATGACGGTGACGCCATCCATCGTGCCCGTCTTCGACATCAGGCTGTGGTGCACGGCGATGGCTACTTCGCCGCTGATGATCAGCGGTGTTTGCAGCATCAGGTCGAGCGTGCGGTTGATGGCGCCTTCGGACGAGTTCTCGACCGGGACGACGCCGAATTCGGCGGTGCCCGCCTCGGTGGCGCGGAACACCTCGTCGATCGACGCGCACGGCAGGCCCTCGACGGCACGGCCGAACTGTTGATACACGGCCTGCTCGGAGAACGTGCCGACGGGGCCGAGATAGGCGACCGTCACGCGCTTTTCCAGCGCGCGGCAGGCCGACATGATCTCGCGGAAGATCGTCTGCACTTCCGTATTGCCCAGCGGGCCAGGGTTGCGGTCGGCCACGCCGCGCAGCACCTGCGCTTCACGCTCGGGGCGGAACACGGGCGCGTTGGTCTCGGCCTTGACGTGGCCCACTTCCTGGGCCACGGCGGCGCGCTGGTTCAGCAGCGCGAGGATCTGCGCGTCGATCGTGTCGATCTTCTGGCGCAGGGGTTTCAGTTTGTCTGTCATGGTGGTTGTGATCTTTGTGCGGGGCGCGGGCGCATGCTTCAACCCAAAATCAGGAGCCGGTCAGGGTGGAGCGATGGCTTGCAAGCCATCGCCGCTTCGCAGGCAAGAAGCATGCTTCTTGAATTCCCTGCTACGCCCCGTCGGGTCTGACCCCAGCCTTACGCCGTTGGGTCAAATCGATGCGTCGACGCGCAGACGGAAACTACCGCCCTGCAAACTCGTTCAGGTAATCAACCAGCGCCTGTACGCCTTCGATCGGCATCGCATTGTAGATGGATGCGCGCATGCCGCCGACGGACTTGTGGCCCTTCAGCTGCAGCAGGCCGCGCGCTTTGGCGCCGGCCAGGAATGCTTCGTTCTTCGACTCGTCGCGCAGGTAGAACGGAACGTTCATGCGCGAACGGTAAGCTGGCGCGACGCGATTCTGGTAGAAGTCGTCGGCGTCCAGTGCGGCGTACAGCAGCCGGGCTTTTTCAATATTCTTGCGTTCCATCGCCGCGATCCCGCCCTGCTCCTTGAGCCAGCGGAACACGAGGCCGGCGATATAGATGCCGTAGGTGGGCGGCGTGTTGTACATCGATTCGTTGTCGGCCACGTTTTTGAAGTCGAACGCGGACGGGCAGATCGGCAGCGCATGCCCGATCAGGTCATCGCGCACGATGACGACGGTGACGCCGGCTGGGCCGATATTCTTCTGCGCGCCGCCAAAGATCAGGCCGTATTTCGACACGTCGACCTGGCGCGACAGGATGTGCGACGACATGTCCGCCACGATCGGCACGCCGGCCGGGACGTCGGGCGCGAAGTCGATCTCGACGCCGTCGATGGTCTCGTTGGTGCACAGGTGCAGGTAGGCCGCATCCGGGCTCAAGCGCCATTCCGATTGCGGCGGCACGAAGGTGAAGCCGTTTGCCTCGGCCGATGCGGCGACGTTGACGTTGGCGTAGCGCGCCGCTTCCTTGATGGATTTGCCCGACCAGGAACCGCTGCGGACGAAGTCGATCGTCGCCGGCTGCTGTTTGCGGCCAACGAGGTTCATCGGAATCACGGCATTCTGCGACAGCCCGCCACCCTGCATGAACAGGATGCGGTAATTGTCCGGCACCGCCAGCAGCTCGCGCAGGTCGCGCTCGGCCGCCCGGTAGATGGAGATGAACTCCGGCCCGCGGTGGCTCATCTCCATCACGGACATGCCGCTGCCCTGCCAGTCCAGCATTTCGGCGGCGGCCTGGCGCAGCACTTCCTTGGGCAGCACGGCCGGGCCGGCGGAGAAGTTGTAGATCGTTGTCACGACGGCTCCTGTTTGTCCTCGAATTATGTCGCGCGGCCGGCAGTGGCCACGGCGATTTTTCTCATATGCTTATGCGTGTCCGGTGGGGTCGAAACACCGCGGGCCCGGTCCGATCGCTCGGACGGGGCCCGCCTGGATTACTCGGCCGCGGTGTCGTCGTCCGCCGGGGTGTCAGCTTCACCCGCCGGCTCCGTTGCCGGTCCCGGCACAGCCGCCGCGCCGCCTTCGGTTTCGAACACCACCTCGTCCACGTCCGCCTCGACGATCCGCTGCAGGCCGGACAGCTTGGTGCCATCCTCCACCGCGATCAGCGTGACGCCCTGCGTGGCGCGGCCCATCTCGCGGATCTCGGCCACGCGGGTGCGAATCAGCACACCGCCCGTCGTGATCAGCATGATCTCGTCCGTCACGTCGACCAGCGTCGCGGCGACCACCTTGCCGTTACGCTCGGAAGTCTGGATGGCGATCATGCCCTTCGTGCCGCGGCCGTGACGGGTGTACTCCGTGATCGGCGTACGCTTGCCATAGCCGTTTTCGGTGGCCGTCAGCACGGACTGCTGCTCGTTCTCGGCGACCAGCAGCGCGATGACGTTCTGGCCTTCTTCCAGGTTCATGCCGCGCACGCCGCGGGCCGTACGGCCCATCGGACGCACGTCGTTCTCGTCGAAGCGCACGGCCTTGCCGGAGTCGGAGAACAGCATCACGTCGTGCTTGCCGTCGGTCAGCGCGGCACCGATCAGGAAGTCGCCCTCGTCCAGGTCCACGGCAATGATGCCGGCCTTGCGCGGATTGGAGAAGTCCTTCAGCGGCGTCTTTTTCACCGTGCCCAGGCTCGTCGACATGAAGACGTAATGGTCTTCCGGGAACGTGCGGTTTTCGCCCGACAGCGGCAGCACGACGGTGATCTTCTCGTTGTCCTGCAGCGGGAACATGTTGACGATCGGACGACCGCGCGAGTTGCGCGAGCCTTGCGGCACTTCCCACACCTTCAGCCAATACATCCGGCCGCGGTTCGAGAAGCACAGGATGTAGTCGTGCGTGTTGGCGATGAACAGCTGGTCGATCCAGTCCTCGTCCTTCGTTGCCATCGCCTGCTTGCCCCGGCCGCCCCGCTTCTGCGCGCGGTATTCGGAGATCGGCTGCGCCTTCATGTAGCCCAGGTGCGACAGGGTCACCACCATGTCCTGCGGCGTGATCAGGTCTTCCGTTTCCAGGTCGGTGGCATTGTGTTCGATGGTCGAACGGCGCTCGTCCTTGGTGCCGTATTCCAGCTTGGCGGCATTCAGTTCGTCGCTGATGATCGCGGTGACGCGGGCCGGCTTGGACAGGATGTCCAGCAGGTCGGCGATCTGCGCCATCACGTCCTTGTATTCGTTGACGATCTTGTCCTGCTCCAGACCCGTCAGGCGCTGCAGGCGCATCTGCAGGATTTCCTGGGCCTGGTCGTCCGACAGCTTGTACAGGCCATCGGACTGCATGCCGTAGTGCTTCGGCAGATGCTCGGGACGGAACGCGTCCATGCCGCGCTGGCCTTCCTCGCCGGTACGGGCCAGCATTTCGCGCACGAGCGACGAATCCCACGCGCGCGCCATCAGTTCGGATTTCGCCAGCGGCGGCGTCGGCGCGGCCTTGATGATGGCGATGAAGTCGTCGATGTTCGCCAGCGCGACAGCGAGACCTTCCAGCACGTGGCCGCGTTCGCGCGCCTTGCGCAGTTCGAACACGGTGCGGCGCGTGACGACTTCGCGGCGGTGCGACAGGAACGTGGCCAGCAGCTGCTTCAGGTTCATCAACTTCGGCTGGCCGTCGACCAGCGCAACCATGTTCATGCCGAATGTGTCCTGCAACTGCGTCTGCTTGTACAGGTTGTTCAGCACCACTTCCGGCACTTCACCCCGTTTCAGCTCGATGACGACGCGCATGCCCGATTTGTCGGACTCGTCGCGGATGTCGGAAATGCCTTCCAGCTTCTTGTCGCGCACGTTTTCGGCGATGCGCTCCAGCAGCGATTTCTTGTTGACCTGGTATGGCAGCTCGTCGACGATGATCGCCGTGCGGCCGCCTTCCTTGCCGTATTCCTCGAAGTGGGTCTTGGCGCGCATGACGACGCGGCCGCGGCCCGTGCGATAGCCGTCGCGCACGCCGGAGACGCCGTAGATGATGCCGCCGGTCGGGAAGTCGGGCGCGGGGATCAGTTCGATCAGTTCGTCGATCGAGCAGTCCGGATTGGCCAGCACGTGCAGCGCGCCGTTGATCACTTCCGACAGGTTGTGCGGCGCGATGTTCGTCGCCATGCCGACGGCGATCCCGGAGGAGCCGTTGATCAGCAGGTTCGGCACGCGCGTCGGCAGGACGGTCGGTTCTTTTTCCTTGCCGTCATAGTTCGGCTGGAAGTCGACGGTTTCCTTGTCGATGTCGGCCAGCAGCTCGCTGGCGATCTTGTCCAGGCGGCACTCGGTGTAACGCATGGCCGCCGCGGCGTCGCCGTCGATGGAACCGAAGTTACCCTGGCCGTCCACCAGCGTGTAGCGCAGCGAGAAGTCCTGCGCCATGCGCACCAGCGTGTCGTAGATCGACGAGTCGCCGTGCGGGTGGTACTTACCCATCGTGTCGCCAACCACGCGCGCGCATTTGACGTAGGGACGGTTGTGCACGTAATTACTTTCGTGCATCGAGAACAACACCCGGCGGTGCACCGGCTTCAAGCCGTCGCGCGCATCCGGCAAGGCGCGGCCCACGATCACGCTCATCGCGTAATCGAGGTAGCTCTTGCGCATCTCTTCTTCGAGGGAAATTGGGATTGTTTCTTTTGCGAATTGATCCATTGGCGGGTCGATGTTCTCTGACGTTGGTTCCGAGGGCCTGGAAAACCGCTTCCGGCACGCTCCACGCTGCTGCAGGTGCAGGCAGACAATCGCACGATTTTAACATGCGGGCATGCCGGTCGGATCATTTGCCCCCGCCCGCCCCGCTGGTGCGGCCCGGGGCACGGATCGGCACATGTAATCGGGATGACATATTTGCTGTTTAATATCGCCGGGCATCAGCAAAAGAGGTTGCACAAAAACAACATAATGGCCGCGAGCATGTGCGCGCCCTGTTGGATGGCGCACAGTGCTTTTTGCGGCATATGGCAAAATGACAGGAATTCAAAATTGGCTGTTTCGCAATCGGCAGTCTCCACAGTCGTCCCCCCATAGTAGCGGGAGGGGTGCGCGTGTTAGTATTCGCACCACGCAACGCACCACGCAACCCAATGCGATGTGTGTGTTCTGCCGATATCACCCCCGAAAGGAAAGAAAAACATGAAAAAACTGATTTCAACCATCTTTGCAGCGTCGGCAGTTCTGGCTGGCACCGTGGCAGCGCAGGACAAGCCTACCGCGCCGCCTTTCGCGCCAGTTACCCAGGACATCAAGGCCGCAACGCCAAAGAGCGCCTACGTGCAGGATCAGCGCGGCGTCATCGCCCGCAACCCGTTCGGCCTGTGCTGGCGCACCGGTTACTGGACGCCTGCCGACGCGGTGCCAGGTTGCGATCTGCCGATCTGCGTGGAACCTGAGCGTCTGGAAAACGGCAAGTGCGTCGCACCGCCGCCAGTCGAGGCCCCAGCGCCAGCAACGCCAACGACGCCGGTGCCTGCCGCACCAGTGCCGACCTCGGAAAAAGTCAGCTACAACGCCGATGCGTTCTATGACTTCGACAAGGCCACGCTGAAGCCGGAAGGCAAGCAGGCCCTGGACGAGCTGTACTCGAAACTGGGCGGCATGAACGTTGAAGTCGTGATCGCCGTTGGTCACACCGACTCCGTCGGCACCGATGCCTACAACGACAAGCTGGCGATCCGCCGCGCTGAATCGGTCAAGGCATACCTGCTGAGCAAAGGCGTCGAAGCCAACCGCGTCTACACCGAAGGCAAAGGCGAGAAACAGCCGGTCGCCGACAACAAGACCGCCGAAGGCCGCGCGAAGAACCGTCGCGTGGAAATCGAAGTCGTCGGTACCCGCAGCAAGTAATTCCCTGCCCACCGGGCCCCGAAACCCCGCCCCCGTGGCGGGGTTTTTCATTTGCACGCAAGCGCCGCGGTTTTTTTGCAAGCGTGCTTTGGAACACGACCAATTACAGCTATGATGCCGATCATGAATGCGAATGCCGACCCTCTCGAAATACAGAAATTCAGCGAGCTGGCCCACCGCTGGTGGGACCCGACGTCTGAATTCCGTCCCCTGCACGATATCAACCCCCTGCGCCTGGAATGGATCAACGCGCGCGCGCCGCTGGCGGGCAAGAACGTGATCGACATCGGTTGCGGCGGCGGTATCCTGTCCGAATCGATGGCGAAAAAAGGCGCCAACGTCACCGGTATCGACCTGTCGAAAAAGGCGCTGCGCGTGGCCGACCTGCACAGCCTGGAATCGGGCGTGCCGGTGCGCTACAAGCTGATCGCCGCCGAGGAAATGGCGGCGCAGGAAGCGGGCCAGTTCGACGTCGTGACGTGCATGGAAATGCTGGAACACGTGCCGGATCCGGGCGGCATCGTCCGCGCCGCCGCCGCGCTGGTGAAACCGGGCGGCCACGTGTTTTTCTCGACACTGAACCGCAATCCGAAGTCGTACCTGCACGCCGTCATCGGCGCGGAATATGTGCTGCGCATGCTGCCGCGCGGCACCCACGATTACGACAAATTCATCACGCCGGCGGAACTGTCGCAATATGTGCGCAGCGCCGGGCTGCAGGTGGACACCCTGCGCGGGCTGGGCTACAACCCGCTGACCCGGCTCTACTCGCTGAACAACGATACGAGCGTGAACTACCTGATGGCGTGCACACGTCCGCTTTAAGCGGCATTTTTACAGTCCAGCAGGCGGCCACGGCCGCCTCTTCTCTTTCAGTCCGACCATGAGCTTTAGCCCTGCCCCGCGCGCCATCCTTTTCGACCTCGACGGCACGCTTGCCGACACGGCCCCCGACCTGGCCGCGGCCGTCAACCTGCTGCGCACGGAACGCGGCCTGGCGCCGACGCCATACGACATCCTGCGCCCCACCGCTTCGGCCGGCGCACGCGGCATGATCGGCGCCTCGTTCGGCCTGGCGCCGCACGACGAGGGCTACGAGGAACTGCGCCAGGGCTTCTTCGACAACTACCAGGCCGCGATGATGGTGCACAGCACGCTGTTCGACGGCATCCCCGAGCTGCTGGACGGCATCGTCGACGCCGGGCTCGTCTGGGGCATCGTCACCAACAAGCCGGCCCGCTTCACGGACCCGCTGCTGCCGCTGATCGGCCTGGACAAGACCGCCTGCGCGATCTCGGGCGATACGACGCCCCACCCGAAACCGCACGCCGCCCCGCTGCTGGAGGCGGCAAAACGCATCGGACTGGCGCCGGAACAATGCTGGTACGTGGGCGACGACCTGCGCGACATCCAGGCCGGCCACGCCGCGGGCATGCCGACGATTGCCTGCCAATGGGGCTATTGCGGCGCGATCGAACCCGTCACGTGGGGCGCCGACCACCTCGTGGCAACGCCCCAGGATCTGCTGGAACTGATCCGCACGACATTGAAGGGCGCGGCGCTGGCGGCCTGAAGCGTTGCGCATCCGCACTCGGCGATGCTGGTTATTGCAATTGTTATTGCCCACTCTCAACAATGGGCTTACCATAGATGGCAATTAAAATAATAACCCAGCAAATGCCCCGAGGGAGACAGAAATGCCTGGTGAAGAAACGACCGAGCTGTCTCTCACACCGCACAGCACCGCCCCACAATTCTGGACGGCTACGGTAGCGGAGAGCAAGTTCTACTGGTACGACCTGCTGGCCGGTGCCGGCCCGTTGCCGGACTTTCGCGATCCGGTCGGCCGCTACCTGCGCCGCATGCAGTTCGCGCTCGACGGCACAATGGAAAAGCGGCTGCTGTACTTCCTCGTCGCCCGTCCGCGCGTGCGTATCGACACGCAACGCAGCATCAGCTGGGGCTTCTTTTCGCTGAAGCTGACCGTGCCGATCCTCCTCGGCACTCCAGAGCGCAAGAGCACGCTGACGATCGAACTCGACGTCCCCTTCGAAGCCACGCTGAAAAAGCCGACGGTCCAGCTGCAGGACAAATTCCTGCTGCTGAACTGGGGCGCGCTGACGGAAACGCTCAGCATCCACGACCTGATCCAGCGCTACCACCCGGAGCCGACGTTCCGCAGCACGGTACTCTATGTGGGCCAGACGCACGACCCGGACGCGAAACTGGCGAAGGGCCTGTCGCCCGTCGTCAACCGCCTGCGCGAGAGCGTCGCGGACGAGCACGACACGTTCCTGCTGATCCAGCGCATGGACGTCAAGGTGGAAACCAAGGCGCACGACATGTCGGAAGAAGCCTCGGTGCGCACGCAAACGGACCTGCTGGAAGGCGCACTGATCCGCTACTTCGAAGGCCCGGCACCACGCGCCCGCAAGGAAGTGGAACTGGGCACGCGGCGCGAACGGCTGGAAGAGCTGCAGAAAACGTACCTGCTGGAGCGCCTGACGGTCGATCTCGGCTTCAAGGACGCCGACGCCTTCCACGAACTGACCTCCGACCACGCCCCCGCGTCGCGCCGTCACCTGTTCGAGTGCGTCTTCGACCACGGCACCGCCCACGTCAAACTGCTGAGCGCCGCCGGCCGGCCGCTGGCCGAGCTGAAGGACTGAGTGCAGGGTTGACTGCGGCCTTGGCGCACGCTTAAGAAATGCGCACAGGGGCGGGATTGAGGTACAATGGAGGTTCCTTCTGTGGGGACGACCTGGTTTCGACGTGGGTTGCAAAGCAGAACAGGGCATACCGAGGGCTGGTTACCTCGTAAATACACCCAGAAACAAACTAACTGCAAACGATAACTCGTACGCACTGGCAGCTTAATCGCTGTTAGCTCCACAACACCTCGTCCCTGGGGTGGGCCGTTAAAAGCTGTGGAGTCATTTA
>Ga0265798_10008476_pt1 | contig 13098 bp, 12 predicted proteins | sample P3T30metagenome_FD_192430 | JGI IMG/M metagenome (GOLD analysis project Ga0265798, IMG submission 192430) | Plant litter microbial communities from East Loma Ridge, Irvine, California - P3 T30 | ecosystem: Environmental > Terrestrial > Plant litter > Unclassified | place: USA: California...
CATCGATGCTGGGAAGGGATGAGGTATCTGATGTTGGTGCTGTGTACGGACGACGCGACGCGCGAATATATTGGGACGGCGCAAATCCTCTAGACGACGAGACTGGACCTGTCCAAGGTGTTGTGGAAAGACACCGGGACCATCACACAATCTTTTCACTCTTCAGAGCAGGTCTAGCGAACTTGTGCACTGCTGCTGGCGTTAAGCTTTCTTTGAACGGACGAAGCTAAAAAGAAAGATGGGTACAAGTAGGAGACGAACAGCTTTCGAGATAAGAACCACCCTTGAACTATAGAAGCTGGAAGAGCAGCAGCGTTTTTCCATCGCAAGCACCCAGGTTCATTCTTCATTTAGCATGTCTTGCTACGCCGAAGCCCACAAGATTACCAACCTCCGCGGTCCAGAAGACGCCCGACCAACCGCACTCGAAGTCATCAAAGACGAAAGCCTCCTAGACAAACTCACCAACAAAGTCTTCCTCGTAACCAGCGTCTCATCCGGCATCGACATCGGCATCGACACCCTCCGCGCCCTCCACACCATAGGCGGCCGTCCGCAACATGCCCAAAGGCCAGAAAGTCGTCGACCAAATCCCCTTCAAGAAGCGTCCTAGCGGCGGAAAATTCGCACTCATTTCCATGTCCCTCGACAGTCTCGCCAGCGTGCGCACAGGAGCCCGATCCTTCTTCCAACAAAGCAACGACCAGTTCAATGTCCTAATCGGCAACGCCGGTATAATGGCGACACCATATGGTAAAACCACCGACGGCTTCGAACAGCAATTCGTAGTCAATCACCTTGCGCATCTCCTCCTCTTTCACCTGCTCGGTTTAGAGGGGGAGTAAGGATGAATAGGCAGTTGAGATGAGGTATTCGCGTAACAGCAAGGCTGGAGTTCAGGAAACGAAACGGCTGCAGTGGGACTCAATGCGAGTACGCTGTAGTGTTTGTGTTGTGGCTGCGCACCAAGCGTTGAGCTGGCTCAACCAGCGCCGGAGCATGTAGACCTTGGCAGCTCTACAAATGTAAGGCAGCGCTGATGCGTACGCGTCGCGTGAGTGGGCGACCTACACAATGAAAAGCGGTTCTTTCTCAACATCCGACATTCACTTCAACCTGCAGGTAGTCGTCGACCCGAATTGGTAATGGCGTGCCGCACGCGACTGGCGCAACATGACCATCTTAGTCCTCCAAGCATCCCTCAATCCTCAGCTGTCTCTAGTCTTTGGGTCCTGCTGCGCCTCGTCAGACCCGCATACAGCACCCCTCGTCTGATCGGCCCAACTTCCGACGCAACACCAAACGCACAATGCGCAACGCCTTGATATGCGTCTCCGCGGTCGTAGCCCAGATCTGCGTGCTCATTAAGAACGCCGAACTTGAGTCGTGTGTGCATGAGCTCAAGCGGAAACGGATCGTTTCCGAGGCACGCGCCGCGGCTGATATCGTCGAGAGTCGTGTTACGCGTGGTCACTAAGATGCGTGAGAAGCCAGTCGAGAACGTGGTGCCGTCTTGCCAGATGGTCAGGGCGCCGAAAGCGAGAATCACGAGTGTTACGAAAATGACAGGCGCATAGCATTGCCATAGTCTTTGCGGAACGTAGACAAAGGACGACTGGTAGCGCGAGCGAGTGACCATGACTTTCTCCTCGCCGACTGTGAGCATTTCTGGTGCTGAGAGAAGAGACAAGACCATGTCCGTGTAAAAGCTTTCGATTTCGTCCGTGAGGTTGCTCTTTGGCTCGCTGTTTTTGCCTACCAGTCGAGTGCTGGTGATCTCAGAGGCGACAACGGGATACAAAGGGTAGTAAGGACCCGGGAGTGGAGGCAGCGGTTCTAAATCGATGTGTCCTCGGAGAAATCGACGGAGCATGTCTCCCATAGCGTGGTAAGCGGCTGTCTTTTTGTAAAGCGCAACGTCGTTCCGAGGGCTGATCCAGTTCGCTTCCGGTGTGGGTGCGATGTCATTGTTTTGGGTGCCATTTTCAAAAAGCGTAATGTTGGTATCCACTATGGGCTGTAAATACTTCCGAGATACCATCGACATGAAATGTGACCCTTTCCAATCCCACTCCACTGTATACTCGGTCTCCATGTGAACGCATCGCACGATACGGGGTTGGTAGTAGTGCGTCCAATTCATGGCGAGCGGATCACCTTCACGGACGGGTACTGTCGTGTTGTATGAGAGGCCTAACCAGAGGACAGGCTCTGACTTAAATACACCTAGATCGTCTGGTGGCGTGCCGTTGGGGTATCCGCCAGGTCCTTTTTCGAAGTTGCCTCCCATTTGAGGCTGTGCATAGGCCCCATGGTCTACGTTCGCGATATAAGCTAGCTTTCCGGTGGGCGCCAAAATGGAGGTGTCAAACGGCGCACCGAACTCTGCCAGTCTGCCGGGATCGTTGATACCCTTTGCAACTTCCATGCACTGATATCCCGGGGCAGTAAATGTTTGTTCATACGTGCAATCCCATTCGTCACCACATGCGCCTTGTCGGGCATTGCGCTTGGCGTTGGGATGATTCATGTTATTGTACGCGAGCAGCAGCGCAACTCGTTTGAGCTCGGCTGAGGGTTGATCGTAGTAGTCGAATAAGCCAGGAGCGGTAGCGTCGCGGTTCGTTGTATTGTAGTACATAACAGATCGCTTGTTCGATCCGTCAGCGAGCTTCACAGGGTTCCTCCAATTCTTGTTCGTTTCTGCCGTGAAGTTGATCGTGGGCACGCTGAGCTCCACTTCCTGCTTATCGAGGAACTCGCCGAATGTCAGAGCGCCCGGTGAGAAGATGAGGGTGGCTAACGGGATCACCCAGATGACCAGAGCGATCGCTACAACAACTGGTGCGCTGGAAACAGCCTCCCAATTACCGAATATCGAAGGGTCCTCCGTGGCACCAAAGAACTGATCGATCGTGAGTACCGACATTGCGCGTTCTCTGAAGGTTCTCCAAATTCGTTGACGCAGTACCAGAATAACACAGGCTCCAAAAGCCACTTTTGCGCCATAGGCGAGTGCGCGACCGTATAATACCCAACGAAACTTTTGATCCTCGTCCTTGATGTCTGGCTTATTGTGGAGCCAACGATAGAGAAAATGTTGGCATAGTGCAAAGACAATGCCCATAACGAATGAGAACACCATCAAAGCAGGTATGTGCCAGTGCACATGCCATCGTGCCGACTGTGTCGCACGGTGAGCGATGAGTCTTTCGGTCATGGGGTCCGTCCTGGACCGGCTTATACCCGAGCCAAACGAGTAGAGGGTATCTGGAGTTCGAGCATACAGAGACCGCGGGCCAGGAGAGTTGAATGGCGGCGAGATGAAGCCAGGTTTCGAAGTCGAACTCGAACGGTAATGTGCTGAACCCTGTGTCCTCGGCGAAGCAATGGGCATCATTTGTATCCCAAGTCCAGGGTCCATGTCCTCTTGAAACCGCGATGTGATGTTCCTTGAATGCTCAATCGAGTCGTCGCTTCGTCTTTGAGGAATTGATGCATACTCTGGTCGGGTGATTGGTACCGCTGGCGAGGCCAGAGGCGAGACTGGGTAATGTAGATTCTGCGATTCCATGCTGGCTGTTGTTAAGTAGTATTGGTGACTGACGTCTGTACTGAGGGCATGACCAGTTACTGAATTCTGCAATCGCGATTGCGCAGTGGTCTTCGAGGAGCAGATGATGCAAAGCTGGAGGAACGTGGTGTGGTGTACACGCACCAGGCATGGAACGGTGAGCATACATGGCAACTTTCGTGATTGCGTAGCTGAACACTCTTTCAGGGCTGAACTGCAGCTGTCAGCAGCCGGGGCGTTTGTGTTCATGCTTGAGGCTGTGCGGCCCTTATCAAACTTACTCGACCAATCATGATTTTTACTGTGAGCCACTTCGCTTACCTTTGTACGCAATCTTGCTGTCGTCGCCGTCAGGCGAGTGTACAGCCACTTAGGACCTTTTCTTGCTGCTCCTACAAATAGAAGGTGAACAGGTGGGTCGCCCCAGGCGAGACGCTGTGGCAGTCGCTAGCTTTTGGTGGCTGGATGCTGTAGCCATGAACGCTACACAGCACGCGCAACGTAGGTCTTGGCCAGCTCCAGATTATGGCGGTGTTGCGTGCCGCAGGCCGGGCCATGATGCTATATCGCTCTGCATCCCTCCAGCAACAATCACGCTTTACTGGCGGTCCTCGACGCCGCCAGGATGACCCGACTTCAAGCACATCTTTGCCAGTATCTTCCGCGCGTCCATCAACATATAAGAGTGATAAGAGGTGAGATGGAATATGGGTGTGGGTGAAGAGACGAGATGAGCAAGGTTGTTGATCAGATCCGCGGCAGATCCTACCCCATTTTTCTGCCGGAGCTAACGTTACCCGTACTAGGTAGGAGGATTCTACACTGTAATCCATGGATGTTCTGCTATGAACAATGCGAATTCCTAAACTCGACAGTTCCAAGCTCAGCGTTGCATCTTCGACGTCGACGACACATTGAACTTTTTCCTCGGCTCGCAGCCAGGCTTTCGTAAGTAGTAACCAGTCTTCGACGGACGTGAAGCTGATGTACAAGCCCGAAAGTGATATGATATGATGCAATTTGTGCTAGAGGCAGACTGCTGTGCAGCGATCGATCCTCGGCATGCCCCCGAAAAGGCTAGAGTTGTCAAGCATGAATGTAACAGATTGTTTGAAGATCACTTGAATACCCTAAATGTATGTACAATGTGTTCTCAACCACCAGAACAGTTTTAGTCCATGCCAGGTCGGTCAAATCCTAGTTGAACACTACGGTCTTGACGCCATTCAAGAACACTCTCTTCTCACTCCACCACTTCACTGCTGCCGCCAACACCTGACTTTCAACATTGCTTCCCTCCTCCACCAACTCTTTCGGACTCAATGCGTGATCGACCCTAGCAACGCGCTGCTCAATGATCGGTCCCTCGTCCAGATCCGCAGTAACGAAATGTGCCGTCGCGCCAATGATCTTCACACCGCGCTCGTACGCCTGGTGGTATGGCTTCGCGCCTTTGAACGACGGCAAGAACGAGTGATGAATGTTGATGATCTTGCCCGACATTTCTGTGCAAAGGCGCGGCGACAAGACCTGCATGTATCTTGCCAGCACCACAAGGTCTATATTGTGCTTCGCAATGAGATCCAAGATCTGCGTCTCCTGCTGCTCCTTGGTGTCCTTGTTGACAGGCAAATGATGGAACTCAATGCCATTGTTCTTTGCTAGCTCTGCGAACTCCGGGTGATTCGACACGATGATGGGCACATCGACCTTCAACTGGCCAGACTTGACGCGGAAGAGTAGGTCGTTGAGGCAGTGTCCGATCTTCGACACCATGATTAGGATCTTAGGCTTCGCATCCACGCGCCTGATCTGGTAGTCCATGTTCATCTCGGAGGCGAGCTTCCTCATGCTCTGCTGCAGACCAGCGAGATCAGCCGAGTGCCCGAAATGCACGCGCATGAAGAACGTCTTCGACGCTGCGTCTGAGAATTGCTGTAAGTCCAGAATAGTGAGGTTTTCTTTTGCGAGCAGACCCGTGACTGCGTACACGATGCCTGCTTTGTCAGGGCATTGCAGCGTGAGGTAGTGATCGTCTCCAGCCATTTTTGAGGATCTTGAAGTCCGTGATGCTTCTGATGAGCCGGTCTGTTGAAAGCGCGACAATGAAGATGTGATGTTGCGTCTACTCGTCAATGACTCTTGTGGTGTCGAAAATTTGGGAAATGTGTTTTGCCGGTTTCGGCAAGCTGGTGTGTTTGGCTGGAGCGGTTGCCGGACCGATATTGCCCGCGCTGACGTGTGGAGCGATCGTGTGCAGTTGCGCGCTGGGCGGAGGAGCATATCTTGGGTAAAGACAGCACTTTGAGGTCTCGCAGTCGTGGTCGTTGTTCCAGTGCGGCACCTTTGGTTGCTTTGTGATGGTTCATTGTCGCCGAAATCGGCCCGTCCAATCACAGCTCAGCGGCTTCGCTTAATCCGAAGACGCCCTCCTTCTCCCCTGACTTGCCTTACTCCGTTTTTCATCATCAAACTGCGAAGGACAAGTTGATACAGCCAAAGTGCGAACATGGCTCCTGAAGACGTCACGACAGGAGGTACGTATCTAAGCTACTGAATGCTCGACTCGTGGTTGCTACAACACTCCTTCCAATGATCGCATTCGGATCCACGAGCGGTACTACGATATGAGGACAGTACCTTCAATGAGGTGATGGTTTCTAAACCTCTTGCCCCTTTGCGCTTTTGGAACAAGTACTTTTCTCCGTCCTGAACTTTATAGGTAAGCGTTCTCATTGTACATATACTTATACATGGGCCAATAATCACAGGAGACACCGTCAATGATGGGTTTGGGTGGCCTTTCGGCCATTGAACAGGCTCCAAGGCTGTCATCAACAGCCACTAGTTCAGTTGCTCATCATGTGTGGTGGATTCAACGCGATGCTGCCGAACAACAGCTTTCTGACACTACGACCGGGAAGAGGAACCGAAATTTATCTTCAAGTCTACGTCCCTTCGACGTCTCTTTGGGATTTTACGGAGTAACATGACTAAATACTACAAGCTAGCGATGATCCCAGCGAACATGTATCCACACTACCTCCCCGTACACACAGATCAGCCGGAATCTACAAATACATACGCTCGGACACAAATGGTAAAATTTGGTCAATAGTACCAACACCAAACTCGTTGTCTCCCGATACCTAGCGGCCAATATCGATGCCTAGCAATTGATGTCCAGGGACCGACAAACAAAGTCTATTTAGCCGTTATTGCTTTACAGTCCGACATTTGGGTAGGGGGCGGACACAAGAGCCCAAGCTTGCGAAGAAGCTCCAAAACTTTGCTTCTCCAATCACTTCCAGAATCATATATGGAGCAGGTCTTATTATAAGTTATGGCCACATAGGTAGCAGAATCGTACGAGCCTTCACGCGTAAGGCGGGCGTTTGTCGCATAAGACATCTGGCTTTGACGACCCTTCTCAATGCAAAGGCCATCCTTAATTTACCACGCATACACTCGAGAACACGAGACAAGACTGGTCCCAGTACCAGTTCGTTTGTCAAGCCTATTGACTACGGTACGAGCAAACACAGTTCAAGGAAGATATAAGCGTTGTTTCTACCCATCCCTTTTGCCAAATGCAGTGCTGCTCTGGAGTTGCTTCTGGAACAGCGGCTGGAGCCGCGGTTTTGCGGTCCCTCCTGAGTGACTCTCTTTCTTTCACATACACCTCGAGCGGCTCGATGACGTACTCGCAACGCTCTTTCAGTATGTTCTTGACCCAGTGAACGACTCGGCTCGCCTCGCAGAGGCAAGCGTGACTGCAGCCTGTGACCCACTCCTATAGAGATAACTTCTCGTTCCACAGCTTATTTCAAATCCTCTCCGCAGCGAGCGCAACCATTCGGCACTTGATTTCAGACACGCATACTGCGACCCACGACCTGCTCGACTCCGGAATCCTCCCCTGCTCAAGCGACACCTTTCGCCTTCTCACACATACAAGCAGACCTTTCCTCCATGTCGCTCTTCGTGCGATTCCGGATCGACGCAATGTCGACATTCACCTTTCTCGCTGGCGCGATTTCGGCCGCCGCTCTGATCACGGCTGCTGGCTACTACACCAAGAACACCGACAGAAAGAAGTATGTGGACAGGGCCTCGGGTGAAGACAAAGGAAACGTTGGCGCTCCACGAGTACTCGAGGATCCTCACTGGCAGTGGATGATCAGCAATGCCGACAAGGAGAGCATCATCCTCCAGTTGAAACTGCAAGACATGCCCTCGGGAAGCCTACAAGTCTCTTCTGCGGCTGGTCACACTGTTATTGGCAGCTACACTTGGGTGCAGACTGACAAACCGACTATATACGCACCCGGCACTGCTCCAGAGTATACGCCGCCCGACCTACCCATCACCCTCGCTCCAGACCCAGAGCGCCACTTCCGCGATCAAAACGCTGGTCGCGCGCCGCTACAACCCTTTGAGCCGTTGGGCCAGGCGGTTGCCGTTGTGAACCCCAGCTTCCGCCTCGACGACGTCGACATCGTGATCGACCGCCGCAGCCTCATCCTCCTGCTCGACTTCATGCGTGACAAGACTACCCAGGCATTCTGCTTCACTCTTGACATGGTTGGCAAGACCATGTTCGTAGCGCACAATCTCCAAAACGCAAAGGTGTTTTCAAGAGAACTCACTTACGGCCGCAGTTTCGAGCCAGCCTTCACTACGGAGGACCCAGCCCTAGAGGACGCTCAAGGTCACTATCGCCTGATCAAGTACGACTTCGGTGGGCTGAGCATCGTCGTACGACTCGAAGTCGATGCACGTCTGCCCGCTTCAGAACCACTTGGCCACTAAGACTCTCAGCCCAGCACACTTCCAACTATCGTAAATGATCCGACCACCAAAGAGATCCTACACAAAGGCCCCAATCAGACTCGAGTTATACCAAAAGGCACTTTGATCGCTCAGTCGCTTCTCATCAAACTCAAGAGTACCGCCAAAACCAGGAGTCGCCCTCGTGAACAGATGTGGTTCGGCCGCACACCGATTGCCGTTCTTGCACGACATATCGATGGCGAGTACACCGAGAAAAACATGCACATCAATTACATGGAGCAGGACGATCCAACCGCTTTCGAGGCCAACGCGCATAGCCAGCAGGGTATGTGTAAGGTTGTTGGCTTTCTTACGGCTGCGCGGGAGGCGGTAGCAAAGACTAGCGAGAAGGCAGGCGTGCTGGTATCGATGGGAAAAGCGCAGGCTATCAGGATATTTGAGGTCAAGGAGAAGATCGGAGCGCTGCCGGAGGATCTGGTAGAGCGACCGTGGACGAAGATGGACTATTTAGAGTAGAGTAGATGAAGATCAAAGTCGGCATCGACTGTCTCTGTGCCGGTTTCGCATGCAAAGCTCTTGTGTGAAAAAGCTCGCATTGCTGCATCACCCACATTTTGCTGACTCTCCGCATCATGTGCATCTTAGTGAACTCTTTCCTAGTCGTAGCTAAAACGATGGGGCGGCATTTGGCGTATTTAAAAGAAATTGCAAGAGGAAAATCTACGATCATGGATCACTAGTAACTAATACAAAGTTCTTTCCGCGTGTGATAACTGCACCTCCTTGTCCTCATTAGATGTTTTCCCGCATGCAACCAAACAAATTTCAACTCCTCGAGATATGGCGAGCGCGGCGTCAGTGCACCGTGAGCGGCGTTAAGTAAAAAGATAGATGCTGTGGATACCTTCTCGCTCTACTATGGCGAGTCATACGGACGTTGATTGAGCTTTTGTCCTCCACGCGACTCCACTGCTATGGTCACGATTGGAGATGCTTCGTGCGTTTGTACTTGCGAGTGTCTCTCTCGCGCGTGACCTGAAAGATTGCTAGCTTGCCCCCGCCAGTAAGAAAGGAAGTCAGTGATTGATAGCAAGCGCATTTACCTACAAAAAGGCAGCGAATGCCCCTGCGGAGTGAGTGTCGGTCCGGGAGCACTCGCCAGTAGCCTTACTCACTGCTCGCTCTATATACAAATATGCAAAACTTCTCACCTCTACATTCCTCACGACCTCCCCGCAAGCGCAACCCACAACTTCAACTATTCTTCGCAGAATACTCTGTGACCAAGCACTTCGCACGCGAACCACCCATCCAAATCGAGTCTCGAGCGAAACGTCCGTAGAGATGTCTACAACCAACAATCTCCCATCTCCTGACGCTATCAGCGAGCTCCTCGCGAGCGTAGCAAAGACCTCACCCATCGCTCGCCCCCGCCCTTCATCCAATCCAGATTTCTCGACTCGATCGCGAACGGAAAAAGCTACATTGACCCTGTCTCCAACAAGCGCGAGTACGAGGTGAACGGCAAGACTGCCTTCAATCGTAATGGCCTAGAGGACCCTCAAGACATTAGCCGGGTATCAAAGGACGACCTCTCGACCTCTCGAACTTTCCCTCGAGCACCGCAGACCGCCTTCAACCCCGTAGACTCCGGTCCCCTCTCGAACGACACGCTCTTCATTGATCGAAAGACCTCGGTGCGAGAGTACAGCTACGAATTCGCGGACGTTGCCACCCTGACAGACCCCGTCAACGTCAAGCCAATTCCGGTGCTGAACAAGAAGGAGCCGAGGGATAACAAAACAGAAAATCCCTGGATGTACGCGAACGCAAACGCCCAAGCGGTCCCGTTGCGTCTAGACGCTTCGGAGGTACCTAAGGAAGGAAGCCCTGAGCCTGTCACCTTTCAAGATGGCTTTATGGAATACTGCAGCTATAGCTTCAAGAAGGGCGATAGCGCAACCATTTACGTACCTGGCACTCCCGCTGAGTATGTCAAGGGCCTCCAGTTCCCGCTCCAGCTCCGGCCAGATAAGGGAATGTACTACCGAAACCAGCACATCAAGAAAGTCCCTTCATGTCACTTCGAGCCTGCTGCCCAAGCAACCGCAATCATGAATCCCAAGGTCACTTTCGACGACATAAACGTCATGGTCAACCGAAGCACATTGCACTACCTCAGCCAGTTTGCGAACAACACAAGCCGCCAAGATGTGCGGCTGGAGTTGGCCATGGTCGGCGACACACTGGTCATCTCGCGGGTGTGGCGTAGCGCAAAGATCGGTATCTTCGACGGCAAGCAGTTTGGACATAGCTTCGAGGAAGCCACCACACAAGAAGATCCGGATCTTGAAAACGGTAAAGGCTACTACAGGCCCATCGGCTACTCCTTTGGCGGATTGAAGTTGGCCGTCAAGATCGAGATCGACGCGTATGTTCCCGACGCTGAATGTCAGTACTAGAAGCCTCTTCGACTGTTCACTCAATACGTCACTCCATCACTCAAGCGGATTTCCGAGCGCATCTTCAGCCCCACAACAGTACAGCCGATCGCACACTCAAGCCCGCAAGCGACTGCCATCATCGCAAAAGGCAAGACGATCCCGCATTCCCGCCTCTTGAAGCTCAAGTGCAACAAGGACAAAACCCTGATGCCAAAAGAGCAGCTCTTCTTCGGCCGTATCGATTGGTGCGTCCGTGCCCAGCACGCTGAGGGATCAGTGACCGAAGACCAGGCGGCACCGAAGTTGTTCAGCCAGCCAGAGGCGGAGAAGTGGGAAACGGACAAGCAGCAGGATCTGCGCCGGCTCGCGTGGGTCTTGGAGAAGCTCGTCGAGATTACGAAGCGGTCGAAGCATCGCTCCATTGTGGTCGTGTCGGCGGGCAAGCCTGAGGGGTTGGAAGTGTACGAGTCTCTTGAGAAGATCGAGGCTCTGCCGAAGGAGGTTGTGGAGAAGTTGTGATCGAAGGACGTGACAAATCCGACCAAGGATGACTGAGGAGACCAAGTAGAATTTTTTATTGGTGGGACGGAACGACGATGCGCTGTTTGTTGTACTTCACGAAGGCGTTTGTTGCGAGCGTATACCCACTGCTTTTTATCCCAGTTATCCGAACATGAAGTGTTAACAGAGAGAGGTCTTTTGAGCCACATGCATTATTTTCTCCTCAGTATTAGTTTCGAACAACTGCAGAAGCTCCAAATATGTCTTTCCATCAGTGCTCAGCATATCCACAAGCAGCTTCCAACTTGCGCTCACTGACTATAAACAGCAATCGCCTCGTCAAAGGACTTATTCAACTGATCCTTGCCCAAATCCAACAGCCCCGCATCTTCCGCCGTCTCCTTCTCCCTGACCGCCGCCAAGAAGCTATTCGTGTCCCCCTTCAACGTCTTCAGATTCATCAACACAATCGACGTCGTGAACGTCTGCTTGAACTGAGGGTACTATGAATCAAGTCAGTTACTGCACATCACAACCCCGGTCTCGCGACATACCTTCATCTTGAGCGTGTTCAACGTGTCCATGATGGGATCGATCTGACCAGCCAGCGCGATCAAAACGTTCCTGCTCTCAGTCATAGTGAAAGGGCTGCTTTCCTTCGCCGTCTTCGTAGATTGCTTAATGAGATCGTCGACCTTCATCGCTGACCTGATGATGTTGTATCCCTGGGGCAGAGCGGTAAAAGGCGAGCCATCGAACATCTTGACGTCGGCATCGAGCTCTTGGACGGCGACGCCCAGCTGGGAGATTTCATTGAGGAGGAGTTGCGATTTGTCTTCTTGGCCCTGGCGGGGGGCGAGGGAGGGGAGAGCAGAGCTCAGGGCGATGAAGGGGAGGAGGAAGAGAGAGGCGTGCATGGTGAGAGACTGGCTTGTGGAGTTGGGATGATGCTGGAGGGATGGGTTTGGGAAAGCGGTTGTGGGTACGTTGCTGTGTAGTTATACTTGGAATTGGGTGCGGTATCTCCGCACCTGGCGTGTCTCCAGGAAATATCCCGAGGCTTGTCCAGTCCTTTGGTTCCTGACTAGGTTGATCATCACTCTTAGTATACCCAGCCCGTTAAAACCTACGGTAGGCATGAAACAGGGTGCTCGCGAGGGAAAACATACTTGCGAAGTCCCATCCGCTGACCGAATTCTTGTCTCGTCGACTCTATGTTGAAAGCGAACAACAACTTTACCCATTGACCATGCGCCATGTCCCACCGTGACGCATCCAAAGCTTCATACACGCCCATTGTCAAATTTCACTACCAAACCTTCGCGTTCACGTCGCGTTGTTAGAGTTTGCGGGGCCCCGCCTTTCACAAGCGCCCTTCCTCGGCAAAAGGTGTGATCGACGCGCGACTTTGGTAGTCCACGGGTAGGTAACCGGGCTGGCTCCGAAACACTAAGTAGTGGACAGTATGAACGCCACATGTTTTCAAAGGCGAAGATGTGGCTTTCGTACACTTTAAACATGGTAACTATGTCGAATCGCAGCACGACTTCGATTGTCGGACCAGGACAATCTGATTCTGAACTATCATGGAGAAGGAACTGCATATATGCCTGGTTAAGGAACGAGGCTGATCATCCACCGTGCAAGGAACCCAGTCATAAGAGTTGTTCGTCACATAGCTGCCAACACAAACGCCCAGTGCGATCATATCGTACACCGCACCTTCCAGTTCTCTTTACAAGCGACGTCAACATTATCTTAGCTCCGCAAATGGTCGCACACGTT
>Ga0265798_10008477_pt1 | contig 13098 bp, 10 predicted proteins | sample P3T30metagenome_FD_192430 | JGI IMG/M metagenome (GOLD analysis project Ga0265798, IMG submission 192430) | Plant litter microbial communities from East Loma Ridge, Irvine, California - P3 T30 | ecosystem: Environmental > Terrestrial > Plant litter > Unclassified | place: USA: California...
TTATTAACACCTATATCCTTAATAACCGAATCTAGATTCGAACTAGAATACTATTATTAGAAGTAATACGCTCTACCATTGAGCTATTCGGCTAATTCTAATTTGGACTTTATAACCAAAACAAGATGGCGCCCACTGCAGAGCAGTGGGCGCCCTTAGTAAGAATTTTTTTCTTATATGTAGAACCCCAAATTTAGTATACTAAATAAGAATCCCATATTCATACAAAGACCTCGCCCGGAGCCACCAAGGCAACTGGGCGACAGGCAACAAACTTAGTTTGTTGCCTGTCGCCCACCCGTTGCCTTGGTTTGTTCCCCTCTTGCCTTGGTTTGTTCCCCAGGTGGCCCGGGGTCTTGTTAAAAGTGGTCGATTAAAAAAATTAATTAGATTAGCACCTATATATATAATAAAACCCAAAGATATGCGACGACAGCAATGACTGATAAACTAGATAAGTGTAAGTAAAGGTAGTAACGCTAAAGTACAACCCGCTAGGTAAAAAAGTATTAAACGCTATTATAAAGTTAAAAATTGTTTAACTAGTTGAATTAACACAATGTAGACTAATACGATTTTTTTTAATTTATATTTTTTAATTTTTTTACATGAATATAAACTTAATATTAGAACTGCTTCAGGTAAAAAAAGATCTCCCTACCTGATTTATAGGGCTTTTTAAGTCTCTTGCCTCTAATTTTTGGTTATTAGGATGTATTTTTGATAGTTTAATTAAAGCTTCAAAAGATTCGAGTCTTTTTGTTTTACAACTAGACTTATTTTTTTTTTTTGAAGCTACAGAATGCTTTCATCCTGATACTTTAGAAAAAAAACCTAGATCCTTTAAGGGCTATAAAATAAAAAATGTATTTTTTATTTTAATGGCATTACCTTCGGTACAGCCAGCCCGCCAATACTCAGAAGAATATAGTTAAAAATAATATTTTTATCTCTTCATAAGACTTTAAATATCACAACGAGGGCCACCGGAGGTGGCCCTCCCTAAAAAAGTTCAATAATTAGAGGGCGGTGACGCCCGCCCCCATATTTAAATAAAGTTACGTTAGTTTGCATACTAGATTGTTTAATTATACCTAGAGTATTATGATAATTAAACAATCTACCCCTTAAATGTATAAAACTACCTATGTATCTTTTCACTGTTAATTTATTTGTTACCATGTAATTCCGCTTTTATTTTTACCTACCCGAGGTGGAACCGGAGGTTCCTTTAATATTTATCGGTATCCGCATTAGAAAAAACTAAAGGAGTAGATGGACAATTGTTATCACGCCTTGTAGAATAAAATATTTGGCTTACACTAGTATTTTCTACATTAGATAGGGTTGATAGAGTTATTTTAGTATTAAAATTATTCCTATAGGATTTGGTATTAAGGATGGCTGATTTACTTACTCGATTCTGAGGAGTGTAATTCTAACCCGTCCTTAATATAAGTACAAGTTAAAATTACAAAAACGATTGCTTGAATAAATGCAATGGCAAATTCTAATCCGGAAAAGGCAATGATAAAGGCTAATGGGAATAATCCCGCGATAAAGTAAATAAACCCGAAGGTCATTATTTTGTAGGTGAATCCGCTAAGGATTGTAAGGAGCAGGTGCCCTGATAATCGTGACACAAATTTTCCTTTTGATATTAAAGTGTGATATAATATTACGTCATATAAGTCTAATCCATTAATTTTAACAAAGGCGGCCTTGCATTACCTTCGGTACAGCACAGCCTGTGAAACCGGCGCTTAAAATAAAAAATACATTTTTTATTTTTTTTTTTAGCCCTTATCTTTAAATGGATTAATTCTATTTTTTATTAAGGGCGGGCCTGCGTAGCAGGCCCGCCATCAGAAAGACTAGTTTTACTTTTCAAATAATACGTATAAACCGTATTTATTTTTTTTTTTCTCATACTAGATAACTTAAATTAATTTAAAAAGGTATATACCTTTAAATGGAGTAGTACGTTTTCTATATAGATAAACAGAAATACTAGACTCAGATATATCCAGAGCTTCACCTGCTGATCTAATCGAAGAATATTTAACAACGAGGGGCGGGAGCGAGGAACGAGCGAGTCGTCCCTCGCGCCCCGCCTTCATTTGTATGAACATTGGTAACCTCTATACTTTTAGAGTATGGTTTAACTGAGTCTAGTTTCGTGATAATATATCCTTTAAGGGTGCTAGCTTGTCCATTTGTTAACGAAGACTCGTTATTTTTTTAATAATTTGAGAGTCGTCTAGGAGATATACCCAAAGACAAAAAAAAATATTTTTTTTTGTCCTGGTATGCGGCTTTCATTGAAGAGAATTGTTTGGTAATTCCTAAAGCACTGTTAGTTAATAATACAGCCTGTCTTAAATTAGTTGGACTATCATTAGAAGAGTAATCTAAACTAGAAGTAGCTTTAGTAATCATATAACCTTTATATGGTTTATTATTAGTTAAATACTTCTTAACGGTAGTCTTATGAACACCTAAAAACAAAGCAGCCTTTGTAATAGAAGTAAATTCTTCTATCTTTCCTGTTTCGATGTTAGAAAGAATAATCGGCCGGCATTGCTTCGCACAGCAGCTAAAGGGATTATTTTTAGCCATTTTTTCTAAATGGTCTTTAGACAATTGACGCCCTAACATTACCTCTTTTTTTAACTTAAGTACTTCTTCTAATTCATTTCGACTTTTGGATGCAATACTCATTAATTTAAGAGAGGCTTCACTATGTTTGTATCCCAAACTTGACCCAGCTACTTTTAATATATTGTATTCAGGGTTTAATTTATCTATGTAGAATTGTTCTCTAGACAGTATTATTGAACTAGGACAATATTCTAAATTCTCTAACCTAAATCCTACATACCCATACTTTAAAAGTGCCTTACAAATAAGAGATGCTCCTCGCTTACTGCTTGACAAATGGCTATGATTAAAATATCGCCTGAATCTATCATTCCTTACTAACTTTAGAACTAACTATGATTTACCTTGAACTTTATCTAATTTGAATCGCTTTTTAAATATAAAGGTATTTTCCGAGGTATCATTAAACCTTTTGGATATGGGAGCTTGTGAAACTCCCATTGCTTTCGCCGCCTTGGTTATAGAAGGATATATGGAAGTTTCATTTGTCTTTAAGTCTAAAACACTCAGGGATGTCCCCCTATCTATACTCATTTTTAATTTAATTGATTCCGAAAGAAAAGATTTGCCTAATTTGGCTAAAGTAATTAAGGCTCTTGTTTATTTACTATGTGTTTTTCCAAAGACCTCATCCGAAGGATGAGGTCTTGGGTTATTCACACCTTTATTCGCAAGACTAAGTAATTTTTTAGTCTCTTCAGAAATTTTTCGCCCTTTAGATGAGTTACTCATTTTTAGCCTGGCTTCCTCAGAATGAGTATGCCCAAGTCTTGAACCTGCTGTAGTCAGTATATTATATTTGGGTTTTAGTAAATAAAGATAGGGAGTCCGAAGGTCCTCCGTGTTCTCTATTTATAGCATTTTCTTCTGAACAGTATTCTAATATTTCTACTTTAAAGTTTTTTAAACCATGCTTTAAAATAGCACTATAAATTAGACTTTTACCTTTTAATAATTATAAGGAAATATTCCTAAAGCTATAGTACTTTATAAATCTATCTCTTAGATTTTCACTACTACCGACATAACTATTACCATTCACTTTATTAACTCACCCTTGCTGAAAAAAATATATATATTTTTTTCTACAGGGCAAAAGACGATAAATTCCGGCTTTATTTATATTATCCTGCTCTCCCCTGCCTCGCTTTCCTTTTTATTGAAAATAAAAAGTTAAAGCAGTGAAGAGCCAAGGGTGAGTATAATAGACTTGTCAGTAAAAGCATATGAGTATATAACAGCAGGAATAAGGCTTTCACTTAATTTCTTATGAATTTAAAGTAGAAAAAGGTCTACCCATCGCTCTAAAATACGGAGAAGAACCTACATAGCTTTGACCAAAATCTTTATTAACCCACCCTTGCTGAAAAAAATATATATATTTTTTTCTACAGGGCAAAAGACGGTAAACACCTGATTTACCTTTATTCTGTTTGACGATCAATCCTTTGTGCTCATCGGGATTGGTATAAATTATAACAGGTTCGAGTTTTGATTAAATAGCCATAGTTCTTATGTATCTTTTTCCTGTTAAATGTGTATTACTTAAACTAGTTGATATAACCCCAATTCCTATTTGACAGTGAATTCAATGAAACCTTTTTAGAGTATAAATAGATGTTTTTAAACTTAATTTATCTTCCCTACGAACACTTTGTGTAAGAGACCCCAAATATATATATTTGGGGTCCTCATAGGTGTTAGAAGCAGCCAGAAGGATAAGTTTTAATGAAAGATAAAATATTTAATAATTTGTTCACGAATAAACGAATCACAATTTTATCCTCGAATTAACATGTATTTTTTACGATATTTATAACCGATTTATACATTTTTATTTGTTTGACGATATCCTATCGATCTAGCGGCTGCGGAAATAGAGGAATATATTGTTACTTCCTTAGTTTCAATATTGGTAACCTCTAGTTTCTTAGAAGTTATTTGGACTTTAGCCTTATTTTTACTTTCGCTTGTGGATTCAACTAGTTTAAAAATATATCTATCCAAAACGGGTTTATCCTGTTTCAAATAAATGTAATGTTCTATATATCTTTTATCAATGTCTAAAGCGCGAGCTGCTGCTCTAATCGCATGGTAAGTAGTTAAAGAATTTGTTTCCAGGTCAGTGACCTCAATTTTGATACCATTAGATTGACCTTTGGATAATTTAGCTAATGGCGCCCCCTTTTTACTGAGGTAAAAAGGGGGCGCCCTCCGGACATTTAAAGGTCTTAGATGCAACCTTACGCATATTTTCTAGAGCAGCTTCTGAATGTTTTCATCCACACCCTCGAGAAGGGCTTCCAGGTGTTTTTAATATATTATACTCTGGAGAGTACACTTCAAAAAAATGTTTTTCTTTAGACATAAGACTATCTCTATCACAAATTGCTAATACAGTAAAACTAAAGTTTTGATAGCCATATTTTAGTAATGCGACATTAATGGCCATACTTTTATTGTTTAATAACCTATTAACATTATAATACTCCAAAACTCTACGTCTTAAATTTACAGAACTGCCAATATATTTTTTACTATTCAATTTATTAGTTCACATGTAAATTCCCATTTTACCCTTAAGATACTCAAGGATATTTAATTTGTCTTTGTCTGCATCGGAGAAAACAGCTAAGCTGAAAGATACTGTAGAGTAACTAACACTTATTGAAGTTGAAAACGTTCTTACAGTTATTTTATTAAAACCACATACGCAAGCTTTAGATTGATAAATAAAACTACGCGATTTTACGTTATTTAAATTAAAATAATTAAATATGACTGGTATATTTATATATTTTTTAATATTAGATGATATAAGTCGTTAACAGGGAGGCACAAATGACACATCATTTTTGCCTCCGTATCCTTTCTTTAAAGGCGATATAATATAAACTTTATCCCCCTATTACAAGGTGTTTATATATCTTATCCTTTAAAGGTAAATTACAAACTTTTTCGTATAAAATAACAAAGAATATATAACTACATATAACAATAACATTATTTATAATTTTCTATTATTCTTACTAGACTATCCAGTTTATAAATAAAACAAAAATAAAAATTTTGTTATTAAGGATAGGCTATTGTGATAACTTTAATTTATTAATTATCCCTATACTTTAGCTCGTAAGCAGTCCCTGCTACTGTAGCGCAGTAACAAGGGTTTATACATAAAGGGCGAAAAGATAAAACCACGTTTACTGGCGACTAGAGTACACCTTACCATTAGGTTGATGTAATGGAAAAACCATCTACTCGTTGCTCTTTTACAGCCTTATTAATAAGCCTGTCTTAGATCCGCAATTACCCATTTCTATTACTAGAATCTCTAACTATATTACTACATCCTCAACCATTAACGAGGCCATATAATAAGGCAGAGTGCGCGATTAGCTTAAGCTAATCCCCCCCCCTTTACATATTTAGTTATTAGAGCTTTAGGGCTTATTCGGAATTTGGTTATTTTACACAATACTAGTGAATGCCTAATTCACTATTTATGTTGGCTCCGAGTCTGAGTCCGAGGGATATAGGGCGGGCTAGGTAACTTATAAACTCGATAATTACAAGTAATGGAAGAAGTGGTGTACCACTAGCCACGAAAAGGCTAAAGAATTTTAGACCGTTGTTGTATAAACCGAGTATTGTGGCTCTAAATTAACTTTTTAACTATATATTTTTGTTTTATTGGTTTACCGGCCTTAGGCCCTTTTAAATGTTTTGACAGACCTGATGCATCTACACCTAATGTTAAAGCTGCTTCTTTTATAGTAGAGTATACTATTATTTTATTTGTTTCAAGATTAGTTACTTCTACTTTTATAGATACCTTAGACTCAAATAATTTTTCCTTTGATCCTTCACGAGAAATAAGATACTTACCAAAGGTTTAGTGGGCTTACCGTTTAAATAAGTACTAATCATTCCTAAAGGTAAGCCTAAATATCTACCTCCTTCAGAAATAGATGGAAATTTTATTATTTCCTTAGTTTCTACGTTATGTACTTCTATCGCTACAGCATTTTTTTTGTACAGAGTTTTTAGACTTTTCTAATATATTAGACCCTGTATACTTAATACTATATTTATCTTTTATTGGCTTAGGATTTTTTTAATGTAAATAATTAAATAAATATTTTCTAGTTACACCTAAAGATTTAGCACCCGCGCCAAGAGTAGGATAATCTATAACAACACCTGTATCTAGATAAGTTATTTGAACTTCAGATTTAAGAACTGGAAAAGCAGATATGGTATCCTCTTTATTTAGCTCAATTATTACATATCTACCCCTATAATAAAAATAAGGTTTATCAGTTTTGGCGACTCTTAATAAATAGCTAGAAATATGAGTAGGATAAGCATCAATTGCTTTAGCCAACGCGTTAATAGATGGATAGATTTTTTTTGTTTTGTCCGCGCTAATAATATCTATAACTCCTACTTTTTTACTTACACTCTCGCTCATGTTAGGGTTTCTCTCACCCTTATAAATTTTTACTAATTTATATCTACCTAAAATTGGAGGTGTATTTACTCCTAAATTAACTAGAGCTATATATTTATTAAATATTTTTGGGTTTATTTTTAAATTAGTTTTTGCAGACTTTAAAGAATTAAAAATTATTATTTTATCGTCTTTTGCCCTGTAGAAAAAAATATATATATTTTTTTCAGCAAGGGTGAGTTAATCTTTGATATTTTTTATATGTAGTATTTACTTCACTCAATTTAAATCGAGTTATCGCACTTTTATTTGATATAGGAGGCTACCCAGCTTCCTTAAGAGGGCGGCCCTTTTTAAGAAAAAGGGCCGCCATATACTCAGGCGATAATGTTTTGAAATAATAGTTTTCACGCTCAATACGGATTTCAGGTTTACAATATTCCAAAATTGATAGTGAAAATTCCTAAAGTCCATACTTAATAAGGGATTTACAAATAATAATAGTTTTATTATATACTAAGTTGTATGGACTAAAATAAGAATAAAGCCTACGGCTTATATCCTTAGAGCTCCCTATATACTTTTTATTTGATTTTATATGTATCCACATATATATACCAGATTTTTGTTTATTTTCTTTAATTACTTTTGTTATTCAATAAATCGTAGTAAACTTTTTGAGGATCTATTTTATTATTAAAACTATCGCTATATGTTCGAGTACATGAAAATGGATAACTAGTAATACTTTTAGTATATATATAGAAAATTTGTCTTCTTGTAGAAGAATAAGATCTTATTCCCACTATAGCCTTACATTTATTTCCTTCAACTGCACTATTAGATAAATATAAATTAGTAGTTTTTTGGGTATATGGGTTATTTAGGTTGTGTTTGGTAGATGAACTATTTACTCGAAGAGTGTAATTCTAACCCGTCCTTAATATAAGTTGAGGTTAAAATTACGAAAACGATCGCTTGAATAAATGCGATGGCAAATTCTAATCCGGAAAAGGCAATGATAAAGGCAAGAGGGAATAAACCTAAGATAAAATAAATGAAGCCAAAGGTCATTATTTTATAGGTGAATCCCGACAAAATGGTAAGAAGTAGGTGACCTGATAAACGTGGCACAAATTTATCCTAATAAATTTTTTTTTTCGACTACACCCTTAATTATCTAGTCCACTAATTTAAATAAATAATTTTCTCTAAAAGGTGTAGTTTGTTTTTTTTTTAAATATGTAGAAATACTACTTTGACGAAAATCTGGCAGCTGCGGAAATAGAGTCAAATATTGTTACCTCCTTTGTTTCAATATTGGTTACCTCTAGTTTCTTAGAAGTTTTTTGAACTTTAGCCTTATTTAGAATTTGATTTGTAGATTCAATTTGTTTAAATACATATCTATCAAAAACAGGTTTATCTTGTTTCAAATAAATGTAATTTTCTATATATCTTTTATCAATAGCTAAAGCACGACCAGCTGCTCGGATGGCGTGGTAAATAGTTTAAATATTTGTTTCCAGATCAGTAACCTCAACTGTGATACCATTAGGTTGACCTTGGGATAATTTAGCTAATGGCGCCCCCTTTTTACCTCAGTAAAAAGGGGGCGCCCTCTGGAGAGTTGAATTTAATAGAAGCAGCCCTACGCATACTTTCTAATGTGGCTTCTGAATGTTTCCATCCAGATCCTCGAGAAGGACTTCCAGGTATTTTTAATATATTATACTCTGGAGAGTACACTTCAAAAAAATGTTTTTCTCTAGCCATAAGGCTATTTTTATCACAGGGCCCTCTTTTTTTTTATAAAAAAAAAAGAGGGCCTTCAAGAATAGTAAAGCTGAAATTACAATAGCCATATTTTAGTAATGCAACATTAATGGCCATACTTTTATCATTTAATAACCTATTAACATTGTAATAATTCAAAACTCTACGCCTTAAGTTTACAGAGCTTCCAATGTATTTTTTAGAATTAAATTTATTAGTTTACATATAAATACCGCTTTTTCCTTGAGGGCCCTCTTTTTTTTTATAAAAAAAAAAGAGGGCCTTCAAGGATATTTAATTTATCTATGTCTGCATCATAAAAAACAGCTAAATTGGAAGAAGAGTTAGCACTTGCGGAATATGACCTTTTAATTATTTTACTACAACTGCATACACAAGCTTTATATTGATAGGTTAAATTAGGCGATTTTTCGTGCTTTAAAAATAAACAATAAGATATAACTAATTTTTTTTATTTTTTTTTTACAATAGATATAATAAGTCGTGCACAGGGAGGCAAAAATGACACATCATTTTTGCCTCCGTATCCTTTCTTTTAAAATATTACAGTATAAACTTTGTCGCCTTATTTAAAGGTGTTTATACATTTTATACTTTCTTTAAAGGCATTACAACAGAAATTTTTAAAAAGTATAAAAATTCCATATATAGTTATATTATTTTTCTCCTGTTTTATTTTTGCTGCTTTATATAGTATATAAAGACAACAATAAAAACATTATTATTAAGGATAGGCTATTGTGATAGCTTTAATCTTGAATATATTTATTATACTTTGTATAAATAAAATGAAGAATGAATATATAAAAAGAACCAAATTTATTGGCGACTAGAGTACACCTTACCATTAGGTTAATGTAATGGAAAAACCATCTACTCGTTGCTCTTTTACAGTTATTTATAAGTACATCAATGTATAACTGATTTAGATCCGCGATTACCCATTTCTATTACTAGAATTTCTAATTATATTACTATAACCTCAGCTATTTATATGGGAATATAAGTAGGTTAAGTTAACGACTTAGCTTAAGCGAATAGCGTACTTAACCTAATTAACATATATAGTTATTAGAATTTTAGGGCTTCTCCGGAATTTGATTATTTAACACAGCAAGAGTGAAGGCCAAATTCACTCTCTATGTTGGCTCCTAGACGCAAACCTAGAGATATAGGTCTTGCAAGGTAACTTATAAATTCGATAATGACGAGTAAAGGCAATAGGGCAAGAGGAGTACCGCTAGGTACAAAAAGGCTAAAGAATTTTAGACCGTTGTTTAAAAGTCCCAATATAAGACTTCCTAGGACAACGGTAAAACTCATGGATAGTACGACTGCTAAATGAGCTGTGGTACTAAACGAATATGGCACTAGCCCCATTAAATTGTTTATTAGGATAAAAATAAATAAAGTGTAGACAAGGGGAAAATATCTTTGACCTTCTTTCCCGTTAATTTGGTCTACAACTATTTTTAAGACTGTGAAAAATAATATATCAAGGCTAATTGATCAATGATTACTCACTATTTTATTAAAATTTACGGATAATATACTCATTACTAAGATAAATATTAAACTAATAGTTAGATATAACCCAATAGTTGTAAGATCTATATAGAGAACAAAAAGATTTTGTATAGTTAATTTAAGTGATAATATTTCTCTAATTTCAAATTGACTTAAAGGACTTATTGTTTCGCTTAAGAATAAATTATTCATTTTTTTTATATTTGCAACATTAATTAATCTTAAAAAAACATTTATTATGTAGCGCAGGCTTAAATCGCTTGTATTAGATAGCCTCTTATAGTAATTCAGCCACCTTAGCCAATACTTCGTAAACTATTTATACCCTCCTTCCCACTTCTAACTCTACTCGTTAATATACCTGTTTCAGAGGTAATCGTAAAAGTAATGCAGGACGACGAAAAGGTGACAATAGGTACAGAAAAAAGGGGAATTTTACCTCACCCAGCCTCTGAAACCCGGAGGGCCCGCTTACACTTTGTGTTAGAACAATAAAAGACCCCGGAAAAAAAGTTATTTTTTTCCTTTATTGTTAAGAGGTCCCTCCCTACGAACCCCCCCCCCCGAATCACACCCCCCCCCTGAAGAGGGCCACTCTTGCTGTAGGGTCGCTATAGTTATAGCTAAAGGCTAACCCCTCCTCCCAGCGGCCCCCTAAAGGAACCCTCTTAAATCCGCCAGCCCGTGAAACCGGGAGCCAAACCGAAGCTGAAAAAAGGAGCCAGTGAAACCCGGCCGGCTTCGCAGCCCACGTTTACGGTTTTATGAGCTGTTGGTTTAGCCTGACGTCATATTGCGCTACTTACCCATAATTAATAATAAAATTACGCCTGCGAAGCCGGCGCTAAATTGTTTTGCTTAATAAAATTAACCTGTATCGTGTAGTATCACTATACATTTAACTTAATTGGATTAGGAATCTCTTTTACTGATATAATTTGTTTATTAAAAAAAATAAAATAAATATCTCATTATTTTCATCTAGACACCTGATTTAAAATTTAACAAAAGTATAAATTTAATACAAATAACTTAAGTTTACAACTTTCCTTTTTATGACAAAACAATGAACTAAGTAAAATAATTGGGCTAAATTCTTAAAAGAAAAATATGGCAGGAGGCTGCAAAACATAGGCAGGAAAAACCTAGTTTTCCCTTACGAACACTTTGTGTAAGAGACCCCAAATATATATATTTGGGGTCCTCAGAGGTGTTAGAACCAGCCCCTACACCTAGACCCCCATCCTACGTAGGATGGGGGTCCAGGTGTTAGAACCACCCCCTCTTATTTATCACATTTTTATTATTACAAACGTTCTTATAAGGACAGAATTAACTAAATACCTATATAACAAATGTTTTATAGAAAGGACTTTAAATAAATTTATGAAACTTTTGAGAAGGCACACTAATTTACCATTAATTAAATTTCGGGGGTTAAGTACTGCATACATTTTTTATACTGTATATAAAAATATACTACCCATGTTACCAGGTAGCTAATTAGAAATAGTATAGCGGTATATTCTATGAGGAACATATGGTGCCAATTTGGCAAGCCAAATTGGCATATAACGGATACTCCCTACGTAAAATTTTAACTTTTACCTAATTTATATATAACACTAGATAAAAACCCAAAATAAGTCAAGGTAGTCGACCTATCAAACTAGGAAAAGGCTATTAAGAGAAGAATGCAATATGATAACGCGAAGAAAGAAAAAAGAAGACCTAAGATAAAGCCACGTGACCGAAAGCCCACCCCCCCCTCCTAAAAATAAAAGGGGAGGAAGGACAGCTGCTTAGCTGCTTCTAACACCTATGAGGACCCCAAATATATATATTTGGGGTCTCTTACACAAAGTGTTCGTAAGGGGGGAGAAAAGGCAGGAAAAGATAGGGAGGAAGGATAACATTGTTTATCCTTCCTAACTAAAGCGAAAGCAAGCAAAGGATAGCAAAGCGAAAGAATATCCTAATTAAAGCAAGGAAAAAGAAAGCTGACCCTAACTAAGCGAAAGCAAGCAAAGGAAAGCGAAGGAGGAAGGCTGGCGAAGGCTAGCGAAGGCCGCGATGCTGCAAAAAGCACCTTTTCTCTCTATAGTAGGGGGCGTAAAAATGGGAAACCCGCTAAACTAGGTAACCCCCTGGCACCAGTCCCTAGGGGGACTGGTCCCCCTCTTGGATGGGTAAGGGGTCCAGGTGAAATAGCTCTAATCGCGACCACACTAGCGTGGTCGACCTTAAAAAATACCATAATACTCTATAGTATTATTAATCATTTTTAGATGTTACACTAAACCTCTCCATACCTCATATCTCCACACTCTTATGAAATAGTGTACACTTATGGTGTGATTGTCCGGGTCACAATTATTTGCACATAGATTCACTATTAGTTAATTTTTTTTACATAGTAGGTGTAACCTAATAGGTAACTTTTCGATGAATATCATCTAACGTTACCAAGGTTCATGTGAATATTACTAAAATTAAAATTACAAAAAGGTATAGAAGTTTGGTTATTCTTTCTTGAAAAAAAATTGATCATGACGATACATACTATTTATAAAATCTTGATCTAATTAAATGTTAATATAACCTATACTCCTCTAAATTTCTGAGGACCTGCATTTACGGGCCCGCGCGCGCCGGCGGCC
>Ga0265798_10008478_pt1 | contig 13097 bp, 11 predicted proteins | sample P3T30metagenome_FD_192430 | JGI IMG/M metagenome (GOLD analysis project Ga0265798, IMG submission 192430) | Plant litter microbial communities from East Loma Ridge, Irvine, California - P3 T30 | ecosystem: Environmental > Terrestrial > Plant litter > Unclassified | place: USA: California...
ATACTATCTACACGGCAGGCTGGTACACATTTGCTGTCTGCCACGTACCAATAGCCGACTATCCAATATTGACCGCCAAGAGAGTCTGGACGTCCCTCCCGGAGACCAGAACAAGCTTGATGGCGCCTATGGATGAGATCTACTGGATACGACTCGAGAACGAGGTGAGCATGCTTCGGAAAAAGCCCTTTTGGGCTCACGGGCAGATAGGCGAACATGCGGGCCATCTGGTTAGCGTGTGCTGCATCAGGAAAGTAGAATGAGTTGTTTGGGGGCGTTGCGGGCGGCCACGTTGGACGAGAACACCAAGGACGCAAACCCTCTCTCTCTGGTTTCATCATACTTTACTACTCCAGAAATTTCCCCGCAGTTCCTCTCGTAAGCTCATCGCTCCGCATTCGACTGCTATAACAGTATCTAGCTAGTATATAACGCTCGCTCTACAGCAAGCTCGCCTCGTTGCCTCCCACTTGCGATTCGCTCTATTTTTCATTGGCAGCGCTCTCGCGGTCGGCATCGTTGTGCCATACGACAGCAGAAAATTGGCACTTGTACTATCTGGATCCGCCGACAGTGGTACAGCGGGAGCATCGCCATACGTTATCGCCATGTCTAACATGGGCATTACAGTACTACCGCACATTGTCAATGCTCTCCTACTTACGAGCATTTTCTCTGCTGGGAACACTTACTTCTTCGCCGCCTCCAGAGCACTCTATGGGCTTTCCCTTCAAGGCCGCGCCCCGAGATGCTTACCGACTTGTACCAAGCGAGGAATACCGATCTACTGCTTCGTGGTGGTTGTGCTGTTCTCCTTCCTTTCGCTACTGCAGTTGTCTCATGGAAGCTCTGTTGTACTCGGATGGTTGATCAACCTGGTCACAGGAGCATCGCTCGTCAGTTATGTCGTCATGAGCATAACTTACATCTGTTTCTACCGCGCTTGTCAGGCTCAAGGATTCTCCCGTTCCAAGCTCCCGTACGTTGGCCGGTTCCAACCCTACAGCGCCTACATCGCCATGGTTGCTCAGGGCGGCATCGCCTTATGCTTTGGGTACACGTCATTTCACCCTTGGGACACTGGCTCATTCTTCATTTCCTATGCTATGGTCATCTTGTCGGTTCTTCTGGTCATCGGGTGGAAGGTAGCTAAGAAAACGACTTGGAAGCGCTCGCAGGATGTCGACTTGCTCTGGGAAGACCCGGAGATCTCGGCTTATGAAGCTGCTTGTACAGATACACCTACCGGCTTCTGGCGCGAGATTGTTAACCTGGTGCGGGTAGACAAAATGCTCAAGATGCGTGGTTCGCAAGTGTGATAGTAGTGGAATATCCAATAGCAGGCTTACAGTAGTCCAGAGCAGGCAGGAGTGCCGACACCGAACTGTGACGACTTGTGGACTGTACTGATTACCTCAGGCATGAGGTCGAGTTGGCTTCATGCAGGAAGAGCAAGGGTCATGTTTCAGGGCACATGCGTCTTCAATATAATGCTTATACCCGAACTAGTCGAAGAAGTGGAAGTAGAGCCTTGGAAGAATAGACAGCCTACTAGGGCTACGACTCCTGAGATCGAGGATGGAGGAGACGAAGAAAATGAAAACATTATATCTGGCAGCAAGAGTGATAGTATAACCATGGCAAGTAGTAGGTCAAATTCGTGATAGATTAGGTTAGGTTGGGCCCCTACGTTCCATATTTGCTGGGACTCGGGGGCACCAAACACTCGATCCCTAGCTTGCGACTGCAGGCCACAAGGCTATCAATTTCCGCTACCTGGTATAATGCATCTGCATCAAGTACAGGTGCGCCCAAAGCCCGCTCGAAGCCTGCCTTATCTCCTCCCCTCCCAAGCTGTTCACCATCATTGCTCCGTGTTTGGCCGAGATTGGACTGAAATATGCCGGCAGCAGAGAATGGTAGGAAATCTTCATAAGTCTGTGGTGAAGCACGCAAGACGCCACTCTTGAGTAGGCTGTTTACTGAGCAAGGATCATGGATGTGTCCGGCACTGAGCTCGCGGTCGTCAACCACAGAGTAAGTGCAATAAACAAGTCTTTGCTCGACAAGGGCCGCCCATTGATCGGGAAAGTCTTGGAAGACGCGCCGCAAGATCTCATCGGTTTTTGCAGGAGTTGCATGTGTGTGGCGCGACTCTTGCGTAGCACGGCTGAGCAATTGATCGTATAGTCTGCGGCCGCGTGGAGTCACCGCCGCGCCACGCTGTTCGATCTCTCCGAATCGGGCGCGATGGTATCCTTCCATCAGCGAGGAGGATGTAACTTGCCTGTTGGTCGTAGACGGAAATTGAACCCTCTCCTCCAAAGCCAAGAAACTCGTTTGTCTCAACAAGATCGGGATCGATCGCAAAGGAGGTCCTTCGATGCGACTCTTCACAGCCAACCCTTGTGCCTTCATTTCGCTGTGCGCCATGTCGATATCGAGAGTTCGTGGTGTGAGATGATTGATGTGCGCACTGGCAAAGCATGCCACATCCGCTATGATGGGGTGCTCCCCTTTCAACTTCAAGTAGTCATCATGGGACGTCGTTGTAATTGGTTGCCACATGAAGGTCTTCATCGCCTCGGCGATAAAGGCCGTCCCCTGTTCTGGAGTGAAGCCGTGCTGCGTCTCACCAACGTCGATCAGCTCCATGAGCGCTGGGCTGAAGATGGAACGGCGCGAGAGCAGCCACATGGCAAGTTCACGTGCAGAAGGTGCCAGGAGTTCAGGGCGTAGGAGCGTGGTGAACATCCGGAAGGAATTAGAGGCGAGAGCTTCTGGTGTCAATGGACGAAACGCCGTGGCATGCATAGGCAGGCTGGCGACAGAGAGATCGTAGTAGCCGACTGGATGAAGACCTATCAGAGCGAAGAGGCGCCGCATTGTCCCCAACTCTTGAGGCGTTCCAACGCGGATTGCGCCATGCCTCTCGAGATCGAGTCTCGTGCTTTCGTCGAGCCAGTGTACAGCCTCGGGAGTTTGGTGCTTTGTATCGAGAACATGCTTGTTGGTCTCTTGTACAATTTGCACTAGATCTCCGTAGAGCGGGACTTCTGCTTTGTACATGGCTGACATGGAAAGTGCGAAGGCACTACGAAGGTCATCCTGGCGGGAGAAGTTGTGGCTGGGCGTATCTGGCGAAACAATCGCAGGCATGCTGGGAAGATGAGGGGATGATGATGTCGACTTTCTCTACCTCCCCCTACGATATTTCAAAGGTTATATGGCTGCCTAGCATATGCTCGCTGTCGTCTGCTTGATACGGCACTATGCTGTCGACAGCTACACATGGCTGCACGTAGCTTGCTCTAGTCCCCCATTTTAAGATGGCACAGACACGGTCTCATATCTCTTGCCTATTCCGGAGGTTACTGCGGCAGATATGACGCCGAGCGAATGCTCGCTCTCACGGGCTGCGCTACGCTGCTGTACTGTCGGTAGCTTCAAAGGAGATGCCAAAGTCTGTGGTGCCAAGATGGTACATATACAGTCTCATATCTCTTGCCTGTTCCGGGAATTACTAAGGCAAATATGACGTTGAGCGAATGCTCGCTCTCATGAACTCCGCTATGTCGCCGTACTGATTGCTAAGTTGGATCGTTGTGGTCGCAATCGGACAGGATGGCGCAGTGCTTGACAGAAAACTCAGACCAAATAGCATAACCAGTTTTGTCCGCCGAGAGACGTGACGATAAAGGTATGAAGCCTGCACAAGTGCCCAATACATTTGAGTGTGGGAGAAACATGATTCGTGTTACATCTAATCCTATAACTTTGCATTTGAAAGCGCACCCGTAATTATGCTCTTAACAACAAGATAATCTTCTAGACCATACTTACTTCCTTCTCGACCGAAGCCGGAGAGCTTGACGCCGCCGAATCTGGATTATTGTCAGTATCGCACCTCCCCAAGATCGAAGCGCGGTTCACTTACGGTGAAGAAGAATCCGAAATCACGGCCGTGTTGATAGCAACCATGCCTGTTTCCAATCTCTGGGAGACGCGATGGGAGCGAGCCAAGTCCTGAGTCATGACATAAGAAGCAAGCCCAACCTCACAGTCGTTCGCTCGACGAATGACCTCGTCTTCACTTGTAAACCTGGCTAGCGCAGCGATTGGGCCAAAGGTCTCTTCTTGCATTACTAACATGTCGTCTGTGACATCTCCCAACACTGTCAGCTCATGGAAATTCTTGCCGTGACTCGGCAAAGTCGAGCCACCGAGTAATACACGCGCGCCACGCTTGGTCGCATCAGTGATGTGAGTTTTGACTTTGGACGTTCCCATTGTGAGTGGACCGTGTGTCACCGCAGGATCGCTGCCGTCGCCGATAAGTGCCTTGCTCGCCTCCTCGGCTAGGCGCTTGCTGAAACTCTCGTAGATGCTGTCCTGGACATAGAAGCGGTTTGCACAAACACATGTTTGACCGGTGACCTTGAACTTGCTGATCAGAGCACTTGCAACTGCAACCTCCAGGTTGGCGTCGTCGAAGACAATGAAAGCAGCGTTCCCGCCAAGCTCCAAGCTGAGTTTCTTCAGTGTGCCGCTGCATTGTTTCATAAGAAGCTTTCCGACTCTAGTCGATCCTGTAAAGGATAATTTCTTCACTTTTGAAGACTCACAAAGTATGAGGCCTAGCTTGGACGTATTCTCCAGTGCCGTGACCACGTTGAAGACGCCCGGAAAGACACCCGCACGTTCCAAGATGACCGCCAGTGCGTTTGAGGAGAAAGGCGTCACCCCGTCTGACTTCAAGATGACAGTGCATCCAGCTGCGAGAGCCGCGGCCACCTTGCGGGCTCCCATTGCCAAAGGGAAGTTCCAAGGCGTGATCAGGCCGCATACTCCGATTGGCTCTTTGTGTATGCGAAGAGATAAGTCTGGGTTGGAGTGCGGTACGACGTCGCCATAGACGCGAGCAGCTTCCTCAGAAAACCATTCGAGGTAGGTGGCAGCCATCATGACCTCCCCTTCAGCGTCAGCAGCTGATTTGCCGTTCTCGGCCGTGATGATTCTGCCCAAGTCGACTTTGTTTTCGACCACAATGTCGTATGCTTTGCGAAGGATGCGACTTCGCTGACGACCAGAAAGGCTTTTCCATGCCCAGGCTGCGTCGTGGGCGGCTTGGATGGCGTCTTGCAGGTCGCCCGCAGTGCACTCAGGACATCGACCGAGGAGCCCTCCATGTGCAGGATTTGACACCTCGAATTGCGTATCGCAATTGGCGCTGATCCATTTGCCGCCGATGTATGCTGCTTCGACGAAAAGACTGCGGTCTTCCAGGGCAATGGTATGTGTAGCCGCCATTATTGTTGTAGGGTAGTTCTGTTGATTCACGAGCTTGTATCTCGGAACATGTGGTGCTCTGCTCAGTTCACCAGACACAAGAGTAATAAGGAAATCAGCTTAGTTACACTATGTTTCCAATTATCCGTACACTATGCGGCGATGCCCAATTAGGCAGGACAAGTGAGACGGGCGCCTAGACCCGCTAATGTCTGGAGAGCACGAGGCTGTTGAGGGAAGAGGAAGGTTCTTCTTAGCCTCTAGATTCTCGGAGCCACGCAAGAGCGTACTCGTAACTTTGATACGCGCGTCACGCAACCATTCTATCTACCTTATCATCAGACCCCGCATGTTATCTCCACGATAAATGTAGTGAGGCCGGAGGTTCTAGCTTCGACAAGTTAAAATTTCCCGCCTTCCAACAGACTGCCCCGCTATTACAACGCCGAACTCCTTATGTACGGAACTACACAACTGGAGTGGCTGTACTGACAGCCGATATTAGCCACATGCCATCGTATAGCACTGCGCTCTATGACTATGGCACGAACATTGTGTAGCATGAACGCACCCCTTAATACCGATCACCATTACTTCTCACAACCGTTGACTTGTAGTCCAGAACAATGGGTCCTTCAAAGCAAGGGCATATTCCCAAGATCAAAGGTGAGCAGCGCGTTTTGCCGTTTCACACTGGACTCGCTGATGAAGGCAAGGATGCCACGAGTGCTCACAGCGTCGCATTGATTGCGATCGAAAACAACCGTCTTGCAACAAATGCACTAGGCGAGGCATTGCATGCAGTGGACTAGGCATGCGGGTTCGCTTCCAGGACGACATGATCAGACAGAGTAGCAGCTGGGAAGCAAGAAACTTGTCAAGGCGCAAGCAAAGCAGGGTGCCAAAGACAAACAAATCCATCGGTGCGCAGGCCAAGACTGCAGAAATGTTCAGCGGAACTACAAGTGGCGAGCTCACTCAGGTTGACGGCCACGATCTGGACGATATCGAGGCTGCTGTTGCTTCCCTCAGCTACGAGAATTACGAGGCAATAATCAACAATGCATCGGTGGAGCGAGCTGGACTCGAATTGATGACATACTTTGACTCGTCTGCCACAGAGTCGCCGCTCGTGATACGGTACGACAGCCCACGTCTACCACAGACTCCGACTGCTGCGATCAGTGCAGTTGAAGTCTTCTTGCTGCAACATTGTAAGTAGGATCATGTGTTGCAATGCCAAAGGTCGCTGACAGTATCTTCAGTCGCAAACGAGGTCGCCTTGGAGTTAGTCGCCATCGATGATCAGCGCAATGGTTGGCGATACTTGGTCTTACCCATCGCTAGAAGTGATTGCCTCATTATGAGCTCCGCACTGGCAGCAGCGGCCTTTCACTTCACCAGCAATGTTAGTAAAGACTTCGTCTGTCCGCTCATTTTCTACCAGTCTGCGATCGCCGAGCTACGGCACCGCCAGGATATCAGATCGTATTCCAACCAGGGTCAGCAGATTATCATATTGTCCTTGCTGACTCTGTTGGCCACTACTATGGTCAGTGGCTCGGTGGACTTTCGGATCATCCTGCAATTGATAGAGGCTGCTTGGAACGCCGCCGGAGGTGAAGCAAGCTTGAACGTTGGGGAGCTCGGTGTTTTTGTCACACGCCAGTATCGGAAGTAAGTCGACCCATCTCAGCAGAATCTTCGTTGACTAATGGTCTCAGATATCGAGGCTATGCTGCTCCTCAACTCAGCTTGGACGAGGGAGTACAAGTGATTAGGTATACAGCTACCCACGACCTGAAGAATGCTCGTGGTTGGGACGACTTCAGATCATATCTCCCTCTATATCCACAGCACAGCGCAAGTCTGTCGCGCGTCATGCGGCTTACCCAACAAGCCTGCACCCTTTACATGGAACGGCTAGCAGCTGGACCTGCTCATCCGCCACTGTTTCGGAGAGTCGAAAGCATACGAGTTGATCTGCAGGCTCTCCCGCCAAACACGCCTGTAAACCATGTTCTGGTTCGGACGACTTTTTTGGCTGCGGCTGAGAGCTCTACAGTCGAACAACAGGAGTTCTTCCGGGATTTACTTCTGAAGCACCATAAGCGAAGTGGCTTTGGGAATATCCTCTGCACGATAGATTTTCTATCACATTTGTGGACAAAGAGAAATCTTCAAAATTGGGTCGATTGGATAGATCTGCTTCCTAAGCTTCCGTTCTTTATTGTCTAGGATTGCGAGGCGTTTTCGAGTGAGAAGGGTATGTCGAGCTTTCCGTTGAGCTTTGACAGGGCGATGTCGACGATGTTAGACACCAGTTCTCAGACAATGTGCAGGACGAAGAATTGCGGGTAGCCAGTCGTCATCCGGTTGAGCACTTTCTCGTCGCGGTTAGCCCAGCCCACGGTGTCGTTCCGCGTCGGGAGAGAAACGCTGACTCCCGCAACTCCGTGTGGTCTACAGGGGGAGGGATGTGCCAATCTTGAGGATTCATGGGATTTGCATTGGCAGTGTCAAAGTCGAGTTGGGGTAGAAATGAAACTAAACTAGCGAAGGAAGGGAACGTGTTACCACTGTATAAAATGTCTCCCGTCACCGCACAGGCTGATGTTAACAGGTGGTGATTGCTGCCAGAGTTACTCTTCCCTTACAACCGGAGCCAGTGGCATTGAAAGAAAGCGCATCAGTTACGCAGTCCAATCAGACTGCACTGCACTACCATTGAAAGCAACATGACGCGCTCGGCGCCTACGACAAGTCCAAAAACACCTCATGTCGTGCATGAAAGCCGTGTATTGCCTTCAAATTGTCGACAGCCGAACGGCGAAGTTGCTTTCCCGCTTTCGCTGCTGGATGCGACGACCTCTTCAACTCGGCCGTAGCGACCACGTCGTTTGATGAAGATGACGGATTTGACAAGGCTTCATTCTTGGCCTGACGCTTCCAAAGTGAGCACGACGTGTAAATATTCAAAGCTTTCGACTCGAGACCTTTGTCTTCTATAGTTAGTAAGACGACGTTTAAGAACCTAACGAGTCGAGCGTCGCACAATATACGATGAGCAGAGCGCCGCGCGAGAGACTAACGAGTTGAGCGCCTTACCGGAGTCTAGCGAGCCGTTATAGAGGCTATCTGTCGCGTGTGGACCGTCACATAATCACAAAAGCGCAGACTCAGCGAGCGCTACATCTCTGTGATAGGAGAAGGCACCACGCTCAGTACGGCTGACACAACGGTATAGCTCGACTGCAGCGGAAGACAAGAGTGGGTGTCGAAGACCTCTCAGTTCGTACCATTCTTATCAGGCACGCGGCACGCCGATTCAACTTCAGGCGGAGGTGAGTACTGTTCAAGTAACCGGTCTCAACTTCTGGTATGGTCGCGAACGAGAATAGGCGCAGCAATCAATATGCCCATCAAGATGAGACGCCCAGAGGGCGCTATTCGCTGTGGTTGACGGATGAAGACTATTATGTCAGTGCTGTCGAGAGCGAAGGCGCTAAAGAGCCGAAGCGAAGCCTCTGAGACGCCGGTGCCCTAAAAGAAGAAGTGCACACCCTCGCTTCAACAACTCCACACCCCAAAACAAAACCTCACTATCATTTTCTGCACATGGTACATGATCGGGTTGAGGCTGTGAGTGTCTGGAGGCGAGTGCCAGGTGACAGATGAAACCGTTCAAAAGGAAGGCGACAACGCCCGCTTGTTGCAAAGGTAGGTACAGCTCACTTCCATTCTTTCCTCAAGACCAGCTAGCTGTCTCGACATCGTTTCTTCAGCACTCCGTCACTTGCTTAACCGTCATTCATTATTGCGACAAACGCATACGCCATGCCGATGCAGAGCGCCATGCTCCGCGCCGCCCTGTTGACCAGTGGCCTCGCTGTGCAGAGCGCATACGCTTACACCCAAGTCAACGTTCCTTCGCCTTTTATGTACAAGAACATCGATCCCATCGTCTTCCCCGGCGAGCAGGACAAGTCCCACCTTCACTCCTTCTTCGGCTCCGATGCCGTCACGGTCAGCACCACCACCAGCGACGAGCTCAGGGCCGGCTGCACCAACGCCGAGAACCCCAACGATCTGTCCGTCTACTGGGTTCCAACACTGCTGTACAAGTCGGCATCTGGCGCCCTCGAGCCTGTTCCTGTCGGTCGCTTCAGCGCATACTACGGGTTGGGAGATTCGCCAGCCGAAGTCCCAATCCCGGATAACCTGGCCATGCTGGCCGGTGACGCGAAAGCCACCACATTCGACGATATGCCTGCTGAAGCGCACGCGACATGGGCGTGCGAAGGCGATGCTGCGAGCCCGCTCGACGCGAATGGCTTCCCCAGTGAGGGATGCTCCGCCATTCTGCAGCAGCTTCTTTACTTCCCCAATTGTCAGTATCCTCGTGCCTAGAACACCCACTCGAACTCCCGCTAATTGCCACCACAGGTGTCAACACCGAGACCCTCGAAACAGCATACAAGTCCGGCTCCCCCGGCCGCTACGGCGCCTGTCCCACCGGCATGAAAGCCATGCCTCAGCTGCGCTTCTCCATCCGCTATGACCTCCGCGGCGCCCTCCCTAACGGCTGGACCGGCACCGCTCCCCTCCAGCTTGCCAGCGGCAACGCGTACAGCTCGCACGGCGACTTCATCAACGGATGGACAGAAGAGGGCGGCAAGGGTCTGGTTGAGGCGACCGCGCAGAAGCAGAAGTACATCTCGGTGAACGGTGATCTTGGAAAGGACGGCGACAAGCCTACCTGCAAGGCGACTGATGCCGATCCCAAGAACGGAACGAGCGACTACGCCCAGAGTGTTGCGGCTATGAGCTATGCAGCATTGCACAAGCTCAAGCGCGAGGTTCCCGCGGTCGGGTGGACTTCAAGGAGCAGGATGGCGAGGAGCGCTTGAGTGGTGTATTCAAGCTTACGGTGGAAGCGATGCAAATAGTTGTAGGTAATTAATAATAGAGGCTCAGCCGCGAAGCTGGTCTTGAACCTTGTTCGGGAACCGGTTCTTTCCATGCATCCAGGCTGTATTTCGCGCACATATAACTCAAGCTCAGTCGACACAGTCCGGTGTTGCTTCGTTTCGATAGAGTCTGCTCAAGCTGGCTGTGCTGCCCGCACTAGTTGGGAATGATGAACCATGGATTGGTAGCTTCAATCCTTCGCCGATCACAGCTGACAGTCGACATCCAGTTTCATCGAAGGATGCAAAGCCTAGATATGACTGTCTCGGTACATGGCCGAAGAGTTAGGTATATATGCTGAGGCAAAATCCAGTAGAAGCTTCCTTTCAACACGTCTTCTCTACTTTAAATAACAATATCTAGGCAACTTCCTCCGCCTCAGCCACGATGAAATTCATCCTAGTGACCCTCATCTTTGCCTTCAAAGCAGCAGCCATCGCTTTCTCCCCACCTGGACATAAGGGAGACACGACAAAAACGCTACACGAGTTCCCTAACGGGACATGGGTAGAAAATCTGGCCGTCAGATCAAACGGCAACATCTTAGTCACGCTTCTGTCTTCACCCGAAGTATGGGAGATTGATCCGCGCCGCGAGAACTCAGCAAAACCGATCTACCACTTCCCCAACTCAACGAGCGTTCTCGGAATTGCCGAAGTGCGACCAGAGATCTTCGTCGTGGCCGTCGGCACCATCGCTCTGCCCGCCATCGCATCCGTACCAGGATCATACAGTGCCTGGATGATGGACATGCGCCACGGCCGCAAGCAGCAGCAGCAACACGCACAATCTCCGCAAGTCACGAAGATCGCGGATCTGCCACAAGCGCACCTGCTGAACGGCCTCTGCGATCTTCCAGGCACACCGAACACCGTCCTCCTAGCAGATTCGGCCCGAGGGGTGATCTACGTCCTCGACACTCAAACGGGGACCTCCCGAACCTGGCTCGACGATTCAGCCTTCAAGCCCAACAGTTCCATTCCAGTCCAGTCCGGTATCAACGGCATTCACGCCTACAACGGATATCTCTACTTCACCAACACCTTCGCCACCCCAGCTTTGGCTCGCATTCCGATTGACGAACCCTCCGGCGAGCCGGCGGGTCCAGTACAGACAATCGTCGGCGCAGCCGCATGGCCGGTAAACATCGGCGACCAGGCGGACGACTTCACGTTCGATTGCGAGGGGAATGTGTGGCTTGCGACAGACCCCTCGAATTCGATTGTGAAGATTGAGATACCCTCTGGAGACACGACGGTAGAAGTCGGCGGAGCAGACAATGCTGTTATCGCTGGGGTGACTGCTGTTAGCTTTGGGAGGACCGAGAGAGATCGGCACGTACTGTACGCGACGACTAATGGAGGTGTGGCGTCTCCGCCGAAGGGCGGTGTTGTAGGAGGCAAGGTTTTGGCCGTCGATACTAGGAAGCTGCAGCAGCATGTGTAGAAACCAGTGATGGAAGGGTTTGAGATTTCCAAGATGAGAACCTATTCAACACTCATGGATTTAGTGTTCTGTCCTCCTCAAGTCCTGGTCGCCGGACATTCCCTTGATTGATAGTCGATCGATATTCTGTATGAGAACCGGACATTAAGAGATGCGGACTTATTAGCGAATGCACAAAGATTTGTGAGACTTGTAAAGGGTTATTCAAGCCGCTGTCATTCAGTGTGAAGACACCCTGCTTCGAAAAGGCGCCTTAACTAACCGAATCAGCTGTCACGTCAACTAAGCAGGAGGGATTATTAATCCGACGAATCAGTGGATCCCAGTTCTCGAGATCATACGGTGGTCTTGAACTCCCTACACTACCAGCTGCGCCGCTTCCATTCGCCAAGAAAATATCCTCCTCATCCTCTCCGCCTGCCGCCTCGCGACTGCCTGCCTCTCCAAACGCGGATACCGCCACTTCGGCACGCTCCAGCAAAAGAAAGCAAACACCCAGAGCCTTCCCAACCATCTGACCATCCAAACCCTGTCGTCGCGCTGCAGGTAGCGAAGCAGTCTGAACCGCGAGCGACTCCTCACGCACAACGCAATCACCCTTGTCTCCAGAGCGCAGGCGCCAAAATTCGCAACAAACTACCAAATCTCCAGGTAACAGTCCCGATACCCGGCCTGCCAGGTAACGACGGCGTGGGTGGCACCGGGGAGTGTAAACACCATAGCCGCCGCGATGGCCTTCGCAGCCTTCGAGTCCGCCACATCCAAGCTGAACATGCGTCTTGCCGCGGCCTTTCCTATGTTCCCTTTACGGTCTCGTGGCGAGAGGATGCCAGAACAGACTCCAGAAACGAGTCAGCGACACCGCTGCCGCCGGCGATCCGAACAGCGGCGGCCAGTCTGCGGGTCCATCCACGTGCACTGCGCAGACGAAGAACAGCCCCAGAGCCGCGTTGGCGCCGCCGAGGTAGACCATGTTTTCGAGAATCCAGGACACGGCTGTGTGGGCACGGAGAAGGAAGGCTCGGGGTGCTAGCGGCGGGGCATAGGTGAGATCCTTCGCTGAGAAGACAGCTTGCAGGAGAGATCGGAAGAGGGTCCTGTGGACCACGTTGACGTCCGATGGTTGGACCTCGCCGATAATGCAAGCGTCGAAGGCGGCCACCAGGTGGGATAGCAATGTGTAGTATAAACCCAGTATCACGATGCGTGAGGTGGCAAAAGCCCCGGAGTCTGCTGCTTCTCCTTTACGGCCTTGCTTGGAATGAAGATGCGTGGGTTGCCCCAGAGCCGGTACGTTGTGGCGGCTTTCCATCCATATTTCTGCAGAGATGTAAGGCCGGCTGGTGGTGTTGGAGCGCGCCATTGTTCGATATGGAATAGCGAGAGTGTGT
>Ga0265798_10008480_pt1 | contig 13095 bp, 10 predicted proteins | sample P3T30metagenome_FD_192430 | JGI IMG/M metagenome (GOLD analysis project Ga0265798, IMG submission 192430) | Plant litter microbial communities from East Loma Ridge, Irvine, California - P3 T30 | ecosystem: Environmental > Terrestrial > Plant litter > Unclassified | place: USA: California...
ACGAAAAAGTGAACAAGACCGCTGCCAAGGCAATGGAAACCAAATCGAAAGCCCATGCTAACCTGGTCGAGTCGCACACCGACGCGGCTGCGAAAGTGGCCAAGGCCGATCCGGAAGACCGCGCCAAAGCCATGGCCAAGGCTGAAGAGAAAGTTGCTGACGCGAATCTGAAAGCTGAGAAGAAAATGATCAAGGCCGACGAGAAAGTGCTGAAAGCGCAAGTCAACGCGGCAGCCGACAAGGCAACCGCTGCGGCCAAGACCGAACAGGTCCGCGCTGAAGCGCAAGCTGATGTGCACAAGGCAGCTGCTCGTAACTAAGCTTCACTGCTTGAATGAAAATGCCGGCCTTGAGCCGGCATTTTTCGTTGTGGTGTAAAGCGTCGTAGGGTTGGCAGCAAAGCTGCCGACCCTACGCGACTGTTAGCATCAAAAATGCCGGCTTCGAGCCGGCATTTTTTTGTCGAGTTGACCGATATGTGGGGTGGGCGGGTTTCCCGCCCACGCGTTCAACCGCCATATGAATGAACGGCGATGTGTCTTGCATACGTGGTTTGGACGCGTGGACGGCATATCCGTCCACCCCACAGTGATAGCTGCTGCAGACTTATCCTTCCGCCCGCATTGCCAGATCCTGCGCCTTCAACCGCGCCGACAAGGCCTTGCCCTTGCGCGAGCGCTTGCCATAGTGCGGCTCCAGGCCCGAAGCGAACAGCTCCACGGTACGCGCCTTGTCGCCGGCCCAGGTGCCGATCACGTTCAGGCCCTTCTGGGTAATCGGCTGCACCGCCAGCATGGTCTCTTTCGGTTCCAGCTCCATCAGGATCACGCCACGCCCGCCATTGGTCAGCACTTTCATTTCGTCGATGCCGAACACCAGCACGCGGCCTTTCTCGGACAGGCAGGCAATCGCGCCAGCCGTGTCAGCCACCACCCGCGGCGGCAGCGGCACGGCGCCCTCGTTCAGGGTAATGAACGACTTACCGCCCTTGAGACGGCTGACCATATCGCCGGCCTTGGTGATGAAGCCAAACGCATCCGAGGTCGAGATCAACAGGCGCGTGTCCGGATTGCCTGCGAAGTAGTGCAGGATGCGCACGCCGCCCGACAGGTCGACCAGCGTGGTGATCGGCACGCCATCACCGCGCGCACCCGGCAGCGCAGCCACCGGCACCGAATACACCTTGCCGTTGTCGCCCACGCCCAGCAGATGGTCCACCGTACGGCATTCGAATGCCTTGTACAGCGAGTCGCCGGCCTTGAACGTGAACTGCGCCGGATCGTGGCCGATGCCGGTACGCGCGCGCACCCAGCCTTTTTCGGACACGATCACCGTCACCGGCTCGTCGATGACCTTCTGCTCGGCCACCGCGCGCTGCGCTTCTTCGATGATGGTGCGGCGATCGTCGCCGAACTGCTTGGCGTCCTGCTCGATCTCGCGGATGATCAGGCGCTTCATCGACGACGGGTTTTCGAGGATGTCCTCGAGCTTGCTCTTTTCGCCGCGCAGCTCCGCCAGCTCCTGCTGGATCTTGATCGCTTCCAGGCGTGCGAGCTGGCGCAGGCGGATCTCGAGGATGTCCTCGGCCTGGCGTTCGCTCAGGCGGAATTCCTCGATCAGCGCGGCCTTCGGCTCGTCCGAGTTCCGGATGATCGCGATCACCTTGTCGATGTTCAGCAGGACCGTCTCGCGGCCTTCCAGGATGTGGATGCGATCGTTGACCTTGCCCAGCTTGAATTCGGTGCGGCGCCTGACGGTCGTGAAGCGGTAATCGATCCATTCCTGGATGATCGCCGTGAGGCCCTTCTGGCGCGGACGGCCATCGCCGCCGATCATCACCATATTGATCGGGCTGGACGACTCGAGCGAGGTATGCGCCAGCAGCATCAGCATGAATTCGCCCTGGTCGACGTTCTTCGACTTGGGTTCGAACACCAGGCGCACCGCGGCTTCGCGGCCGGATTCGTCGCGCACCGCATCGAGCGCGCCCAGGATCGTGTTCTTCAGCGCCAGCTGCTCGGGCAGCAGCGCCTTCTTGCCGGTCTTGACCTTGGGGTTGGTCAGTTCTTCGATTTCTTCGAGCACGCGCTGCGACGAGCAGCCCGGCGGCAGTTCATACACCACCGCCTGCCACTGGCCGCGCGCCAGCTCTTCGATCTTCCAGCGCGCGCGCACCTTCATCGAGCCGCGACCGACCGCGTACATGTCGGCCACTTGCGAGGCCGGGGTGATGATCTGGCCGCCGCCCGGGAAGTCCGGGCCCGGGACCAGGGTCATCAGCTCGGCATGGGTGATCTTCGGATTGCGGATCATCGCCACCGCGGCAGCCGCCACTTCGCGCAGATTGTGCGACGGGATCTCGGTGGCCAGGCCGACCGCGATGCCAGATGCGCCGTTGAGCAGCACCATCGGCAGGCGCGCCGGCAGGGTGCGCGGTTCGGTGGTCGAGCCGTCGTAGTTCGGCTGCGAGTCGACCGTGCCCATGTCGATTTCGTCCATCAGCAGGCGCGCGATCGGGGTCAAACGGGCTTCGGTATAGCGCATCGCCGCGGCGCCGTCGCCATCGCGCGAGCCGAAGTTGCCCTGGCCGTCGATCAGCGGATAGCGCAGCGAAAAGTCCTGCGCCATGCGCACCAGCGCGTCGTACACCGACTGGTCGCCGTGCGGGTGCAGCTTACCGAGCACGTCACCGACCACGGCCGCCGACTTGCGCGGCTTGGCGGTCGGGCCCAGGCCCAGTTCATTCATCGCGTACAGGATGCGGCGCTGGACCGGCTTCTGGCCGTCCGACACGTCCGGCAGCGCGCGGCCCTTGACCACCGAGACGGCGTAATCGAGGTAGGCGCGCTCGGCGAAGGTGGACAGGGTGAGCGTCTCGGCGTCCGAGGGCTCGTGTTGCTGTTCAAAGAGGCTTGGTTGGTTCGTCATGGTGTTTGTTCGTGTTCTAGCGGGTGTTGGGGGCTGCGGTGCGGGACTTGGGTTCCCGCCTGCGCGGGAACGACGGTCTTCAGGCCAGCGGCCAAAGCACGTCGTCCCCGCGCAGGCGGGGACCCAAGTACAGCTAACAAACCACTAACCTCATTAGATATCCGCCTCAGTCTCGTTCCCGTGTTCCTCGATCCAGGCGCGGCGCGCCGCGGCTTCGCCTTTGCCCATCAGCATATTGAAGCGCGCTGCCGATTCGGCGTGGTCGTATTCGCCAAACGCCACCGGCAGCAGGCGCCGCGTATCCGGGTTCATCGTGGTTTCCCACAGCTGCTCGGCGTTCATCTCGCCCAGGCCCTTGAAGCGCGAGATGCTCCACACGCCTTCCTTGAGCCCTTCTTTTTTCAGCTTGTCCTCGATCGCCAGCAGCTCGCCATCGTCCAGCGCATACAGCTTCTGGATCGGCTTCTTGCCGCGCGCCGGCACGTCCACGCGGTACAGCGGCGGGCGCGCGATGCAGATATTCCCGTTGCCGAACAGGGCCGGGAAATGCTTGAAGAACAGCGTCAGGAGCAGCACCTGGATGTGCGAGCCGTCGACGTCCGCATCCGACAGGATGCAGATCTTGCCGTAGCGCAGACCGGTCAGGTCGGGCGAATCGCCGACGCTGTGCGGATCGACGCCGATCGCCACCGAGATATCGTGGATCTCGTTATTGGCGAACAGGCGGTCGCGGTCGGTCTCCCAGGAGTTGAGCACCTTGCCGCGCAGCGGCAGGATCGCCTGGAATTCCTTGTCGCGGCCCATCTTGGCGGAACCGCCGGCCGAGTCGCCCTCGACCAGGAACAGTTCGTTGCGGGTGATGTCGCTCGACTCGCAATCGGTCAGCTTGCCCGGCAACACGGCCACGCCGGACGATTTTTTCTTCTCGACCTTCTGCAGCGAACGCAGGCGCGACTGGGCCTGCTTGATCACCAGCTCGGCCAGCTTCTTGCCGTATTCGACGTGCTGGTTCAGCCACAGTTCGAGCGGCGGCTTGGTGAACGTCGACACCAGCTTGAGCGCGTCGCGCGAATTCAGGCGTTCCTTGGTCTGGCCCTGGAATTGCGGGTCCAGCACCTTGGCCGACAGCACGAACGAGACGCGTGCGAACACGTCTTCGGGCAGCAGCTTGACGCCTTTCGGCAGCAGGCCGTGCAGCTCGACGAAGTTCTTCACCGCGCCGAACAGGCCGTCGCGCAGACCGGCTTCGTGGGTGCCGCCGCTGACGGTCGGGATCAGGTTGACGTAGGATTCGCGCACCACGCCGCCTTCTTCGGTCCAGGCCACGACCCAGTCGGCGCCTTCGCCCTCGGCGAAGCTGTCGTCGCCCGCGGCGGCAAATTGCGCGCCTTCGAACAGCGGGATCAGCGTCTCGCCGCTCGAGCTCTGCGCCAGCGCTTCGTTCAGGTAGCCGCGCAGGCCTTCGTCGTAGCGCCAGGTCTGCACCTCGCCCTTGGCGTTGGTGAAGGTGACGGTCACGCCCGGCAGCAGCACGGCTTTCGAGCGCAGCAGGCGTTGCAGGTCGCCCAGCGGGATGTTCGGCGAGTCGAAATATTTCGCGTCCGGCCAGGCGGTCACGCGGGTGCCGTTCTTCTTGCCACCGCGTTCGGCTGGCGCAGAGGTCAGCGGTTCGATCACGTCGCCATTGGCGAACACCAGCTTGTGCTGGCCATTGCCCTGGTCGTCCTTGCGCCACACCTCGATCTCGAGGCGCTTGGACAGCGCATTGGTGACCGAGACGCCGACCCCGTGCAAGCCGCCCGAGAAGGCATAGGCGCCGCCCGAACCCTTGTCGAACTTGCCGCCGGCGTGCAGGCGGGTGAACACGATCTCGACCGTGGACACGCCTTCTTCCGGGTGGATGCCGACCGGGATGCCGCGGCCGTCATCCTCGACCGTGATCGAACCGTCGGGGTTCAGCGTCACGCCGATATGCTTGCAGTGACCGCCGAGCGCCTCGTCCGAGGCGTTGTCGATCACTTCCTGGATGATGTGGAGCGGATTCTCGGTCCGGGTATACATGCCCGGGCGCTGTTTCACAGGCTCGAGTCCCTTGAGGACGCGGATGGATGATTCGCTGTAGTCTGGAGCGGGTTTCTTGGAAGCCATCTTGGAGAGTGTTTGTCGAATGCCTGCGCATTCTAACTTGTCGGGCGGAAAATTTTGTGCTTTTTTACTGTTTAAATATACAGTAGTTTTCAATGTGCCGTGCTTTTCGCTTTACACCTTTGTGCTAGATTAAACCGAATATCCACGGCCATGCCAGGGGAGGAACGTCTTCGATGCACTTGTCCAGTCGTCCATTTACCGTCCGCCTGATCGGTTTCAGCGCACTCGAAAGCACGCAGCTGGAAGCGTTGCTGGCCCGGGCGCCCGGCGCGGGGCCGTCGTATTCTTGCCTGCACGACGACTCTTTGCAAGAGCCGGACTTGTATATCGCCAACGGGGATAGCTCCACCGCGCTGACCCAGCTCGGCAGCCTGCCGCCCGGTTCGCTACAGCCGGCGCTGGTCATCGGCACGCCGCAAACCGGTCTGTGGCCGGCCCTGGCGCGGCCGGTCGAACCGCCCTTGCTGTACGGGGCGCTGGCCACACTGCTCGACAACCGGGTGCAGGTACTGGTGCAGCAATGCACCCGAAGCCGGCGCGTGCTGGCCGAGCGGCGCCGCCGTCCGCGCCTGGCGCCGGACTGCGAAACGCCCGCATTCTACACGCGCCAGCGCCGTGGGCCGGTAGATGGGGCGGTTTTGATCGTCGACAAGGAGTGCCGCTTGCGCAACCAGGTCGCGCGCGTGCTGGGCCCGCGCCGGGTGCCGGTCGAATGGACCGACAGCCTGTGCGCGGCGGTGCGGCTGTGCGACGAGACGCCGATTTCCCTGGTGCTGATCAATACCGCAGCGGCCGGCATTGAGCCGTATGAATTCTGCAGCTCGATCAAGTCGCAGGAGGGCGCCGAGCGCACGCCGGTGGTGTTCCTGGTCGAGCAAGCGTTTCAGTACGATAGCGTGCGGGCGCGCCAGGCCGGGGCGCGCGGCATGCTCGACACGCCGGTGGCCGGGCGCCACCTGATGCTGACCTTCCAGAAGTTGCTCGACCTGCCGGTGTGATGCCTGATGTTGCAGTGCGACGTTTTGTAACAACTTTGAATCGTGCGCAGCGATGGCGAAGTTATATTATTAACCATGGCTGAAGACGATAAAAACAGGCGCGCAGAAGACCAGGCGGCTGGCGCGGACATCGACGAACGGCGCGAAAGCCGCGTACGCGTGCCCGACCGGCGTGCTGGCGGTGGCCAGTCGCGCGGCCCGGCCCGTTACCTGCGCGACGGCGACAATGCCGTGGCCCTGGCCGGCCGCGTCATCACATCCCGTTTTCGCTCGCTGCGCGAACGCTTCAACCGCGACTTCATGCAGCGCACGCTGCACATCGGCGTCTCGGCCCGCATCTTCCATCCAGAGGCCGGCTCCAAAGGCTTGATGAGCAAGAACCTGCAGTACCTCGAGGAATCGATCGCCCAGTGGGTGATGTCGCGCGATGTGCTGGTATTCATGATCCCGACCGTCAATACCAACGGGCTTCTCCATCCGAGCAATATCACCCTGCGCCATTACGCGCGCCACCTCGACGGCCTGGTGCTGCAGGGCGGGGCCGACGTGGCGCCGCAAACCTATTCCGAAACCCCCACCAGACCCGAATGGAGCGGCGACCGCGCGCGCGACGTCTACGAGCTCGAGCTGCTGCACGAATTCGTCGATGCCGGCAAGCCGGTGCTGGGCGTGTGCCGCGGCTGCCAGCTGATCAATGTCGCCTTTGGCGGCACCCTGCACCAGGACGTCGCCACCGACCGGCCCGACGCGCTGGCCCACGTGCATGATTTGTACGACGCGCACCGGCACGCCATCGTCTTCCCCAAGGGCTCGTCGCTGGCGCGCTTGTTCCCCAAGGTCCAGTCGGCGATGGTGAACTCGATCCACCACCAGGCGGTCAAGGACCTGGGGCGCGACATCCTGGTCGAAGCCATGTCCGAACCGGACGGCATCGTCGAGGCGATCCGCTACCAGCGCGCCAATTTCGTCATGGGCCTGCAGTGGCACCCCGAATTCCACCGCGCGGGCGGCGTCGACCTGCTCGATTGCACGCCGGTGCTCGATGAATTCCTGCGCGCCGCGCGCGAGACGCGGCTCTAAACTTTTCCCTCGCTGTTGCGGTTTCAGCGCCTGTCACCACAAGCACGATTCGCTTGCCGAAATCGCTTGCTTTCGCCGCCCGACGCGTGAATAATGAAATGAGAATCATTCGCATCTTGTTGCATTTTCACGCCTGGCCTTCGCGGACAGCCACCGCCTTTTGGGAGAAGCTTGCATGACTATTTCCACCGCAGACACGACGCTGTCGGAACCGCGCAGCCAGGACGCGCTGCTGGTCGCTTCGCTATTGCACCTGATGTCGCACTACAGCGCCAAGAAGGTCGAGGGCGAGCAGCCCTGCGTGAAACTGGCCTCGGTGATCGAGCGCCACCTGTGCGCGCTGGCGCGCCTGCCGAGCATCGACCCGGTGCTGCGCGCCACCTGCGAGCAGCTGGCCGACCAGTGGGCGAACGTGGTCGACACCAAGCTGCCGCCCCCAGCGCCAACCCGCCAGCCGCTGCTGGCGCGTTTCATGAAAAATGGCTGGGTTGGCAAGACGACGCCGCTGGCTACCTGACCGACTGGCGCGCCTGCAGCAGCGTTTTCAGGCGATCGGCGCGCTGCGGAATCCGTTCCAGGGCCGGATAGCGCAAGCCGCCGTCGTAGGCGACCGTCACCGGCAGCTTGCGCCGGTCCAGTTCCACTGTAAGGCGGATGCCGGCCGGGTTGCGGCTAGCCACCGCGGCAGCCAGGCGCTGCACGCTGAATGGCGCGCCTTCCACTTCCAGCACCACGGCGCCCGGCGCCAGCCCGGCCTTGAAGGCGGGGCTGTTCCAGCTTACCGAGCGCACCACGCCCTTGCCATTTACGCCGATGCCGATGCTGTAGCCGAAATCGGGGACGCCTTCGCCTTGCAGGGCACGTTCGATATACGGGCTGGGCGTCGGCTTGTAGACGAGCCGATAACCGGCGCGCTCCAGGCCGTCGAGCAGGCCGGCGTCGCTGTTGCCGTGCACGCGCTGCTCGATATAGCCGCGCCAGTCGAAGGGCGCCAGGTTCGATAGCGTGGTGCAGACGTCGTCGAAGGTGTAGCGGATGCCGCTTTTACCCTGCACCGCGAAGAAGCGGGCCGCGAAATCGTCCATGCTGACTTTGCCCTGGCTGCGTTCGCGCAGGATGCCGTCGATGTCCAGCCACAGCAGCACGCCCTCCGCGTAATAATCCTTGCGGCGCTGCCAGTCGGTCCAGATCACGCCCACGCCGCCCGGCATGGTGATCGGATCGAGGGCGCTGTCGCCGAGCGCTTTCCAGGCGCGGCCCGGGCGGTGCGACATCGCCGCCGCATCCAGGGCCAGGGCGTCGAGCGTGTCCTGGAAACTGCGCAACCCGGCGCGCGCGCCGATGACCCGGCCCCAGAATTCGGACTGTCCCTCATACACCCACAGCAGCGTGCTTTGCATCGGCACATTGGGCGTTGGCGTCCAGTGGTCGGCCGGCTGGGCGAATTTGCCGTTCCAGGCGTGGATGTATTCATGGGCGAACAGGTCGATCTCGGCCGCAGAGGCGTGGGTGTCGGCCAGGAAGTCCGGCGGCAGCGTGACTTCGGCCGAGCGGATGTGTTCCAGGCCGCCAGGACCGGGCAGGCGATTCGTCAGCGGCACCAGGTAATCGAAATGCGGGAACGGGGCCTTGCCGAACACCGCTGCGGTTTGCGCGACGATCGCGCGCAGCGGCGCGTCCATTGCATCGGCCCCGGCCAGCTGCCCGGCCTCGCCGGCAAGATAGGTCACGCGCACCGGGACCGGCCCATCGGCCAGGCTGCGCTGGTGGACATGGGGCGCGGCCAGCACCGGGGAGTCAAGCAGCAGGTCGAGCGGCACCGGCGCAAAGGTGATGGTCGACCCGCTGCGGCCCTGTTCGACCAGCGACGTGGCTGGCGTAAGTCCTTGCGGCAGGGTCAGCGACGCCGCCACCGGAATGCGGCTGGCAAACCAGCCGGCCGGGTACAGGATTACGTTCTGCCACTGCAGGTTGATCAGGTCCGCGGAAATATGGCTCCTGGGGCCGAGCGGCGCCAGGAACTGGAAATCGACCTCGAGCTCGCGTACGCCTTTCGGTACCTGGACGTGGAAGGCGTGTGCATCGAGCGGATCGCGGCGCCATGCCAGGCGCTGGCCGCCGCCCTGGATCACCAGACCGGCCACACGCTGCACTTCGATCGTCGGGCCGTGACTGCCCGCGTCCCATTCCGGGTACAGCAAGGTCAGGCGTCCCGCCGCCTGCAACGGCACCCGCTGCCTGACGCGGACGATGCGCTGAGCGGTGTCGCTGGCGTCGACGTCGACTTTCAGGGTGCCGGGGAAGGCATGGTCGCGCGGTACGGGAATGGTCGAGGCGGGTGGGGCCCACGGCGCCGCTGCGGCCAGTGGACTCGCGCATAGCAGGGCAGGGAGCAACAGCAGGGCGGTAGTCAGTTTGAGCATCTGGGCATCGATCATTGAAAATTGCGCTTAGGCAAAATAACATTATCGTGCAAGTTGGTTACGCAGTCCGCATAAAAGTTTGTCGTTCTCTCCCGGCTGTCGATCGGCTCACGCCAGCCAGCCGCGCAGCGCGGCCTCGCCGCCGGCATCGAAAGCGATCACGCGCGAAGCCGGGATGCGCCGTGCCCAGCCGAGGGATTCGACGCGGTCGAGCAGCGCGCTGCCCAGCGCGCCGGCCAGGTGGTGGCGCCGCTCGCTCCAGTCCAGACAGGTGCGGCACAGTGGCCGTCGCGTGCCCACCAGGCTTGCGACATCGATCCCCAGCTTGCCGACCAGTGAACGACCTGACGTGGTCAGTTCGATGCCATCCGGTCCGACACCGAAAGCGCCCTGTGCGGCAAGCCGATCGTGGACCAGCACGCCAAGCTCGCCGGCCAGGTGGTCGTAGCAGACGCGCGCCTTGCGCAGCGCCGGTGCGGACGGCCCGAGCTGGAGATGCAGCGGCAGCGAGCCGGTGCCGAATGCCAGTCCCATCAAGGATTCGAGCATCGCGGCTACCTCGGCATCGGCAATCCTGAAATAGCGATGGCGGCCTTGCGCCTCCACTGCCAGCAAGCGGGCGTCGACCAGCTTGGCCAGATGGCTGCTGATAGTCTGGCGGGTGATGCCGGCCGCCTCGGCGAGTTCGGTGGCGGTCAAGGCCCGGCCGGCCATGAGCAGGGTCAGCGCCTGGGCGCGCGCCGGGTCGCCGACCAGGGCGGCAATCGTCGTGATATTGGGGCCGTCTCGCATGCTTCGATCTTAGCCGAAGCATGTGGGGCGGGCAAAGCGCTACCGTGATGGTTCTTCAACCAGGGACCCATCATGACCATCACCTGTTTCATCCATTATCGTATCGACCCGTTCCAGCGCGAGCAGTTTCGCCAGTATGCCGAGAACTGGGGCCGCATCATCCCGCGCCTCGGCGGCGCGTTGCTCGGCTACTTCCTGCCGCACGAAGGTACCAACGACGAAGCCTGGGGGCTGGTCGCCTTCGCCAGCCTGGCCGACTACGAGGCCTACCGCATTCGCCTGAAGGCCGATGACGAGGCATGCGCCAACTTCGCGCTGGCGCGCGAAGGGCGTTTCATCCTGCGCGAGACCCGCACCTTTACCGAAACCGTCGCAGGCACGGTCAAGGGGCTGCCGTGATTGCGGTGATATTCGAAGTCGAGCCGGAACCGGCACGGCAGCAAGAATATCTCGACACGGCCCAGGCGCTGCGCGCCTCGCTCGAACAGATCGATGGCTTCATTTCGGTGGAGCGCTTCGTCTCGTTGACGCGTCCAGGGCGCCTGCTGTCGCTATCGTTCTGGCGCGATGAAGAAGCGGTGAAACGCTGGCGCAGCCTGGACGAGCATCGCGCGGCGCAGGCGGCGGGCCGCGACGGCGTGTTTCGCGATTACCGCCTGCGCGTGGCGCAGGTGGTGCGCGACTATGGCATGCTGGCGCGCGCGGAGGCGCCGCCGGATAGCCGCGCCGCGCATGGTTGAATGCTCGAGCCGGCGCTCACGCCGTGAAATCAATAGTACTGTGGGGTGGACGGCTGTGCCGTCCACGCGTTCAGCCAGAAGCCGCATACCGATCCAAGGCCTTTCTTGCGCTGATTGGACGCGTGGACGGGAGACCCGTCCACCCTACAGGATCAGGTACCGGCGCGGAAATGCTGGATCGCCGCATTGACCATGCCCTCGACGCTGCCTTCGCGCTCCACGTGGCGGCGCAGGATGGTGGCGTCGCTGCCGTCGTGCACCGCCTGCGACAGGTGGCGCAGCGCGTCCACGCTGCCCAGCGCCTCGGCGTGCGGCAGCATTTGCTCCAGCGTCGCCAGGATATCCTCGCGCATCGGCACGTTCTCGTAGGTCTTCGGATGGGTGATGCTGCCGTCCAGGCCGAAGCGGCAGGCCTGGAAGCGGTTGTAGTTGTAGACCAGGTAGTCGTCCTCTACAGGCATGTCTTCGACCGGGGCTTCTTCTTTCTTCTCGAGCAGGTGGCGGCACAGCGCCTGCAGGTAGCCGGCCAGCGCCGCGGCCCGTTCCACCGTCAGCGGCGTGTCGCACACGCGCAGCTCGATGGTGCCGAATTCGGGCTTGGGCCGCAGGTCCCAATAAAAATCCTTCATGCTCTTGATGATATTGGTGCGCTCCATCTTGGCGAAATAGACGTCGCTGAATTCCTGCCAGCTGAGCGTGAACGGCGCGCGTCCACTCATCGGGAAGGCGAACACCGAGTTCAGGCGCGCCGATTCGAACAGGCTATCGTGGCCCTGCACATAGGGCGACGAGGCCGACAGCGCGATGAAGTGCGGCAGGTAGCGGTTCAGCGCGTGCAGCAGGTACATCGCATGGTCGCCGTTGGCGCAGCCGATGTGCACGTGCTGGCCGAACACCGTGAACTGCTTGGCCAGGTAACCATACAGCTGCGACAGGTATTCGTAGCGCGGCTTGGCCGAGATGCGCTGGTCGGACCAGTGCTGGAACGGGTGCGTCCCGCCGCCGGCGATGCCGATATTGAGGGTGTCGCTGGCCGCGACCAGCGTATCGCGGATCTCGACCAGTTCGGCCAGCAGCGGCGCGTAGTCGGTGTGCACGCTCGAATTAATCTCGATCATGCTCTCGGTGATCTCCGGCGTCACATTGCCCGGGAAGGGCTTGCGCTTGAGGAGGTGCATCAGGTCGGGGCTGGCGGCGGTCAGGTTGAAATCCGACAGGCTGACCAGCTGCAATTCGAGCTCGACCCCGAAGGTGAGCGGGGCCGAAGGATTGAAGGCTTCAAGCGGCATGGGTAGTCTCCGGTGCTTCGCGGGCCCAGATCAGGGCGCGCTGGATGATGATCGGGCCGAAGACTTCGAGCAGCATGGTCACGGCGGCCATCGCCTGCAATTCCTCGACCACGCGCAGGCCGGCGTAGCGCGCATGCTCGAGCAGCAGGATCACGAACACGGCCAGTGGCGCGAGGCCCAGGCCAGTCAAGGCGCCCTTGCGCCAGGTGACGCCAGACAGCTGCGCGAACGCGGTCACGCCGGCCACCTTGGCCAGCATGCGCACCACGACCACGCTGATCGCCAGCCCGGCGCCGGCCGTGACCAGGCGCCAGTCGAGGGTGGAGGCGGCGTACACGAACAGCAGCACGGTCAGCACTTCGCCCAGCGCGCCGAAATTGCGCTGGGTCTGGGTGAAGGCCACGCGCCGGTAGCGCACCGTCAGGCCGAAGGCCAGCGCCGCGACCACCGGCGACAGGCCGGAAGTGTCGCATACCGCCACCAGCAGGATCACGGCGAGCGCGAACGCCACCGTGGAATCCTGCTGCGCGTTCTTGAGGCCGCGCAGCAGCGCCGGCACGACCACGCCGAAGATGGCGCCGGCCAGGATCGAGGCGGCCAGCATCACCAGGCTTTGCCACAGCGCTTCGCCGACCGCATCATAGGTGCGGAACAGCCAGATGCCGATGATGGCATTGAAAGCGAACACCGCCAGCAC
>Ga0265798_10008481_pt1 | contig 13094 bp, 6 predicted proteins | sample P3T30metagenome_FD_192430 | JGI IMG/M metagenome (GOLD analysis project Ga0265798, IMG submission 192430) | Plant litter microbial communities from East Loma Ridge, Irvine, California - P3 T30 | ecosystem: Environmental > Terrestrial > Plant litter > Unclassified | place: USA: California...
GCCATGGATTTCACAAAGTTGGAGCGCGCTTCTTGATAGCGGATCGAGTCTTCGTTGCCGTAGCGTGACACGAAGTAGTCGTCAAGTCTGTTGACGGCTTCACGACCGAGCATGTCTCGTGATATGGAGTTGGGGAGTACATCAATGACTCCGCAACCCGGTGCGGTTGCTGTGACACGGTAGGGGAAGACCCAGACGTCAAGACCGACGGTATTGAAAATTCCGCGGAAAGCAGCAATCATCTGTAATGCAAGCACATCTTGACGGCAGTCGTCTCCGACTTTGAAGATCGCAGAGAGCCATGTTTCGTAGCTGTTGTCCCGCTGACGCGCAATGTCGCGGTTGTCGTCTTCCTGATCTTCCAGATCTTGATCATCGGGTCTCGTCTTTCTGATACGGAATGTAGCCATGAAAGGTGTTTTTGCGTGACTCTGTAGCGGCTTGCCGGACTTGCGATCAATACCAATGACTTGACCATCGGGATTAGAGGGCAGGTAAACACCGACTTCCACTTGAATCTTGCGAAGTTCTTCTTCGATCTTCTGTTTCTTGACCTCTTTGGGTTCATGCAGGACGGAGCGCAGGGTACCCGAGATGCCTGTGACCTCGTTGAAGAAAGCAAACTCGCGCTCGTAGAAGGCATGGTCTTCCTTAGAGAAACTAGACTCCAAGCTACCCATGACCTTGTCAAGCGTGGGCTTGACGGGATCAGGTACCTCGGATGCTTCATCTTTGTACGCATTTGCCTTCATGTTCCAGATGATTTGGTGGGCAAATAGCTGCGAGAACTTGGCCGTCTCGATGATGTACCGCTCGACGTAGCCCAGGACGTCGTATCGAAGAGTTTGTACAATCTGATATACGTAGAAGAACATGACGTCAACCGAGTGGCTCTCCAATGCTCTCATCGCATACTGGATAATGAAAGGATGGTTCCCATAAGCCGGAAGGAAGTACGTGACGGCCGTGATAGGGTTGACAGGCTTCCAGTAAAGCATATACTTAAGCTGGAATGACACATCGCTCGGTAAGAGATTGCCTAGAAGGATCTCTAGAGCATCAGGCTCATCCAAAACCTTGTGCGGGAAGTTCAGTACCTGCCATCGAACCTCGTTGTTGAGGCGCTGCGACTGGAAGCGCTTGAGTAGGTGTACAGCAATGGCAGGGTTCTCCGTCCAAGCGGTCTTTAGATGAGCAGACACGGCAGTCTAGTTACGTTAGCTCCTATCGATTCATGTATACAGATGACTTACATCAGGAAGTGTATTGTTGTGGCGCCCAGAAGTAAAGTGGTGCTTCTTGCCGTAATCGAGTGGAAACAACCACACCATGAGACGGGTCTGCTCATTCGAGAGCAGCAAGGAGAGGAGATCTTGCTTTGCCTTCAGTTTCGTGCCAATCTCAGTAACAGTTGTGACCTTTCCGATAAGGTCAAGCTGCGCCTGCACGTCTGCAAGGACATGTGTTTCAGCCTTGATCTGTAGGCGATTGCCTCCAAAGGACCATTGCGGGGCTTTCGCAAACCACGCCAGAGCAGCAGTCAGTATGCGATCCGTCAGGCGCCATCTAATGGTCGCCGACAATGTGGTACAATGACGCGCAATGCGTAATCCAAGCAGAACGATGTGGAAGTACGACTCGCGAGCAAGCGGCTGCGAGCAACCACCACTCATGGCATCGAGCGTGATGTGCATAAGCCGAACGTAAACACGCTCCACATCCGCTCTGCTCAGCCTCGAGGCACTGAAGTGGCTAGATAAGAACTGCAGTAGGCGGAAGTGCGGAGCGATCAGATTGTAGATCTGCTGCTGGCGTTTTGAGAGTGCTTCTTTGTCTGTTGCAGCGAATTCTTGCTTTCCGTAGAAGGGATCTTCGTGTCTCAGTGCAGGGCTGAAGATACCACGACGCTTGCGCACCGTATTCTCCCAATTTTCTGCAATGGCGACGAGGATGCGGGATTCCATACGAGGGTTCTCTTTGGCAACGCTCGTCCACAGTGATATACCCAGCTTGATGGACTGCTTCGAGAACACGGCGAAGGGAATTCCGACTAGATGCTGAACGATAGGCGACTGGTCCGTCTTCACCCTGCATAGAAGCGCAGCCGCTCTCCGCAATATATCGCGAAGCTCAGCAATTGTCACATGCTTGTGATTAAGGGTGCGGTTCTCCAAGTCCACTAGAAGATTCGTCGCTTCGTGTAAGCTTCGTGAGAGGTATGTCGACTTCCGTCCAGAAGCCGGTGCACCCTGGAGCCATTCCTCTTCTTGATCAGCAACGCCCTCGAGAAACTTGTATTCCTGTCTCGTGGTATATTGAGTAATGAAGTCCGACGCAGTGTTGATGTTAATGCCCTGGCGTTCAATAGCACCAAGGCGCTGATCAGTTGACGGAATGACGGACCCCATCTCCAACGCAAAAGATCGTCCGAGCGATATATGACCAAAAGTCATTTCATCATCGAACTCGGACAGATACGACTGAAGAAGCCCTTTGACATCGAGTGGAGCAATATCGAGCGCTCCCTTCACCCAAGCGATTGCACGCTTGTGTAACGCCTCGAGAGTCGCTCGTCGGAAAGCGTAGTCATCAGACAGCTCAACCACTATGTTGGACCGCTTTGATGTAAAGGTCGACTTCCAGGTATAATCATCAGTCTCGCCTTCAAGGCAACTGTACCACATCATCGAAAGGAGCTCTAAGAGGGCAAACAGCGCACTCTTTTGACATAGCGTGGATGGCACTTCGCGGATAATGATATCTGCACAGGTAGCTGCCGCTTGCTGAACGCGGGCAATACGATGACAGCACGCGGAAAATATCGTCGCTAGCTGGCGCGCAAGGTACGGGGTCGAGAACGTGTGGGATTGTCCCGACAGCGTCTTCGCCAGATAGGTCCGAACGGCCGTTGTTGCAATGGCAGCCATGCAATTACCCACTGCGCCAGTTCGCAGCTTTGGATCAAGAAAGTACGCAAGCGCCTTGGTGCAATCCCCGGCACTTGCGCGTAAATCTTCAACCAGATATGCAGTGCTCAGGAAGACTGCTTCCTGATAACTCAAGGACTTGGTGTCGGGCTCACATGACGGAAGCAGTTTCCCAAGCCTCTTCTTCTGCTCGACAGTATGTTCAGGCGACTTACCGCGACGCAACACCGTGTTGAGTTCGATGTCACTTTCCGAAAGGAAGGGCCGCTCCTCTGCGATGAGGGGCTTGCTGAACCGTGCAAGCGTGCGCAACTCTTCCCTGTGTTGTTTGCCAAGATCAGACAGCAGATCGAAGCCGTGAACAACGATATTGAACCAAGCATCACGCTGGAGCCCAATGATGGAATCATCCAGCTCGGAGAACTCCGCTCGTTCCGCATTACGTTCAAGCAAAAGCGCGAGAGGCTTTAGTATCTGCGCAATCTCTTGAGCCGCGAGCTCAGTATCTCTCAGATGGCGATGCGAAGTCTCTTGGGCATCTCCCTTGCTGACGATGGTGTCTAGCAGATGTGTAAGATAAATTTCGAAGGTAGGCTCATCGGCAGTAATCTCCCTAGAGAGGTTGAGACGCGCTGCCATGACAGCTTCGAGTGTAGCCACATCGTCTGAAACCAGTGCATCATGCGAGAGTTTAGTGTAGACCTTGAGCAGACTTCTAAATTCTCCAGGCGGGCTGTGCACACCCAGGAAAGCTGAATCGGTGATGATCTTCGCATCTACAACTTTTCCAGAACGGCCGACCTTCTGGACAAGCATCGAAAGTGCCAGCGCCGTGATCTTCGGATCTTTGCAGTTTCTTGCGACGGACACGATAGTCTCCACGACAGTAGTATGTACATGGTGCGGCTCGTCTACATCACTTGGTGTGAGTGAGATGGTGCTACCGTTCTGGTTCTGATAAACACCACCTGTACGTGCAGGCTTGCCGTTGCCGTTCAAGGTGGGAGATGAAGAAGGGTTGCGGTCAGGTTTAGGAGCGACGCTGATGACATTGCCCAAGCTGTACAGTGTCGTAATGATGGCATCCTGGGGAAGAAGAGTTAGAACAGCGGCGAGCGACTCAGCTGCGACGGAAGTTGTTCGATGGTCGAAGTTGGCTTGAACAATGACTCGAGGGAGCGAACGACCGAGGCTAGACGCCAGCTGCGGCGAGACTTTGGCGAGGATGGCCATGGACTTGAGGACTGTGGAAGCCAATTCATGATCCGCGCTCTGTACCGGATCGTTGAGCACATTGTCGAGCCAGGTAGTCAAAACTTCTGCGTCTGTGACATCCGTGTCGTCGTCGTAAATGGTACAGCAAAGATACGTGACAAGTACCTTTGCCTTGACGGAAGAGGCCTGTTGCTGCTGCCAGGCAGATCCAACCCGTTGTAGATAATCCATATCATTCTCCAGACGTTCCATCTCTTCCCCTGCAATCTTAGCCAGCCCCTCAGACAGCGAGTTCTCAGCCGAGTCCCTAAGAATCTGGTGGTTCTTCCTGTGGAGCGTGGTCTGTAGGTGATCAAGAATAGACGTTTGCGAAGTGAGGTGCGCACTGGTCCCAACCAGCAGCGAAGCAGACGCCAGCACAACCTTCAGAAAAGAGTCGTGCAGAATCATCGCGCCAAGTGGTCGTCCAGTAGCAGCATAATGCTTCGTGTACCGCCTCCACTCCCTCAACCCGTGTTGGTGGGAGCGCGCATTACGCACAATCGACAGCACGGTTTCGAATGCGATGAGGAAGTTCTCTGTCAAAGCTGCTCGGACGTCTTGAATAAGTTGGAGTCTCTCGTATGCATTCCAGAAGTGGGTGTGCTCAGCAGCAGCACTCAGGAAGCCTAGCATCGAGAGATTGTGTGTCATGACGCGCGCCAGCTCGCCATCGGCAGCGTAGTCGTCGGCCCCATCGTCGACGAATTGTTCCCCCGAGAGCTCCGCTGCTGCTGCGACCCAACCGGAGAGGTAAGCACCGAGTGCCGTGGCAGCTTGCGTCCGTAGCTGATCATGCCGGAGGCCGAGCGAGAGGACGGCACACGTGAGGTTGTAGGTAAGAACTTCGTACGGCGCGGGCTCGAAGGCGCGTAGGCTGGGCGAGGGCGCAAGCGTCTGCGCGTGAGATGCGATAAGGTATGGGGAGAGGCGTGTCAGCAGCTTCTCAGCGACGTCGATCGACTCGATGTAGGGTGCGGATTTGCATAGGGCGAGAACAGCCTCCAGTTCTTGCAGTTTCATGGAGCTTGCCGCCGGGCATCTTTTGAACAACCTCGCAAAGTCGGAATGGGTGGCATCTACCGACGGCGACTGCGCGGACAGACGGGCAAGCTTCTCGAGCGCATTGCTTCGGATGGTGCGTCTATAGCAATACGATGTCAGCTGCCTGTATACCTTATTGGGCTTCAGCACTTACGCCATCTTCAAGACGCTTCCTGATGTCTCCGCCGCGCTTTGGTGTAGCGCGGTATAGGGACGCGTGGTTATGAGTTGTCCCTGGCCGAGTGACGAAACTACCGCGGACCTCCGAGCTACCTCCTTGGTGCTGATTGGTTGTAGCTTCCACCACCAATACTTCCTCATCAACCCAAAGCTATCAAGTCGAACAGCTCACACATGAAGACTACGTATACATTGGGGCAGAAAAATGATTCAATTCGATCCGGGGATATGGGTAAAAAGACTCTTCTACACTCCGGTCACATGCCCCAAGAAACCTCCATCAATAAACGCCTTGCCAGATCGCATAACAGACGTGAAACCCCAAAGGGCCTTCCATATGCACAAGCACCAAAGTCAACGCCGACACTGAAATGCACCTCAATCGTCTGCTGGTTCAACACGAACCAGCACCTCTTCAAGGAAACCCTCCAAGAAGCCTGCGACCTCTCCACCCATGCCCACCTCTCCTTTCTCGTCCCAGTGATCCAACTCTTCAAATTTCCCCTTTATGTCATTAACTAGGCGAGTGACCTTCTCATGGCATTCTTGCCTTTGCCGTCTGCGCTCAATGAAGCCCTGCGCATCATCCAGCGACCGAGCCGATTCTTGCTTGTTCCTGACGCTAAGATGATAGGCACGACGAGACAGTGCAGCCTCAAGGGCTGGTATCACCACACCGCTGAGTGCTGTGATCTCGACGGGCGCCGCTGGAGAACCTTGCGTTTGAGCGAGGCTAGGATGATTTGACGTCGGCTTGGGTCTACCGAAGGAGCCGCGCGACATGGGCGAAGGCTTGGTGACGTGTGGTGGAGGGGGAGGGGGTGATTGGGCAACTTGTTGCTGTCTTGGCTGTGACTGCCAATTTGACGACATTGGACTGCCAAATGGGTCGTTCGACGATGACGATGAGTCAGGTCGGGATGCAGAACTTGGGCTGAAAGATGTGAACGATTGTTGTGTTGGCGGAAGTGGCTTCTGCCCTGCCAGAGACGGTAGTCCTTGCTGACCAACGAGCGGTGGTAGAGGCTTCTGAACTTGCGCCGGGGTCGGTGCTTGTTGTTGCACTCGAATAGGACTTTGCAACGGCTTCGGTGCCTGGCATTGCGAAGTGCTTTGACCAGGGCTTGCAGACTGTCCACGAAATGGCGGTATTTCGGGTATAGTCATCTGCGGTAGAACCGAAGCGCGGCTTGGAGTTGGAACACGCTGTTGTGGTGTGAGTTCCACACTCCTCATTTCTGCAGCAATCTCCCGTTGTACGAAGTCGTCATAAGTGTGCTGTAGTGGTGTTTGTCGCCTGGGTTGTTGCGGGGCCTGTGGCTTTGTTGGTGTGACTAGCCCTCTGTTGGGTGGAGGCTGGAAAAGGCCAGGCACAGGGGACTTTCGTGGAAGCTCTAGGGCTGGTTGGGGGAATGAAGGAGCTGATCTTTTCTCTGGTGATGCTGGCAGCGGTATCCGAGCAGCGGTCCTCACAGAGCCAGGTGAGCCTTGTGTTTGCAATGGCGCTAAGCGTTTAGTCGGCGATGGTGGTTGTCGGAGGGTGTCGTCGTTCTCATCGCCGTAGCCACCGCTGTTCTGTGTAACAGGCTTGCGTTGTGGCGAAGGGTTCCTCGCATTGGCACCCGCATCGTTCATTGGGGCGAGCGCCGGTCCCCGGCCACCTCCTGTTGGCCGCACAGTTCCAAAATCCCAAAGGTCTTCATTGACAGGCTCCTTCCTCTTCACGGGAGTGGCTTCATCTTCTGACTCGGCTGCTTCTTTCGGATATCTGACCTTCCAGTCCTGATATCTCGAGATGAGCTCTTGCAGACGGGCGGGCTTACCAGCCTTTCGGATGAAGTTTGTCTGCAGAAGCTGCTTTGCGCTCGGACGCTCCTTGGGATCCTTTCTTAGGCAGAGTTCGACAAACTCTTTGAAAGCGGGTGAGAAGTTGCCCTGTAGTGTTGGTGGTGGATTTTTCGGAATGAGGAAGAGGACCTTCATCGGGTGGATGTCGGCATATGGAGGCTCGCCGTTTGCCAGTTCCAGCGCGGTAATACCCAGAGACCAGATATCAGCCTTGCCGTCGTAGCCAGATTGCTTAATCACCTCAGGGGCCATCCAGAAGGGCGTTCCAACAAATGTGTTCTTCTTCGTCATGGTCGCCGATAGTTGTCCAGAGACGCCAAAATCAGCGAGCTTGACTTGGCCATTCGCGCTGACCAAGATGTTCGCCGCTGTTATCACATTAGTCTTCTCCCGCATACAGCCGGCCCAGCGGGCTTACCTTTGATGTCCCTATGCAGCTTGTGGTCGTCGTGGAGATATGTCAAGCCCATCAACAGTTCCTTCAGTATGACTGCAATCTCAGCCTCTGCTATCTGGCCTGGCTTCATCAAGTCTGCGCAACTTCCGCCTGAGCAGAACTCCATAACAATCCACAGGTCGGAGCCAGCCAGAAAGGAGCCGTAGTACTTTGTGACGTATGGCGAGTTCATGCCGGAGAGGATCATGATCTCACCCATAATGTCGTCAACCTCGTCTTCGGCATTCTCGACGTCGATGACCTTGATAGCGACCGTGTGGCCTGTCCGCCGGTCAAGACCCTTGTAGACCTTGCCAAAGCTACCGCCGCCGATGCACTCCTGCTTGGTGTAGAGGGTGTTCGGATCGACCGACTCGTTCGCGCCTAGTTCGGCCATGTGCGCAACCTTGCACCGGGGGCGTCAAGGGCTGTGTGTTGAAACGGACTGGACGTAGAGCAAGAATGCGATTAAGACGAGCGGATTGAGGATATGCGCATGCGCGGTGCCCGGGGTAAAGCGAAGGACTCGGTTCGACAGCGACGGGGGCGGTCGGTGAGCGGATCGAGCAGACTGGTGGCCGGATCTGGTGAAGAAAGGCGTCAGTCAGTGTCAAGGCAAGAGACGCAGGCCGTGGCAGTCGACCACCAAACAAGGCGATGTCGTCTGCACCTACCAAAGAGCGGTTGCTTCGTAAACACCCAATTGCGAGGGCAACAGCGAATGGCGGGGGCCGCAGCGGAGCGAGAACAGGTGGGCAGCTGCGCGAATCGGGAGGCAGGTGTAGTCGAGCCAGAAACCCCAGATCCGGCGAGATTGGGTTGTTGTATGGGCCGCCCGAGCGAGAGTTGGCCTGTTTACTGTCCCGCTCGCGCTCTGTTGTCATAGAGGGACATGCATGCCCGGCGCGTCAACGTGCAGGGATGCGTCGCGTTCGACTAATGAGCTCCAAACCAAAAGCAAAACATCCGTATAATGACGACCATCGGCATCGCATCAAATGCACGCAGGCACTCCTCAGCTATGGTATCCTACCATCCTTACCAATGGGTCGCGTCACACAAACTTCTCGAGGGCTTCTAATGTGGTTGCGCGGGGTCGTCTGCTGCTATGCGTCTCATCGCCTGTCGGACAGGCTAAGATGATTGGAGTACCATCAACAGCCTCAAGTTTCGCCATCGTCCACGTTCCAAACCTAGTCTTGCTCACAACGGAAACTCACTTGCACTGCAGGCCCAATCAACATGTTGAAGTAAATACATGTGACGTCATTGTAAATATAATCCTAGTAAATGGTATACGTTCAACTGCTCCGCGGCAACACTACAATGGAAGAAAGCGTGTCCTGTCCATCTCCGCACTCACAAACTGGGTATCCATATATCTCGGCCGTTAGGAAGCCATAAATCGTATCAGCCATGGTTCCCAAGTCGTAAAGAATAATAAACGCCGCAAATAGACCCCAACGCAAATGCAAATATTCCAACAAACCCCCTATTACCTTAGAAACGTCTGCGTATCCTCTCCGCAAGCGCTACATCCTCCTCGCTCTCTTCTTCCACGGGTGCTGGTGTTCTCCGTTCGCGTGCACGATGTGCTTTTCTTCTCCGGTTGTTGCTGACGTTGCTGGCCGAGTCATCCGGTCCAACCTCGCTTCTCAGATCATCGATTCCTTCATCAGGGTCGCGCATGTTGGCTGGCGTATCAGACCTGACTTCAATGCCACCCATGCCAGCACCTCTACGCTGCTGCGCCACCATGGACAAACCTGCAGCTCGCTCTCGCAGACGACGGCGCACAGTCTCGGCTTGGTTGTGGAGCTGTTCAAATGCGTCCTCCATAGCCTCCATACCAAGATAAATCTCGCGCTCGATTTCGGCAAGCACGGCAATCTCGGTCTCTTCATCGATCTGCACAGGGGCTCCGCCGGGCGGACGGACAGACCCAGGGCGGGCAGATCCCGGTCGAGAGTACGGACTTGGGCTGAAGCTGCCGTACCGGTTCGGTGGTACTGGTGATGCAAATCGTTGCGGTCCATCGCCGGGTCGGACCTGTCCTGCTCTTGAGCCTGATCGGGGAGGTGTTGTGTTCATATCAGGTAGGTCATCGACGCCTGACCAAAGGAAGCCATCGAAGCGTCCAGAGACGAGAATCTCCCATTCGTGTTTGGTCACAGCTGCCAAGGTAGCAAGCATATTGTGCATGTTTGGATGGCGGATGAGATACATGACCACTAGCTGGTCGCGCGGTGGAGTGTAGAGTCGATATAGACGCTGTAGCGCCAAACCAGCTTTTGCCAAGTACGGCGGCGTCCCACTGTCCGGCTTTTGAGTGCGAGGATTTGGGAGTTTGTCCAACCCCCATAAGAGTGCATAGAAGAGTGGTCGTTGTGGCTGTTCCAATCGGGTGAGCATGATAAAAGTCAACGTTTCATCGTCAGCGTCCTCGGGGACACCGTCTTGTTGGTCTGATAGCCAAGACTGCACGGCAACTTTGGTCTTTTTCGACTGCTTTTCGTAGTGCTCGCGGTATTGCTCAGGTACATCAACGTCAATGCGCTGACATGGTGCTTCAAGATCAGACGATATGCCCAGTCCAGGCTCGGCACCTTGCTCATAAGGTGGCCAAGTCGGCAATTCGCAACGTCCAGACACTAGCTCTAAGATTTCTCCCCAGTTGACACCTGCAGAATCTTCCACAACCGACTGCTCGAAGCACATCATGCACTGACAATGCTCCGAGGATATGTTGCGAGCAAAAACGTTCTCGAGACGATCGAGAAGACGCCGCGCAACCGAACGATAACCGGTGGCTACCGCCAAAGATCCGCTTGTGTCCATGACGGTGTTGTAGCTGTTGAGTACATTCTGCAGAGGCTTGAAGAAAGATCGGACATCGTGCGCTTGTGCTCCAGATAGCCTTGGTGTAGTGTACTGAGAATAGGCAGAGGCTGGAACTCCATCAATAGCCGCTAGTAGACTTCGCGGGATAGCTTTGGCCAGACCGCCATTCTGGAGCAGGTAGTCGACGCGAGGAGCTTCCATCATGGCTGGAGGAGGAGGCGGGGGTGGTGGGGTCATTGGGGACTGGGCATAGCTGGGATCTACGGATTGTGTGCGCGACATGGGGTCTGTCATAACTTCGATCATGGGCGGCCCATCCTTGACAGAAGATACAACAGAGGGAAGAACGGAGTGCTGGGTAGGTGTACGTGGTGATGAATCGACCACAGAAGAAGGCGAGACATCGGAACGCGGGGGTGATTGGCTGCGGCGGTAAGAGTTGCGATCTTGTACGACTGAAGTGGCGTCTGAGTCGAGTGTATATTCTGAGGGCGCTCTCGTCTTCATCTTGACAGGTGTCGACGTCCTGCTTGGTGTCGACGTTCTGCCCGGGGTCGATGTCCTACCTGGGGGCCGAGCGCTGGATGGACTCACGGTCCTCGTTCTCGTCTCCAATTGTGGAGACTTGGCACGGATGGTGCTAGGCTGCGATCCAGTGGTAGAAGTGAGGTCTGTGCCGTCGAATGTATCCTCGTCTCTGACACTTGAGCGCGACGCGATCCGCGGGCCTGCCGTCGAAGTCATGCGCGTGCCGCTGTCTACGCTTTGGCGACCCTCCTCCATCTCTCGCGCGATCATGTCAGGGTCCTTCCTTCGCATGCTGTTGACACTGGCCGTCTTCCTAAGATCTGCGCCTGTGGTCTCAGTGAGCGGGGGACTCGGTGGTGCCCGTGGTGGAGGCGGGGGTGGTGCTCGGTTTGGTGGATGCGGTGCGACTGGCCGCTCGCCGTCCCTGCCTGGCGAGGCCTCGCCATCTGTGGCCTCTGGCGTCGAGGTCGACTTCCTCTTCTCTACACCGTCGCGGGAATAGATGCTCTCTTTGGCGTATGTTTTGGAGTGCGACGGGTAGGGTAAGCTGATCCGCGATGTGTTGTCGGAGCCCAACGAGCCGCGGCGTCCCATCTCGGGCACGACGGCCATCTTGTGCGACTTGGACGTTTGCGACGACGACAAGGTCGAGGTGGACGTCGAGTTGCGCACACGTTCCGTCGACGGGCGCCTGGGCAGCGGCGGGTTCTCAGCGTCGTCTTCCTTGGAGGCCGACGAGCGGGTTTTGCGGGAGCGGGTGCTCTTATGGCGCTCGCGGTCCCTATCCTTGTCCTTGGAGCGGTGGGTGCTGCGCTCGCGGTCCGGGTCCTTCTTGCTGCGGCGGCGGTGCGAGTTGGACGACGTCTCCATGGTGAAGAGGCGGCGTGGAGCTCGTTGGTGTGACTGTGGGCCGGGACGCTGGACGGGCTTCTGCGGGTGCGATCACCAGCGCGGCTATGGGCAGCTTCAATTGGGCGTCGGGTGCGGGCACTTTGCGCGGGTGCGCCTATCAGGACAGCAGCTCGCCATCCATCTACACAAATCAAGGCAGGGTGCGGTGAGGGGTTTACGGTCTTGGGTGCGTTGTAGGGGGAGTTTTGGGTTGTAGTACTCTGACGTGTAGCAGCCAAGTGGGCCGGGCTCGGGACTGGGCGCAGTGTTGACTGCGGGCTATCCTTAGCACCTGTCTAGCCCGAAGGGTCTTCCTTACCCACCTGGGCACCCTCACCCATGGATCACCACTGCTGCAACACCATGGCAACGACTGCGCGTGGGAACTGGTTCATGCACGGCATCGCTTTAGCATGCGATGCAGCAACAACAGCAACCGCCTTGTTATTCGACTTTGTCCATTGTGCTACCCGCACTGCCAGGAAGATGCTGGGCGCGTGGCTTCACACGCTTTGCTGGCGTGGCAGGTCACGTCACATCTCCAAGATCGGCAAGTCATGACCGTCACGGGGAACCTTCTAGCAAAGAAACATTGACATGATGGTAACTAGTCTAATATACAGGTGTGAAGGGTAGTAACCGCAGAACAAGGTAGGGAAATGCCAAACATCGCGAGTAATCTTAGCATGGGGTATCATTGTAACATGCTCGTCGTGATCCTTGACGTATGTTGATCCATGTAGAAGCCCGAAATCTCTCTGTTGCTCAATCTTGGGTTTTGTACTCCGTAGAACGCCTCCGTTATCCAAGCACAAAAAGCAGTGCAAGCCTCACCACAGCGACAACATGCAGCAGCAACGTCACCATTCACGCTATTGAGCCTGTTGGTGGGCTTGCGTGTTGTTGACATGCTGCTGAGCCAACTGGGCCCGGAGCGTGGTGATCTCGTTCTGCAGCGTGGCGATCTTGTCGTTGTGTTCCTTTTCCATTCTCGCCATGCGAGACTCTATATCGCGAACGTACTGCCACACATCGACCTGGCTGCCCATGACTTCGCGCATGCTACCGCCACTTCCACCGTGGCTTGACATGCTGCCCGGCTGCGAGCTGCTACCAGGAGCGGCCATGGTCTGATGTTGCAGCAT
>Ga0265798_10008482_pt1 | contig 13093 bp, 13 predicted proteins | sample P3T30metagenome_FD_192430 | JGI IMG/M metagenome (GOLD analysis project Ga0265798, IMG submission 192430) | Plant litter microbial communities from East Loma Ridge, Irvine, California - P3 T30 | ecosystem: Environmental > Terrestrial > Plant litter > Unclassified | place: USA: California...
GCTCACTGCAAGTATTCTTATTTTCATAATAATCTGATTTAACTGTTTCAATGATTTTGACAGGACAAATTTAGAACGAATCGCCATCAATAAATAGCTCATTTCAGCGAAAGAATAGCACAGATTTACTTAAGTTAAATTTCTTTTTTTTGCAAAAAAAATCCTCTAATCAATGATTAGAGGATTTGATTATCAATAATATATATTAAATTAATTCAAATTCATATTTCTGAATTCCAAAGGTTTCATTCCCGTCTGTTTTTTGAATAATCTGGTAAAATACGAAGCATTCTCAAAACCTAATTCGTAGGCAATTTCTGTAATGCCTTTTTCCTTCAGTCTTAAAAGATTTTTAGCTTCGGAAATTAGAAAAGTATGAATCAGTTCCATCGCAGTTTTTCCGGTTTCCTGTTTCAATAAATCACTTAAATACCGTGGCGAAACAAAAAGCTGGTCAGCCAAGTGCGCTACATTAGGAAGTCCGTTTTTTTCCAACTGCCCTTCATTGATGTATTTTTTCAAAGCATCGTTGAACTTTGAAGCAGTTTTTCCTGTGACTTGCGCACGGTCGATAAATTGTCTTTTGTAAAAACGTTGCGCATATTTTAAAATAGATGAAATGTGACTGAGAATAATCTCACGACTGTATTCATCAGGATTATTGAAATATTCGCCTTTGATTTTCTCGTGCAGTTCCAAAATAATCTGTTCTTCTTTTGGCGAAAGATGCAACGCTTCGGTCACTTCATAATCAAAAAAGCTGTACTTTTCTATTTCTTTAAAAAGCTCGTGACCATTCAGATAATCCTCGTGAATCATCAACATATAGCCCGTTTCTTCAAATTCCAAATCTTTCATTTCGATGATTTGGCGAGGTTTTGCGAAAAACATACTGCCGTTGTTGTGGTCGTAGGGCGTTCTGCCATACATAAAAACGCCGGATTTTATTTTCTTGAAAGCAATCACGTAACAATCTGTAGTGAATTCCCTATTTCCCAAAGTGCATTCTGACTGACAGCCAATCATACTGAAAAGCGGATGTTCAGGAGCGCTCCAGGTATTGCCCAAATGCAGTTCGGTCAAGGTTTTATAATGTTGCATTGGATTTTAATTTTAATCTAATTTAAATAATATCTGAATTTTATCTTCAAAAAATCAAAGTTTTATTTCTAAAGATATTCTCATCTTAATGTCCGTGCGCTGAAATACTCACTTCTTTCCAGTTTTCAATATCTTCCAGACGTTTCTTATACACCTCATTCACAACGTGATAAGCGATTTTCCCGAACAATAATCTTTTTGGAGGATTTTGATTGTCAATTACATCTAAAATCGGTTGAACGGTAGCTTCCGGTTTCCCCCAAGTATCTGGATTATCACCCGATTCAGCAAATGCAGAACGCACCGGATTGTAATCTGCAATGTCCGAAGAAGTCTGAACAGCCGATGCTCCCGCCCAATCTGTTGCAAAACCATTCGGTTCTATCAAAGTGGTTTTGATTCCCAAATGAGCCGTCTCGCTTCCCAAAGTTTCAATTAAACCTTCGACTGCAAATTTTGACGCATTGTACAATCCTAAAAGCGGAATCGTCGTCAATCCCAAAAAGCTTGAAACCTGAATGATATGACCGCTTTTTTGCTTTCTCATTATCGGTAAAATTGCCTGTGCCACCCAAAGTGAACCGAAGAAGTTAGTTTCCATTTGGTCTCTCGCTTGTTGTTCAGTAGTCTCTTCCGTCGTTCCGAATAATCCGAATCCTGCATTATTAATCAATACATCAATTCTCCCGAAATGTTTTTCCATTTTTTCTACCGTTTCAAAAACTTCTGAACGGTTGTTCACATCCAGTTGTAATGGTAAAATTTGGTCGCCATACTTTTCTTTCAAATCATCCAACGCAGAAATATTTCTTGCAGTTCCTGCTACTTTATCGCCTCTTTTCAACAGTGCTTCCGCCCATAGTTTTCCAAATCCTTTTGAAGCGCCTGTTATAAAAATTACTTTGCTCATTGTTTTATTTTTTTGTTTTATTTTATGAGACAAAGTTAGTTTCAATCTAAAAATTTAGGTAGTCCGTTTCAGCGAATTAATAGCACAAAATGACGTAAGCGAAATTTTAAATAGAGAAGAATTTAATCAGCTTAAAATATCGAAGAAATTGATTTGCATTGGAAGGTTCTGATCATCTTTATTTTCAGATTCCAACGAAATATTATTTTTGATGATTTCTTCTAAAGTTACTGCCAAACACAAAGCATCTATAATATCATCTTTAGCAATATCCTTCCGTTTATATTTTTGAATGGAATTACTATAAATAGAATCAATATTTCCAGAAACCTGAGATAAAAGTTTCAGACGTTCCTGCTGACCTTCCTCTGTCTTTTTATTAAATCCCATTGAAACTCTATGATTAAGAAAATGAAATGCGACCTCTGGATGAGATTCTCTGAATCTCGATTGAAGTTGAGGATTTTGAAGCAATAATTTATCCAACTCTTTGATTTTAAAACAGATAAACCAAGTTTGTTTGCAGATTCCTTTTTGGAGAATTTTCCGATTGGTTTCGCTCGCTTTTTCGTACGTTTCTGCATAAACAGCCTCACGACAAGGAATCGGAAAAAGGCTTGATTTTCTTTTGACTGATAATTCTTTACGCAAAACAATTTCACAATCTCGTTCTACATTTTCACTTGGTAAGCCAATCGGCATATCAATCAGAAAAAGAGCTTCATTATCGTAATATGAGACTAAATCATTCAGGTTTTTGAAAAGCAAAGCGCAGTTATCACTTAATGAAACTGCTACCCAGCCAAATCGGCAACCATCTATTCCTACTAATTTCAATATTCAAATTCTATCCCTCTGTTCAGAAAATCTACCAAAGGTTTTGAAGCTTCAAAAAAAGAAGTGACAATTTTGATGGAATCTTTCGAAATCAATTCCTTTTGGGTAATCTTTTCTTTGGTGCAAAAACCTTTCATTTTCAAAAAGTCACCTGCAGGATGATTCTCATTAAAATGTTTCGGAACATTCACAAGAGCACCATCGCCTTGTATTCCGGTTGGAAATTTTTTCTTAAACGAGGCATCATCAATAATGGACTTAAAATCATCATAATAATCAGCGACCTCTTGTCTGTAACGGTCCAATTCCGGCTTCTGAGGATTCCAGACACCACCGCCCAAAAAGCAATTTCCGGGTCTGATGTAAAGGTAATATCCAGCCGTCACGCCGTGAAGTTGTTTCTTGTTCAAGACCAAATAGAAATCATCTTTGTATGGCGGAGCATTCTTTGCAAACCTCATATCACGGTTGATTCTCGTCATACATTTTCTTGCATCCAACCTTGAGATTGTGGGATCAATTTCAGAAAAATCATCAATTAAAGTCTGTACATAATCCACAAGATTTTCTTTCACATCATTATAGCACGTTTTATTTTCAGCCATCCACGGCTTGTTGTTATTAAGACTCAGGTCTTTTAAAAATGTAAAAGTTTCTTGATTAATCATTTTGGGAATTTCTTCAAATTAACGAATTATTTTCACTCATAAAATTGATAAAAGTCAATTTAACTTACTTCTAATCCTGCTCAAAGTTTCGCCCGAAATTCCGAGATATGAGGCGATGAATTTGATGGGAACTCTTTTAATAACATACGGCTCGTTCATCAGAAGCTTTTGATAACGCACAGTAGCCGATTCTGCCTGAAGAGACTGTATTCTTTTCTCAAGGAAATTACAATAATTCTCCGCCAATTTCCTACCAATGACATTCATTTCCGGAAACATTCTGTAGAGATTATTTAAGTCAGCAATTGAGATAGAATGAACCACAGAATCTTCCAAAAACTGAATATTTTCAAAAGCAGGCTGGTCAAAATAAGCCGGTAAAATAGAACCTAAAATCAAATCTTCAAATCCCAGCCACAGGGTTGTTTCTTTATTTTCAATTTCAGCAAATGCTCTTACCGCACCTTTCTCCAAAATAAAAATACTCGTTGCAACTTGCCCCTTTCTGATAAAAAAATCACCTTTTTTCCTATGGCTTACTACAATTTTACTTTTGAGCTGAACCTCGGCTTCTTTCGAGAAATCGCTGTAGCTTTTAAGTTTTGAAAGAAGGTAATTCATTGGTTTTTTAAAGTGATAAAGATAATGAAATATGCTTTTTTATAATTTAGCAAACATCAATATTTACTTAATCAAATATTTTTTTAGTGATTTTCTCATTTTATTTAATAAATAAAAGCCCTTTGATTTTAATCAAAAGACTTCCAACTTAAACTAAACTAAAAACTGTATTATATAGCCTGTGCCAAAGGAAAATCAATTGGAATCTGCGTATTGGCAAAAACATAATTGGTAAAACTTCTCAAAGCAATCAACGCCGTCAAATCAATTAACGCTTTTTCATCATAACCGGCTTCGAAGAAATTTTGTAATTTAGAATCGTCTGCTGAACCTTTGTTTTCGGCAATTGACTTTGCTAATTTTATTACTGATTTAAATTTCTCATCTGCATATTCTGCTTTTCTGATGGCAATAGTTTCCTCTTCTGTAAATCCTCTCATTTTAGCAATCGTGGTGTGAGCTGCCAGACAGTAATCACAATCGTTGACCTGGGAAACAATCAGATTGATGGCTTCTCTTTCTTTTGCTGTAAACGATGAATCGTGAGAAAGTGTAGTTTCTGTTTCCAACATTGTTTTTAATGCTGACGAAGAATAGCCGATTGTGGCATAAAGATTGGGAATTTTTCCCATTTTTTTCTCAACGGATTCAAGAATAGTTTGGGATTCTGCTGAAAGTTGTTCTTTGCCTGGAACTGTAATTGTTTTCATTTTTTTTTGATTTTGATTTAATGTTAATTATTATTTATTCAATTGATTTTTTATTCGAAAGTAACATCTAAAATATCGATGGTTACCAAACTGAAATCTGTGTTATAAGAGTTGTCGGAATCATTCAGAACGTAGATATTTCTTTTGGTTCCGGTATTCACGCCGTTGAAATTTTTATAGTCTTCAATAATTTGTGTGGCAGACGAACCTCCCAAAACTTCCGGCCAGTAATCGTGGCGTTTCAGTAATCCATTTTCATTGAAATAGAATATTTGACGTTTGCTGTGTGTCGCAAAACCTTCGGGATAAATTACCTCTAATCGCTCAAGAATTTCTCCGTTTTCATTCCAGGAATCGAGTTGATTGATTTCAATGCCAGGAATCAGAAAGTTGAATGGTGTTGTGGTATAATTCCAGGTTGCATAACTTGAAAAGTAGATCAGTTGAGCTCTTGTCCAGGGAGTTTCTACCGTATGTCCTTCGAAAGACGTTCTTGGATTAATTAACTCTTCGATTAAAGCTCCGGTTTCATCAAAAAGCTGAACTTTATTAGGCTCAAAAGTGGATTTGTAACCTTCTTTGAAAATGTTTTTCCAGCTGCTTTTCTGTTCAGTCAGAGAACCTTCGAAAATTACGTCATCCAAAGGGTTTTCGTGTCCTTTCATTCCCCAGACTGCACCTCCGATATTGGTGTGGATTTTTACATTCTGAAATTTTGAAGCACTTTCTCCGCTGTGCGCTTTCAATACTTTGTTGACTAATTCCTGTGTTGAAGTATTCATTGTCTTAATTTTTATTGTTAATAATGATTGTTAATTGTTTCTTTTTGTTGAGACAAAGTTCGGTCAACCACTTCCTTACTTCTTTGCCCATTTGAGCGGAAGAATAGCACAGAATTACGTCAGTTTTAAAAATCAGAGAAATGTATAAGGGTTTCCGTGAAATCATCAAATGCCTCACAATGATTTCAAGGAAATTTGTACTCAGAAATATTAAATCATTTATTATGAACAAGACAGTATTAATTACGGGAGCATCATCAGGATTCGGAAAAGCATCTGCTAAACTGTTTCAAAACCACGGCTGGAATGTCATCGCTGGAATGCGTTCTCCTGAAAAAGAACAAGAATTAACGGAAAGTGAAAATTTACTTTTTGTAAAACTGGACGTTACAGATTCTGACAGCATTAAAAAATCAGTTGATGAGGGAATTGAAAAGTTCAAAACAATTGATGTTCTCATCAACAGTGCGGGCTACGGTTTGATGGGCGTTTTTGAATCTTCGGAAGAAAATCAGATTCAAAAACAATTCGAAGTCAATGTTTTCGGTTTGATGAATATGACCAAAGCCGTTTTACCAATAATGAGAAAACAAAAAAGCGGTGTCATCATCAATATTTCATCATTTGGCGGTGTTACCGCTGGTCCGTTCGCAAGTTTATACAACAGCTCGAAATTTGCAGTCGAAGGTTTTTCGGAAGCCTTGCATTTTGAATTGTCATCTTTTGGGATTTCCGTTAAAATTGTAGAACCCGGAAGTGTTTCAACCAATTTCAGAAACGGAATGGAGATGATTCAGAATACGATTGAAGACTACAATCCGGAATTGGCGGCTTTCATTCCAAAGTTTACAAAACGGACGGAACATCTCGCAAAAGCGATGACAGAAGAAGTTGCAGAAACTATTTTTGCGGCGGCCACTGATCAGCAATCAAGATTAAGATACAGTATTGGCGACGATGCAAAATTCTATATCGATTTGAAAAACAAGAATTCTGAAGAAGATTTTTTAAGACTGATGCAAGAGTAATCGCTGCAAAAATATTTAACTTTATCATTACAAATTCCAACAAAATGCCGGAATCATTTATCAATATTCATTCGATTGCAGATCTTCACCACTATTACGGTCTTGAAAGTCCGAAACATCCGATGGTAAGCGTTATCGACCTCACAAAAATCAAGAGAAAAGATGAGAATTTTGCCCGTCATTTTTATCATTTGGGTTTGTTTACTGTAGTTTACAAAAAATTCCACGGCAGCTTGAAATATGGCCGTTCAGATTATGATTTTCAGGAAGGTGCTTTGATGTTCACAGCGCCAGATCAGGTAATGCAGCCAAGTTCCGACACTGCAATTGACGAGGGATGGTTTCTGGCATTTCATCCAGATTTTATATATGGTTCCGACTTAGGCAAAAAGATTCGGAAATATACTTTTTTCAACTACGGAAGCAATGAGGCACTGCACGTTTCTGATGCGGAAAAGGAAACACTTGAAACAATAATTTCTGCCATTGAAGCAGAATATTCCAAAAATATCGACCGGCATACGCAAGGTTTGATTTTAAATAATATCGAGTTACTGCTCAACTATTGCGACCGTTTCTACGAAAGGCAGTTTTTTACGAGGTCAAAAGTAAGCAGCGATGTTTTACACAATTTTGAGCAGTTGCTCAACCGTTATTTTGATGACGAAAATCTGATTAACAAAGGCATTTCGGAAGTGAAATACTTCGCCGAAAAACTTCATCTTTCATCAAACTATTTATCTGACCTTCTCACGAAATATTCAGGGAAAACCACGATCGAACATATCCATTTCAAGTTGGTTGATAAAGCAAAAAATCTGCTGCTTGGAACTTCAAAAACCATCAGCGAAATTGCCTATGAACTTGGGTTTGAACATCCTTCACATTTCACGAAAATATTTAAAACGAAAACAGGATTGTCGCCACTTCATTTCAGAAAAAATTAGAGGTAATTAATTAAGAAATTCTTAAACCTTCTCAATTTTGGTGGGGCTGTAACCAAACTGTTTTTTAAAAACATAAGAAAAATGGGAAAGGTCTTCGAAACCCAAATCGACAAAAATATCAGAAGCAGATTTGTTTTCTTCTTTGATAAGAAAATGTGCTTCATTTAGCCGCTTTTGAAGTATCCATTTGTGAGGCGAAGTTTGAAAAACTTTTTCAAAATCACGTTTGAACGTGGCAAGACTTCTTCCCGTGAGATAAGCAAAACGCTCAAGATTGACGTTGTAACGGTAATTCTGATTCATAAACGCTTCGAGATCAATTTTAAAGGGTTCGGAAAAATCAAAAAGAATATTTTTCAGTTCAGGCTTCGTTTGCAATAAAATTAAAAGAAGCTCTTTTATTTTCAAATCTATCAAAGATTGATTTTTCAAATCACTTTCAAGAAGCGTCTTCAGAGAAATCATAAAGTTCTGAAGAACTGCATTAACTTCGATGGGAATAAGAGGTTTTGTCGAGACTAAATGTTCAGTTTGAAGATTATATTCTTTAGAGAAATTAGTCAAATGTTCATCACTCAGATAAATATTCATACTTTCAAAGACGCCATTTTCAGGAGGAATTTTGATAAATTTAACCAACTGGTTTTTCCTGATGAGATTGAAATCTCCGGGATTCGCAGTGTAATTCTCTTTGTCATCTACCAGCACAAAACTCCCCGAAATCTGATACGAAAGCGTATGTTTCGGAACAAAATTTTCGCCCTTTCTGCTTATCTCGTGATAACAGGAATAGATAATATCCGGAGTTTCTGTTTTGTTATTCATAGCGAAAATAAAAGCGTTATCTGTGGCGATAACGCTTATCAAATTTACAAATTATTTCAGAATGGCTTTAGGCTCAAGATACGCTTCCAAACCGTAAACGCCATATTCTCTGCCAATTCCCGATTGCTTGAAACCACCGAAAGGTACTAACGGATCGTGACTGAAACCGTTGATACAGATTCTTCCCGCATCGATTTGAGAAGCCACACGCATTGCTCTGTTTTCGTCTGCAGAGCTGATGTAAGCTGCTAATCCGTAAGGTGAATCGTTCGCAATTTCTATTGCTTCCGCTTCTGTTTTGTACGGAATAATCGACAAAACCGGACCGAAAATCTCTTCCTGAGCAATTCTCATTTTGTTGTTGACATTGGTAAAAATGGTTGCTTTCACGAAATTTCCGTCTTCAAGACCTTCAGGTTTTCCTTCACCACCGGCAAGCAAAGTTGCGCCTTCTTCCAATCCTATTTTAATATAATTCTGAACTCTCTCAAATTGTTTTACGCTGACCATCGGACCGATATTCGTCTCTTCATTTTGAGGCAGTCCGACCATTATTTTTTCTGCGGTAGATTTTGCAATTGCGTTCACTTCCTCCAGTTTATTTTCCGGAACCAGAAGTCTTGTCGGAGCAATACACGCCTGAGCGCTGTTCATATAAGCACCGTAAACCGCCATCGGAATTGCTTTTTCTAAATCTGCATCATCAAGAATAATGTTCGGCGATTTTCCGCCCAATTCCAAAGTGACCCGTTTCATTGTATCGACAGCTGTTTTTGCAATCAATTTTCCGACTGCTGTAGAACCTGTGAATGAGATTTTAGCAACATCAGGATGGGTTGTCAATTCTGTTCCCACCACATTTCCTAAACCTGTCACGAAATTGATGATGCCTTTTGGCAAACCCGCATCGTGGAAAGCCTCCATCAAAACCTGCGTCTGCAAAGCGCTCATTTCACTGGGTTTAATCACAACTGTACATCCTGCGGCGATGGCTGTTGCAACTTTACTGATCACTGAACTGTTGCTGGCGTTCCACGGCGTGATGATTCCGACTACGCCGACAGGTTGCAATTTTACCAATGAAGAATTGATTGTTTTTTCGAACTCATAGGTTTGAAGTACCTCAATCATACTATCGAACCAAGCTCCCGAATATTGATTGCTCAATTTGACAAACTGATGCGTTCCGCCATATTCCTCAATCATTATGTCGATGAAATCCTGCTGTCTTTTTTCGACTGCGATTTTTAATTTTGTTAAATAATCGATTCGCTCAGCAACTGTGGATTTAGAAAATGTTTTGAAGGCTTCTTTGGCAGAGGCAATTGCATTTTTCGCATCGGTCTCGTCAGCTAATGTGACTTCGCCAATCTTTTGATTATTGGAAGGATTGATGAGATTAAAAATTTCTGTTCCGTGAGGCGTTACAAATTCGCCGTTGATGTACACTTTATTTACTGTTTTCATTTTATTGATTTTAATGATACAAATGTAGGATGATGAACTGCAGTAAACTTTGTAGAAAAGCTCAAATTGACTTTGTAAAAAAGTTCATTTTGAGTATTAATTGGTCATTAAATGTTCCGGAATTCCCTTAGCTTTAGATGTAGCTCTTCTGAATAATACAACACTAATTAATAAAAATGAGACAATCACTACATTTACCAGGGATAGGGTCTGTATATTTTTGATATCAAACACATTAATCAAACCATAACCGACTGCTGAACTCACCACATAAACGCCGCCTCCTGTAAGTCCGCTGGCAATTCCTGCATTGGTTGTAAATCTCTGCAAACTGTATGCATACACATTGTTAAAAATAAATCCTGACAGCAGATGCAATGACAATGTAAAACCTAATAAATAGACTAATCCGTCGTATTTCGATGTGATGATAAGCATTAAAACGGCCGTTAAGATCTGAAGAAAAATGGCTGTATTAATTTTAGAAAACAGACCTTTCTTTATTAATAATTTAGAAATAATCCCTCCACTCATCAACGCAATTCCAGACGCTAAAGAACTGTAGCCCGTAACTACTGGCGTATAGCCATACACTTTTTCTATAATAAAAGGACTTGCCATTCCGTAAATGACTAAAAGTGAATAACTGAGCCCAATAATCACTAAAGCCAATATAAAATCCGGTGTTCCCAACATTTTTTTGTAAACTGCAGAAATCTCTTTTCTTTTGAATTCCTGAAAGTTTTTTAAAGATTCTCCTGTAAATCTTAATTCAAAAATTAAAACCGTAACAGTGAGAATTCCTAAAAGGTAAAAATTAGATTGCCATCCCAAATGCACCTGCAAGTAACCACCAATGAAAGGAGCGACAATAGGCGCTGTAGCCCAAACAATTGAAAATAAACTGGTGTAATGTTTAAGTTTTTCGCCTTTGTACATATCTACAAAAAAGGCTCTTTTCCCAACAATGATCAGCGAAACCGTGATCCCCTGAATAATTCTCATTGCATAAATGACATAAATATCGGGAACGACAGCAATTGTAAAACTCGCCAACGAAAAAATAACAAGCGCAATAATATTAATTCTATACCGTCCGAAGCTGTCCAGAATACTTCCTATAAAAAGCTGACTAAAACCGGAACTGACCATAAAAAGCAGTAAAGAAAGCTGCACCTGCTGCATCGATACATTTAAATCTTTCGACATTGCCGGCAAAGACGGAATATAAATATCGGTGGTCAAACCTCCTAAAGGAATCAGAATAAATGCCAGCAAAGTGCTGATATGCAGATATTTTATGTTTTGTGGTTTCATAATAATTTTCAATGAATGGGTTACAATTTTCGTTTATAAAAAGTATTAATATCTTGTCTGGAAGGATAATTGGGAATATCAGAAATGTGATCGTTTAAAAAATCATCAATAACTTTTTTAACCCGTTGATTATTATGATCCAATCCGTTCCAAAGCAGATGACCTACTCCTTTCATATACTGTACTCTTGTAATATTGGGATTGATAGCCAGCAAATCCAGGGGAGCATTTCTTTCGATGTAAGAGCTTTCGCCGATTAATAATATTGAAGGAACATTGTACTTCTGATAATTTTCAGCTAAATCTTTTTTTGTTGCGTAGAAAGTTAACTCCGACTTAATAATGGTGTTAACGGAAAAATTAATGATTCCTATATCAACTTTGGGAATTCGGGTACTGTCATTTTTAGGATAAGCTTCTGAAAATAAACTCTGAATTAGATCAGGATGATCCGCAAGATAATTTACCACTTCATTTTGAGATGTAAAATTTCCTTTAGGGTTGATCAATAAAGAAATCATTATACGAACAGGTAATGAGACATCTGTCACCGTTACAGGCTTTGATTTTGAAAATATTCTTTTGTCATCAGGAATATCGCTTTGAAGTGTAACGCCAGGTTCGGCGTATATTGCCTTAAAAATTCTTTTGCTGATCTTTTTATCGGCTGCTAAATGAGCCAATAGAGAACCTCCGTAAGATTGTCCGATAACGATATATTTTTTTGCATTTATTACATCTGTAATGGCATCAAAATCTTTTATATTTCTTAAATGAGAATATTGTTCTTTGGATAAAAGACCGCTCCTCCCGGCACCTGACTGATCATACAAGTAGACATCATATCCCTCTTTTGTAAATTCGGTGAAGAAATTTATGTCTATTTGCCTTACATAAGCCCCTGGACCACCGTGTAAAAATAGGATGGGTGTTTCTTTTTTAGGAACGTTTTCGGAGGCTGAAAGTTTATAATAGGCAATCCTGCTTCCTGTTTTTAAATTCCAATATTGTGTATTAACATTTGCGAAGTCTTTTTCTTTCCGAGCAACATCAGAAGATGCTACAGGAATTATTGTATAGATAACGAATATTGCAAAAAAAAGAAAAGAAAAAAGCCAACCAAGCTTTTTTGGTGTTGATTTCAACCAGTGAACTTTCCTTAACAAAGCATAAATACATAGGATTGCTGCAATACTTGAAACTGCTGCGAGCTTGCCTTGAGCATAGCCGTCGGTTATATAAATACTGATTCCGTACAACAGCAAAAACACAATCGGTAAGAAGATCATTTGTAATAAAAATAATATACTTTCTGTAATGATCTGTTTTAGTGAATGGCTTTTTTTCATCGGGACTTTTTTGTAATTATTCGATTAAACATTAAAGAGCAAAATTTCATCAAAATCATTTCGTTAATTCGAAATTTATTTTGATGAAATTTAATTATTCTATTTTCTGATCAGATTATCCGTGCGCTGCTTCAGAAACTTCTTTCCAGTCTGTCCACGTCTGGATTTTTTCAGCATATACCCTTTCTGTTTTTGGTAAACCTAATTTCCCTAAGAATAAACGCAATGGTGGATTTTCGCTGTCGATTAGTTTTAGAATTGCTGGAACGGTAGCTTCTGGTTTTCCGTAATCTTCAGGTAAAAGACCTTCCATTTCCCCTAAAGTTGATTTTAAAGCATCATAAGCAGGACTTGCATCTCCGTGGATGGCTGATGTTCCACCAAAATCTGTTGTATAACCATTTGGCTCAATCATCGTAACGTGGATTCCGAAATCTTTCACTTCACTTGCCAAAGCTTCGCTGAAACCTTCTACAGCAAATTTAGTGGCGTTGTAAATCCCTAAAGTCGGTAAACTCCAAACTCCAAGAA